>Ga0181518_10005961_pt1 | contig 10333 bp, 7 predicted proteins | sample PEATcosm2014_Bin_28_FD_119751 | JGI IMG/M metagenome (GOLD analysis project Ga0181518, IMG submission 119751) | Peatland microbial communities from MTU Mesocosm Facility, Houghton, MI, USA - PEATcosm2014_Bin01_60_metaG | ecosystem: Environmental > Terrestrial > Soil > Wetlands > Peat | place... | reverse complement strand
TGGGGCGCGCGGTGTCGCGTGTGGTAGAGAACTCGCATAGAAAAGCCCCGGGCACGACGCGCCATAGCCTGTCCGATCAGGCCGAAGCCATAAAGGCCCAAGGTTTTCCCATTGACTTCGGCGCCCCACATCGCTCCCCACTCCCAGTGGCGCCAACGGCCTTCGCGGACGTAACGGTCAAGGTCCGTAACACGCCGTGCCGCTGACAGCAGAAGTGCGAATGCAGTGTCGGCGGTGATTTCCGTGACCACGCCGGGAGTATTGGTGACCACAATCCTGCGGCGAGTGCAGGCTGGCACATCAATGTTGTCATAGCCGGCAGCAACGTTCGCCACCACGCGCAGTCTAGTGGCTTGGCGGAGGACTTCCTCGTTCACACGCACGCCGCAGGCCACCAAGCCGTCAACATCACGGCACGCCTCCGCCAGCGCTCCGGGGGTGAGCGCCACGTCCTCGGGATTCACTGTTACTTCGCAGTGCTCCGCAATGCGTTCAATTACAGCGGGCAAAAGCGGACGCGAAACAAACACCCTGGGTTTCATGGCCGGGCATCCCCTGAAAATGCATAATCCAAAGTTGATAGCACAACGATTGTAAGCGCGTCAAATCTGAAGAAACTCTTCGACCCGCTGAAGAGTGGGAGCCGAATCGCCACCGCCCATGCCCAAGGTTGAAAGCGCGGCTGCAGCGTTGGCGAAGCGGGCAGCATGCTGGGGGTTGTTGCCGCGGCAGAGAGCGGCGAGAAAGGCGGCATCAAAGCAATCGCCGGCGCCCGTGGTATCGATAGCGCGAACGGCGAAGCCGGGAGATGAGAACGCGCCTTCGGGGCCATCCACGTAACATCCCGCTGGTCCCAGCTTGACGATGATCGTCTTCACGCCTGTCTGGTGGAGGCGGTCCGCAATGGCCATGGGCTCCGTCTCGCCCGTGAGCTGCCGGCCTTCTTCCTGGTTGGGGCAAAAGTAATCCACATATGCCAAGGCCGGCTCGATCAGCGGCAGCCAGCGGCCCCGCGAGTCCCAGCAGGGATTCATGGAGGTCAGGCAACCAAGCTGCCGGGCACGAACCATAGTCTCCGCGAGGGGGGCGCCATCGAAGCTCGGCAGGGCGAAGGCGCTGGCGTAGTGAAAGACTCGCGCCCCTTTCACCAAGTCCCAGTTCAAGTGGCAGGCGGAAAAGTGCGCATTCGCGCCGCGAAAATGCAGGAGGCGTCGCTCGCCGCTCGACTCCACGAGCACCATGCTGACGGAGGTTCGGGCCTCCTTAACCGTGATCACGTTTGAATCATCCACTCCTTCGGAGCGCACTGACTGGCGAAGAATTTCTCCCAACCGGTCTTGGCCCACAGGCGCGGCGAGGGCAACCCGAACCCCCAGCCGCGCGAGCGCCATGGCAGTGTTGATGCCGTTGCCTCCCGGTGCGAGGACCACCTCTTCCAGACGCTGGCTGGCCCCTGGGGCGGGAAGTCCGTCCACGGGCCGCGCCAGGACATCCACCACGGCATTTCCGGCGCAGAACACTTCGCATCCCGGCTTCATGGATTGTTCACCTCCATACAGCATACAAAATTCGGCCCCAAACGCCGAGTTGGGCTTTCCAATCCGCCCGTCTTGCCGGAAGAACGCTCTACACCTCCTTGAATCGGCAGGCAATTATACCCGCATTTCCATTTTGAACCCCGCCGACGAATCTACGGAGGGCCTGAGCCAGGATGGCTAGGGGGCCAAAAGTAGGCAACTCGGTGTGTACTGCTTGGGAGCCGGGAGGCCAAACTGGAAATCGTGGTTTAAAGGAGCCCGCAAAATATGATTCGGCAAGAGACCCGGGTTGGTGCTAACAACAGGCCCCCGTAGGGCAATTGCGCGTTTAAGGTGTTTCGCCTATAATCAAGTCTCACCTCTGAAGGCAGGGTTTTTGATATGCCCACATCCGTTGTACAGAAACTTCAGGAAGAAATTCAGGCATTGGAACATGAACTTAATCACGAACTCCCACGGGAGTTGAAGCGCGCCCGCGCGCTCGGCGATTTGAGTGAAAACGCCGAGTTCCACATGGCGAAGCAACGCCAGGACTACGTTGGTGCGCGGCTTGTCCAGCTTAAGAAGAGGTTGGCAGAGCTCTCGCTGATCAATTTCAGCAATATCCCTAAGGACAGAATCGCTTTTGGGTCGAAAGTAGTCTTGTACGATGTTGACCGGGATTCCGAGATCGAGTACAAACTGGTCACAAGCGAAGAGGCGGAGGTCAGCAAGGGCTTAATCTCTACGACCTCGCCCATTGGCCGTGGCTTGATGGGGAAGAAGCTAGGGGATTCGGTCAGGATTGCGACGCCGAACGGGGTTCGGGAATTTGAAATCCGGGCCGTACAGACCATCCACGAGCAGTCCGAAGCCTAGCAAGGTTGGCATACCCACGTGATCACGGGGAAAATCGGCGATACGCTCGGGCGCGTACTGGATGCGATTGTCCGCGGCTTTGCGGCGAGCGGCATCAACCCTAATTTCCTTACCTTTACAGGGTTCGGCATCAACCTGCTGGCCGCGTACTTGTTCGCCTACGGCTATTTTCTCTCGGCGGGCGCCACCATCATCCTCGCCGGGATCTTCGACATGGCGGACGGCCGCGTGGCACGCCTCGCGGGCCGCGTGACGCCCTTCGGCGGCTTCTACGACTCAGTCATGGATCGTTACTCCGACCTCTGCTTGCTGATCGGACTGCTGATTTATTACGGGCGCATCAACCGGTTCTTGTATGTATCCCTCGTCGCCGTAGCCATGATCGGCTCCGTCATGGTGAGTTACAGCCGCGCACGAGCCGAAAACGTTATCCCGTCCTGCAAGGTGGGCTTCCTGGAGCGGCCTGAGCGTGTGGTGCTGATCATCATCGGCGCCTTGTTTGACCGCATGGCGCCGGTGCTCTGGCTCATCGCGGTGCTCTCCAATGTGACGGTGATCCACCGCATCCTCTACACTCGCCAGGTAGCGCGGAACCGCGCCGCCCACACCCACGAAGCCTAGCGGCAGTGCTGCATGGCGAGGTCGTCTCTTCAGGGAACAGGGAATAGGGAACAGGGAACAGCTTCCGGCCCCTGCTCTCTACTCCCTGTTCCCTGTACTCTCCCACCCGACACCTGCCCTTTCCAGCGTGAAATCCCCCTATTCGGCGAGGCCCAATTTGTCCCCCCTCCATCGCTGACCGTGACCTAAGTCACATGCAACTCGCTTGCGATAAGCTACTTTCCAATTTTGAGCCTCTGGACATTTTTTATGGGGGTCTGGAACGCCTTTTGCCCTATAATGGGATACGATGTTAAACAACGCGAAGTTTGACTCACCCTTAAGCCTCTACGAAGCTGAAGGTCAAGCGTCCCTCAAAGTATTGACAATACTTGGGGGTTGGGAGACCCGGCGTTCATTCAATCAGATTGGCATCCATGCCGGCGACCGGATCCGGGTTCTGCGCCGCGCGCCCTTCGGTGGCCCGCTGGTTGTTGACAACCGGGGAACGCATGTTGCAGTCGGGAAGCAACTGGCTGAGAAAATTAAGGTAGAAGTCCTGTCGTGAAGGTCGCTCTCGTCGGCCAACCCAATTGCGGCAAGAGCACGCTGTTTAATGCTGTCGCGGGATACCGATCCCTCACGTCCAACTTTGCCGGAACCACCGTTGAGTACACCCGTGGCCAGGCGCGGGTGGATGGTGTGGTAGTTGACCTGGTCGATTTGCCCGGCCTCTATTCACTGACCCCCACAAATCCCCTTGAAGCCATCGGCCGCGAATGTCTTCTCAGCGGCGACTGGGATGTGATTATAAACGTCATCGACGCTTCGCAACTGGCGCGAAGCCTGGAACTGACTTTGGAGCTCAAGGATCTGCAAGCGCCGCTTGTCGTCTGCCTGAACATGATGGACGAGGCGGCGCGAAAAGGCATCGTCATCGATTCCAAGGCCCTTTCCGTCGCGCTCGGGGTTCCGGTGGTGGAGACGATTGCCTCCCGCGGGCAAGGCATCCTCGACTCATTCCGCGCCGCGCTGGCTCTTTCCCGCCGGGCGCGGCGGATTCCTCCCAAACCGTTCATCTATGCGCCGGAGGTTGAAGACACGGTCGCGCGGCTGGGGCAAAGGCTCACCAGTTTTGCGACGCTGGGTGATGACCGCGATCGAGGAAGCGCCGGGATCGAGCAGGGAGAGCAAGCCAAAGCTGTCATTCCGAGCGTAGCGAGGAATCTCGCTCGAGGTCCTTCCTCGGGAGATCAGAGCCAGATTCCTCGCTACGCTCGGAATGACATTGTTGTTTCCAATGAGAATGTTGTTTCCACCGCCATTGCCACTGCGACAGCCCTTGTTGAATCCGCAACGGCATTCCCGCCGGCTCGTTTCGAGGCATTGCAGCTCGCACAGAGTGATCCCCGCGCGCTTGCCCGGCTCCCCACTTTGCAGGTGGCTGCGGCAGTTTCCGAGGCCCAGGGCGAGATCACGCGTCTTCTGGGCCAGCCTGCGGATGCGGCGATTTCCTCGGCGCGGCACGCCGCCTGTCTGAACCTCTTCGAGCGTGTCGCCCGGGTTACTCATCCCCGAAGGGATTGGCGGGAAAGGGTTGACCGGCTCGTGATGCATCCGGTGTGGGGATATGCAGTGCTGGGCCTGGTTTTCCTGGGCATCTTTCAGTTCATCTTCACAGTGGGCAAATTTGGTGAGGACCGCATTCTGGGTGTGTTCAGCGGCCTCATCGCCCGGATGTCCCGGTACATGGACCCGCAGAGCGTGCCGTTCGCAGCCGCCAAAGGCGCCCTGCTAGGAACGGCAGGCGCCGTGGCCATTGTGCTGCCCTACTTGTTGCCCTTCCTGGTATGCCTCGCCGTGCTTGAAGACCTTGGGTATCTGTCGCGGGTAGGCTATCTGATGGACGCGCTCATGCACCGCCTCGGCCTGCATGGCACAGCAACCCTGCCCGTGCTTCTCGGTTACGGGTGCAGCGTCCCGGCGGTGATGGCAACGCGTATCCTCAGTTCGCGGCGTGACCGCTTCATTGCAGCGTTCCTCGCAGTCCTGGTCCCCTGCTCGGCGCGCATGACGGTGATTCTGGCGCTGGTGGGTGTCTACTTGGGCGCCTATTACGCGCTGGGCATCTACGTTTTGAATCTGCTGGTAGTGGTCCTGGCCGGCCACATCCTGGCCCTGATCTGGCCGGAGATTTCGCCGGGGATGCTGATGGAGGTGCCGGCCTTCCGCGTGCCCGCGCCCAAGGTGGTCATGATGAAAACCTGGTGGCGGCTGCGCGAGTTCGTGATGGTGGCGCTCCCGCTGCTCGTGGCGGGCAGCGCCATTCTAAGTTTGATCGAATTCTATGGATGGCAACAATTCATCAATGCCGCGCTCTCACCGCTGACGGCGCTGCTCGGCCTGCCACGCGCTGTGGGCCTGACCCTGATTTTCGGCGTGTTGAGAAAAGAACTCTCCCTCCTGATGCTCATGCAGGCCCTGGGAACCACACATGTGGCTTCCGTGATGAGCGTTGCACAAATCCTGATCTTCACCCTCTTCGTGACTTTCTACCTTCCCTGCATGGCTACCCTTGCTTCCATGTTCCGCGAGCTGGGCTGGCGCCTCACCGCTGCCGCCGCGTCGGCGTTGCTGGTGCTGGCAGTGGGCATCAGCTTGGCGGCGCGCGGCATCCTCGCAGTTTTGTAGCCGCGCCCATGGTGGGCATTCGCATTAAACCCAAATTCCAAAGTTGAGCGAGGTTGCTGGTTTGACCGAATGGAAAAACCCCTCACTCGCCCTCCTCCGTCGGGCACCCTCTCCCCTGGGAGAGGGCCACCGTTTCTCTCGCGCGTCGAAGTTAGGAAAACCGCCCTCTCCCGAGGGGAGAGGGTGGCCCGCTGCCGGCGCTTTCACCAGCCGGAGCGGGACGGGTGAGGGGTTACTTGGGAGAGGCTCGAACACCAGAGTGAAGCAATCGTCAAGCGCACCGCTCTGTCCCTGCCCAGGTTTGGTGGAGGCGACTTCAATCTAACGTGTTGGAACGGACCAGGGCCCCTCAATCTGCGAATTCGGGTTCATTGAGAAGAATTTCTGCGATCATCGCTTCGCCCAGGATGACATGTCATTCTGAGCGGAGCGCAGCTGAGCGAAGAATCTGCTTTCGGTTGCGGCCAAGGGCCGTGCTGTACTACAGCGGGATATTGCCGTGCTTTTTGGGTGGGTTGGTGTCGCGCTTGCTTTCGAGCATGCGCAGGGCAGTAATCAGTTTGGGGCGGGTGTCGCGGGGCTGGATGACGGCGTCCACCCAGCCGCGTTCGGCGGCGATGTAAGGGTTGGCGAAGCGCTCGCGGAACTCCGCGACGTTCTCGCGGCGCAAGGTTTCCGGGTCTTCTGCCTTCTGAAGCTCGCGCCGATAGACGATATTCACCGCTCCTTCCGGCCCCATCACGGCGATTTCTGCGCTGGGGTAGGCCAGGTTCACATCCGTGCGGACGTGCTTTGATCCCATCACGCAGTAGGCGCCGCCGTAAGCCTTGCGGGTGATGACGGTGATCTTGGGGACGGTGGCTTCGGCGTAGGCGAAGAGCAGCTTGGCGCCGTGGCGGATGATGCCGCTGAGTTCCTGCTGCGTGCCGGGGAGAAAACCCGGCACGTCCTCGAAAGTCACGATGGGGATATTGAAGGCGTCGCAGAAGCGGATGAAGCGCGCCCCCTTGTCAGAAGCGTTGATGTCAATGCACCCGGCCAGCACGGCGGGCTGATTGGCGACGATGCCCACGCTCTGCCCGCCCAGCCGCGCAAAACCCACCACCAGGTTTCTGGCGAAGTGCTGGTGTACTTCCAGGAAATAGGCGTCGTCCACCACGCGCTGGATGATTTCCTTTATGTCGTAGGGTTTGTCGGGCTCCACGGGCACCAGCGTGTCGAGCACGGCATCGCGGCGGTCCGCAGGGTCCTGGGTTTCGACACGTGGCGGATCCTCGTGATTGTTCTGCGGCATGAACGAGAGCAGCTCGCGGATCAGGGCCAGGCAGTCGGGGTCGTCGTGAGTTACGAAGTGCGCCACGCCGCTGGTGGAATTGTGGGTCATGGGCCCGCCCAGGTCCTCCTTGGTGACGTCCTCGTGCATTACGGTCTTGATGACGTCCGGGCCGGTTACGAACATGTAGCTGGTGTTTTGCACCATGACGATGAAATCCGTGATGGCGGGGGAATAGACGGCGCCCCCGGCGCACGGTCCCATGATGGCCGAAATCTGGGGGATCACCCCAGAAGCCAGCGTGTTGCGGAGGAAAATGTTGGCGTATCCGGCCAGCGAAGCTACTCCTTCCTGAATGCGCGCGCCCCCGGAGTCATTCAGCCCTATGAACGGCGCCCCGACCTTCATGGCCATATCCATGATCTTGCAAATCTTTTCGGCATTCGCTTCGCTCAGGGAACCGCCGAACACGGTGAAGTCCTGGGCGAAGGCAAAAGCCAGCCGGCCGTTTATGCGCCCGTAGCCGTTCACCACCGCGTCGCCCGGTATGCGCTGCTTGTACACGCCAAAATCGTGACAACGGTGCTCCACCAGCATGTCAATCTCTTCAAAGCTGTCGGGGTCAAAAAGCATCTCCAGCCGCTCGCGGGCTGAGAGTTTTCCCTCCGCATGCTGCCTGGCTTGGCGTTCTTCGCCGCCACCCGCTTCGGCGCGTGACTGGCGCCGCCGCAATTCTTCGAGTTTTTCCTGGAAGGTCATAACGAATTGGGTGATTGGTTCATTGAGTCATTGAGTCATTGCTTGGGTCGGCAACCGCTCGGAGCAATCGCTCAATCGTCAATCATTCAATGACTCAATGGTCCAAGTCCGCTCCACTCCTCACAAGCGACAATGGAATTCGCAGGCCGTTTGGGATCGTATTTGACGCTGGCTGTCTGTCCGGACAGAAACCGGGCCATGGCGGCGATTTCAGGCAGCGCCGTAACGTCCTGGGCGGCCTCGTAGGTTACTCCCGCCACTTCGTAAGCATAACCCAGGAGCACCGATTTTGCCCCCGCCGTTTGGGGTTCCACCAAATCCACAATTCGGCCCGCGCCGATGCGGCCACGCCTGTTAATATCCAGGCGCCTCAGCCTCTCGAGTTCGGCGGGATCTTTGCGCCGCCAACGCAGATACCGGGCGCACGCCATCCACCCACCCAGTGCGAGTGCGCCCGCAGACGCTAATCCAAAGGTGAGGCGTAAGAAAGGGGTCAACGCTTTTCCACCTTCTCCCCGTGCATCAGGAGTTGTGCCTGCCGCCGCTCTCTCAGAGCGTAACTGAACAACACGCGCTCTTTTCAGCGAGGGTCTCGAAAAGCTCGACCCGAGATTATAACATCACCTCATGCGCGCCGCGTGCACAGCCTCGCAGTACGGAACCGGCAGGTAGCAGGCGGTGGATGGGCAGGGGCTAGGGCCTGCGGACCGGGAGCACGAGAGCGTGGAGTGATTGATGCATCGAATCATCGAACAGCGGGGCTGGCAAGAATTATGAATTATGAAGTCTAAAGTATGAATTGCCTCATTCACTCTCCCTACTGCCGACTGCCCCCTGCTTATTGCGGACCGGCTACCTTCTGTGCGCCGCGAATTGCCGAAGAAAACCAAGGGTAGCGCAGGTCCCGCCCTTCGGACCTGCGGCTCTTCAAAAGCTTTAGTCGGCGGGCAATACACCATTCATAATTCGGGACTCGCACTTGCCCCAGTCCTTCTTCCCCACCTACTACCTACCACATACCAACTGCCTGTGTTTTCAACAACATTCCCGCTTTCAACGCGTAACTGCCTTTGTTTTCTATAACATTCCCGCTTAGCCCCAGGCTGCTGAAAGCCGCTCCTTTGTTTTCATAGAGATTCCCGCGTCGTTCGGTCAATTTTTAAATTTACTGCGTTTTTCCTTTCCCTTTTCTAAGCGACATCTTGTCCCTGGCTGCAATGCGTGCAAAGAGTCCTGCCGGTTCCGGCTGCTCTCAAACGGACGAGCGAGGAAGCAGCCGGCGCCAAGCGGCGCAACAAGGAGCAAAGCAATCCATAATTCGCCATTCACCATTCACAATTCCCCCTGCAACCGCTCTTCCGTCTCCTTGCTCCTGAGTCCTGAATCCAAGCCCCTGCCCAATTCCACGTAGCATCCTAGCCTATCTTCTCCGGTTTGTCAAGCGACATCGAGTCCCCTGCGGCCCGCCACATGTCATTCTGAGCATGGATGGCCGAAAGGAGCTATCCGTGATGTCAGAAACGGGGTGCCGCGGGGTAAGACCGAAGGGCAGGTTTTTCGTGCCCTGCAAGGGCACAAGATAGTAGCCGGGGGCAACGCCCCCGGAAAGCGCCACGCTCGTTCCCCGACCCTGGAGGGGTCGTATTCCCTTGGGCCGTGGGCCGCAAGACCGGGGTGACGTCACCCGCATCCGACCCGTCAGTTGACGGGTCGGACCTCGCGGGGGGCGCCGCACGCTTTTGTGGCACGCCGGCGCGAATTGATAAGGCCCTCTTGATTTGCAATAATGGCAGTGCGCGAAAGTGGCGGAATTGGCGGACGCGCCAGACTTAGGATGTGATTTTGGCGACTTGCACGCCATTGCACCAAAATGCAGCGGCGCGCAACCCCACTAATTTGACATGACTTCCCCTTGACGGCGAAAGCTAATGAAGGAGACTGTACTGATTCGCAAAACGAGGTGGCACCACTTTATGGCGCAAAGTGTGTGTTTATAGGCGATCATTTCGGCGCAGCGATAGTGAAGGTTAGGCCAGCTTCCGATAAGCTTGTGTTACGCGTGCAGGTGCACGCCCACGGGTGATGGACATTCGCGCTCATGAAGCTCGAAATTGAAAACGTCAGCAAGACCTATCGTGGAAACGTAGAGGCCTTGCGCAGTTTCCGTTTGGAACTCGGGCCTGGTGTGCTTGGGTTGCTCGGTCCAAACGGCGCAGGCAAATCCACCCTGATGCGCATTCTGGCGACGATCACCCAGCCGAGTGCGGGGCGTGTGCTGTGGAACGGGACGGACATCAAGCATGATCCTGACACGTTGCGCACCGTGCTCGGTTATCTGCCGCAAGACTTTGGGATCTACCCGAATTTGAGCGCGCTCGAATTTCTAGGGTACCTCGCCGCCGTGAAAGGCCTGGACGCAGCCAGCGCGCGAAAGCGCATTGGCGAGCTGCTGGAGCTTGTGAATCTTGCGGACGCCGCGCGGCGGCCTCTCGGAGGGTTTTCAGGTGGCATGCGCCAGCGCGTGGGCATCGCGCAGGCGTTGCTGAACGATCCGCAGCTTCTGATCGTGGACGAGCCGACGGCCGGCCTCGACCCGGAAGAGCGCGTGCGCTTC
>Ga0181518_10005950_pt1 | contig 10348 bp, 5 predicted proteins | sample PEATcosm2014_Bin_28_FD_119751 | JGI IMG/M metagenome (GOLD analysis project Ga0181518, IMG submission 119751) | Peatland microbial communities from MTU Mesocosm Facility, Houghton, MI, USA - PEATcosm2014_Bin01_60_metaG | ecosystem: Environmental > Terrestrial > Soil > Wetlands > Peat | place... | reverse complement strand
CCTCTGCGAGAAACGGCCGCTCTCAAGCGCTGTGCCAAAAGGCTCGGAAAACCAGCCCTGCATAAACACAACAAAATAAACAGTCGGAACTCGCCGATCCGGCTGTGCCGAAACCTATACCTTCTGATACAGGACACCACAGAAAGACCGACAGCCGGTACCGGCTCGATCAGCGAACAGTAGCCGACTTTCCGGGATCTATCCCATGTCGGAGATGCAGTCGCTCGAGTCGGGCACCAACGGTGCGCCGCACTCGACGGACGATGGCGCCTAGCGGGTGGTAACGCTCTAGAATTGGTGCGACGGGTTCGCCCCTGCCCTGACCTGTAACCGGCCTTTCTTCCTACAGCAACTGCGGGCTTGAGTTAGAGAGTCCTGAACAATGCGAGGCAAAAGACAATATGGTTAGTTTGGGACATCTGGACCGCCGCGAGTTTCTTACCATTTCGGCACTTACGACGGCCGCAACCCTGCTGCCGGATTCGCTGCACGCCGCTCAGCCACCTGAACCCGGTCTGGTTTCTCTCCGAGTGACAGGCGATGTCCAAAGTGGATATGGAGTCACGATCCTGTTTCGCGATCAACCGATCGCGCGGCACCATCAAGGCGGAGAATTGTCTGCAATCTTCCAAAACAGCGAGCACAGCCTCCAAGACCGGGCCGATGACTGGAAAGCCGCTTCGTGGAGCGGAGATGCAAGGCGAATCAAGCTCACTGGAGTCATGCAACTCCCTAATCTGCGCACAGCCGTCTTTGTCGATGTCAGCTACGAAGTTATGACCTCGCAGTTGATCATGAAGACGATTCGGTTACGCCAGGCAGATATGTACACGCTGCTTTACCAGCTGACTAATTGTCTGGAGCCGGAAGCGCCGCCCGCAAAGCTTTGGAGTTTCGACCACGCAGACTGCAAAGGTGGGCCGCTACATGAGTATTTTCCTGCTGCAGGCTTCCGGACGGCCAGCGCCGTAACCGTCGGGCTGCTCACCGATTCAGGGTATCGCAATCAATGGAGCCGGATCATACGGAGAGATGGAACGCCCGTGAAGCCAGCGCCCGTCAGCATTCCCGATCTGAATCTCTACTTTCTTCCCTATGTCGCCGATCGCGCCAAGCAAGGCGCATGCGTCCAGCAGACATTCGGTGAGGCCACGGTCCAGTTGTCTGGAGAGGGCTCCCGCAAGCCAGTCGATCTTCCAGCGGCTTCCATGTGGAAGAGAAGCGGCGATATGAAAGTCGAGCAGTTTGGCGCCGTCGTCAAGCTGTCTCCAAGTGATAGGAAGGATTTCGTACTCTTCCCATTCCCGGCGAAAGGAGGCGAGATCTACGACGTACATCTCAAGTATTGCTCCGAGGCTCCGATATCGGTTCACGCATGGGATGTAGACGACCGGTTCAACAAACTTGGTGATCTCACACTGTTCAATGACACGGCGCCGGCCTCACCCGCAATCTTCTTAGATTTTGATCACTCCTTTGTTGTGCCCGCGCTGCAGGGCACAGGCGCCGCTATCGCGCTGTCGCTGACCGATTCTGAGGACGCGGGCGCCAACGAGAATCGCGGCGCAAGCCTGCCCTCAATGGAAGTGCGAGATATCCAACTCTCCCGTGTGGCGACTCGGCGCGAACCGTACCACCGCCTGGAAATGGGGCAATCGCAGGCCAGGACCGTGTTCATCTTTGCGAGTGATGCGATTCCCGACACACTTCGCGGGTATCGGCTCGCCAGTCAGCTTCAATTGGCCGACGGTCTTCAATGCAAAGGCGGCGAGACTGAGAAGGTGCTCTATGCAGACGTTATGATGCTGAGCTGGAATGCCCAACTGGCAGAGCTTCGTCCCATGTTGGCCCCCAGCATCTGGTATTCGGCTGCTGGTGAAATGTATCTGCGCGACAGCTTCTACGCTCTCTCCGGCATCCATAACCGCGAACTGAACGAGAAGGTTTTTACTACTTGGGCCGACAATCAGGGCGACGACGGCGCCATCAACACTCTCGTAGAACCGAGCATTGCCAACCTGGAACGCAAATCCAATGACTCAACCCCGCTATGGCTCATATGGGCGCTGCTCAACCGCCGTCGATTCGGTACGGAACTTCAGATGGACAGAATACGACGAGCTGCGGAGTACTGTCTTCGAACTTATGATCCTACGCGCGAGGCTATTTGCACGGCGCATTTTGTCATGGGTCAACTTGACGTAATTCACTATCCCGAAGGTACAAGAATTCTGTGCGAAAACCAGGGAATGTTAGCTGTACTGCTGAGAGTGATTCGCGAGCTTCAGATCCCGGAAGTGAGCGCATCTATCTCGGAGAGCTACATGGCAAGGGCTGAGGAGAAATATCGCAGCTACTATGATGCGAAGAGCGGCTTCCTCTTTCCGGCTCGAAATATACACGATGCAATCGGTTTTCCCGATATCTTTCCCGAGTTTCTATCCCTTTGGCTTTTCAAGCGGCCAATTCTGACGGATGAAATGGTTGTCAATCACCTCAACCACATCCCGGCAATGCTACCGAGGGAGGATTGCCCCTACCCCGGCGAAGGCGGCACAGTGAGGCCGATCTTTATTGGCCTGGCGGGAGGAAAAGAGTGGAGCTATTTTACGGAGACGTGGCATCCGATGGTAAGTGAATCCTACGCCGCAAGTTATGCCAACAAGGCGGCTGACGGCATTTACTACAACGGTGGCAGCTGGATGAGGATTGAGATCTGTGGCTATGTGATTGGCAAGCTGCATGGATGGCAGAAGGCGGACCATGCGATTGCGAACCGGCTGTGGGCAGAAATCCATACAGACGAGGACTTTCCGACGAGCCAGGAGTACTTGCCGACCGATTCAAGGAATAAACTTTATGGATATCATCGGGTGTTCGCCTGGAACGCTTTCGTGCTCCAGGCTCTGGAGATAGCCAGACTGCGGGAACCGGCCATGGATCCCGGCTACTCGAGATCAACTCCACCTGTTGTCGGCTAAGAAGTGGGTAGCGTCAATCAGTTAAAGATCGAGGATGGAGATGGATTGCAATGGAAAGTACTGAAGGGCGCATGACATCTCGGCTTTCTTGAATATATCGACCGACAGGCCCATAGACAATTTAGGGGCGAACCGTTGAGTTGCAGCTTCTTCTTGACGATTGCGATCTGCCTCGCGCAGTTGTTCGTCTGTTGCCAACTCGTTGGCCATAGCGAAACGGTCCAGCCGCGGCGGGGCTTCGAAAGCGAACCTTGGTGAAGGTCGATTAGAATTCGAAAGGAGATTATCAGGCTCCGAAAATGCATTGTAATGCAGACGATGAAGTGAATTGCAATTACCAGCGGTCTACATTGCTTATTTCACGGCGAAGTGCGCTTCCCCTTGCAAGCCTGAGGAACGCCAGGTGATTGGATAGGTAATGGAAAACGCCCTAGGGTTGAATGATCTTTAGAGCAACTAGTACCGTGACTCCGTAGATTCGTAATCAAACTTGTCACTTTTCTGGAGTGTGGCGGGACACTATAGCGGAAGCATGAGCAAGGGCAAAGGATTGCAGATTCAGCTTTCGCGGCAAGAACGACGGCAGATCGAGGAATTGTTGAGCGGAGGAGTGCAACCGGTGCGGACGGTGATTCGGGCTTTGGTGCTGCGGCAGATGGACGAAGGCCTGAGCACAGTGAAGGCCGGAGCCGGTATGGGCATCTCCGCCAAGGCCGCCTGGGAGATCGGCAAGCGCTACCAGGAGGGTGGATTGGAACGGGCCATCCACGATGCGCCTCGCCCGGGCCAGAAACCGCTGCTGGACGCTGAGCACGGCCAACGCATTGTCGCCATGGTCTGCGGCCCTCCGCCCACCCGCAGACGCGTTGGCTTCCTCACTGCCCCGCTGCCGTCACCGTCAGATTGAAGGTTGTCGTCGTAGTGTAAGTACCGAAACCCTCCACGATCATGGTTCCGGTGACCGTTACCGGATAAGTGCCCGCTGGCGTCCCCTGATTGGTGATGTTGTACCCCGCGCCGCTTCCACCGCTTCCTCCGCAGCCGCCAAGACCCAGGAAAAAGACGAGCATTGCCAGGGCCGACACCGATACGAACATCCGGCGCCAGCGCCGGCGGAAGCCAAATGCCAGCAAACTGGCCAGCGTCAGCATTCCGAATCCGCCCCATGGATTCCGTTGCGGAGTCGTCGCCGCCTTTTGCAGCGTTGGCCCGTTCGTGTAAATGCTGAAGGACGATGAGCCCGAGAGAATGCCGGTCGTTGAGTTGTACGTGGGATCGAAGGTGGCCGGCGTGAAGACGCACGCTGCCCCGGACGGCAAACCCGAACAGGAAAGGTTCACATACCAGTAGTAGTAGTTGGTAAAGATAGGATTGGTCGAAAACGAAATCGAGTCCACCGCGGTGTTTTGCCCCGCCGTCACCGTGGCCGACGCAGTGGTCGGCGCGAGCGTCATGGCGATCACCGAGACCTCGGCGGCCATCGACGCCGAACCGATATAATTCGCGTCGCCCGAGTAGCTCGCCGTGACGTTATGCGTGCCCGCCGACAGCGTGCTTGTGTTCAACGTAGCCAGCGCCGCCCCGTCCGCCGGCGCGCCCAGCGTCGCCGTGCCGATGGTTGCGCCCGCGCCGTTGTTGGCCGAGGCATCGGTGAAGGTTACAGTCCCCGTGGGCGCGGTACCGGTGAATTCCCCGATGACCGTTGCTGTCAGCGTGATCGGAGTGGGGGCGTAGGTGAAGCCGTAGCCGCCGCTGATGATCGTCGTCGTTGAAACCTTTGTGCTCACCGTGATGTCCACCGCGCCGGAGGAGTTGGCCAAGTCGTTGGCATCGCCATCGTATTGCGCGACGATCGCGTGCAGGCCTGTGGCGCTGAAGGTGACAGGCAGCGTCGCCGCGCTTCCCGACAGAGTCGCCGTGCCCAGTTTCGTCTCCGGAGTCGTGCTGGTGTCGTAAAAATCCACATTGCCCGTGACGGGAGCAACAGACAAGTAGAGCTCGTTGTTGGCCTCGTAGATTGGCATGACGCTGACCGCCAGATTAACCGACGTATTTGCCGCCGTGTTGTTGCTGCTGGGAGTGAGCGACACCACCACCGGGCCCTTGGTCACCACCACGGTCGCCGGCGCGGAAGTGCTGGCCTGAAAGCTGGCGCTCGCCCCCGGCGAGGCCGCGACAACCTGGTACCTGCCCGCGCCCAGCACGGGCGTGCCGGCGCTCACCGCGGTCGTCGATTGACCGAACGTCAGGCTCACCGTGCCGCCGCTCGTCACAAAGGCCAGGCCCTCGCCCGTTGCTGGAAGGGTCGCGGTTCCCAGGGTGGTTGCGCCTGCAGTAAATGTGTATGTGCCCGGAACCGGATAGCCGGTTCCGCTGTTGTTGCCATACGCCGCGGCCATGAGTGTGATCGGCGTGCCATACGGGACCGCGCCGGTCACGCTGGACGAGGCTACCGTCGTGGTCGGCTCGGCACTCACGGTCAGAGCCACCGCGCTCGAGTTGGCCGCGGCAAAGTTCGTGTCGCCGGCGTAGTGTGCGGTCAGGTTGTAGCTGCCGCCGGGCAGCTCCACTCCCGCCACCGCTCCGAAGGTTACCGTTGCTGTCCCCGTCGCGCCCAGCGTGATCCGGTCCACACCTTGCGATCCTGCCATCAGCACCACGTCGCCTGTGGGCGCTGTCGCTCCGCTCCCCGTCACCGTGACCGTCGCCGTCAGCGCGTCGCCGTGCTCGATGCTGGTCACGCCGCCAGTGCTCAGCGTCACGGTGGCCGCTCCGCTGCCCGTGGTTGGCAGCCAGCCGGTCACCAGCTTGTTCACATCCACGCTGCCCAGGCCCGTCGCCAGGTCGTAGCCCGGTGTCGCCTCATAGCCCAGCAAGTATGGCCCCCCGCCGGAGCAATAGCAGGGAACATCTGTATTTCCCACGGTGATGTCGTGGAAGGGTGAGTTCGATCCTGCCGCGAGCCGGTAATACGTGGGGTTGGGATTGCCCGCGCCGCCCACTTCGTTGTTCTGCTGGTTCACCAGCGCCTGGATGCCGGCCCACACTTGGTTCGACAGCGACGTCCCGATCAGCCCCAGCGCATCGCCCTGGGAGCAGTCCCCACCTGCATCCGCTTCGCACACCATGTAGGCCAGGTCGTCGCCGGCCACCAGCGAAACATCCGGCACATCGCGCGCGCCATCGGCCGGAACGCCGGGCCCCGTCTGCCAAGCCGGCTTGCTGAAGTTGATGGAAACGCCTCCGCCGCCCGCCAGCGGCCGTCCATCCTCCGGATTCTCGTAGTCGTTCCAGGTGGTTTCCGGAATGTATCCTGTCGCGGTGTAGCTCGGCGGCGGGAAATAAACGTTTGCGTCGGGCATGATGAACTCCGTGCCGCCCACCGACACGTTCCACGGCGAGTCGCCGATAGCGTTTACGCCGTACCCCGTCAAACCCGTATACTCGCAGGCGTCGCCGCCGTAGTCGCCTGCCGAAACAAAGTGGCTGATGCCCTCGGCCGCGCCCTGCTCGTAGGCCAGTTTGTACAGCTCAACCTCGGTGCTGGCGAACGTGTCGTTCAGGGTTTCGCATCCTCCGTAGCTCAGTGCTGCGATGGGCGCAATGTCGTTGTCCACGGCGTAGGCCGTGGAAAGATCGACGCCCTGGTTGAAATCCGTGGTGCCCGTCACGACGACATTCAGCGTGGCATCGGGCGCCAGCGCGCCGGCATACTCCACGTCGGCGATGGCCTCCGTCTCATCGCCATTAACCGGGCCTGGATCGGTGCCGTTCACAATCACATTCAACGTCGCCGCCGGAAGGCCTGTAATCTTGCGAAAATCCGTTACATCCTGCAGAACGATGTTGCTCTGTTCGATGAGCGCGATCGACTGTCCCTGTCCCAGCACGTTGGCCTTCGTCAAGGGCGCGGCATCGTATACGGCGCTCAAATCCGCCGGACCCGTCAATGCCGCCTTGTTGATTTCGATCTGCGGAGTCGCCGCCGTGTGGTACCCCGGCGCCATCTCGGTAAAGGAGTTCAGGCTCGCCACGCCGCTCACCGCCGGCGCCAATGCCGTGGGAATGCTGGCCGGCTTAGCGTTGGCAACATACGTCTTGCCGTTCACGCCGTAGCGATGCATCTCCGTCTGGAACGCCGACTCCACCTGCGCGCTCGTTCCCGTAAAGAGCAGGTACTGGCGTCCGTTCGGCGGATTCTCCACCGTAAAACCCTGCGACTCTAGCCAGCCTGTGATTCTCGCCATATCGTTCGCGCTGGGTCCGAATCGCTCGCCGAATTCAGCCGGCGTGAGCCACTGGTGATATTTCGGCGAACTCGGGTCCTGTTGCTCCTGCAACAGTTGCTCCAGATCGGCTTCCTGAGCGGCGCTGCGCTGCGTGAGCAGAACCATGCGATGAAACACCTGCGCGCCGGTCACCCTGCCCAGGTCACTCTGTTTCGTGGCCAGGGGATGCACACCGTTCGTCACCGTGCGTTGCGAGGCGACAACGGGCGAGGTCAGGCGGTTCGCGGTCTCGTTCTGCGAAAAACCCAAAACGGAGCCAACCAAAACGATGGCGGCCACTGAGACAAGCAAATGATAGCGATGCTGCATAAGCGCCTCCTCGGATGGCAGTGAGGATGTGGATTGGGCGGCGAGCTGTTCTCGGAAACAGTGCGTCCTTACAAAAGCCGAAGTAGGTGACCGCTCCCCCACTCCACGGACGCCGTTCGCGGAACCCGCTTCTCTTGGTCCCGTCGATTCTAGACCCGTTGATTTGGGAGACAGCAGTTCCTAAACCGTGATTTCTATTTTGAGAACGTAGACGGAACCATTCTACCTCTCCGTTGCCTTTCTGCTAAGCAGGAGAAGGCTATAGGTCGCAGCATCGCCGCCGCATGGCTAATTGGTGGCTCCTCATCGTAATGGAAGGACTTGTTGAGGAGCGATCAGACTCAATCATTCTTTGAACGGAATTTGAAGGGCAGCTTCCGAGTTCCGGGCGCATTGTCGGCTAACCGGCAGCAACCGAGTAGTAAGTTCCGGTTAGCCGGTGATACAGGAGTAATGAGCCGGAAAGTGTACGCTCAAGCACAAAGCTGCGGCATGATAGCGAACAAGCCGGGGAGTGCGCTCTTGTAGATTCGACTTCTCGTGATACCAGTCACAGAAAGCGGCGATCCCGGCGGCTAGCCTCCATTGTGACGGCAGCAAGATTGCGAATCTGTGCTGCGGAGAGGAACCCATGAAAAGTGGCGAGAGTATTCATCTTTTGAACAAGGCGGTCGCCGATGAGCTTCAAGCGGTGCACCAATATATGTATTTCCACTTCCATCTGGACGACCTGGGGTTTAAGCCGCTGGCGTCGCTCTTCAAGAAGACTGCCATCCAGGAGATGGGCCACGTTGAGCTGCTCGCCGAGCGCGTGCTGTTTCTGAAGGGCGATGTCGAGATGGTCGTGGCAGCTCCCGTGGAGAAGATCGTCGATCCTGAAGCAATTCTGCTGAAGGGCATGGCCATGGAAGAGGGGAGTGCCCGCTTTTATAACCAGGCAGCGATCGAATGCGGAGCAAATGCGGATGCCGCGACAAAGCAGATCTTTGAGCGTCTCGTCGGCGATGAAGAAGGCCACTTCGACCAATTCGAGAAGCAACACGACAACATCAAGCGATTCGGTTTGAGCTACCTTGCTCTGCAGTCATTTGGCGTTGGAGCGCCGGAGAGCACTGAGGCGGTGGCTGATTAGCCGCGCACTACCAGTGCCGCAGGAGATGTGTTGGGTTGACCCGATCAACGAACGAGGTTGGCGGTTTACAAACCCATACCTTAGGGAACAACCGAAGAAAAGGAGTCTATGTTGGAGGGTCCTTTGGGATGGTATTTGGTTGACTAAGCCCGGAATGTACCTCCCGCCATCCAGGGCATGGTTGTCTCGGCAAAATTGGTACTCACGGCAGCGGAGGGGGTTGACACTCCTAGGCTATGCTCGAATAATTATTCGAGTATGGCCAGGATCGAGAATTCCTATGGCTACTGCCGACAGATCCTAACGGATCGGCTGGCAGAGAACGCTCCTGGGCGTATTCAGATTCTGACCGGGCCCCGGCAGGTAGGCAAGACGACACTGCTCTTGGAGATCGCGGAGCGATTCGGCGATCAGGCAGTCTACGCGGCGGGAGATGAGCCGGACGCTGCGCTTCCCGGCTATTGGGAAAGGTGCTGGACGAACGCCGAGTCTCGAGCAGCAGGCGGGAAAGCAGTCTTGCTACTGGACGAGATCCATTATCTTGCTGGCTGGGCTGTGAAACTCAAGGGCAATTGGGATCGCATTCGTCGCAAGCGAATACCGATTCACGTCATCGCAACAGGCTCATCAGCCCTAGGTGTTGCAACTGGATCCCGTGAGAGTCTCGCAGGACGCTTCGAACGGCTGATCCTCAACCATTGGCCGGCAGCTTCCTTGGCCGACACATTCAATCTTGCTCCTCGAGAGGCTGCGCTCAGCGTTGCCCGATTTGGATCGTATCCCGGAGCATTCAAATTGGAGAAGGACCCAGTACGCTGGCGCGCTTACCTGCGCGACGCCATCATTGAGCCCGCAATTGGGCGCGATGTGCTGGCGCTGGGCGCCGTTCGGCGCCCAGCGCTGCTTCGCCAGGTTTTTGCAGTCGCTACTGGGTCGCCGGCGCAGATTGTGTCTCTCCAAAAAATGCAGCGGCTGTTGCAGGATAAAGGAGCTCTTGAAACCATCACGCATTATTTGGCTCTGTTGCAGGATGCGTATCTGGTCGCAGCCCTTGGGAAGCATTCAACGTCGGTACATCGGCGTCGTTCATCTCCTCCGAAGCTGGTGACGTTGAACAACGGCCTTATTTCCGCTATGCATCCCGATGGCGCTCCCGATCGTCTTCAGGAGCCTGAACGTTTTGGTCGCTGGGTCGAGAATGCCTGCCTGGCATTCGGCATCAATCAGGGACAGGAGGTCACCTATTGGAGAGAAGAACCGCTGGAAGTTGACGCAGTATTTCAAGGCAGTTGGGGAAAATGGGCGGTGGAGGTGAAGACAAGTAAGTACAGCGCTCAGGACCTTCGGGGCCTACTGGAGTTCTGCAGACGCTATCCTGCATTTGCCCCGCTTGTGATTACTGCCCCCGGCGATGAAGTTGTGGCCCAACGACACGGAATTCGTAGCCTCAACTGGGAGGATTTCCTTATCTACGGTCCTCAAGCAAACTAGCTTTAACGGAAGCATTGTTCCCTAAGGTATAGGTTTCGGCACAGCCGGATCGGCGAGTTCCGACTGTTTATTTTGTTGTGTTTATGCAGGGCTGGTTTTCCGAGCCTTTTGGCACAGCGCTTGAGAGCGGCCGTTTCTCGCAGAGG
>Ga0181518_10005949_pt1 | contig 10350 bp, 6 predicted proteins | sample PEATcosm2014_Bin_28_FD_119751 | JGI IMG/M metagenome (GOLD analysis project Ga0181518, IMG submission 119751) | Peatland microbial communities from MTU Mesocosm Facility, Houghton, MI, USA - PEATcosm2014_Bin01_60_metaG | ecosystem: Environmental > Terrestrial > Soil > Wetlands > Peat | place... | reverse complement strand
GCCCGATGACGCGGCCGTTCAAGGGGAAGCGCTGCGCCACGGTTTCCCAAGGGTCGGGTTCGAGCTGCTTCATGCCGAGCGAGACGCGCTCCTTGGCGCGGTCGAATTTGAGAACCTTGACCGTCACCTGATCTCCCACGTGCAGCAGACCGTCGATGCCGCCAAGATCGATGAAGGCGCCGTATTCGGTCAGATTCTTCACCACGCCGGTAACCACCGAGCCCTCCACCAGGTGTTCCAGCGTAGCGCTCTTGCGGACGTTGATCTCTTCCTCCACGGCGGTCTTGCGGGAGACCACTACGTTGCCGCGGCGGCGGTTGAGCTTGATGATCTTGACGGGGATGTCCTGCCCGACCAGCGAGTCCAGGTTATGGACCGGACGCGGATCGGCTTGCGATCCCGGCATGAAAGCCTTGATGCCGACATCCACGGCGAGCCCGCCTTTGACGCGGCCGAGCACCCGGCCGGAAACCACCAACTGTTCCTGGTATGCCTTTTCGAGATTCTCCCAAATCCGCAGGCGCGCGGCCCGCGTGTGCGAAAGCAGAACGTATCCCTCGGGTTGCTCGCCGCCGTGATCGATCATCACGTCGACCGGGTCGCCGCGCTGCACCGTAACATTGCCGTCGGGATTGCGGAACTGCTCGATGGGAACGAGGCCTTCGGACTTGTATCCGAAGTCGACGATCACTTCCTGGGCTGTGACACTGAGTACCGTGCCCTGCAGGACTTCGTCGGCGGCGGGTGGCGCGAAATGGCTGTAATCGTCGAGAAGATTCTCGTAGCTTTCGGGTTCAGTGTCCTCGGTCTGCCCGTTGTTAAGGTCTACGGCCATTACGCCTCCGCCGATTCCTGATTCGCCGATGGTTGAGCGGGAATTCCTGCAGCGGGCTGCCAGCGCCGACTGGTACCCGCGCTTCGTTTACACTGAGCGTTCGATTCCACACCATGCGCCGATCACCAGCAACACCTGAGAGATCAGTATGTTAGCAAATATACGCTGAGTTGCGGGAGGTTGTCAACGGTACCCCCCCTGGGGGCCCCCCGCAGCTTTCTCTTGGCGTGCCGGCAGATCGGGGATACAAATCAAACCGCTACGTCTCAATTGGACGAGGGGTTTCCGGCGGCGGCCGCTCCAGCTTTATGTCGGCATTCTAGGCGTTTGCATGTTTGAGACCCTGGCAGATCACAACCGGCACGACGAGGGACCACCGGCCAGCAAAGGGGAGCGATTCCTTCGATGGGCCGTGGTGGGAGCCGTTTCACTGGCCCTGTTCGGCGGATTGTACCTGGTGATGCAAAACCTGGAGCACTAAACCGGACTCAGGGGATCACTGAATGGCTGCGATTCGCCGCATGACGGATTTGACCCTACGGCCATAGGAGGCATTGGGATTATAGGTAGCCAAAACCTCGTCCAGGCTCTTGTCCCGGTATAGGCCGGAGTGGGCCAGGCGATAGCCGACAGTGTAAATGCCGGCAACGGGGGTGGAGAACTGTGCGTGGCCGGAATCCCAGCCGAAGATATTGTTATTCCGCCCGGCTTTCCCACCGGTGGATTCCACGTACGAAATGCTGGGGAGCAGGCGCCAGTCCAGGGTATAGGTGTCGGCGACTTCAAGGAACTCGCCGGCGTACCGGCTGGCGGGGCAACGGCCCTTATCGAAAAACTGACGGAGCGCGGCGTAACGCGGATCGAGGCGGTAATCCGAGGCCGGGGCACGGTGGATCTGCTGCGGCGATAAAACCACCGGCAGCGATGCCATGCCGAACATCACCAAACCTCCGGAGAATAGTCTTCGCATGTCTTAACGTCCTTTAAAATTCAATGGTTTACGCTACCTGAAGAGGCCCGCACAAGGGGCCGAAGCAGCTTGGAAACGCGGCGGGAGCAGAGCCTCCCGAAGAACCAAAAAGTCAGCTAGGGAATCGACATCAAGACTGATTGTACCACTATCGGGAATAAGGGTTTGCGGGCTGGGGTGGGGCAGGCGGTGCCGCCTGCCCCACCTCGGCTATTGGCGGGATTCCAGGTCGACGGCGCGGGGGAAGAGGATGTTGTTCTCCAGGTGGATGTGCTGGTGAAGGTCGCGCTCCATCTCCTCAAGCCCGCAATAGAACGCCCGGAAAGTGTTGCAGGCGTCTTCCGGCGGGGTGTAGCCGGCGGTAAGTTGGCGCATGCCGCCCAGCGCCTGGCCGGCGGAATCGTGCTCGGCCACCATCACGCGGATGGGATTCTGGACCGATCCGCAATGGAATTCCCGGGCTGCCGGACCGCCTTCATCCAGGGACCGGATCAGCGGGAACAGGATCATCTCTTCCTTCAGGAGGTGGCCTTCCAGCTCTTCCTTCATCGCCCGGAAGGTTTCGGCCAGCGGCAGCAGCACCGCTCCGTGGCGCGCGGAATGTTTGGCCAGGATCTTCTCCAGCTTGCCATCCAGGCGGGGAAGCTCGGTCTTCATGTAGGCGTGGTGGGTGCCAACGATATGGTCGATCAGCAGGGTCAGCGGGGTGGATTGCCAGTCCGACTGCGAAGCCGCGCCAGCAGCCGGGTCAGCCTGGCGTTCGATCTCCGCCAGCACGGCGGCTGGATCGAGCCCGCGCGCGCGGCAAACCTGGTCGAAGGCCTGCCCGCCGCCGCAACAGTAATCGATGCCGAACTGTTCGAAAACTTGTGCGGATCGAGGCATCCGCGCGGCCAGTTCGCCAACCGTAATGACCGGAGAAAGTGTGCTCATGTCTTGAGTGTGGCGCCAGGCGGAAGCCGTGTCGGTGACTGCAGTCACGCGGTTGCGGGCGCCAACGTTCCGCTGGCATGATGCACCGGCGTTCCGGTACTGCTATATCATGAGACTATGCCGGTTTTGTGCACGAACGGGTGGCGCAAAACGCTCGGCTGGCTTAGAGTGAAAAGAGAACCAGGTGGTGTGAGGAAACCCATGCGCTCCATACGTACAAACGTGATCGTTCTGATGGCCTTAGTGGCGTTGATGGCCTTGGTGTCGTGCAGTCGCGACCCCAACTCCGCCAAGAAACACTATCTCGAGAGCGGCGACAAGTACTTTGCAAAAGGCCGGTATAAAGAAGCCGCCATTCAATATTCCAACGCCCTGAAAATCGATCAGCGATTCGGACCCGCGCACTACAAGCTCGCGCTGGCGGACCTGAAGAAAACGCCGCGCCCGGACGTGGGTGGGGCGCTGAAGGCTTTGCGCCGCGCGGTGGAGTTGCTCAAGGGCAACAATGCCTACCAGGATGAATACCTGGATTCGATGGTCAAGCTCTCCGAAATTTACCTGACCTTCTTGCAAACAGACAAGCAGTCGCTGGAAGAAGTGGAGGGCTACTGCGACATCCTCTTGAAACGGGATCCAAAATCGTTCGACGGCCACCGGCTGCGCGGCGATATCGATTTTGTGCGCGCCGAGCAGGCGTTCAAGGTTGCCAACAAGGATGAGGGCATGAGGCTGGTCGGCGAGGCGCTCAATGAATTCAACCAGGCCGATGCCGTGAAGCCGGGTGACCAGAACCTCACGTTGCAACTGGCGAAAGCGCTGGGGACGCTCGGCAAGTTCGGGGAAGCCGAGCAGGAGTTCAAGAAGGCCATCGCGCTGGATAAGACCAGTCCCGATCCCTATAAGGATCTGTACGCCCTGTACATGGTGCAGGGGAAGCCGGCCGATGGCGAACAGGTGCTTAAGCTGGCAGCCCAAAACAATCCGAAGCAGTTCCAGTACCTGGTATCGTTGGCTTACCACTATGGCCAGCAGAACCGCCGCGAAGATATGGTCAATGTGCTGCAGCAGATCAAGTCGCACGCCAGCGAGTGGGACCAGGCCTACCTGAAGGTGGGTGAATTCTATATGCTCTTGGGCGACGGCGATTCGGCGCTGAAGGAATACCGCGACGGAATGTCGAAAGATCCCAAGCAGAAGATCAAGTACCAGAAGGCCATCATCGAGGTGCTGATGCGCCAGGGGAAGCGGACCGAGGCCGCCGAGATGAACAGCGAGATTCTCAAAGCCAATCCGGAAGACAACGACGCGCGAGGCCTGGCGGCCACGCTGCTTCTCGACCGCGGCGACATTTCGAAAGCGCTGGCGGAGCTGCAGGCGGTGGTGACCCGCGACCCCGGCAACCCGGTGGAGCACTATAATCTGGGCCGCGCCTACGTGGCGCGCGGCGAATGGGCGCAGGCCAAGCAACAGTTTCAGAAAGCCATCGAGATACGGCCAGGGTACATTCTGGCACGCGTCACGCTGGCGCAACTGGAAATCAGCCGGGGCGAGTACGAAGCGGCGCTGAAAAGCTCCCAGGAAATCCTCGAGAAGTACGACCACAAGAACCTGAACGCGCAGTTGCTCGAATCCTCGGCACTGGCGGGCCAGAAGAAGTACGGAGATTCCAAGGCGCTGCTGAACGCCATGGTGAAAGCCAGCCCCAGCTCTCCGGAAGTTCACTTTCAACTCGGTATGGTGGCTTTGGCGGAAGGCCGCTACAAGGATGCCGAGGACTCCTTCAGGCAGGCTTACGAACTCAATCCAGCCAATTCGCGCCCCCTCATGGGGATGGCGGAAACCCTCCTGGCCCAGCACAAGCCCGATGCCGCCCTCCAGTTGCTGCTGGCCGAATCCAAGAAATCCCCCAACCGGATGGATCTGCTGGTGGGCCTGGGCATTACCTCGGTGCGCGCGGGCCGCTATGACGATGCCATCGGCTACTACCAGAGAGTTCTCGACGGTCTGGACAAAAACTCCGCAACGCGCGGTGAAGTCTACCTGCGCATGGGCGATGTGTATCGCCTCAAAGGAGACGACAACAACGCCATCGCCGCGCTGCAAAAGGCGCGCACGGCCCTTCCCGAAAACGAGAACGTATTGCTCTCCCTGGCGCTGACGTTGGATAAGTCCGGCCGCCGCCCCGAAGCTCAGAAGGTCTACGAAGCCATCATCCGGATGAACCCGAACAACGGCCAGGCGCTGAACAACCTGGCGTACCTGATGGTGGAATCCGGATTGGATTCCGACGTGGCCCTTTCCTATGCCCAGAGGGCCAAACAACTGCTGCCCGACTTCCCGGAGGTTACCGACACGCTTGGCTGGATTTACCTCAAGAAGGCCCAAAACGACTACGCCGTGAACGCATTTCAGGACCTGGTTGCCAAAGCGCCGGGGCACTCCACCTTCCACTACCACCTGGCCATGGCGTACAAGCAGAAGGGCGACAAGGGGAAGGCTATCTCGGAACTGCGCGAAGCCCTCAAGTACAACCCTACCGCGGAGGAACACCAGAAGATCAGTGACATGCTCAGCCAGTTGGGCGGGTAGGGCCGGCGCGTTTACAGGATGCGGGTGGGGCGGTAACCGGGCCGGTATTTCAGGCGCAGTTTCTTTCCCGGGTCGCTGATGATCTCCACCAACAGCTTGCGGAACCCCTCGTTGGGGTTCGCCGCCGGGTAGTACGTCACGGTGTAAGCGTTGCTCATTTCCTCGCGGACGTCTTCCAGCGCTTCCACCTGTTTCTGCCAGGTGCGCGCCCAGAAGGCCTTGCCTCCGGTCTGCGTCGCCATGCGGCGGAATACGGCGCTGGAGATGGGATCTTTATTCACTTCGCTGGTGGAGATGACGTAGATGGGGATGCCTTCGTCTTCCGCCACGGCGCGCACATCGTCGGGCGCCACCATGCTGGCGTTATCGGGGCCGTTCGAAAAGACGATCACCACCTTGCGTCCGGGCACCTTGGCGGCGTCGCGCAAGGTCAGCAGCAGGGCGTTATACAGCGCGGTATCGTCGCCCGCCACGGAACTGCGCAGGCCGTTGATGGCATCGCCCTTCTCCCGCGTCAGGCTGGCGGCGCGCGAAAGATTGCGGCTGAAGGTGTAAACGGCCACGGAGTCGGCGCCATCCAGGCCGCGCACAAATTCGGCGATGGCGTCTTCGGCGTAGACGAAACCCTTATACATGAAGTTGCTGGTATCGAAAAGCACGAACACGTTGGTGCCCACGAAGGCATCCGGGTGCTCCAGGCCCGGCAGTTCCTCTTTGCGCGCTTCCAGCAGCGGACGCGTGGAGCCGTCTTCCGCCACCGCCAGGGGTGTGCCGGCGCCCTCCGCAAAGGTCGAGATGCGCTGCAGGATTCCGTCCTCATAGATGCGGAAATCGCCCGGCTTGAGGCCCTTGATGTAGTGGTTCTTGCTGTCCGTCACCTGAAAGCTCAGCACTACCATGTCCACTTTGACCCGGAAGACGGGCCGCTGGCTCTGGGCATGGAGCAAAACACCGCCAGTCGTCATTCCAAGGAATCCACGTCGCGAAATCGTCATGGTTGCCTACCGGTTTGGTAATTCCTGAAGTCCAGTTTTTGGTTCACCGTTCGCGCCCGCGCGGGCGTGTGCGCGGACCTCATCACCGACATGCCGCAGCGATTTCAGCACGGCGGGCCAATCCTCCAAGTGGGAGGCGAAAATCTCCTCCACCAGTTTTTGGGTCCATTCCGGTATCCGCACATTGAGTTGCGATGGCGGCAGGCTGAGCTCGTCGGCCAGGGCCGCCCAATAGAGCGTATTGGATTCCCAGCTCTCCGCCATGATACGGCTGGAGTAACCCATCAGGGTGGGAAATGTGCGCAGGTTCAGCAACTCCGGCTGGTAGGAATTCGCCAGCGTCGGCTTGGGTGTGCCAAAAGCCCGCGAAATGGCGGCGTAGTTGACTTCTTGCGGCGTGGCTTCCGCCAGTCGCCGCATTTCGGCCAGCAGGCAGGAAGCATCGCCGGGTTGGCTCGACGCCAGGTCGCGCGCCACGTCGAACAACTCCGAAGGAGTCACGCGATTCGCCGCCTCCTCGACGTTGCCTTGCGCCAGTAGTTCCGCGACCGCGTTGCTGCGTGCGGGCGAGGCCACCTTCCCGAGCGCTTCTGCCACCTGATTGCGAATCCCCTCGTCCAGCGCCGCTTCTCCCAGCAACTCACGCCCATAGCGCAGGTGCAGGCCCACCCAGTGCAACTGGGAAGGTGTGACGGTCCACCACCGGGGAGTCTTGGCGCTGAGGATCATCTGGGGAACCAGGTCGCCCCAGATGAGCGCCTGCGTGTGGGTGGGGACCAGGAAGTTCTGTTCCGCTTCCGCCAGCGCATAGGGCAGCGCGGAGAGCGACCCCACCAGGCGACCGCCGCCGTTCGACGGCCATCCCGTTCCGAACATTTCCGTGGTGCGCCAGGTAGCGGGCGTAGCCGGCATTCCCAGAAAATCGTGGCTGCGCACAAAAAGCGGGTTGGTATAGAGGATCTGCGCCCCCGGCGGCGCGTAGTAAGCGTAGTTGAAGGCCAGCAACGTGTCGCGCAGCAGCGGGGCGAGCTGTGCGCGGATCTCTCTCAGCTTCTCGCCGTCGCCGCCGGCGCGTTCCACCGCCGCGCGCAGGTTGAGCTTGCGTTCGGCGTCGATGTGGCGATCGGTCCAATAGCCGTAGCCCATGGCGTTCTGTTCGACCGCAGTCAATGGGGCCCGCGGCAGGGGAATCTCGCTGATGCGGCTGGCCAGCTTGGCCGCCAGGGTGGTATTCAGCTTGCCGCCTTTGGAAACGCTCTCGAGATTGTCGGCGAGATCGAAAAACGTTTCCAGCGGAATCGCGCGCTGCGATTCCAGAATGCGCGTCATGTCCTGCGCCATTTCTTCCCGCGTGTCGGCGCTCGCGGTCTCCGGTCCGGAGAGTAGCCCGACCAGGCGTGCCTGCGACACGGCGGCCGTGGATCCGGTGGCGACGGCCAGCAGTTTCTGGACACTCGCGCGTCCCGCATCGAACAGCTCGCGATTGCTATGCAACTGGGCGAACGGGCTCACCACGGCGGCGAACGTTTCATCGGCCTGCGCTTCCGCAACGGTCTGCTGCCCTACCAGAATCTGCCACAGTGAGGTCACCGACTGGAAGGTCCCGGCGACATCCGCCTTGAAGGCCTGGTCGTGCATGTGCCCGATGTTCTCCGCCGTATCCAGAAACTGGATGATGGAGTGGTCGCTCAAGCTGCGGGATTCCGCGAACAGCGTGTACTGCGTGCCGTAGTCGTGATAGGCGCGCGCCAGCCTGTCCACCGTGGCGGCTTCGAGCGGCCGGGTGCGGCCGCGATCCAGGTCGGAGATCGCCATGAAGATTTTCAGCGGTTCGTTCTCGACGCTCTTGCGGCACAGCGCGAACAGCGCTTCCAGCACGTCGTCGGGCTCCTTCCAGGTGGTAGCCAGGCGCGTCAGCTTGCCGTCGTACTTCCCTTGCGGGTGGTTGACGAAAAGGGTCTTCCACACCTCCAGGTTGCCCGGGATATGCGGCTTGCCGTCCGCATCCATCTGCAGGCGCGTGGTGAACAGCATCATGTCGGCGTTGGAGCGGAAGACCGGTCGAGCCGGCCCGGGGCTGGTGATGCGGCCGCGCACTGCGGAGTAGAAGCGCTTCATGCGAGCCGGATCGGTGAGGTATTCCTCCACCGGCCCGTGAATCCGCGCCAAGGCGTCGTACAGGCTGGCCAGCCAGCCGTCGTCTTTGGCCAGCAGCTTGTCGAAGAACTCCGTGCCCTTGTCCGGGGAGGCGCCCGTCAACTCGCCCCACGCCGCGGCCGACCGCGCGCCGCCCGGCACGATCGCCCTGCCATTGCGGATTTCAAACATTCCACCAAAGAAATCGAGTACGTGAGAAAAAGCTTTCAGGCGGGTGAAGGGAACGGCCGCGCGGAGCTGTTCGGCGGTGGCGCGGTCCAGCTTGGCCAGGCCCAAATACAACCGGCACAGCGCCGGATCTGCGATCAGCGATTCCAGGAAGTCGCCCGATTCCTTGTCCTTGGCGCCGCCGAACCAGTATTCCGAACCGTACAGTACCGGGACCATGGTGGGGTGGAAATCGTAATGGAAGGGGCGATTGGTGCGCAAGGACTGCTCGAGCTGGTTGAGCGGGAAACCGGAATCGGTGGTGAGAAAGGCTCGCGCCGCGTTGACGGTTTCCAGCACCACTTCGGCCCCGCATCCGCCGCGCATGCGGAATCCGAGGATGCGCAACAGCTCCGCCACCGTGGGTGAATCGCAGTTCTCGATCTTGATTGCCTCGGCGTCGCCGGCCAGCTTCTCGAGCTCGCGCGCCTGTGAGATGTAGCGGTGCACCAGCTTCAGGTATTCGGTCTGTTCCAGGGCTTCATTGCTGTGGGACGCCTGGTAGCCGTTGGTCACCACGTTGCGGGCGAGCGCCGGCAGAATGTCGTCGGGGACGGCGTCCGGCGAAATGGCGGCCATGCGTGCGAAAGAGCGCAACGGCCCCGGAATCGGCGCCGTGGCTCCAGCCGGCGCGCTGCTGGTCGCGGCTGGCGGGGCGCTCGCCAGTGTAAGGCTCTTGCCGGTTGCCGCGCGGTAGGCTTCGGCGTGGCGCGCGGCATCGTCGCGATCGCCCGCCAGAAGATCGAGCGCCGTCAGGCGTCGGGCGATGATTCCGGCGCGGGCTTTGTTCCCCTGGCTCTCGAGCGCCGCCAGCAGCCGGGAATACGCTTCGCGGCTGGCCGGGTCGCCATACTGGTCTAGGAACTCAGCGTACGCGTTCAGCGCCGGGATGCTGTTGGGTTGGGCCTCGACGGCCTGGGCCAAGGCAGCGCGGGCGCCGGCTGCATAGCCGGCTGCTTCCATTTCGCGAGCCTGATTCTGAGCACCGTTCAGGGCTGCCGCCGCCAGTCCCAGCCCGAATACCGCCAAAGCCGTGAAACACTTCATGCCGGCCCTCCGTTACTGTTGAATCACTCTACCACGAGCGCGTGTAGTTTGGTGATTCTAAACCAATCCATACACGCGCCGCAAGCATACGCTGGTTAAAAGGTGAAAACCGGCTGGGAAAAGTCCCCGCCGGCCAGCCGGCCGTGCCACCCTGCCTACTCGACCGGCAGGTGAAATGCCACGCCCCGCTCGCGGTTCAACTGCTGGCTGAACGAACGGTCCACCTGATCGAGCGGGGCCTGCTTCTCCTGGTGCTGCAGCGTTACGTAGTGCAACGTCTTGCCGTCCACCCAATAGGCGGCCGCGGCGTAAATGGTCTGGTTCTTCATCGCCACCAGATAGATGGGTGCGTCGTTTGAACTCTCCCGCGGCTTCACTTCCTGGCCATATTGATCGTAGGTGTGGCCGGAAGGAGTCGCGACATTTGTATAGACCGGAACTGGAACCGGAGCCGCGGCCGGAGCCGGGGCTGGCTGCTGCGCATAAACAACCGTCACGTTCGGGGAGACGTTGTAATCGTAGGCCGGGTAGGCATAATTGGAAATGTACGGATAGGTGCTGGTGTAAGGAGAGTAATCGAAGTAGCCGGGGTAATAGTAGCTGTTTCGGTACCAGGG
>Ga0181518_10005942_pt1 | contig 10356 bp, 8 predicted proteins | sample PEATcosm2014_Bin_28_FD_119751 | JGI IMG/M metagenome (GOLD analysis project Ga0181518, IMG submission 119751) | Peatland microbial communities from MTU Mesocosm Facility, Houghton, MI, USA - PEATcosm2014_Bin01_60_metaG | ecosystem: Environmental > Terrestrial > Soil > Wetlands > Peat | place... | reverse complement strand
TGCCACGGTTGGTCCGTTTCCTGCATTTGATCTAAGTCCCTGTGATTAATGACAGTGGACCCCTGGGCCAAGTAATGGCCATGTCGCGGCGATTTTGATGACTCTGGACATAGTCTATCGATGGCTCTCGACATAACCAGCAGCCGCGCAAAAGCAGCGGTCGTGGTCGCGCTCGTCGTGGTTGCCGCCGCCGCCTATTGGGCGTGGCCGTCCGGCGTCCGATCGAAGGCGGAAACCGGTGCAACGGCGAGCGCCGATGCGGCGCGGGCGGCTGCGCACAACCAGGCCAGCGTCGATTTGTCGGATTCCCAGCTCGCTTCGGTGAAGGTCGCGCCGGTCGAAGACCGTGAGTTTCCGGTTGAAAAGCAAGCCGTCGGCAGCATCGACTTCGACGAGGACATGGAGACGCAGGTCTTTGCGCCCTACCAGGGCAAGATCATCGCGCTCTTCGCCGCCGTCGGCGATGACGTGAAGAAGGGGCAGACGCTGTTCACCCTCGACAGCCCCGACCTCTTGCAGGCCGAGTCGACCCTCATCGCCGCGGCCGGCGTTCTGGAATTGACCACGCGCAACCTGGCGCGCCTGCGCGAGCTCTACAAGACGCTCGCGGTATCGCAGCGCGATCTGGACCAGGGGACCTCCGACCAGCAGACCGCCGAAGGCAATCTGCGCGCGGAGCGCGATGCGGTTCGTATCTTCGGCAAGACCGATGCCGATATCGAGCGCATCATCGCCGACCGCAGCGCCGATCCGACACTGGTCGTGCCCAGTCCAATCACCGGCCGGATCACGGCGCGCAGCGCGGCGCCGGGTTTGTTCGTGCAGCCGGCTAACCCGCCGCCTCCTTACATTGTGACCGACACGGACACCATGTGGATGCTGGCGAACGTCGCCGAGAACGACAGCCCGGCGTTCCGCGTCGGGCAGGAGGTGAAGGTCAGGCTCGGCGCGTTTCCCGGTCGCCTGTTCGACGGCAAGATCACCACCATCAGTGCCAGCGTCGACCCGAATACGCGTCGCGTGCTGGTGCGGTCGGAGATCAAGGATCCGCGGCACGAGTTGCGCTCGGGCATGTTCGCAAATTTCGTCATCGAGGTCGCCCCGCCGGTCCGTTCCCCGGCCGTCCCGGCCGACGGCGTCGTGCGGGAAGGCGACGGCACGATGACGGTGTGGGTCACGGCCGACCGCCGCCGGTTCACCAAGCGGACGGTCAAGATCGGCGAGCCGGGTGACGGCTACTGGCAGATTCTCGAAGGCGTGCAGGTCGGCGAACTGGTCGCCACCGAAGGCGCGCTATTCCTGAGTAACACGCTCGCCACCGCGTCGGAGTAACGGCGGATCGTCGGCGAAGCGCATGACAGCGGATTGAGAGGCCAGCTGTGCTGAAGGGCGTGCTGCAATTCGGACTGACCCGTCGTCCGATCATTCTCTTGTTCTTGCTGGTCTTCATCGGTGGCGGACTCGTTGCGTTCACGCGGTTGAATATCGAGGCCTATCCGAATCCGGCGCCCGTCATCCTAGAGATCACCGCGCAAGCCGCCGGCCTGTCAGCCGAGGAGATGGAACGCTATTACACGATTCCGATGGAGGTCGGGCTCGCCGCCACGCCAGGCGTCGACAACATCCGCTCGACCTCGTTCTACGGCCTGTCGTTCGTCCGCGTCACATTCAACTACGGGGTCGATTATTATTTTGCGCTCACGCAGGCCGCGATCAGCCTGCAGCAGAACGTCAACCTGCCGAACAACGTCACGGCGCAAATCCAAGGCTCGAGCCTTGTCGGGGAGATCTATCGTTATCAGGTCACCGGGCCGCCGCACATCGGGTTGACCAATCTTCGTACCATCCAGGATTGGATTCTGCAGCGACGGCTTTTGACCGTTCCGGGCGTCGTCCAGGTCAACACCTGGGGCGGTACCACCAAGGAATTCGAGGTTGAGGTTGACCTCCACAAGCTCGATGCCTACGGCGTCACCTTGCCCCAGGTGATCACTGCGATCGGCAACGCCAATATCAATGTGGGCGGCCGCACCATCAATTTCGGCCAGCAATCGGTCAACATCCGCGGCATCGGTCTGTTGAACGACGGCGGCGATTCCGATTTGACCCAGGGTTACCGGGTCGGCGACATCGAGAAAATCGTGCTGGCGCAATCGAACGGCGTGCCGGTGACGGTCAAGGACGTCGCCAAGGTCTATGTCGGCTACATGCCCCGGCTCGGCAAGGCCGGCCGCGACAACGAAGACGATGTGGTCGCGGCCATCGTGGTGATGAACCGGACGTTGCACACCAACGACGTGGTGGCGCGCATCAAGAAAGAGGTTGCCAAGATCAACAGCGATGGCACGCTGCCGCCAGGGGTGAAGCTCGTTCCGTTTTACGACCGCACGATCTTGGTATCGGTCACCACCCACACCGTCTTGCACAACCTCATTTTCGGCTGCCTGCTGGTCTTCCTCGTACAGTGGGTCTTCCTCGGTAACCTGCGCAGCGCCATCATCGTCGGCATCAACATTCCGTTCGCCCTGTTCTTCAGCATCATTATTCTGGTGCTGCGCGGCGAGGACGCGAATCTTCTGTCGATCGGCGCCATCGACTTCGGCATCGTCATCGATTCGGCGGTCATCCTGGTCGAGAATATCTTCAGGAACTTTCAGGCGCGCCCGGAAGAAAGACAAGCGCTGCTCTGGCAGCTTTCGGAGCAGAAATGGGGCGTTGATCCGACGCGCGGAAGTTCCGGCTCCCCGCAGGGTTGGACCGACCGGCTGCGGCTCATTGTGGTCAGCGCCCTGCAAGTCGATAAGGCGGTCTTCTTTTCCACCGCGATCACGGTTGCCGCGTTCGTTCCGCTATTCACGATGCAGGGCGTCGAGGGCCAAATCTTCAGCCCGATGGCGCGAACCTACGGCTACGCCCTGATTGGCGCGTTGCTGGCGACGTTCACCATCACTCCGGTTCTCGGCTCTTACCTCCTTCCCGATCACGTCGAGGAGGCCGAGACCATCGTCGTCCGGGTGCTGCGGCGAATCTATACGCCGGTGCTGCATTGGTCATTGTCGCACCGCAAGATCATGGTCGCGATCGCCGTCGGATTTCTGCTGTTCTTTGGCCTGTTGGCGTCACGGCTCGGCACCGAATTCCTGCCGGCGCTGGAGGAAGGCAATCTGTGGATCCGCGCGTCGATGCCGCCGACTATATCGCTGGAAGCCGGCATGCCGATCGTCGACAAAATTCGCAGGATTCTGCTTCGCCATCGGGAAGTGATTACCGTGGTGTCGCAACATGGCCGGCCGGACAACGGCAGCGACGCCGCCGGGTTCAACAACGCCGAGTTCTTCGTGCCGCTCAAGCCGTTCGAAGAATGGGCGCCCGGAATGACCAAGGAAAAGCTGATCAACGAACTGCAGTCGGAGTTTTCCAACGAGTTCTCGGGTATCGGTTTCAATTTCTCGCAATACATCCAGGACAATGTCGAGGAAGGGCTCTCCGGCGTCAAAGGCGCCAATTCGGTGAAAATCATCGGCCGCGACTTGGCGAAGCTGGAGCAACTCTCCGACCAGGTGATGAAGGAGATGGCGAAGGTCCCTGGCGTGACCGACCTCGGCGTCTTTCCAGTGCTTGGACAACCCAATCTGAACGTCAAGGTGGATCGCACCAAGGCGGCCCGTTACGGGCTCAATGCCGGCGACATCAATACCGTGGTTCAGGCGGCACTGGGCGGTACCACGGCGACGACGCTGCTCGAGGCCGATCGTCAATTCAACGTCACGGTGCGGCTCGCTCCCCAATATCGCGACAACATCGACAGCGTCCGTAATATCAAGGTCGGCTATCAAACGCCGGCCGGCGTCAACGCCTATGTTCCGCTCAGCGAGCTTGCCGAGATTTCGTTCGATACCGGGGCATCCTATATTTATCACGAGCGCAACGAGCGCTTCATCCCGATCAAGTTCAGCGTGCGCGGCCGCGATCTCGGCAGCACAGTTGCCGACGCCCAGCAGCGCATCGCGCGGAACGTGAAACTGCCGACGGGCTACCGCATTACCTGGGCCGGCGAGTTCGACGAACTGCAGCAGGCCAAAGCGCGTCTGGCGATCATCGTCCCCATCAGTCTCGCCATCATTCTGTTGCTCTTGTACGGCCTGTTCAACTCACTCCGGGACAGTTTGCTGGTGCTTGCGGGTATTCCGTTCGCGGTCGGCGGCGGCGTGCTGGCGCTGTATTTTTCCGGCTTAGATTTCAGCATTTCGGCGGCGGTTGGGTTTATCTCGTTGTTCGGCGTGTCGGTGATGAACGGCATCCTGATCATGACCTATTATAACGAGGTCAGGGCAAGCGGGTTGAGCCCGGTCGATGCCATGTTTCATGCCGCCGAGCAGCGCATGCGGCCGATGCTGATGACGGCGCTGTCGGCCTGCATCGGGCTGTTGCCGGCGGCGGTGTCGACCGGCATCGGCAGCCAAGTGCAGCGGCCACTGGCGACGGTCGTCGTCGGCGGCATGTTCATCGGGCCGATCATCCTTTTGGTGATCGTGCCGGCGGTGCAGACGTTGTTCCTGAGTAGGGACGATCGCGGACCGTCCGAGGCCGCAGCCCCTGCGGCGCCGGCGGGCGAGTAGAGCCAACGATTTCGGGGAGAACCGGCTTGAGGATCGTTATCCATCTTCTGGCGATCGCGCTGATCGGCACGTCGATGTCGTTCGCTTGCTTCGCCGAGGAGGCCGCCCGTGACCGCGGCGGTTCGACTTTGCCAGCGAACCCGGATGGCTCCCGCCCGGCTGCTCGCGAGGATGTCGCGGGTGGCGGCAAGGACTCCGACGCGATCGACACGCGCATCACCGTGCAGCCTCGGCGGTTGGGCAAACGAGACGAGCTGAGGGAAGGCGATACCAAACCCAGGCCGTTCGCTCGGCATATGTTTCGGCCGCGGCGGTCCGCCCATGAAAGTCCTGGGGGCGTTACGCGCGACGCGATTGGCCTGCCTGTCGCGCGCCACGACGGCATGGAGCAAGGAAGCGGCGAGCGGCGCGATCTTCCAGTCCTCGGACATGATCCTGCGGCCGCACCGACGGGCATCGGCACAAACGCAAGAAGTGACTTTGCAAGGCCCGGCGGAGCATTTGGACACACGCCATCAAATGCAAATCAGATTGTTAAACCTGCCGTCGTCAACCGCGGAACGATCAACGGAACAAACTTCGCTCGGTCAGGCGTTGGTTCGTCCAGCGTCGGCGGACCAGCGAAGCCGAATACCGGAATCAGCGGCACGACAATCCGGCCCAAGCACCAAGCCCCATAAATTTCCCTTAAGTCGGTTCCCCCGACGCGTATCGCCGCGCCGAAAAAGTCGCCGCGATGCAATTTTGGGCAAAAGCCTGTGCAAATGCTTGGTTTTAAACCACTTTTCACAGGGTCGCGGTTGATTGTTTCCAAGCCTTTATATCTTCTTTATATCTGAAGCCGCGCCCTTATATGAGTTCTATATTTTTGCGCCAAGAAAGCGTATAGTTGGCGTCGCGGGAAAGGTGGCTCGCATTAAAAAAACCCCCAAACAAGAAAATGGAGCAGAAAATGTCATGGATGCCGATCGAATGGGCACGGCGTGATCATCACGTGGCGGAGCTGACCTCGGATCTGTCGCCCGGCCTGCGCATAGCGAGCAACGTACTGCGGGCTTTGTTCATTGCTTGCCTGCTGGCGATCACGCTCCGCGTTAGCATGCCTCAGAACGAAACCATCTGGACGGTTTACGACACGCCTGGCGATCTCGTGCGGATGGTTTTGGGCTTGGCGGTTTGCGTCTGGCTGGTTGTCCAGCTCGTCACGGTGCCTAAAGACGCCCACCACCATCGAACCTGGCTCTACCTCGGGCTTGTCGCGGTACCCTTCGCGGCGATCTGTCTCGTCGGCGTGTGGTGAGCGTCTGAGCTGTTATCGGCAATCTGCCGGTTTCGCACGCCGCGCGCGGGTAAAGTACCAAACGTCATCGGCATCGGTAGATGGCGCGGCCCCCTGGCCCAACCCAGCCGCAGACAGGCTGCGCCGCTTCGCCGTTTTGCGCGACGATCAGTGTCTTCTGAGCGGCCCTTTCCACGCCGACACGACGGTTGACGTTCACGTCCAGTTCCGCCGCTTGCGTCGGCGCGCTGGCAAAGATGGCAACACTCAAAACCATGCCAACTGAAATTGCCGGAAGTATTCTTGCCATGCTAGCTCCGCACTATCGCCGGTCCGACCGCTGGCGACGGCGCCAGTGCGCCGGCAAGTTCACGATGAATGCTGAGCGATGGGTACAGATACATGTCCATCAGCCAGACGCGCTGCTTGAGCGGGAAGCCGCCGAGCAATCTCTCCGCATCGCGTTTGGCAATCGGAAATCGTTTGCCCCAGTCGGCGAAGTCGCGTGCCAGCGCCTCCAACGACAGGACGACAGTTGCGATGAGTAGCAGCGAGTCGTTTGCGCGTTTCGCGCATCTGGACTTGGATGCGTTCTTGAAAAGTTGCGCCAGCTCACGATCGCACTCGACGATATCGCGCGCATCGGAGTGCCAAAGCATATCCGGCAGGCAGCCATAGCCGAGCATTTCGTGAAAAGTTTCGATCAGGGCGCGACACTTGACGGCGAGCTCGTTGGGGAGAAAGCGGAAATTGGCAGTCGCGCCGATGCCGTCGACCGCTTGCCATTCCGCTTCACTTCCGCTCTCCATCGCGACGTCGCTGATCATCGACATTTTCAATGCCCAAACGGCGGTGACTATGATCGTAACAATCTACCCGCACTCTCCATATCCATTCGAGATCAGCTTTCTTGATTTTAGATATAAAAAAAATAGATATTTCGGTCCATGGGTGCCGCGTTTGTCGCATTTTATGCCATGGCCAAAGCGACATGATTTGTTGAGGCACGGCGACCGGCGCCCATGAACGTCGGTCTTCCAGCGCGCCGCCACCGCGTATTTCGGTTACTGTGACCGAAGAGTGACAATTCCTCTTTCGGATCAGCGCGCCGCGAAAGCTGTCTAGCGGCAATTCATTGTCGTTGTTGCGTAATCGCGAAGCGCTTGGCTATCGCTGCCTTTGTCGAGTCCAGGGTCATGAAAATCGCAGCGTTATTGAGCGTCGATGAAACCAAATGATGATCAATTCAGCAAAAAGTCCCTAGTCGGCTCCTTGGAGTTATTTTTTGTATATTAAAAATCGATCCGACCCATATCGACTCCTTGGGTTCCGCACTGCGAAAAATCACAGGTGCTGGGTCTCACAGCTAAGAGCGCACATCGCCGCCGGACGTGTGGCTTGTAGTCGCGATAAAAGGGGTGAGGGTCATGAAACGATTGCTTCTGGTTGTCGCCTTGCTGCTGGCGGTAACCGCATCAACTCGTTCGATGGCGGCGGACGCCTGGGGTGCGTGGACGAATGGACTGCCGACCGCGTGGGTGGAGGGCCCGGCCTGCGATCCGTACGTCGATTACAATTGTGAACCGAGCAAGTCGGCCGTGATGGCCGCCAAGGCGGCGGCGAAGAGCGGGCCCTGCGATCCGTACGTCAATTACAACTGTCTCGACGCGTATCTTGGCGACGATTTCGCGACACGGCTCGTGCGCTACTATCAACTGGAGTGGGGCAAGGCCGTCGCACCGTCCGATCCGAAGGCGCCGCCCGGTCGTCGCTCCGACGCCGACTGGCCGGCGACGCCGCAATCCTCGCCGCCCATGCCGTTCACCGAATGGCCCTACGGCGGCACGCAGAATATCGGCGTGACCAGACCAAATTCAGTCGACAGCCCGCTGATGGTCGCGCTCGGCAATACGCAACTCGGCAAGGCGATGAATGACGCCCATGTCCAGGTCTATGGCTGGTTCGATCCAGCCGGTAATATCAGCAGCAATACGGTCAGACCCGGCGGCAACGCGCCAGCAGCCTACGACTACACGCCCAACACCATTCAGCTCGACCAGGCCGTGATCTATATCGAGCGTCTGGCCGATACCGTGCAAAATGACCACTTCGATTGGGGTTTCCGCTTTTCTGCGCTGTACGGCGTCGATTATCGTTACACGACGGCCTACGGCCTGTTCAGCAACCAGCTTCTCAACAATAACGCCGTCAACGGCCTCGACTTGCCAATGGTATATGTCGACCTCTACTTTCCCGTGCTGCACGGCATGGACGTGCGCGTCGGACGCTTCATTTCGATTCCGGACATCGAGGCACAGTTGGCGCCGAACAACTATACGTACGTGCACTCGTTGACCTACACCTTCGACAACTACACCAATACCGGCGTTGAGGTCACGACGGCGCTCACCAAGAATTGGATACTGCAACTCGGCCTAACCGTCGGCAGTGACACCATGCCGTGGAACGCGGGGGCTCGCATTCCCAACGCTTACGTACAGTCGGGAAGCAATGCCGCCGGATTTGGGCCTGGAGTAAATCCTCTTTTCCCGGGCTCGACGATGCTCAAGGATCCCGGGGCGCTACCTTCATTTACGGCAGGCTTTCGCTGGACCAGCGATGACGGCAAGGACGACCTAAATTTCGGTTTGATGCCTGGAACACCGGGACGTGGGGCTACAACAATCTGCAATGGGTCGGCTTCACCTATTATCACAAGTTCAACGATTACTGGCACATCGCGTTCGAGACCTGGAATATCCACGAAAACAATGTGCCGGACCTCAACAATGCCGGAGCCGCAGCGCTTGTGGCCAATGGCGGTACGCCGTTCAGCCCGAATATCATGCCGTTCAATGCGCCGAACGCGGCATGGTGCCTCGGCCCCAGCCAAATGGGTAATACCGTGGCCGGCGCTCCGCTGACCTGCACCTCCGATACGCAAACCTTTCTTCTCTACGTCAACTATTCGCCCAACAAGCTGAACAACTTCTCGGTGCGCACTGAGTATTTCAATGACCCGAACGGACAGCGCACGGGAGTGGCATCCGCCTATGCCGACGTCGCGTTCAGTTGGCAGCATTGGCTCTCGCCGCAGGTCGAGCTTCGCCCCGAAATCGCCTACTACCGTTCGATCGACAACCTGGCTTTCAATGGCAACGCCAACGCAGGAATTGCCCCGACCAGGAATTGGGCGGTTATCGCGGCGAGTGACCTGATCTGGCACTTCTGAGCGAGCGGGGGGAGCCGCGCGACGCAGGCTGCATGCGCTTGCGTCGTGATGCCCTGGAATCGAGCCTCGACCTCGTGGGGCGACAATGTGGCTTTGTGCACATAAATTTCGCATGGCATCACCGTCGCCGGGCAAAACGTGGGCAATTCATACAGCGGCGGCCATGGTCGCTTATGATTTTCATATTTTCTTGGGTGGGAAATCATCTCGACTTCCTACGGGCAGGTAGGGAAAGCTACCTGTGATAAATGCCAGCCGGGTGCGTACAGAACTGTGAACTGAGCGCTTTCGGAAAGGCAAAGGTCGTGTCAACTTTTCAAGAACGCTTCGGACTTCGCGAGCTCATTGCGAACCTGCCGAACAATGATAGCAACGAGCGAACCGCTCGACATTACCCCCAGTGGTTGAGCTTCGGCGCCGCGGACGCAATTCCGATCGTGGCGACGTTGGCGCTGGTTTGGCTGGCGACGATCGGCCTTGTTGTTCTCAATTCCTTCGCCCCGCTCGATCTCGTCCCGCTGATTTACATGCTGCCGGTAATCCTGGCGGCGACGCAGTGGGGGCTCGTGCCCGGTTTGGTCGCGGCCGTCGCCGGCGCTGCGGCCGCCGACTTTTTCTTTTATCCGCCGCTCTATAGTTTCTGGTTAGAAAACCCGCGGGACGTCATCGATCTGCTTCTCTATCTGCTGGTGGCGACTGTCGCCAGCAATCTCGCCGCGCGCCTGAAGACTAAGGCCGACACCCTGAGCCGTCGCGAAAAAGAGATCAGGGAGTTGCACGCCTTCTCGCAGGGCCTCGCCACCTGCCTCACCGGCCGCGACTTGATATTCGCGGTGCAAGACTATCTTTCGAACACGCTACGATATCGAGCCGTGCTCATTGCCACGACGCAAGACGATCATGACCGAGACGACAATTCCGCCGTTCCAAAAGAAATCCGGCGCCAAGCTCTGAAGCTCATCGCGGCCAATGCTACTGGGGCATCGAGCATAGTGGAACCACATGGATGCGGCGCCTGGATGGTTAGGGTTATCGCGCCGGAAATCCTGGGCTACGGCGCGATAGCGGTTGAACTGGACGATAGCCCCGGCGCGCGTACGGCAGTCGTTGCGAAACGCGTTGAAATGCTGCTTGACGAGGCAACGGCGACGCTCAAGCACCTCAAAGTGAAAGAGGCGGTCGAGCAGGCGACGATAAACTATCGAACTGAAATTCTCCGCGACGCG
>Ga0181518_10005940_pt1 | contig 10359 bp, 13 predicted proteins | sample PEATcosm2014_Bin_28_FD_119751 | JGI IMG/M metagenome (GOLD analysis project Ga0181518, IMG submission 119751) | Peatland microbial communities from MTU Mesocosm Facility, Houghton, MI, USA - PEATcosm2014_Bin01_60_metaG | ecosystem: Environmental > Terrestrial > Soil > Wetlands > Peat | place... | reverse complement strand
GCCGGCCGCGGTGGGTAGTGCTCGTCGTTGACGCTCGGACGCCCGGGCGTAGTCAGCTGATGGCGCGCGACCTCCCTGGGCCCTTGGGCCTGGTCGGTGTGCACGACGATGAACTGCTCGCCGTCGGAGCGGACCCAGACCAGCTCGCCGATCAGCCCGTGCGGCACCGAGTAGACCGCGTCGCCGAGCGAGACCGTCGCCTGAGGTGAAACCTTGCGGGTCTGACCGAAGCACAACGTATGCCCCAGCCGCGGGACACGGTGCAGATGCGCGTGCTCCTGCGCGAGCAGCGCCAACGGCGGCTGGCGGGTCGCGCGATGGACCCGCGTGTTGACCTCGGCCATGAACTCCTGGCAGGCCGCCTCCAGCGCCTGCCAATCCGCGTACTCCTCGCTGAGGTTGTGGTCGGTCGGCACCAGGTCCGCCTTCGCGACCCGCACGGCCGCCTCCGAGCCGCCCTTGCTCTGCGGGTCTGCGGGCACACAGGTCGCGATCGTCAACCCGTAATGGCGCGAAACGGAATCGTATGGCTCTGGCAAGGGTTGCCGACGGGCACGACGAAGTCAGGTCCGCCTCGGGCAGGCTTCATCTCGTTGACCTTGAGCCGGATCGCCTCGGTATTCGCACCGCAAATGGAGTGAATGGTCCTGCCGGTATCCCGAAGCGCTCGAACAGCGCGTCAAGAGCATGCTCGGCCGGATCGTCTGGGTCGAAGGCAGCGGGCGGCTCACCGGTCCTCTTCGCGGCGCGATGACGATCGAGCGCATCGAACAAGTGGACCTGGAGCGGTCTGCGCTCTTTACGCAGGTGCCCGTCGATGTGGGCGCGTTGCTCGCTCGCCAGGGGATCACGGCGCCGCAGGGCGTCCGGTCCCTGTCGGACCCCGAGTCGGATGACGAGACCGACGACGCCTACCTCGCTGCGCTGCTGAGCAAGTGAGTGGCTCGGCCGCCCCGCCAGAGCGGCTCCTGTGCGACACGAGTTTTGTTGCGGCCAGCGCAAAGCTCCGCTCGACCTCACGATCATCGATGAGTGGGCGCGTCTGAAGGTTCTGAGCAGGCGTAACGGCTGGAACCTTGCCGACAACGATCTCTGGATTGCCGCGACCGCATGTGCACGGGGGTGCGCGCTCGTCACATGCGATGGCGACCAGTCCCGAATCGCCGAGTCCAGCCTTGAGGTACTGCACCTCCCAGTCTCGCGGTGATCCAGCAGACTACCGGTGCGTCCGGGATTGAGAGCTCGGGCTGGTGGCTCTCTCGGCCTCAGCCATGGGCCAGCGAACGCTCCGAAGGGTCCCCGAGGGCGCCCGGATGGGCGTGCCGCCCGTCGCATAGCCCAACGACAAGCGCACAGCGACGATCGATCAGCCCGACCAGATCGAGTCGAACTCTCGCTGGTCAAACGGCAACAGCCAGCAGGCCGCGATCTGCCTTTGGTCCACGACATGGTAGATGCCGACGGTTGACCAGCGGCGCTCATGACCCGCGATCGTGGCCGTGCCGTCGGTCAGAGCAGCGATGCGGTCGCCTTCGCCGACGAGAACGTCGCGGCGATGCATCCGAAAGGTCCCCGTCGCGAGGTCGCGGCGACGCAGGAAGTAGGCAAACGCCTCGTCGAACCCGTGATAGGTGCCGGCAAGCGCGTTCTCGCCGGGTACGACCCATCTGATGCCGGGCGCGAGCAGCGCGCGCAGCGAACCGCTTTCCCCACCGGCGTAGAACTCGTTCTGCGGCGCCTGGTGGAGCTCGTCGAGAAGAACTTTTGCTCTGGACCTGTCCATCGAGGCAACCTGGGGGCAACCCGTCCGGTGCCCCACATCTTGCCCAAGCGTCGCCGCCGGTGGCGCGGACCCTAACGGATCTTTGGCCGCAGCCTCAGCTGCGGAACGATCACTGCGGCAGTTCGCAGGGGGCGAGCGAGCCCCGTTGTCGCGCTGTGCTGCGCGCCGACGATGCCGTCCTGCGCGAGTGCGGGTTGCGATGGCCGGTCTCAGGTTTGGCGGGGCCTGAACTCGTGTTCCTCCCAAGGCGCGATGCTTTGGTAGCCGACATCGGCGTAGATCTTGTTCGACGTCGGGTTGGCCAGGTCTGTGTACAGCGCACACGTGTGCGCGCCTCTTTGGAGTGCCTGTTGGCTGACGGCGGCGACCGCGGCGCTGGCGTAGCCGTGTTGCCGATGCACGGTGGGGTGTAGACCGGTCCGACTCTGACGACGCCGGCGATCGCGGGGTTGGTCGCGACCATCGATACTGGCGCGCGCCCGAGATCCTCCCACAGCCAGACATCATGTTGCTCAAGCCGGGCTTGAACCGCGGTGCCGGCATCGGCGCCCGCGCCGATCACGCCGGCCTCCACAGCAAACGCCTTCCACCACGCGACCAGCAGGTCGTATTGTCGTGGGGTCGCTTGGCACAGACAGCCGGGCGCGGGGCGCGGCGGCTCAATGACAGTCGTCAGGGCATGCAGGGCCATGGATGTGCGGCAGCGCGAGCTGCCTCCGGTGCGCCGCCGCCAGGCGCTGGCAACCGCGCGGGCGGTCTGAGATAGCGAGTGGACGCCGGGGAGCTCAGCATCGATTGCCAGCCAAGCGTCGATGAGTTGCTGGGCCGCAGGCGGGTCGAGCTCGCTGCACAGCATTGGCCAGGGCGGCGTTCGCAGCGCCGCGCCGGCAACCTCGTCGCGATCGTCAATGGCGTAAGCCAGCACCGGCGCAGCGTCGGGATAGCGGCCATCGAGCACCCCCACAAGAACCGTCGCCAGGACATTGCTCTCGATGTGCTCCTCCAGGAACGGGCGCACCCGGTCGGCGTAGAGCGATGGATCATCCTCGAAGGCAAACCGCATCGCTCGATGATCGCGCAGCTTGATCGACGGCGTCCGAAACCGCGGCCCACCCAGCGGCGCATTGTGGCTTTGACCCGTCCAAGCACGGGACCTGGAACGGCGGCTCAGCGATGACCGGGATCAGCCCAAGCCCTCCCACCGCGCGCGTCCGCCGGTCGGCGCGTGGCGTCTCAATCACCAACGCTCTGCGACGGGCCGGGCCGACGGGCGGCACGCCGCTCCGCCCGGAGGGGGTCGAGCGCGGCGGGCTCGATGATCCCGTAGTGGGTGCGGGCCTGGAGGTAGAGGGGAAGTCGCGCACGCCGTGGGCTTCCATGCGCACCCATTCGAGGAGCCGCCGGTCGGTCGCGAACTGCCGCTCGCGAGGCTCGTCCAATGCGGCGAGCTCGAGGTCGTGCTCGACCGTCCAGCGCTATGACCGCGAGGCACCGCCGGCGTCGACTCGCGCAGGCGCTCAGCGGGTCAGCTCGCGGATGAGATCCTCGGACGCGCGCTGGAGCGCGTCCATGTCCTCGAGGTCAGTCCCGGACAGGTTGGGGTGCCACATCGGGACTGACCTCGCAGACCGGCTCGCCGGTGTCATCGCACCCGGGCCACGCCTGGGGCACCAGCACCCTGCGTGCGTGGTCGTTCGATGGCTGCCAGGCCTTCAAGCGGTAACCGCTAACCGCCCGAGTGCGCCGGCAGCGAGTAGACGAGTCGCTCGGCGACGTCGCCGAGCGACACTGGGTCGCCCAGCAGTCGCAGGAGCGCATCCTGGTCGGCCTCGTCCTGCAGCGCCTTCGGGAGCTCGCCAGCGCCGTTCCCGCCGGTCCCGCTCGGGCCCGCAACCCTGGCCGCCCGCTCGAGCTCGCCGGCAAGCGCCGGGCGCTGGATGATCGCCGCAGCGACGAGCGGCCAGCGCTCCATCAGCACGGCCCACTTCGCCAGCTGCGCCGCGGTGACCGGTGAGTCTTGCCCGACGCTCTCGCGGCAGACCGCCACCGACGCCAGCAGGTAATGGCGGTTGGCCACCCGCTTCACGCTCCGGGGCAGGTTTGGGAGGTTGGCCGCCAGCTCGTCGCCGCCCTCGGCAACAAGCCGTTGGACCCTGACCCGCCGCGCTCGCTGCTCAACCAGGCGCTCGGAGACCTGGGTGACCGACTGGCTCACGATCTGCTTGATTGCCTCGACGCTCGCCTGTTCGGGCGCCTGCTCGCGGATAGCCGCGTCCACCTTCGCCGTCTGGCGGCGCGCGCGCTGTTGCCTGACCCAGCTGTACGCCGTTCCGGCGGCGGCGAGCACCCACGCGGCGCCGGTGAGAAGCACCCAGACGCCGCCGAGGACGACGCCGAAGTTCGTGCCGCTGTTGCTGTAGTCCTGGTCGACCGCGGCCAGGACGCCGAGCAGCGTGAGTGCGACCAGCGACGAGATCCCGACGAACGCGACGAACCTGCGCGGGCGCCCGCAGACGAGCACGAACAGCCGCTGCGCCCGTGAGCGGACCGGCCCGAGGGGCCGCGACCGCCGTGCCCGGCAACCGCGGCCCCCCGGAGCGGGCGTGGACGTGGGCACCGGTGCCGACTGGACCTGGCGCAGCAACTTGACCAGGGACTGGGTGCCGGACGGGGGCAGGAAGAAGTCAAGCTGCACGATCTTGTCCAGGTAATGGCGGCCGTACTCCTCGCCGGGGTCCGCGTCTGGCGGCGTGTCGGGCGGAGCGTCGCCCGCGGCGGCGAACTGGTGCGCGGCGAACGCGCGCAGCCCCGCGAGATCTCCGAGCAGGACGGTGACGACGCCAGGCACGGCGAGCAGCAGGCTTGCCGTGTCGCACAGCGCGAGCGCCCGGTCAGGCGGGCAGCGGTCGAGGTCGTCGACGAAGATCACCAGGCGCCGCTGCCCCCGCGTCGCGCTTTCCACAAGCCGCGCGAACTGGCGCTCGACGTCTCCCATCGACCCGGTCGATGCCTGATCCCCCGGATCCTGGATGAACTTCGCCGCCGACTGGGCGACGCCCACGATCCCGGTGAACGCCGCCGCCCCGACTGGCACGAAGGCGAGCACGCCGAGCCCCGCCCAGCGGTCGGTGTTCTCAGAGAGGTTGAACAGCTTGACGGTGTGTGGAAGGAACGCGACGATCACCGCTAGCGCGACGGCGGCCAGCAACCACAGCGCGCGGCGGCGGCGCCGCTCCTCCGGCGAGAGGATCGCAGCGGGCAGCGGCTGCAGGATCCGCCGCCAGACGGGCCGGTGCGTCGCGACCGCCTTGCCGACCGCCGCCGCCAGCGCCGTCCCGAGGTCGGGAGCATGGCTGTGCATCCAGGCGTTGAACCAGACGACGATGTGCGGTCGCTCGCCCCGATCCTGCGGCCATACACACAGCATCCGCTCGATCAGACGCGCCAGCGAGCTCTTCCCAGCGCCCCACGGCGCGTCGATCGAGAGCGTCAGCGGCGTCGCCACGCTGGGATTGTCGATCAGCTCGGCCAGGGCCTCGGCGTAGGCTCGGAAACCGAGCCGGTCCTGTTTCGGGTCCACGATCGGAACATCTGAGAGCAACTCATGCGCCGGGGCCCGAACGTTGCCAGCCATCTCACCGCTCGGCGTCGTGATCGTCATCCCAATCCTCCGCAGCTCCACGTTACCCGGACGCGCGCGCTCCGAGCACTCTTCGACGTCTCGGAGCCCGATCCTATGCGAAGCGTGAGTCCTCGCCAACGCGATCTCGCCGAACGGCCCCGCGGGACCAGACGTCGCGCCAGCAGCGCGTCTTCCCGGCCACACACGCCCTCCGGCCTGGGGTCGCGTCCGCGCGCGTGGCGCTACACGGCCGCTGCCGCGCTGCGAGAGCTGGTCCAGCAACTCGATTGCCTCAATGTCCGCGAGATCGAGATGCGAACCGCGTCGGCGCTTGAGTTCGATTAGCGTGCGGCGGTTGACGACCGGCACCTGCATGCCATCAATCTCGTTAGCATTGCCTTCATCGACATCAGCCATTCCGCCACCCGGTCGAGGTTTGCCCGCTCCGGGTTGACGAGGATGTCGAGATCCTCGGTGGTGCGGACGTAGCCGTAGAAGATCATCGCGAGTGCGCCGAGCAGCAAGGGCGCCGATCAGCCCAACGTGCCCGACGGCGTGTGCGAGCTGCGCCCGCCACGCCGGCCCGAGGAACCGCAATAGGTCAAATCGCCCCGCATCGCAGGCGCGGTGGCATGTCCGGCCTGCGGGCACGACGCAGAGCGGATCGTCGCAACCGCCAAGCGAGCGCGGGATCAGGTGCGCGAGGTCGATCCGGTGTGTCGCGCCGCAGGTGATGCACGCCCGTCCGGCTACGGCGGCTCGTTGTCGGTCGCTCGCCCCGAGGCTACCGCGAGGTAGGCCGCGGATGGCTCGCCGGCGCCGAGGTCGTGTACCTGGAGAAGACCCTGTAGCCGACCTGGTCGTCCTCGCTTCGCCCGATCAGCAACAGCGTCGGCCGGATCCTCATAGCGACGCTGACCGCGCAAGGCGTCACCGGCGCACCCCCTATCCCTCGCCGTCGGACGGCAGGTCCCCGAAGTAGGTCTCGAACTCCTCGTCGGTCAGGGGCCGCGCTGCCTGCGCGACGAGGATCTCGTCCGCGGTCATCGTGATCGCCGGTTCGAGCGTCGCGCCGCCCTGCTTATCGGGCACGACGTCGTAGAGGCGTCCGTCGATCTCGAGCACATGGCCGCTATCGACCTTGAGCTGGTTCACGTCGTCTCGCGATCACTCCGCAGTAGGATCCACCCGGGCCGCACTGGGCGGGTGCCAGTACCCGATGACGTGGCGAGGCGGAGCGCCGACAGGTCGAAGCCATGCATCGGCTTCCCATAGCCCCCGCTCCTCGCAGACTCGCACCAGCTCATCGACGACCTCGCCCTTGCGCCGATGGGTGACCCGTCGCCACCCGGAGCGGTCCAGCACGCCGAGCAGCTCACCGTCCGGATCGCAGAAGCCGCAGCGCAGCTCGATCAGCATTGCCTTCGAGGATACGTGGCCGCACGGACCGCGATCCACGCGCGTCAAACGAGCCCCTAGATGTCCTTGATCATGATCAGCATCCCGAGCCGCAACGAGTCCGGCACGAGTCCGGTGAACCCCGACCGCTCGTAGAAGCCGGCCGTGGGGTGAATCAAGCGCATCTACGACCAGCAGACGCACGGCGATTAAGCGACTGGCCCGGAGAGCGAGGCCAGCCGCATGACCCCAGCAGAACCCGGCCAAAGCCTTGGCCCTGCGCGGCCTCCGCCACGGCAAGCCGAGCGAGGAGCACAGCCGGAATGCGATGACGTGGCATCCCCCTGCGGCTCCGTTCATCCGCTCGCTCATGCTCAACTGAGCCACCGGCGAGCGCGAAGTAGCCGACCAATGCTCGGTCAGCATGCGCGAGGTACACCCGGGCCGAACCGGCGCGCGTCGCCTGGAGCGCATGCTTGCCGAGCCAGTCGTCGAGCTCGGCGCGGCCGCTTCGCAACTCCGGCGGCGGCGCCGCGAGTGGCGCCACCTCTATCGCCGGCCTCACCCGATGGACTCGTGCTACGCGGCCATCGTCTTCTTCAGCCGCGCGTCCGGCGCCGGCGGCTCGTCCAGCCGCGCGACGAGCGCGTCGTACTCCTCGGCGCTCACTTCCATCACAGCGCTGGGATGCGGTGCATCGAGCGGCCGTGATGGGGAGAGCAGCTTTCGCTGTGCCGGCGCCGCCTTCAGCTCTGCGAGCTCGCGCCGCAGCCGCTCAACCTCCGTGATCACGTCCACGAGCTTGCGGCTGACCTCGTTTAGGTCCGTCTCGATCTGTTTCGCTGTGGTCGCCACAATCGTCATGCTAAGGCCTCCTGATCGGGGGTCGCGCACGAGCGTCGGCACTCCGTCAAGGCGACCGCTGACGGTAGCGACCAGCGGCGGCGCTGGGCCGACTCCCCGAGCCGGCCGATCGGCCGCGGCTACCGCGGCCAGTCGATCTGCTCGGCCATCTCCACCGCGGCGAGCTCGACCAGGGCACTGCGTTGCACCGGCCGGTACTGCCGGTCGGGCTGAAGGGCGAGCCAGTGCACCCGCCGCTCCTGCGGGTCGACGATCAGCACCTCGTCGACGTCATGCGCGGCGTAGAACGCGAGCTTTTCCCAGCTCTCGTCGCCGGGGGACAGGATCTCGATTGCGAGGGCCGCAGTCGCATGCCATACGCCTCTGGCTCCAGGTCGGTGCAGCCCGCCGTCCGGCACCAGGTATTCGCCGACTTCGCCGAGCGCGAACTCTTGCACGAGCGGCTCGAGGCCGGCGCGTCGCGCGAGAGGCCCAAGCAGCTCTGCCAGCTGCTGGGCGATCGCTTGGTGCTCGTGTGAGGGCGGAGGGTTCATCCGGTAGACCCCCTTCCACAGCTCGTCGCGCCGGTCCTGCCCCAGCCGACGACGCCGTTCAAGCAGCGCCTCGAACTCCGCAGGTTGGGGGTCGCGCACGATCGTCGACACCAGGTCAAGGCTACCGCGCGTATCGGATCGCATGTCACTGCTCACCTCCAACTGCTCGTGGTCATCGCGTCAGCTCAGGCACACGCTGCCGGGCGGAGCGTCCCGCTCGCCTGCGTGTTCAGTTCACGTCGCGTTGCTTGCCTCGGATAGCGCGACCCAGCCGCCTGCCGTCAACCGGACGCGGCCCTCCGCCGGCTCGTTGGCCGCGACCGCCTGGATGAGCCCCGCGCGCAGCGCTTCCTGCCAGGCCTCGCCGATCCGCCCCGGTTCGACGTCCAGCTCCCAGGCGACCTGTTCGAGGTTGCCGTCGCCGCCTTCATCGCGCTGCGCCAGGGCTGCGAGCAGCTGAGTCAACGTGGTCCGGTCGCGCATCGGGGCGCGCGAACCTGGCGTCAAGCGCGAGTCACCGCCTGCGTTGCCGCGCTTCGCGTGTAGTGAACGTCTGTCGAACTCGAGCCTCGTCGATGCAAGGAGGTCGCTCTACCAGAGCAAGCCGTGAATCGAGAGACCCGAGGATACCATCGCCAACTCCCGATTCGCCGATTCGCGATTCGGCGATTCGAGCTAATTCCGGGGCTTTCTGCAGATCCCTCGCGGTCGGCGGTGTCGCGGGCACCGTCTGCGTCGCCGGGCCGATGGAGGCTGAGTGTCCGGCACACTGCGCAGAAGACCAACAGCGGTCGCCGAGGCACGGAGAAACGTGGAGGTCTTGTACCTGCGGACGATGACTGTCCAGCACGACCGGCAGCCCCCTGCCCGTGAACCTCGGGGGCCTCGGGGGCTGCCCGGGAGCGCCATGCTCGTGCGCGTCGACCTTGTTGAGCGGCTGGTGATCTCTCAGCGCCGCGCACGCCGTGGTGGCAGCTGTTGTCTCGTTGCATCGCTGAGCAGTCAGACGCAGCCGGCGAGCGAGGGAGCAGGACGATCTGTCAGCGAGGCGTCCCCCGCCCACCGCGGCGCCCACGCGGGCCGCGCCGTGCGATCGCAACCGCCGCCCTCGAACACGCGCGCCCGTGCCGCGCTGTCACGGCGGCGCAGGAGCGCGAGAGGCGGCCACGATCGTAGAGGAGGCCGAGATGCACCGCAAGTCGTGCAAGCAGGCGCTCGGTGATCTCGCGCCCGAGGTGGTCGACACCCGGCGCGAGGCTCCCGGCGGGAGTCGACCTGTGACTGGAACGGCCGTGTTGACGCGCGCACGTGGGTCGAGCGCGTGCGCGACCCGCCGCCCGCCGACCACGACCGCGACCGCGCCGGCAGGCGAGTGTCGCCAATATCGTGAGGTCTATGTGCATGCGCACGCGTTCTGCCGTCGCTGCTATCGGCCGACGGGTTTGCATCCTGCGCACGCACCTCCAACGGTTCATGGACGACGACTACCGCTCGGACGCGGCCGCCGCGGCCACGAGCGAGGAGGACCCGGCCGCCGCGGAGCGCTGGGGCGGAACGTGACCAGCCCGGCCGGCGCGAGGACGTCAACCGCCTCCGGTCAGACAGACCGCCAGCGTCGGTCTGCCCGCCCGGGCTGGCCGGCCGGCGGTCAGCTTTCAGCTACGAACCCGTCGCGCGCAAACTCGGCGACGCCCTCTACGCCTTCTTGTGTCGTCGGCGAGTGAGCACGACTGGGCTGGCGCGCATTTCTAGAGTCTTGCCGGTTACGACGGTGACCCGCAGACCGAGCATGCGCGGGTGCGCGCGCAGAGCGACCGTCAGCTTCCCGGGCAGCGGCAGGCTGACCGTCGTGGCGTGGCTAGGCGCAAGCGCGTAGGCGCGTCGCGCGACCGTCTTGAGCTTGCGCCCGGCGCCGGTCGTGACCGTCAGTACCCCGTCGCAGGCCGCGCTGCCGGCGTCGCAGCTCAGCGTGACCTCCAGTCGGCCGCGGAGGTCGAGCACGTTCCGTCCCATCAGTCTCAGGGTCGGCGGCGCGAGTCGCGGCGGCAGTGGAGTTGCAGGCGGGGATGTGGTTGTCGTGCTCGTGGTTGTCGTGCTCGTGGTTGTCGTGCTCGTGGTTGTCGTGCTCGTGGTTGTCGTGCTCGTGGTTGTCGTGCTCG
>Ga0181518_10005926_pt1 | contig 10374 bp, 6 predicted proteins | sample PEATcosm2014_Bin_28_FD_119751 | JGI IMG/M metagenome (GOLD analysis project Ga0181518, IMG submission 119751) | Peatland microbial communities from MTU Mesocosm Facility, Houghton, MI, USA - PEATcosm2014_Bin01_60_metaG | ecosystem: Environmental > Terrestrial > Soil > Wetlands > Peat | place... | reverse complement strand
GCAAACGTCGCACGTTTCGTACCAGATATGCGGGTGCTCGATGTCCACCATTCGGAGCATCGGCACTTCGCATTTGGGACACTTGAGTTTGGCGTTCGGATCGCTTTTTGCGTTTGGCTTTCCGGTGTCAATTTTCTCCGAGTCTTTTTGCGCGCGCAGATCGTCCAGCTCAAATTCATCAAACCACAGGCCGCCGCATTTTTTGCAGCGGCCAATCTGCTCCTGGCCGATCTGAACAGTCTCCATGCTCGAACTGCATCTTGGACAATTCATTTTTTCCTTTGTTAGAACGTCGGGCATTTTATCGCACAGGGCCTTCGCTCGGCGAGAAAATTACCACGGTTCCGCCGGAGGGCGCGAGTTTGAGTTGCAGGGTGTCGGTGGAGCGCACGGTCTTTTCGCTCTTGACCAGATGGTCGGCGTTCACGCCGGCGTCGGGGGCGTCTTCCCACAGGGTGGCTTTCCAGTCGCCCGAGCTGAGGAACTTGAGTGGCACCGACAATTCGCGGGCGTTGCGGTCGGAGATGGCGGCCAGATACCAGTTCTTCCCGTTGCGCCGCGTCTCGACGACGTATTGCCCCACCTCGCCGGCCAGGCCGCGGGTCTCGTCCCAGACGGTCGGCAGGCCCTTGAGGAAATCCATGCCGAGCAGGTATTTGCCCTGCGCATCCTTGTAGTCGGCGGGAGAATCGCAGGCGACAGTGAACGGGCTTTCAATGAGGATGAACATCCCCAACTCGGCGGCGCGCGTGGCCTGCACCTGCGTGGGCTTTGTGGCGGTGTGGAACTGTTCCGGCTGCTTGTTGGCGAACCCGCCCGGCGTGTAGTCGCCGCCGCCGGCCAGGATGCGCGTGAAGGGGAGTGTGGCCCGGTGTTCGGGCGTTTCCTTGTTGCTCCACTTGTTGTATTCGTTGCCCTGGATGCCTTCGCGCGTAATCTGATTGGGCCAGGTGCGGTTCAGGCCGGTCGGCTTGAACGCGCCGTGGAAATCTATCATCAGGTGGTTCTCGGCCGCCGTTTTGGCCACGTCTTCGTACCACTTGACAGCGAACTGGTCGTCGCGGTCAATGAAGTCAATCTTCAGCCCCACAATGCCCCATTTCGCAATCATGGGAAAGTCCCGCTTATAGACGGCGCTGTCAATAAAATCGTTGAAATGATACCACAGCCATATTTTCACGCCCCGTTCCTTGCCGTAAGCCACCAAGTCGGGCACGATGGATTTGTCGCCGATTTCCGACAACTGATACGGCCAGCCCATGTCGGCGGCGAGTTGAATGTATTCCTTGAGCGTGGGAAGGTCGTTTTTCCCCACATTGGGCCACCAGGTGCCCCAGGACGACATGCCCGGCTTGACCCAGGAGGTGTCGGCGAGCCGGCTGGGCGTGGCGAGGTTCAACACCAGGTCGCTCTGAATCAGGTCGGCAGGCTGCCGGCCAATGATGAACGTCCGCCAGGGGGAATTGTGAGGCGTCTGGCCGACAACCAGGCCCTTTTGCACCTCGCCCGCCGGCGCTGCCGCCGTGCTCACCGCTGCGCCGTTGGCCGCCGGCGCGCCGTTGACCCAGGGCCGCGCCGGTATCGGCGGCGCCAGTTGCGTCTCCAGCGTGAATTTCGCGCCGGTCTTGGGTACCAGCCACATCGCGGACCAGTCGAGCAGATCGGACTCGGTTATGGCGACATAAGCGGCGGGTGTCTGGACAAGAAACGGCAAGCCATGCTTGAACTTTGGATTCAGCCCGGAAAGCTTGTTGGGCAGGTAGCGCCATTCCTGCGAGCCGATGAACCCGCCTTCGGGCCGGTTGGCGCCCTCCCCGTTGTTCCAGCCCGCCCAGACCGGGCAGTCGTCCGTGAACGTGTATTCCGTGGCGTCGCGCGTGACCGCAAAGGAATCCATGCCGGCCTGCTTGGGGAGAACCAGCCGGAAGGCCGCGCCGTCGTCGTAAGCCCGCGCGACCACGCCGAAAGCGCGGTCGCCGTCCTTGAGCATCAGGGTCAACTCATTGTAATGGTCGCGCACGTCGCGGTTCTTGCCGAACTCGTTGACCCAATGAGTGTCGGACGATTTTCGGTCCTCGCTCTGCACCGCCGGTTTCTCGCCCAGCTTCACATTGTCGGCCAGTTCCAGCCCCAGGCGGGAACGCGCCAGCGCCGGCTTGCCGTCCACGGTGATGCTGTAGCCCAGGGGGGCGTCGGTGTGGATGGTGAGGGCGATCTTGCCGTCGGGCGAACGGACTTCGCGCGCCGCGCCGGCTTCCGCAGCCGCGGCGGACGACCATGAGAACACAACAGCGCCAATGACAATGGCGACATACGAGCTAATGCAACGGATATTCATGAGTTTCCTTTTGTAAAGTTGGGAAGTTTGTCCAGGGTCAGGGTCAAATCGTTGTTGTACACGCTCTTGAGAAGGGTCTTGTCCACTCCTTCGATGAAGGAATCCCAGACCATGAACCACGACCACATCGCGTGCTGGCTTTGGCACTGGGACGGGTCGGGCGGCGTGCCGCATTCGTGAAGGGTGATCGGGAGATTGGTTCCGCCGATCTTCTTGACGCTCTCGAACAGGCTGGCATAAGGCCCGTTCTTCCCGTAAGTGTCCCCGCCAATGATGTCGTGCGTGCCGGGGCCTGGATAATAAGTTGCCTTGGGCGTGCCGCAAAAGCCCAGGACCCAGATGAGGTTGTTCAAGCCCCGGTCCTTGGTGAAGTAGTCATACATCGTTTTCCACAGCCTGATGAAAAGTTCCGGCCCGCTCTTGTCCCACCAGAACCAGCCGCCGCTGCACTCGTGATAAGGCCGCCAGAGCACCGGAACATGGGCGTCCCGGATGCGGGTTAGGAAGTCGGCCCGGCTCTTCAGATCCACCCAAAAGGCGTCATGTTCGGGCGTTCCCGCCTGGAAACACTTGTTGACATCAATGGTGGATTTGCTCTGCTCGTAGCCATCGCCCAAGGTGGGCGCGCCCCAATGCCACATGACGGTCGGAATGGCCCCGCGCTTCCAGGCATTGGTGATGAACGTGAAATTATTGTCGTCACCTTTCCTATTGATCAAATCGGTCCCCCAGATGGCCGGATACTTCCCGGTGGTATCGAAGACATAATCCACCCGCTCCATCCTGCCCCCGTGCTGGGCGGCCAATATCTTCCTGCCGAAATTAGCGCGGACGAAATTCAGGATGGTCTTGGCTTCCGGCGACGCATTGGGCGTGATGGGGTCCAGGGGCGGCAGGCCCGCGGCAGCAGGCGCGTCGGCGGCCCATGCGTTGCCCAGGCCAAAAGGCCCGGCCGCCAGCCCAGCCAGCGCCAGGCCCGCAACGCCAGCGCCCCTTTTCAGAAATTTGCGCCGATTGACAAGGGACTGCTCCCGGTCGCGCGGCCCATTCGATGCGGCTGCGCGGGTGGCGGAGAACGGATTCTCGTTGGTGGTCATAGTGGCCGTAAGCTGTCAGCCCAGCGGCAGGATGTCAAGGGCGTTTTCCCGCCAGTGGTGATGCGTCAGTCGTGGAGGGTAGGGCCCTTCTGCGGAGCCTCCCCAGCCAAAGACGGCTCGGCTGGAGCCTCGCCCTACCGCAATCCCGGTTGGTGCGCGCCGCGAAGCGCCTCCCGGACTCATCTGCTGAATCCGGCAATTCTATTTTGCCAGTACCCCGGCCGACGGCTCCCGTGAGCAACGGCCACCACCCAAACATAATCCTGTCGGTTAATGAAGATCAGAGAAAAAGGAAATTGCTTGAGCCGCAATTTCTGGACACCGGCCAAATCCGGCTCCGTCGCATGGCCCTCCGGATTGGACGCGATGATGTTCAGGGCGTCTGCCACTCGCTGCTTGAAACGATCGGCCCAAAGCTCACCACCCCGGCTCCGATAAAAACTGACCGATTCCTGCATCTCGACCCGTGCTTCCGGGTGGAGTCGCACTGGTTTGCCTGGGCGCGCCATTTACATTTTTTCCAGGTCTTCCAAAGCATCTGTCCCGTGAATTTTGCCGGAGTCAATCTCCTCAACCCGCCGCTGAATGTCCCGCCTGAAAGCCGGATCAAGTCTTCGGGCTTCTTCGCTCTCATGTATGGACACGATCAGGCGCTCATGGAGTGCCAACATGTCGTCCAACGGCAGGTGTTGTATCTCGGCTTCAATTTTTTTGGCGGTCGCTGTCATACTAAAAACATATTCCAGTCGTTTATTCCTCTGCAATATACACCTCCGACATCAGGCCATCAAGGCTCGGATTGCGGATTTCTCCGGCCGGTAGGGTCCCGATGCATCGGGATCGAGCCGTGATTAGATCGGACCTCCGCCCTCTGCCTTCCGGCTTCCCCTGACTTTGCCTTGGACAGTGCGATGAACCGCGTGGGCGGCCTCATAATCCTCGCGAAAATATCTGACTCTGAAGGACTGCAGCGCAGTGGAAAGCCGGCAATCCCGATTCCGAATCGGGAGCGCCTCTGCACCTTTGCGCCTTTGCGTTAAAGATCGGCGTCTCATCGGGGTAAAATCCCCGGGAAATGGGTGCCTCCGCGTCTCATTTTCACGAAGATTTTTACCATCCCGATGCCGAATCGGGAGATTGCACGGATGGGAAAAATTCTGCATTTCCCACTCCCAACTCTGCAATTAAATCATCCGTGTAATCCGTGTAATCCATGGTTTAGTTTTGCCGGTTGCGGGTGGCCGCGCTCTGCCTTGTGCGCCTTTTCGCGGCAATGACCAAGCCGCAAATGGCAATCCGCAATTGAGGGGGGAGGGGTTTTGAACAGGAGCAAACAGAGAGAACAGAGATGAAAAACTCATTTCCTCTGTTACCTCTGTTCTCTCCTGTTCAAAAATCCGCAATCGGCAATCCCCAATCCGCAATCATGGGCAGTGCCAGGCGGGGCGCCTGCCACGGCGACCGGCCTCTGGGCCTGTAGGGCCGACGGCCCGGAGGGGACGGTCGCGCTCCCCAATCGGCCACTTAAGGCTCTATCGCTTGCCGCTTCACGGGTAATTTATTTGCATTCAATCATAAATAAACATTTACTCTATCTGCGCATAGTATAGATTCGGGGCCGGGCCGGCGTATTATGCGCCGGGCAGAGAAGGGAAAAGTGAAATGTATTGGCGGGCGGTCACAGACCGCCGCTACAGGAAGTGTGAAAGGAGAAAAATATGAGAAATGGAAAAATTGCGACACTGCCATCCAACATCCGGGATGAATTGAATTTGCGGATGGAAAATGGGGAGCAGGGGAACGAGCTTCTGGCCTGGCTGAACGGGCTTCCCGAAGTTCAGGAGCGGGTCAAAGGCAGCCACGACGGCGCGCCCGTCAGCAAGCAGAACTTGAGCGAATGGCGGCTGGGCGGGTTCCGCGAATGGCATCTGCACCACAAGTTGAGGAAGGAGGCTTACAAGCTCACGGAACATGCCGAAGGGTTGGAGGAGTCGGTGGATGGGGTCTTGCTGGTCAAACCGGGTCAAAGCCAGTCAAACCCAGTCAGACGATTGCGGATTGCCTGCCCTCCGCAGGCCCGGCGAAGGAGGGCGGATTGCGGGACAAGAAAGTTGGAAGGAATCGCGGGGGCTTCGGAGCGGCCAGGCGCACTCGGCACTCGAAAAACAAACACGCGCAAAGCCGGCTGCAAGCCGGCGCTCCAAACTGCACCCCGGATTGCGGATTGGGGATTGCGGATTGCGGCGAAAATGAAGCGTCAGGTGGTAGCTGTTCAGTCAGAGAGGAGAGTTCCGCCGGCGAGACGCCGCCGGATGCGGGTCCCGATGGAATCGGGACGCTCCCCGGAAAGCTGAATAGTGACTCAGGGCAGAACGAGTCAAACCCCGGACGCCTCGGCGAGGCGTCCCTACCTTGCGGGAGCGGGGCGGCCGGTCAAACCGAGTCAAACCCGGTCAAACCCAGTCAAACTGAGGACGCGGGTTTGACCGTCAAAGGCGGGTGTGCGGATGGAGTATTGGAAAGCGGCATGTAGATCATAAGAAGACATGATGTGAATTAGCATATATTATTATGGGATCTACTGGGGAGGAGATCGAGTCACGGCTCAGCGGCAGCTTCGCCCTGCCAGTCCAAGACTGGCATCCTTATTTCAATTTGCGCTGGAGGATGTCGCGGATGAGGCCGGGGTTGGCTTTGCCTTTGCTCAGTTTCATCACCTGGCCGGTGAGGAAATTGAGGGCGGCGGCTTTGCCGGATTTGAAATCGGCCGCCGGGCCGGGGTTGGCGGCGATGGCCTGGCCGCAGAACGCTTCGAGGGCGCCGGTGTCGCTGACTTGGGCCAGACCTTTCTTCTCGACAATGGAGCCGGGAGAGCCGCCGCTGTCAAACATTTCGGCAAAGACCTGCTGGGCGGTGGAACTGCTGATTTTCTTGCCGTCCACCAGCGCGATGAGTTCCAGGATGTGTTCGGGTTTGAATTTCAAAGCGGCCAGGGTGGTGTGCGTTTCGGCCAGGCGGGCGCGGAGGTTGTTGATGACCCAGTTGGCGACGGCTTTGGGATTTTGGGATTGGCGCGCCAGCGCTTCGAAGTAGTTTCCCAGCGGGGCGTCCCAGACAAAGGTCTGGGCGTCGGAGGCGGGGAGTTGGAAGTTGCGCATGAGGCGCTGTTTTTTGGCCAGGGGCAGCTCGACGACGCGGCGGGAAACTTGTTCGAGCCAGGCCGCCGTTGGCTCGAAGGGCATGAGGTCGGGATCGGGAAAGTAGCGGTAATCGTGGGCCATTTCCTTGCTGCGCATGGTTTCGGTAATGCCGCCCGCGTCGTCCCAGCGGCGGGTTTCCTGGTGGAGTTGGCCGCCCCCGGCCAGGACTTGGATTTGGCGGGGGATTTCATATTCCAGGGCGCGGCGGACGCCGCTGAAGCTGTTCATGTTTTTGATTTCCACCTTCTTGCCCAGTTCCGCCGCGCCGCGGGGGCGGACGCTGACGTTGACATCGCAACGGACCATGCCCTTTTCCATGTCGGCGTCGCTGACGCCGCCGTAAATAAGAATTTCCTTGAGCGCGTTGAGATAGGCGTAAGCCATGCCGGGGCTGGTGATGTCCGGCTCGGAGACGATTTCCAGAAGGGGCACGCCGGCGCGGTTGAAATCCACGCCGCTGTGGCGCTCGAAGTGCAAGTTTTTCCCCACGTCCTCCTCCAGATGGGCGCGGGTGATGCGGACGCAGGAGAGGCCGCCCAGGAACTCGAACTCCAGCCAGCCGTTCCGGGTGGAGGGCTGGTCGTATTGGGTGATTTGGTAGTTCTTGGGCATGTCGGGATAGAAGTAGTTCTTGCGGTCGAACTTGGCATGGGCGGGGATTTCGCAGTGGAGGAGGAGGCCGGTCAGGACGGTCAATTGGAGGGCCTCCTCGTTGGCGACGGGCAGGACGCCGGGCAGGCCCAGGCAGACGGGGCAGACGCGGGAATTGGGAGGGGCGCCGAATTCGTTGGCGCAGGGGCACCACATTTTCGATTTCGTTTTGAGCTGGACATGAGTTTCCAGCCCGATGACAGGTTCGTAGTCCATTTCGAATTGTGATAGTCTTTTCAGAGCGAAAATGCAAATTTCATATTATTGAGTCGTATCCCGGCCCGCGTTGTCGGATAATCGGGGACTGGTTTTGAGTTTTATGGCAATGTCTGAACTATCCGTTGTGAACATTAAATTTGCGAAGGGGCTGACGGGCCTGGGCCTGTTGCTGGCGCTCCTGGCGCCCGCGCCGTCGCGCGGGGCGGACGAGGAGGAGAGGGCCTACAGCATCGGAACCAATGAATTTGCCTACGGGCAATATCTGGCGGCGGAAGCGGTGTTCAGCAATTTTGTCGCCACTTCCACCAACGCCGCCCTCCGCCCCAACGCCGTTCTTTACCTGGCGCGCTCCCGGATCGAGTTGTCCAACTGCGCGGGGGCGCTGGAGTTGCTCCAGCGGGAGATGCCGGCGGGCGCGCCGGCGCCGCCGGATTTCGTTTATTGGATGGCTGCGGCCTATTATGGAAATGGGCAATACAGCAACGCCCTGGAACGTTGCGGCTATTTGCTGACGAACCTCGCCGCCGATCCTCCATTGCCCCTGCGCGCCACTCTGCTTGAGGCGCGGGCGCGGGCCGGATTGACGAATTGGGCGGAGGTGATCGCTCTGTTGTCGGAGCCGGGCGGCGTGTTCCAATCCGCCCTCCGGAGCGGACAGAGCGACCCGGAAGTGGTGGACGGAAGTTTCCTGTTGGGCGAAGCTTGCATGGTTGAAAAGTCGAACGCGCTGGCGGAAGCGGTGATTGGGCAGATCGCCACCAACAGCCTGAGCGCGGACTTGAAGTGGCGGCGGCAGAATTTGTTGTGCCGGATTTGGCTGGAGGAGGGGAGGCTGGAGGAGGCGCTGGCGGGGGGCGCCCAGTTGCTCGCGCTGGCCGCCCAGGCCAGCCGGGAGCAGCGCATCGCCACCGCGTTTTTGCGGGCGGAAATTTTTGAGCGGACGAACCGGATTGCCGATGCGCTGGAGGCCTATTCCAACAATCTGGAAAGGAGCTTTCCGATGGAAGTCAAACAGCGGGCTCTGGACAACTCGATTGGCCTGATGCTACAGCAGGACCCGCCCTCCAATACCATGCGATGGCTGGACAATTTCATCCGGCAGCGGACCAACGAACCGATCCTGGACCTGGCGCTGTTCCACCTGGGCGATCTCCAACTCAAGACCTATTTTGCCCTCGCCGACACGAATCTCCTGCCCTTGGCCATCACCAATCTGGACCGGGTGATCCAGGGTCATCCCCAAAGCGGACTATTCGGCAAGGCATGCCTGGACCGCGGCTGGTGCGACTGGGCGCGGGGAAGTTATTCCAATGCCGTCACCCATTTTTCCGCGGCCGCCCTGGCTCTGCCGTGGTCGGAGAGCCAGGCGGCGGCGCTGTTCAAACTGGGCGACGCCTGCTTTCAGCAAAGCAATTACCTGGCCGCAGTGATTCATTACAACCATCTCCTCAAAGACTACTCCAATGCCCCGATGGCAAGCGTAACCAACGGATTGTTCGACCTGGCGCTCTATCAACTCGTGCAGGCCAATATCAAACTGGGCAATGAAAAGGCCGCCCGCGAGGCGGCGGACCTGATTCTCGCCTGGTTCCCCATCGGCGGCTACGGGGAGGAAAGCCTGCTGCTGCTCGGCCAGGAATCGTCGAAGACCAATTACGGCGCCGCGCGGGAGACCTTCGAAAAGCTGTTGGAAAAATATCCCGACACGCCGCTCTGGCCAAAAATCCAACTCGCCATCGCGCGGACTTATGAGCAGCAGGGCGATTGGTCCGGAGCCTTCAACGCCTATACCAATCTGGAGGCCAGCCCCGGATTCGCCACCAACGCGCTCCGGGGGCAACTGGAGTTTTCCCTTGCCCTGGCGTGCGGCAAGGTGGGCCTGGAAAGCAACGCGCTGGCGCGGATGTCCAATTTCGTGAGCCAATTTCCCGGCGACATCAACCGGGCTTTGGCCCAGAATTGGATCGGGAATTACCACATGGACCACGGCAATTATGCGGACGCGGACCTCGCCTACCAGGAGTTGTTGAACCAGAAGCAATTTCCCAACCCGCCGGCATACCTGGTCTGGCAAGCCCGGCTGATGGCCGGCCGGGCGGCGTTCAACCACGAGGATTTGGCCGGCGCCAGCAAGGATTTTTATTTGGTGGTGAGCGACACCAACGCGCCGGCCGGCTTTCTGGCCCAGGCCTGGTTCCAGTTTGGCTACACGGTGTTTCAGCAATTCCAACACGCGCCGACCAACGAGAGCCTGATCGGCACCGCCATCACCGCCTTGTCCAAAGTGACCACCAACTCCAGCCCCACCAATTCCCTGGCGGCGCTGGCTTTCGGCCAATTGGGCAATTGCTACCTGGCCCTGGCGGACCTCAACAAGTCGAACACCTTCGCCTTCACCAACGCCATCCTGATGTACCAATCCCTGTTGAAGGACACCAACGACTCGCCCGAGGATGTGACGGCGCGCAGCGAGGCGGAGTTCGGCCTGGGCCTCGTCGCCGAGCGGCAGCATCAGCCCCGGGAGGCGCTGCTCCATTTTTCCAACATCCTCTACGATCCCGACACCCGGCACGCTGATCCCGCCTGGGTCAAGGATGCCGGCGTCAAAGCGGCCACGTTGCTGGAAGAACAACATGACTGGCCCGGCGCTGAAAAAGTCTATCAGCGCGTCATGGAGGTTGTCCCCTCCCTCCGCCTGGAGATGCAAAAGAACATCGAGCGGATCAAGGCCGCCGCCGCGGCCAATTAGTGTAGTGTCCCTGAAATAGCTAGACATGAAAAGTGGCAGCGGCGTCTCGCCGCTGCTTGCCCGCCCGGCAGAGCCACAGCGGCGGGACGCCGCTGCCACACTGCTTTATGTCTAGTCGTT
>Ga0181518_10005925_pt1 | contig 10375 bp, 10 predicted proteins | sample PEATcosm2014_Bin_28_FD_119751 | JGI IMG/M metagenome (GOLD analysis project Ga0181518, IMG submission 119751) | Peatland microbial communities from MTU Mesocosm Facility, Houghton, MI, USA - PEATcosm2014_Bin01_60_metaG | ecosystem: Environmental > Terrestrial > Soil > Wetlands > Peat | place... | reverse complement strand
GTGAATTGCATAATTCGATAGCTCCGCCTGCGTGCTCTGTTCTGCCGAGGGACCATCGGCGGCGCATCTTCTTCGGAGTCCCTGCCTCGAACAAGAACGGATATGGACTCGGGTTGGAGGAAGTCGATGAGAACGACAACCCAGTGCCGGGTACATTTCGAGACATAGCGGTCTTCGATCCCTCATTGGTCAGCGTTTGTCTGCCGCTTGGCCCCGGCAACAAACCCGTGATTGAAGAGTGGGAATTGGTGAATGTATCTGGCGAGGCGCATAACTTCCACATTCACCAGGCCAAGTTCTACGTGCTACCGCAGAATGCGCCTCAAGGCGACGCGGGCAAGCTCATGGATAACGTCTCGCTCCCCAACGGAGGTGCCACCTGCGATGGATCGGTGGCGACGTGGCGAAGTGGACGCTGCAAGGTTGCATCCGTTGTGGTCAGAATTCCCTTCTCCGAGCCCGGCGATTTCATCTATCACTGCCACATCGGCGAGCATCAGGATAGCGGTATGATGGCACGCATTCGCGTAATCCCTTTTCCGTAATCATTGGCTCGGGTCCGTCGGTCATTCCGCCGATTGCTGCTTGGAAAGCCTCGCGCCTCCCGAAAGGAGGCCAACGCATCATCTTCTGGTCTTGATTTCTCAAGCTCTTAACCAACGCCCGCCCGGATCTGCATTCGCTGACAACCTTTGCCTCGCAATCGGCACCTTAACCTATAGGGCGGCCACTCGGCTCTCTCAAGCTGGGTCTGCGTCATTCCATTCTTTTTAGGCGAGGTACCTGCGGTGACTAGCCTCATGCGTAAGCCGAGCGTCAGGGTGACGCTCTCAACGTTGTTTCAATTTGTGCAGGATGGGCTCGGCGTAAGCGTCACGCCTCAGCATTTCTACTTTCCGGTTCCCAGCATAAAGTCCTTTGATAACAAGGACTGGCACGCATGTCGTCCTTGCGCAGCGTTTGATTTCCGTCTCCAGGATCAAATCGACCTCCTGCGCACTGAGCTTCTCCCCTATATCAGGGAATGTGGTTTTTCCGAGAAGCCCGTCCCCATCAACGGACATGGGCCCCAGTTCCATTTCAACAACGGTTTCTTCGAGCGCGTTGATACCGAAATCGCGTATGCCTTCATCCGCCAGCGCAAGCCCCAGCGCGTGATCGAGGTCGGCAGCGGCAACACGACGCTCGTCAACGCGGCAGCTATGCGCAAGAATGCTGCCGAAGGGTTTCCTGGTGAGCTGTTCGCTGTCGAACCGTACCCCGCTTCCTATCTCAAGCAAGGTCTCCCGGGCCTCACGCAGCTGATTCCGGCTAAAGTGCAGGAGGCGCCCTTCGACTTATTTCTTTCGCTCAAGGCAGGCGACATCCTGTTCATCGATTCCAGCCACGTCGTATCGATGGATAGCGACGTTCTGTACGAATTGCTTGGCATCTTGCCCAGACTGGCGCCTGGCGTGCTCATCCATTTCCACGACATCTTCTCCCCTCTCGACTACCCGGAGAAGTTCGTAAAGAGAAATCTCTGTTTCTGGGGTGAGCAGTATATGCTCGAGGCATTCCTCTCATTCAACTCGGCATTCAAGGTCGTTTGGGCGGGCAGCGCAATGCAGCAGTTTCATCCCGAGGCGTTGCGCGAAGCTTTCCCGGAGTGGGAAGGCAGTTTCACCAGAATGCCTTCCGATCTGAAGTTGTTCGCGCCCTCTCTCGATGGAAAGAATGTCTGGCCTTGCAGCTTCTGGATCACTCGAACCGATTAGTCCGCAGCCGCAACAACTTGGCCGCTTACCAGCGTGAAATGGCGAGGTTGTCGAGATAGACGGTGCTGGAAGACCAGCCGGGGTCGATGCTGTCCACCTGAAAGTTGGTGAGAAGCGTGGGTGCCCAGCCCAAAGCGAACGCGGAAGGCACTGTGGCGTTGATCTGTTGCTGGTTTCCGTCGAGCCACACCGATTGATAGGTGACATCGCCGTAGCCATCGCGCGAATAGCTGACCTGGACGTGATGCCAGATATTCTGAGCCCACGTTCGCGGATTGCAGCCGGCGCTTGAATTTACCCATTGATCGATAGGTGCTGCGGACGTGCCCGAATTTTCGGTGTAATCCCAGGTGCCGGACCAGCCATCGCATTGGAAGCCAAAAATCACGGTGTACCCGTTCGACATCGCCTGGTTTATATCCATCTCCACGTTAGCGATGGAGCCAGAGGAGTTATCGAGGTAAACCCAGCCGTCGTAGACGAAATTACTGGAGGTGATGTCGTCGCCGAAGGAGGCGTAGTAGCGTTCGCCGCCGTAATAAGAGTAGGTCGTGTAGAACTCTAGGGCATTGCCACTGAGCGATGGAGACCCGACCATTGCCATCGCGCCGCTGGCGGAACCATTGGTTCCAGAATCGTAAACTGAAACCCAGTCGCCGAACGCCTGAATGTTGGTGACGCTGACGGCATTCGAAGGAACGTATGGCCCACTTCCACCTGAGGGCGCGACGTTAGAACCGCTAGAAGCAGAGCCAGACCCAGAGATCGTGATGTTCACATCGGTGTCGCAGGCCGCGCCTGCATTGCCCCAGGACTTCACATGAAGAACGTGCGCACCCGCGGCAGCAGTGACGGCAGCAGAGACGGATGTGCCGTATACGATCGCGGTCGAGGGGCTGCTATCAAGCGAATACCCCATGGCGCTGATGGCCTGCGAGGAGCAGGATGTGGAGGCGGCATCCAGACCAAATGGCGAGGAAACCGTGGAGTTGTCTGCCGGCTCGCTCACGCTCACGCCGCCGCCCGAGGATGCGGAACCCTCGATATTGAGTGCCACATCGGTGTCGCAGGCCGCGCCTGCATTGCCCCAGGACTTTACGTGCAGCGTCTGCGCACCACTTGGCGCGGTCACGGAGCCATTCATGTAGTTTGCGTACACAAAAGCGGTGCTGCCGGAGTCAAACGAATAGCCCATCGCCGAGACGGGCTGTAATGAACACGTGACAGAGTTTGCGATGAGGGTGAAAGTCGAGGAAATGGACGCGCCGTTGCCGGGAGACGACACGGAAACGCCATCAACAGTGATGGCCACGTCGGTATCGCAGGCGGAGCCCGAACTACCCCAAGCCTTCACGTGCAAAGTGTGCGCGCCCCCCGAGGCAGTCACCGCGGAATAGATCGAGGTGCTGTAGGCGAAGGTGTTGTTACTGCTGCTATCGAGCGAGAAGCCCATGGCGCTCACCGGTTGGCCGGAGCATGTGCTGTCATTCGCGGAAAGGGAAAACTGCGACGCAACCACAGCGCCGTTTGCGGGGTAGTTGACGATGACCTGGGCCCACGCAGGAAAAGAGCACAGTCCCATCATGGTAAAGATGAAGGAGAATTTCTTGAGATCGTTCATTCGTATCTATCCCTTTCGTGGGTATAGGTTTGCCTTTGTGATTCTGAGCGCGGCGAATCCGATTTCGCTGCTCAGCAACCAATTCCGCAAGTCGAACATCTATGCCTAAGCGGGATCCCCAAGATCCGCACTTGCCGAGTGACGAGCCGGACGAAGCACCGGGTGCGGCAAGAATGACCGAGTGAATTTTCACAAATCCGCCTTAGCGGGGAGTTTGCCAGTTCCCTTGAGGTGGCAAAACTTTCGACACAGATCTCCCCATCCTCTTTCCGGGACCAATTCGTCGGATTGATTCATGGGCGGCTTGAGCTACAAGGTGACTACGCACCCCGTAAACTTCCTCTCAGCAACCTCTTCGCGTACAGCTTGGCGAGGCAGAGGTCTTGCACTCCACTGTGGCTAAGCCTTTTTTCCGGGCTCACCGAGGCAGATCATCAATTGCTGAGGAAGGAGCGTGCGCATAGAGCGTCATGCGCTTCTTCCTGATGACCCCTGTCGGGCTTCCGCAGGCAACGTTTAAGCAACTACAGTTTAAGGAACTAGATGATGATACATAATCTCTCGAAAGAAGCAACTGAGATAGGTCACTTTTCTCGTGCAAAACTGCAGAGATTTGCGCTCAGTTGATGGCTATTTGCGTCGTGTCAAATCAGAATCGGTGCTGCACTCGCTGGCCCCCGCAAAACTGAGGCTGCGACCGAGGGGTGAGGTCGCGGGGTGGAAGTACCGGACTCCGAAGCAACACCAAACCGTCGAGAGAGCAAAGAACGGCGGGATGGAAGCGAACGAGGCTTGGCAAGCCAGGCAACTGCTGGATGCGGACACGTGATTTCGACCGGGAGGGCGTTTGCAGGCGTAGCGGGAATTTGATCGGCGAGCGCACCCGCAATGGCTTTGATCTACTTCAGGCCGTAGACGTCGATCTCGCCCCGAGGACTCGAAACCGTCGTCAGGTCAGTGCCGGTCGAGATATACACTTTTCCATTTGCGACCACCGGCGAGCTGAATTTGATGCCGAATCCCGGCGTGTCGCCGCTGTTCGTGGTGCTGCTATAAAGCTGAGTCGGGAAATTGGACGCGTCATACGCGAGCAGGGAGGCGCTGGTTGGAGAAACCATGCTTGCATTCTGCAACGGATTCCCCTGGTTGATGTACCAGACTATGCCGTCATTCGTGCCATTCGCCGAAATAAAGGGGCTGGTGCCGTATGTTCCCTCGTTCTGATAGTTCGACGTGTCGCTCTGTGCGCTTAGAGTGCTTGTGTAATCAAACTGTCTCACCCCTCCCGGTGCGTTCGCAGAAGTCGGCGTCACGCCAAGATAAACAGCGCCATTGAAACAGGCTGCCGAACCGAAAACTTCATACGAGGCAATATTTGCATAGTTGGTTCCCGTGCTGTCCTGACAACTCTGCTGGTACGTGCCGCCATAAGTGAGGCCTGCGCCCCACACCTGCTCCTGAAGCGCTCCCGCGTCGTTCGACGATTCGTGCCCGAGATTCGCGCTGTCGACCAGGTACATCGTTCCCGTCTTGCCTCCTGCAATCAGGGTCGTACTCCTGGGGATCAGCAGGAGGCCGCCCGCGGCGAGGTCCGCGTCGAAGCAATCCATGAACTGGTAGATGGACGGAGTGAAATAGTCGATGGGCTGCATGGTTCCGTTGGCTCCCGAGACAGGTGAGGACCCAAACTTCAACACCGAATCGCCCCAGGCCGTTTGTCCATCCCAGGGTCCGTTTCCGGTGGTGACATATACATTCCCTTCGCTGCCGGCCACCGGACCAGCCCCGCCCATCCATATCCCGCCAGCGCTGGCAAAGCCGCCCTCTCCGTTCAGCTTCGGGCTGGCATTGAACACCCCCACCTGAGCAAGAGTCGAAGCGTCGTAAGCCAGCAGCCATCCGCTGTGGCAACCGCCAAAGCCGATGTACACATTGCCATTGGCCAGCAGTAAGGCGGCGCGTTGCAGGCACGATGTATCCAGCGACTGCACTCCGTTGATCGAGTCCGAATTGGTTGCTGCCACCGAAGCATTGATGGTGACCGGTCCACCGAACTTCTGTACGCCGGTGTCGACGTTGAGCGCGCTCAGCCGGAATGTGCCTCCGGAAGAACTCGACTCCTCCGTCGAAACCACGTACAGCGTCCCGGATGGCGGATCGATCACCGGCGTGGAAGTGACCCCCGCGTAGGGTAAGATCGCCGCGTCCGCGAGCGGAGTCTCTCCACTCTGGAGCAGCGAAACCTTCCATAACGGAGTTCCGCCTCCGCAATTGTCGGCGTCGTAGGCGTAGACGCTGTCATTCTCAGTGGCTATGTAGAGCACGTTGTGTTTGGCGCCGTTGATTGTCTGGTCGGAGAGGATCAAAGGCTCGCCGTACACGTACCCATCAACCGGGCACGAAAAGAGCTTGCCAAAAGTCGCAGGAGCCACATTCGCAGTCGTCAGAACAGTCTTCTGGTCGTTCAGCCCGCTCCGATTCGTGTCCAGGTGAAACGTAGTGATGTTTGTCTTGCCGCTCACCGTCACGGTTGCGGTGGTGCTTCCTGTCACACTGTTCATCACGGCTGAAATTGTCGTCGTGCCCCCGCCCTGCCCGGTAGCCAGGCCACCCGGCGAGATTGTCGCCACCGAGGTATTCGACGAGCTCCAGGTGACGCTCGCTGTCACATTCGCGTTTTGCTGTTGGAGTATGTCGCGGTTGCGGTAAATTGCTGCGTGGATCCATTTGCGAAACTCGGATCCGAAGGAGTCACTGTAATGGCGGTCAATGTGGACGCGGCAACAGTTAATGTTGTACAGCCCGCATGCCCGCTCAGCGTAGCCGAAATCGACGTGCTCCCTGGCGACTTGGCCGTTGCCAGGCCAGCCGAATCGACTACGGCCACCGCCGTGTTTGTAGAAGCCCATGTTGCCGACGCGGTTACATTGCCGGTCGAGCCGTCGCTGTAAGTTGCGGTGGCGGTGAACTGCTGGGTCGCACCTGTGGTGATGCTCGGAGATGCAGGCAAAACCGCAATCGAAGTGACCGTCACGGTCGCCGCCGTCACAGTCAGTGTCGCCGTTGTCGTAAATCCATCCGCTGTTGCTTTGATGGTTGTCGTACCGGCCGCAACTCCAGTCGCCAACCCAGCCGAACTGACCGTCGCAACGGCCGTATTCGACGAAGTCCATGTAACACCCGAAGTCAGCGCGCCCGTCGTGCCATTACTGTAAGCGGCGGTGGCCGTGAACTGCTGGGTCGCACCCGCGCTAATGCTCGAAGTTATGGGCGAAACCGCGATCGAAGTGACTGTGATGGCTATCGGCATCACGGTGAGTGTCGCCGTTGCCGTAAATTCATTTGCCGCTGCTGTGATGGTTGTCGTGCCGGCCGCGACGCCTGTTGCCAATCCAACCGAACTGACCGTTGCAACAGCTGTGTTCGATGATGTCCATGTGACGCCCGAAGTCAGCGCGCCCGTAGCGCCGTTGCTGAAGGTGGCATTGGCTGTGAACTGCTGAGTTGCGCCTTTGCTAATGCTGGCCGGCGCGGGCGACACCGAAATTGCGGTCACGGTCGGGGCCGGGGTCGTGGTCGGAGATCCGCAACCGTCAACTGCTATCAAAGCGACAGGCAGAGCAAGAGAAATGAACTTAACGCAGCACCGCAACAGATTCATGTTGGCCCTAGGAAGATATCTAAATTATTTTCGTATCGACGGCTTGAATCCCCTCAAGATCGATGGACACTCGTGTTCGCCAATTTGGCATGGGGGAGAACATGCCTCTATGAATCATTTTGGTGCGAGAGCACAAATGGGAGTTGTCTCCCAACAATGTTTTTCCGGCCATGCCACGGTCGATATCTCGCAAGAAATTTGGATCCAAATCGAGCCCCGGCGATCAGCTAAACGCAGGAGCAGCCGTGCACATAGCTCCGTGACTGATGTCACATCGAAACTCTCAAACGTTTCCGTAATGTAATCCCCAATTAATCTGCAGGACCTTCCCGATGCGGAGTTATCGGGAGGCAATGTGGTCGAGATCATTGAAACGGCTTGCGATTCCGAGCGCCGGGAAGCTAAGTACTTTCGTAATGATCTCGATACAACTTTCGAGCAAGCGAACGTAATGCACTTCTCTGTTACGATCTTTTCAATTCAGTACTTATAGCTAAGTCACGACCCTTCGTTGTGAGCCTATAGCTCGGTGACTGGTACGGTCCAACTAAGTTTCAGGACTGAGACAGACACAGACACAGGCGCCAAGCTGCCGCAACCACATCGTCGCGTTAGCCCGAAGCGGCAAATCAGAACGACGCATACGCGCCGACAGGTGTCGTGTGCGCGAAGGCAGATCGAATGGGACGCATGCCAACTTCCCGTCGCGAACGATGGGCGTGAGCGCTGGCCGATTCAGTAGGTGAGTCAATGAAGTACCCTCGTTCACAATTTCTTTTGGGGCTCCTAAGCCTTTCTTTCTTTTGTCTGTCTGCCTGTTCGGCAGGAATTGTGAATCCTGGAGCCGGGTCTGCCGGGTCCGGATCCGGATCATCAGGGTCCGGTTCATCGGGGTCAGGTTCAAGCGGATCAGGTTCAGGCGGTTCCGGCTCGACAGGATCCGGATCAACTGGGTCAGGTTCAGGTGGGTCCGGGTCAACGGGGTCAGGTTCAAGCGGTTCCGGGTCAGGTTCATCAGGGTCTGGGGGCTCGGGATCATCCGGGTCAGGTTCAGGCGGTTCCGGCTCGACAGCATCGGGGCCGGTCATTCCCTCTAACGCCGTCAGCGTCAGCGGTATCCAGACGCTGAACAACTGGATCGCCATCGACGATCCCGGAACCGATGGCTCCGCAAAGGGCTCGATGTCGATGGTCGGGTCTCCATCGCTCAGTGGCAATGCCCTCGAGTTCTACACCACCTACACGTATTACGGTGGCGAGCTTTACTACGCCTCCTTCGGCGACGACACCACTTCCAGCAATTTCGTCTACGACGGCTGGGCTTACCTCGATAATTCCTCAGGTTCTATAGCCAATCTGGAAATGGATATGAATCAGGTGATGGCGAACGGGGAGACCGTGATCTTTGGTTTCCAATGCGATGGCTGGTCCGGCACCTGGGATTACACCGAAAATGCGGGTACGCCCACCGCACCGATCGATCACTGGGTAAACTCCAGCGCCGCCTGCAATGCGCAAACCTGGGCTCAGAACACCTGGCATCACGTCCAGGTCAGCTATTCGCGCGATGACGACGGCAATGTCACGTATCAATCGGTGTGGCTTGATGGAAACCAGCAACAGATCAACGCCATAGTGCCTTCAGCGTTCGCTTTGGGCTGGGCGCCCACCCTTCTCACCAACTTCCAGGTGGACAGCATCGCGCCCGGCTCGTCTTCCAGCACCGTCTATCTCGACAACCTCACCATTTCACGCTGGTAAGCCGCTGCTGGTGTCCCATGAACATCGTGCCTCCAAGGGGAACGAAGGAACAGTCCTGCGCTGCAACTAGTTCATCGTGATTGCGTTCGCCTCGTATCGGGTTCCATCGTAAATCGCCGTCACAGTTACATTCGCTTGGGTGCGGAGAGACTCGCTCATCGGCAAACTGGCGGAATCAAAGCGGATCTGGTAGCTCTTTCCGTCGCGCGGGTCGACCAGGACCATGATTCCCGTATGCATGTCGAGATAGGTGACATTCCCACTGAAAACAAATGCCGCGCCTGGCACCGCCAGGACTTTGATTTGCGTGGCGACATTGCGGTGCGCGGCGGCCGATTCAAACGAGACCGAGATCAGACTCCCCGGCACAAGATCAGATAACCCGGACTGGCTCGCTTCAAAACCGGGCTCGCCCAAGCGCTCAATACTTGCGTTGGCTTGAACAAGCAATTTGACCGGCGCGGGCGACATCGACGACGCCACCGTCAGCTCACCCGTATTCCGGTCGTACTTGAGCACACGCCCCTCGCACTCGCCTTCTTGTGATCCCGCCAGGATATGGATGCTGACTGCGAATACGCTGGCTCCATCCAGAGTCGTCTGAACAGAAGCGTGGTCTTCGAAACCCAGGTCGCGCACGGGAATCCTTACCCCATCGCGGTAAACCTGAGTACGTTCGTCGAACAAAATCTTCATCGGCCGCTGGCCATAGATTCGCAGCGAGAACTGATCGCGCACAGGATCGAAGTTCCGGATCTCACCGCCCAGGATTGTGGTCTTTCCCGGGGGAAGTGGAGGCAAAGAAACAGAATCCTTGTCCGGCTCGGCAGCCGGCTTCGTGCCCACAACGCTCACAATCTGTTGTGAGCGGGCGCAGGTCGCCAGAAACACAATCGCGGCGCCGCAGAGCACGACTACTTCAAGTAGCTTCTTCATATCCGTCCACCGTTACCGCTAGATTCCCAACAGACTATTGAATTTAGATGTGTCTTCGCCATTTCCGGTGGCCTCGGGCACACGCGCTTGGAGAGGCAACGGGGGTAGGCGTGACGCATCTAAGCATGTGTGTCACCGTGAAGGCGCTCTGAGCCGGCCTATTGTCGACTGTGATGAGAGGAACAATGCGTTTCAGCTCATGCAAATCCGTCTTGACCATCGCCGCGCTCCTGAGCTTGGGGCTTCACGCTGCATGGGCCCGAGATACCTTGACCATCACCATTCCCAGGCACAGCAACCTGACCTTTGTTCAACGCCTTAACCGTGAAGGGGTTCTGGCCGTTCGAAGGCACGATTACGCGGCCGCCGCGAATTTGTTCTACAAGGCATATCTCTTTGATCCTTCTGACCCCTTTACTTTGAATAACCTCGGCTACATCTCCGAGTTAGAAGGGCAATTGGATCGCGCGAACAAGTTCTACAAGCTCGCTGCCGAGCAGGGGTGCAACGCGAATATCGATTTGAGCAATGTAAAACGCCTTCAAGGCGAGCCCATGCAGGCAGCCTTCATCGGGCTCCAGGATCTCCCCATGCGGGTGAATCGTCTCAACCTTGACGCTGTGAATCTATTGTCGGAGG
>Ga0181518_10005920_pt1 | contig 10382 bp, 7 predicted proteins | sample PEATcosm2014_Bin_28_FD_119751 | JGI IMG/M metagenome (GOLD analysis project Ga0181518, IMG submission 119751) | Peatland microbial communities from MTU Mesocosm Facility, Houghton, MI, USA - PEATcosm2014_Bin01_60_metaG | ecosystem: Environmental > Terrestrial > Soil > Wetlands > Peat | place... | reverse complement strand
CCAGTCTCACCAATTTGCTCGACACCGTCGCCTATGGTTTTTATGGTTCGGATGGAACAGGGTTTTCAGCGGCCAACCCGCCGAGTGTGGGCGATTATTTGCAATTGGTGGTTACCAAAACCAACGGGGCACAGGTGACTCTGGCGGTAACCAACAACGCACCGGGCACAAACATTTCCGGTCTAACCAGCCAATTGATCAATGCTGTCAATGGCAACAGCGCGTTGCAGGCGGCTGACGGAGTGGTTGCCGAAGATTTAGTTTCTCTCGACTATTATTACAACATACCTTACGCCCAGTTCAACCTCTACGCGCACACCGCGGGTTGGCCGGCTTCGCAAATTCAGGCGAACTTCAGCGCTTCGGCCGACTTGGCCATTACTCCCACCAATACCCAGGCGTTGAATCAAAACGTCAGCGACCTCCAGCCGCGCAATCATCTCTACATTACGGCTGGTGTCACCAATCTTTCGTTCACATTTCCTTTGGACACCACCACCCTGTCTGACGGTTGCCATGAGCTCGAAGCGGTGGTCTATGAAGGCAGTCATGTGCGCACGCAAGCCCGTGTATCGCAAAACGTGCGCGTTCAAAACACGCCGCTCAACGCCACATTCACCACGCTGGCCGGCGCTTCCAACACGGTGTTGAATTTCACGCTGCTGTTTTCGGTCGCCGCCAACACGAACACGATTTCCACCATCGAATTGTTCACCACGGGCGGTTCGGTCGGCGTTGTTTCCAACCTCTCCTCCGCCACTTTCGCGGTGGCGGCGACGAATCTGGGGGTTGGATTGCATCCGTTCTACGCCGTGGTAACGCGCAGTGACGGCAAACAATACCGCACCGGGACGGAGTGGATTCGCATCGGTGGGTCGGAACCGCCGTTTGGGCTGACGATGACCGCGCCGCCGCCCATCATCGGCTGGCCCGCCACTGCCGGGCGGCTTTACGAAGTGCTGAGCGCGACTAATATTACCGACCTGTTTCAATCGCGCGGCACGGTCACTCCATCAAATTCCCCCGGACTTTGGATTGATACCATCACGGGCGCGCCGCAACAATTTTATCGTGTGCTTGCGCCGTGAAGATATGCCTCGGGGAAAAGCGGCGGAGGGCCGCTGCAGTCCAAGACGCGGTGCGATTACCTGCAACTTTCAGCCTGCGCGAAGCGTCGTGGAGTGCGCCAGTCCTCTGGCGCTTTGCCAGAAGACGAAAGGTTCGCGAGATTTCCACTGAACCGTTGTGTGCCAACGATAATTTAAACTGCTGTGATATCCTGATTTGAACTTGGCGGTGCGGCAGCACCGCCGCCACCAAATTAGAATACTGCCGGTTTTGGGTTTCACCGGCAGGGCGACTGTGTTACTTTGCAAGCTGATACTTGGCCATGTCAAAAATGCGTTCGATATTTTGTCTGTTGCTCGCCGCGCTTTCCTTGAGCGCGGGCGCGGCAGACACCAACTCGCTCGTCTGGCACAAGGCCACCGACCGCGTGGATGCCGACGTGCGGGGCATGGCGCTGTGGCCATTGCTGGAAAAAATCGCCGTGGAGGCCGGCTGGCATATTTTTGTGGAACCGGACACCACCCACACGACTTCCGCAAAATTCAAGGACCTGCCGTCCGGCGACGCGCTGAAAATGTTGCTCGGCAATCTCAACTTCGCGCTCGTGCCGCGGACCAACGGCGTGCCGCAACTTTATGTTTTTCGCACTGAGATGAAAAATGCCACGCGGCAGGTGCTCGCGCCAAAGGCGGCGCCCAAGCACGTTCCCAACGAATTGCTCGTGAAGCTCAAGCCGGGCGCGGACGCCGACGCCCTGGCCAAACTGCTCGGCGCTAAAATCACCGGGCGCAACGACAAACTCGGCCTCTACCGTCTGCTCTTCAACAACACTTCCGCCACGGACGCGGCGCTCGGACAACTGCAGGGCAACTCCGACATTCTCGCAGTGGACTACAATTATGTCTTCGACCCACCGCCGCCGATTCAGGCGCTCTCGTCCGCGCCGGTCGCGCCGCTGTCCTTGCAACTCAACCCGCCAGGCGATTCCGGCAAGGTCATCGTCGGCTTGCCGGACACGGCAGAGCAATCGCTCGGCGCCCAACTGGATAAATTTATTCTGCCGCAACTTTCCGTCGTCGGCGACGCCAACGTGACCGGGACCGACCCCACGCACGGAACGGCGATGGCCTACTCGATTTTGGAGGCCGTTGCGCAGCAATCCAGCAGCGGCACCTCAGTGCAAATCCTGCCGGTGGACATTTACGGTAGTGGCGAGAGCACCACCTCGTGGAACGTGGCGCTGGGCATCCAGGCAGCGGTGGACAATGGCGCCACTGTTCTCAACCTGAGCTTGGGCGGAGCGGGAGACAGTTCCGTTTTGGATAGCGTCATCCAGCAGGCGATTGCCAAGGGAATTCCAGTGATTGTGGCGGCAGGCAACACGCCGGGCGTGACGACGTATCCGGCGGCGACACCGGGGGTCATCGCGGTGACGGCGTTGGCACAGAATGGCCAGCTTGCCTCGTATGCGAACTATGGAAGCTACGTGGATCTCGCGTTGCCGGGCACGAGCATTTTTTATCTGAACGGCACGGCTTATATGGTGCAGGGAACTTCCGTTTCAGCCGCCTACACGAGCGGCGTAGCGGCGGGAAACAAGGCGTCCACGACTTCGACCTGGGCGCAGATTTTCGGAGCGATGCAAACCAAGTATCCCGTGCCGTAACAGTGAATTGGCTTTCGGTGCTTGGCGTCTTGTTTCCGGGGAAATCAATTTTGGGCACTCCCCAAACCCGAGAGCCGAGACCCGGGAGCCGAAACCCCAGACCCAAGACCCAATCAGTGCTGCGACAGACAGCCGATTTTGCCGAAGGCGACGACGTAAAGGAGAAAGGCGATGATGAGCGGCCACGGTTTGCCCGCCACCAGCAGCAGAATTCCGAAACCCAAAACCAGGGCAATCACCAAATAAACCAAAGCCGCCAGTGCCAGTTTCATTGATGATGATTATAACGTTTTTGCGTCAGTGCGCAAGAACAGGAATTGTGCGGTTTTCCAAACGCCGGTTCGGCAAATGCAGACGCTGATTGTGCTGTGAGTCGGCGGAAAATTCTCCTTCTCCCCCAGGAGAAGGTGAATCGTTTTCCGTTTCACTTCCAATTCACCGTCAGCAGTGTTCGCGCGACCAGCATCCAAATGTTTAAAAATCGTTCGCAGCAATGTCCTCTCCAGGGGAGAGGAAATAGGTGAGGGCGGGCGTAAAAAACATCTTTCGGCAGGGCGAAGGCTTCATGAATTTTGTCCGTCTCGGCGGTTGGGGTGAGGCATCTTGGGTTTGACAAAAAAGATTTTCTTCGCATGTTTGCCGCGCCCGGTGTACAAGCGCGGGCACTGAAATGGGCAAAACTCTCATCATCGCGGAGAAACCGTCCGTCGCCGGCGACATCGCCAAGGCGCTCGGCGGGTTCAAGAAGGTGGACGATTACTACGAAAGCGACCATTACGTCCTTTCGTCGGCCGTCGGCCATTTGCTCGCCATCGTGCCGCCGGAAGGCGTCGAAGCGGCGCGGGGCAAATGGACGTTCAAACATCTGCCCGTCATCCCGCCGCATTTTGATTTGCTGCCGATTGAGAAAAGCGAGCCGCGGCTGAAGATCCTCAAAAAGTTGATCAAACGTGCCGATGTGGACGCGCTGGTCAACGCCTGCGACGCCGGGCGTGAGGGCGAATTAATTTTCCGCAACATCGTCAGGTTCACCAAGGCGAAGCAGCCCATCAAACGCCTCTGGCTGCAATCCATGACGCCGGCGGCCATCCGCGAAGGGTTTGAGCAGCTTCGCGAAGACAAGGACCTGCTGCCGCTGGCCGACGCCGCATACAGCCGGTCGGAGGCCGACTGGCTCGTCGGCATCAACGGTACGCGCGCGATGACCGCGTTCAATTCCAAGCTCGGCGGCTTTTTCAAAACCACGGTTGGCCGCGTCCAGACGCCGACGCTGGCCATCGTGGTTGAGCGCGAGGCGAGAATTCGCAAGTTTGTGGCGCGCGATTTTTGGGAGGTCATCGGCACGTTCGACGCGGCGGCGGGACAATATACGGGGCGCTGGTTCGACGAAAAGTTTTCCAGGTCTGACGCGAAGGACGGCGACGACCAGCTCAAGCCCGAGCGCATTTGGGACCAGCCCAAAGCTGAAGCCATTCATGACAAATGCCTTGGCAAACCCGGCATTGTCACCGAGGAAAGCAAGCCCAGTACGTCGCTGTCGCCGTTGCTTTACGATTTGACCAGTTTGCAGCGCGACGCGAACTCGCGCTTTGGTTTTTCCGCGAAGAACACGCTGGGGCTGGCGCAGTCGCTTTACGAACGGCACAAAGTGCTGACGTATCCGCGCACCGATTCGCGGGCGTTGCCGGAGGATTATCTCGGCACGGTGAAGAGCGCGTTGAAGATGTTGGGCGAAACGGGATACGCGGCATTTGCCGAAACCATTCTCCAGAAAAACTGGGTGCATCCGAACAAACGCATCTTCAATAACGCCAAGGTTTCCGACCATTTCGCCATCATTCCGACCACGCAGACGCCGCACGGTTTGTCCGAGCCGGAACGAAAACTATACGACCTGGTGACCAAGCGGTTCCTCGCCATTTTTTATCCGGCGGCGGAATTTCTCGAAACCAATCGCATCACCCGCGTCGAAGGCGAACCGTTCAAAAGCGCCGGCAAAGTGCTGGTGAATCCGGGCTGGCTGGCGGTCTATGGCAAGGAGGCGGAATCGGATGACACGCCGACGCTCACGCCGGTGCAGCCGGACGAAAAGGTCAACACCAGCGGGGTTGAAGTGAAACCCAACGTCACCAAACCGCCGCCGCGCCACACGGAAGCGACATTGCTTTACGCGATGGAAGGCGCGGGCAAACTGGTGGAGGACGATGAATTGCGCGAGGCGATGCGCGAGAAGGGCCTGGGCACGCCGGCCACGCGCGCGGCGACCATCGAAGGTTTGATTTACGAGGATTACATCCATCGCAACGGGCGCGAGTTGCAGGCGACGGCGAAGGCATTTTCGTTGATGGAACTGCTCAACGGCCTGGGCATTCCCGAATTGACGAAGCCGGAGTTGACCGGCGACTGGGAATTCAAGCTGCGCCAGATCCAGCGCCGGCAGAAAAGCCGCGACGAATTCATGTCCGAGATTGCCGACATGACGCGGCACATTGTTGAGCGCGCCAAAAAATTCGAGGAAGACACGATTCCCGGTGATTTCGGCGTGCTCAAAACGCCGTGTCCGAAGTGCGGCGGCGAGGTCCACGAAAAATACAAGCAATTCCAGTGCGTCAACGAAAAGTGCGACTTCTCGGTCTGGAAAACGCTGTGCAGCCGGATGTTTGAGATTGAGGAAGTGGAAAAGCTCATCACGGAAAAACAGGTCGGGCCGTTGCAAAATTTCCGCAGCAAAAAGGGATTTCCATTCACCGCCGTGTTGAAGCTGAATGCGGAGTTCAAGATCGAATTTGATTTCGGCAACGACCAGAAAAACGAAAATGGCGAGGCCGCTGCGCCGGTGGATTTCACGGGCAAGGAGCCGTTGGGTAAATGTCCGAAGTGCGGCGCGCGGGTGTTCGACGCGGGGATGAATTATCTCTGCGAGAAGGCGGCGGGCGCGGACAAGACCTGCACCTTCCGCACCGGCAAAATCATTTTGCAGCAGCACATCGAGCCGGCACAAGTGGCGAAGCTGCTCAACGAAGGCAAAACCGATTTGCTCAAGGGTTTTATCTCCAAGAAAACCAACCGCAAGTTCGAGGCATTCCTGGTGATCAAGGATGGCGGCACGGCGTTTGAATTCGCGCCGCGCGAACGGAAAGCGCGGGCAAAGGGTGGGACGCCCCGGGAACCGCTGCCGAAGATTGATTTTGCGGGCAAGGTGCCGCTCGGCAAATGTCCGAAGTGCGGCGGCAGGGTTTTTGACACCGAAACGGGTTATCTGTGCGAGAAATCGCAGGCGGACGCCCGACCGTGCAAATTCAGAATCAGCCGGGAAATTTTGCAGCAGCCGATCGAACCGGCGCAGGCGCAAAAATTACTGGCCACGCGCAAGACCGATTTGATTGGTAAATTCATCTCCCGGGGCGGGAAACCGTTTGCGGCCTATCTGGTGATGGACGACAAGGGCAAGGTCACGTTTGAATTTCCGCCGCGCGAGGAAGAAGTGGAATCGAAATGAACGGTTGAGCTTGCGCCAGGCAGTACCTGGGAGCGCTGCCGTCCCGGCGGCGTGTTTGGGGGATGTTTTTTTCGAGACCTGCCGGCGGGACGCCAGTCGTCGCTTCGCTATGCCCAGGCATAGCCGGCGCTCCCAGGTCAATGCTCCCAGGCCCGCCGCCAAAAGGTTGAGTTTCTTTGTGCCATCAACGTATCCTGCTCAAAACCTTAAAACACCATGCACCTGTCTTCCCGGAATAATTTGTTGTTGGCGTTGTTTGTTCTCGTTGGCCTGAACGCGTCGGGCGCCGGCCCGGTTTTTAATGTTCTGGATTACGGTGCGCACCATGACGGTTCGGCCAGCTCGACGGAGGCATTTCGTTCCGCCATCCAGGCGGCCAAGGCGGCGGGCGGGGGAACAGTATATGTCCCGGCCGGAAATTATGTCACCGGGCCGATTGAACTGGTGAGCGACCTCGTGCTTCAAATTGATGCCGGGGCCACGTTGCGGTTCCCGGCGGCCAAACTTCCGTTCACCAAGGGCCGGCAGCAGGGAATCGAGTGTCTCACACCGGTTCCGCTGGTTGGTGGGCATGATTTGCACAATGTCACCATCACGGGCCGCGGCGTGCTCACCACGGACAACGCCGAATGGCTCAAACTCATGCCCCGAACCAAGGCCTCCGGTGATGACCCGGGATCGGCCAACGGCCCCAACTGGCAGCGCCTGCTGCAGGACCTCGAAGTGAAAACACCCGTGCCGGATGAGGATTACCAAAAAGCGGCGCCGGAACTCCGGCCTTCCTTCATCCGCTTCATGGACAGCACGAATGTGCTCATCGAGGGGATCCACTTTGTCGGCTCCTCCATGTGGACGATCCACCTGTTGTACACGGACAACGCGGTCGTCCAGAACGTCATCATCGAAACCTATCCGGGCGTGCACACCGACGGGATTGCCGTTGATTCCAGCCGCAACGTGCGGATTTCCAATTGTTACATCGACACCGGCGACGACGGCATCGTCCTCAAGGCCGGCAAGGACGCCGACGGACGTCGGGTCAACCGGCCGACGGAGAACGTGTCCATCGTGAATTGCACCGTGCACCACGCGCATGGCGCGGTCACGCTGGGCAGTGAAATTTCGGGCGGCATCCGCAACGTGGTGGCGGACAACATCACCTGCAAGGAAACCGCCATCGGCGTGCGCATCAAGAGCCGGCGCGGGCGCGGCGGCGTGGTTGAGGACGTCAGGTTCAATAACTGGACGATGGAAGACGTCGGCGAAGCCATCAATGTGACGACCGACTATATGATGGAGGGTGAAGCAAAAACTTCGGAAGAGCCGGTCTCGGAACGGACGCCGGTGTTTCGCAACATCACCATCAGCGGCATGACCATCAAACGGGCGAAGTTGGCGATCGACGTTGTCGGGTTGCCGGAAATGCCGATTTCCGGGTTGAGGATTAGCGATGTCATCGCGTCGGCAAAGGGCGGAATGAGGGTGAGCCACACCGACGCGCTGGAATTGCATCACGTGCAGGTGAACGCGGACGGTGGACCGGCCTTCCTGGTGCAGGATTCGAAGGAATTGGAACTGGACGGCGTGGGGACGCGGAAGCCAATTTCGGGCACACCCGTGATACGTCTGGAGCGCTGTCCCGGTGCCATCGTGCGGAACAGCCGGGCGTTCGCCGGGACGGGCACGTTTCTCTCCGTGGTCCCGGGCGAGCTTAAAAACGTCGTGCTGGAAGGCAACGTGCTCGGTGGGGCGAAGAAACCGGTGGAAGAAACGGAGTTGATTTTAAACAGCGACCCCCGCAGCCAGGAAAGAGTCATTCCCTGACCCGCTGAAAAAGCCGCTGCACTGGTACTCGTCTATTGAATCCTTGTAGCAGCCGACGTAAGGAGGCTCATTTCAAACAAGGAAGTCAGAGGCTCGTGACCTCGGCTGCTACGATATTGGGGTCGTGGTGAAGTCGGCGCAACGGGCTGCTGTCCTCGTTCTGGTTGATTGGGGTGGGGCGAGGCTACAGACGAGCCGCCGCCGGGCGCTAAAGCCGGCGCGCGAGGACGCTCGCCCCACCAAAATGGCGGCGGTGCTGGTGTTGGTCCATTGAATAAGGAAACCAGGAAACCAAGAATGCAGAAGCGAAGTCTGTTCATGGTTTCATGGATTCCTTATTAAATTCAAAAGCGGTGTTTCCATTTTGCTGCGTATCCTCGTGAAATAGTGTATTCATTTCGTGTGACTGATGCTGCAACAACCAAGCCGGCTGCAGACGACCAGTGGATCCGGAAATTCCTTGGGCATCTGGCCACGGACCGCGGCGCGTCGGTTTACACGCAGCGGAATTACCGGCAGGCGTTGCTGGAATTTTTTCATTGGCATCGCGAAGAGCGATCCGCCTTCGCGGATAAACCCGCTTCGGCGCGACAGGCGGTCGCCTGGGAAATACTCCAACGGGATGATTTTCGCGGTTACCTGCGGTTTTTGGGCCGGCAGAACCTGAGTCGCGCGGCGATTCAACTGCGCTTCTGCGCGTTGCGGACGTTTTACAAGTTTCTGATCCGACATGATGTGGTCGGGGCGTCGCCGATAAAAAATCTGGCTTTGCCGAAGCAAGGCCGGCGATTGCCGAAATATCTCACACTCCAGCAAATGCTCGATTTGCTCAACGCGCCGGTCAAACTCATGGCCACGCCCAGGCGCAAAGGGCCGGGCCGGCCGATTTCGGCCAGTGTGTGTCTGCGGGATGTCGCCGTGCTGGAAACGATTTACTCGTGCGGATTGCGCGTGAGCGAGTTGTGCGGGTTGCGCGTGGAGGATATTAATTGGAGCGAGCAACTGGTGCGGGTGCGCGGCAAAGGGAAAAAGGAGCGGCTCGTGCCGATTGGCAAAACGGCGTTGAAGGCGATTGAGAGTTATTGGAGCACGTTGAAGCCGCCGCCGTCCGGAGAATCGCCGGTGTTTTTCGTGGAAACAAGAAAGAACACAACGCTCCAGCCGATTCAGTTGTCCCGGCGTTTGAAACAATATCTCGTCATCGCCGGACTCGATCCCGGCCTGACCCCGCATAAATTGCGGCACAGTTACGCGACGCACCTGCTGGACGCGGGTGCGGATTTGCGGAGCGTGCAGGAATTGCTCGGCCACGCGCATCTCATCACGACGCAGGTTTACACCCACGTCACCACCGAGCGGTTGAAGAAAGCTTACGACGCCGCGCATCCGCGGGCGTGACGCCCGGAAGGCTAACAGCCTGTTGAAAATCTTTTTCTTTGTAGGAGACGAGGTGACGAGTCTCAAATTTCTCCGGTTTCTGAAGGGCAAGTTAGAGACTCCTTACGTCGTCTCCTACTGCTTTAACGGGTTGCTAAGGCGCGGGGTGGGACGGTTTGGGGGCGAGCGAAACTCGGCCGATGGCCACCAGAATAACATGCAGCAGCGCATGCGGATTCGGCGGACAGCCGGGAATGTTAACGTCCGTGCGCACACTGCGCACGTTCCGGCTTGACATTTATGGGCATGAATCGGAACATGTCTAAAAATGTCCAAAATGAATTGAGTCGTTTGGGAATCAAGATAAAATGCAAATTACGGTTAGAGACGTCGCCAGCCTGCTGAATATTTCAGAAAAAACAGTCTATCGCTGGATTGACGAGCGTAAACTGCCTGGTTATCGGTTGAACGGGCAGTATCGCTTCCATCGCGCCGAGTTGCTTGAGTGGGCGACGGCAAACCGCATCAACGTGTCTCCCCGCATTTTCGAGGAACCGGAAAGTCAATCGGGTCCGCTTCCTGAATTGTCCGATGCCCTTGAATCCGGCGGGGTTTTTTACCGTTTGGCCGGCAGGAACAAGGCGGAGGTTCTCCGCAATGTGGTCGAAGTACTCAGGCTGCCGGACGAGGTGGATCGTAAATTTCTGTTGCAGGTTTTGCTGGCGCGCGAGGCGCTGGAGTCCACCGCGGTCGGTGACGGCATTGCCATTCCGCATGTAAGAAATCCCATTGTGCTGCATGTCCCGCAGCCGGTGGTGACGTTATGTTTTCTTGAAACGCCGGTGGATTTTGGGGCGCTGGACGGACAGCCGGTCCACACTTTGTTTACGTTCATCAGCCCGATGGTCAAGGCGCCTCTGCATCTGCTTTCGCGTCTGGCGTTCGCGT
>Ga0181518_10005918_pt1 | contig 10383 bp, 9 predicted proteins | sample PEATcosm2014_Bin_28_FD_119751 | JGI IMG/M metagenome (GOLD analysis project Ga0181518, IMG submission 119751) | Peatland microbial communities from MTU Mesocosm Facility, Houghton, MI, USA - PEATcosm2014_Bin01_60_metaG | ecosystem: Environmental > Terrestrial > Soil > Wetlands > Peat | place... | reverse complement strand
TCCCGATCATTCTCATCACGTCGGACCTTCCGAAACGATCAACCAGGGCGGGCCAATATCTGGCGGCGCTCTCTGACGATCTCTGGGATGTGGTGTCCTATCGTTCCGACCTCAAGGGTTTCCAACGATTGCGGGCTCACTTCACGGCGCCGATCGAGAAAGTGCCCCCAACCGCCCCCTGGAGGGCTCCTGAAAAGATCACTTCACCAACCCTGTTGAACGAGTTCAGCAACGTCGATGCCCGGGCGCACTCCGGCCCACGTCGCCCAAACATGGACGTCGGCTCCGAGTAGCCAGGACCGAGCCGCCGACGGAGTGCGGCCGACGCGCATCTTCGATCTCAAAAACGACTCACATAGCGCTCATCAGCGCATTCCTCACTGCCCCGTAAAGACACGTAAAGACACGTCAGAGAATCTCATCTTTGGGGGGATCCACTTCAGCCCTCTGACCTGGGCTTTTGGTGGAGGTGATGGGATTTGAACCCACGGCCTCTACATTGCGAACGTAGCGCTCTGCCAGCTGAGCTACACCCCCGGCACCGCCCAGGATAGTCGGACGCCTGAGGCCCTCCGGAGCGGCCATCGGGCTTCAGCACGGCGCAGACGGAGCCGCGGCCAGCTCATTAGCGGGCTACGACCCGGGGCTCCTCGTAGTGGTCGTCGTCGTCCCAGGCGCCGGGGTAGCCGGACGTCGCCGGGTCGACGTGGCCCTCGCCCCCGAATGGGCCCCGCGCTGTCTCGGGACGGGACCGGTGGCGGCGCTGCTCGGCCTCGAGCTCCTTGGCATAGGCCATGAGCCCGACGAGCCCGAGGGCGGCCAACCCCGAGAGGACGGTGAAGATCCAGGCAAGATGCATCCCCGGCCACATGCCGATGAGCCCGGTCGAGATCGCCACGGCGCAGAGGCAGCGCAACAGCATGGTGCAGCGCCGTCTGGCCTGCTCGCGCCGGAAGGCGGACAGGTCCGCACTCACTTCGGGCACGCACGCGGGCTCCGGCCGATCGAGGACGCCGATCCGCTCGTAGTGGGCGCCGTCGCCGTCGTCGACGTCGGCCGCGGCCGCATCATCCGTCGGCCGGAGCAGCACCAGCTTCGGGCGGGACGAGTCGACGGCTGGTGCGGATGCTTCGGCGGGGCCGTCACCGGGCAACGCCGTGTGCAAGCGGTAGGCAGGAGCCACCGTCTTAGGACCGGCATGCTCAAGGAGTTGCAGCTGGTGATGGAAGTGGTCGATGGAGCCCACGCCCTGGCGCTCCCCGAATCGCCGCCAGGCGCTCGGGGCCAGTACCGCCACCCATAGGAAAACTACGAGGATCAGCAGGATCAAAATCGTCACTCCCCGACGACCTACCTTCGCTCCGCAGAAAAGCCTATTGAACGGCCTTTTCCAAATGGTGGATGGTGGGGAAATGCACAGCGCCGACCTCGTCGGCACTTCTCCGCTTCGCTTCGTTTGTACCCGCGACAGCGCTCCGAATCAAGGCCGCACTTCCCGCCCTGCTCATCGACACTGTGCGCGTCCCTCAGGCGGCGCGGCTCCACCACCGACCGCCGCTGCACCCCACGGCTACCGACAGACCGAAGCATGCGGACACCTGTGCCGACGTGATGACGTCGCCCAGCGGTCCCCCCGACAGCAGCCTGCCGCCGGACACCAGGCCCCCGTGGGTGAAGCCCGGGGGGATCTCCTCACAGTGGTGGGTCACCAGGACCACCGGCGGGCTCGTCGGGTCCGTCGCCAGGTCGCCGAGCCGCAGGAGCAACCGCTCGCGGGCGCCCAAGTCCAGGCCGGCGAAGGGCTCATCGAGGAGCACGAGCTCGGGGTCGCCCATGAGCGCCCGAGCCAGGAGGACCTGTTGGCGCTCCCCCTCGGAGATGATCCCGAAGGGGCGGTCACCGATGTTCGCCACCCCGCCGCTGGCCAGGAGCCGCTCCGCCTTGTCCCAATCCTCGTCCCCGTACCGGTTCCACCACGTCTCCAGCGCGGCGTGGCGGCCGCTCACCACGACGTCGCGGGCGGGGAGGTCCGCCCGCAGCTGCCTCGTGACCGCGCCGCTGACCAGCGCAACTCGGGGGCGCAGCGTCCGGACGTCCACCCGGCCGAGGCGGACCCCCAGGACCTCCACCGTGCCCGCCGTGGGCCAGAGCCGGGCCGCGGCCACCAGGAGCAGCGTCGTCTTGCCCGACCCGTTCGGGCCGAGAATGACCCAGCGGTCGCTCATGTCGACTCGCCAGTCCACTCCCGCCAGCACCGGCACGCCCTCCCGGCGCACCATCACGCCGCTCAGCTCTATCGCCGGAGCGGGACGCCCACTCCCGGTCACACCCCAGCGCGGTCGGGGTCTGCGATGCGTCGTGTGATGCGCCCGATGAGACCCGAGCAGCACTGCGACCACGTTCGTTCACCGGCCAGCCAGAGCCAGACCTCGCGCCGGTAGGCCAGCACGATCCGTCCGAGGTCTTCCTCGCTGACACCGACGGACGCCAGACTCCTCCAGCGCGTCCACAGCCAGGCCACGATGCCGTCGACGTCCGTCAGGACGTCCTTGAGCTCGCCGCCCTCGAGGACGGCCGCCAGCCAGTGCTCCGCCCGCACCGTGGGCTCGTCAGGCACGTGCAGCACGGGCGCCGCGGTCACGGTCAATGGCGGATGAACACGGGCTGGCGGTCCGTGCCGTCGTAGGCGCGCACGTGCTCCTCGAAGTCGATGAACAGCGGCGCGTCGGAGTCGAGCTTGCGCCGCAGTGAGCGGTCGGCGATCTTCTTGTCGAGAGCGTCGAGCCGGAGGAGGGCGGCCGGGTCGTCCAGCCCGCGCACGTCGAGCTTCGCCCGCGCGGCCTGGAACGCCAGTCGGCCCCTCTCGGTCCGGATGATGACGCTCGTCCAGCCGGTCATGGAGCCGACGCTGCCGACCGAGATGTCAGCCGACCGGCCGAGGAAGTCTGCGCACTCGTCACAACCCTTCAGCGCGGCACCGTGAAAATCCTTGACCGGCTCGTCGACGGCCAGCTCTCCGTCGCGGTACTCGACGATCATGCGCCCCCGGATCACGTCCATCTTCGAGACCCGGTCCAGGTCGACGCCGCGCTTGTCCCGGAGCTCCCTCAATGTCAGCGCCTCGTAGTCGAAGTTCTTCGTGCACATCAGGGCGATGGTCAAGACGACAGCGTCGACCCGGTGGGCGCCGGTGGGCCAGCGGCGGGCCTGCATGGCCCGGAGTCCCTGCACCTCGCAGGGGGTGCCCACCACGGCGATGCGCGGCTTCGATGGCAGCGCGTAGCGCGAGAGGTCGAGCTCGGCCAGTGCCATCGTCTGGTTGTAGAAGCTGCCCGAGGCGGCCCGGATGGCGTCGGCCGTCGTCGCGACGGTGGCGACGCCCTTCCACTGCTCATCGGGGTCGGGGCTCGGCTTCGACACGAGGGCGCCGTCGATCTCGCCAGCCGCGAGGAGCCCGATCAGCAGCGCGCTGACCGCACCACCATCCTGCGCGTCGTCGATTTCCACCGCGGCCCGGACGGCATAGCTCTCCACCACCGCGCCGAGCCCGTCGGCCGGCGGCCCCCCGCTGATCTTCCAGTACGTGTCCGAGGAGTCGGAGCGGACCTGGGCGGGCTGCACCTCCGCGTCCTCGTCGGAGCCGACGGTCGACGGAGGCCACAACGCCTCGTAGCGGAGGCCGCCGCGGGGGCAGAAGTCCCAGCAAAGCGAGCATCCGGTGCACATCTTGACCAACTCGGGCAGGTTCGTGTCCTCGTCGATGCCGATGGAGTTCGAGGGGCAGACCGCGACGCAGGTCCCGCACTGGATGCAGCGGTCGGCGTGGATCACGCCGGCCTCGAGCTCCCAGAACCACACCTTGTGAGGGGGTTCGACGATCCCGTTCATCTGCTCCCTGATGCGGTAGCGCTTCATGGCGTCACCGCCTCGGCCGCACCGACCAGGGTCGATCGGAGCTCGTCGGGATGGCTCCGCCGGGCCCAGAGGTGGAACGGCTCCCCGGGACGGTGCTCGTCCCGGTAGCGCCGGACGACCCGGAGCAGGGCGTCGGGCACCCGGTCGACCGGCATCGCGCCGGCGAGCCAGTCGATGAAAGCCGCATCCGGCCCGAGCGAGCCGCCCAGGCCGATATCGAAGGCTTCTTCGATGTGCTCGTCGACGTGCGAGATGTCGCCTCGGAAGCCGATGTCGGCGATCTGCGGTTGGGCACACGAGGCGGAGCAACCCGAGAAGTGCATGCGGATGACCCCCGCGTCGCGGTGCTCGCCGTCTGCGCCATCCTCCGCCAGCTGCGCGTCGAGGCCCCGTGCCCACTTGACCGCGCGCTCCTTGGTCTCGACCACCGCGAACCGGCAGAACTCCGAGCCGGTGCACGCCACGACGCCCCGCTCGAAGGGCCCGGGGTACGGTGAGTAGGTCTCCATCAGGGGCTCGGCTAGCAGGTCGTCGAGCCGGTCCTCTGGGATACCGGACACGATGAAGTTCTGGTCGGTGCCGATGCGCACACCGCCGTCGCCGTAGGTGTCCGCCAGCCGTGCCAGCTCCACCAGCTCCAAGCCGTGCATGCGGCCGACAGGGACAGAGCAGCCCACATAGAAGAGGCCCGGTTGCTTCTGTGGATGGACGCCGACGTGGTCGCCACGGAAGGCGGTCGTCAGCTCCCGTCCGGCGGGCTCCAGCACGAAGTTCGTGCGCTCGTCCAGCGCGGCACGGAAGCCCTCGGGACCCAGCTCCTGGGCGAGGTAGCGCATGCGGGCCAGCCCGCGGTTCTCCCGGTTGCCCAGCTCTCCGAACACCTGGGCGACGCCGCGGCTGAGCTCGACCGCTTGGTCGGGCCGGATGAACAGGTCGATGTCGGACGCCATGCGCTCGCCATCGGAGAGGCCACCGCCGATGAGCACGTTGAAGCCGACGGTGCCATCGACGTGCTTCGCCGGCCACAAGCCGATGTCGTTGATTTCGACCCGGGCGCAGTCTTCCGTGCAACCGGTGACTGCGATCTTGAACTTGCGCGGCAGGTTGGCGTACTCGCGGTTTCCGGTGAAGAACGCCGAGATGGCCTGCGCGACGGGCAGGGCGTCGACGACCTCTTTGTGGTCGATGCCCGATACCGGACAGGAGCACACGTTGCGCGCTGAATCACCGCATGCCTGCACCGTCGTCAACCCGACGTCCCAGAAGCGCTGCCAAATCCGAGGCACGTCTGCAATGCGGATCCAGTGCAGCTGGATGTCCTGGCGCGTCGTGAGGTCGGCGTAGCGGTTGCCGAAGACGGGGCTGTCGTCGGGTCCCTCCGCGAACGCGTCGGCCGCCACGCCGATCTCGCGGACCTGGGGGGCGGTCATCACCCCTCCGGGAACCTTGATCCGCATCATGAAGGCGTCGCCGCCCTGGCGCTGCGGGTACATCCCGACCCACTTCAGGCGCTCGACCTCGCCCGGCACCTTGGCGATGGACTCGGGTCCCTGCTTCGAATAGGTGTCGATGACAGCCTGGGCCACCTCGAACGGGTGCCGCGAGAGCTTCAGCTGCTCGACCGGGTTGAGCTCGCCGATGTTACGGTACGGCCGGACGAACTTGAGCCCTCGGTCACGCCGGCCGCGGAACTCCATCCCGTAGGGGTTGTCGAGGTCACGTGGCACTAGAGGTGCAGGCCGCACTCGGACTTGTCGAGACCCGACCAACGGCCGGAGCGGGGATCCTCCCCCTCGCCCACCGGACGCGTCGTCGGCGCGCACCCGATGGAGCGGTAGCCCTGCGGCACGAGCGGGTGCACCGGCAGCCCGTGGTCGGCGAGATACGACGCGATGTCGTCGTCCGTCCATGTCACCAGCGGGTTGACCTTCACGAGCCCGAACGCGGCGTCCCAGCCCACGATGGGCGCATCGGCCCGGGTGGGGCCGTCGGTGCGCTTGAGCGAGGTCAACCAGGCGCGCCGCCCGGCGAGGGCACGGCGCAGCGGCTCGACCTTGCGGAACTGGCAGCACTGCTCCGTGCCGCACGGGTGCGCGGCCGCCTCGGGGCCGGGCTTGGTGACCGTGAGGTTCAGCCCGTAGCGCGCCCGTACCTCCTCGACGAAGGACAGCGTTTCGGGGAAGTGCGCCTCGGTATCGAGAAAGACGACCTCGATGCCGGGCGCGACCTTGGTGGCCAGGTCGATGAGCACGATGTCCTCGAACGAGGCGGCCAGGGCGATGGAGTCGCCGAACGTCTCGACGGCCCAGCGGATGACGGCGCTGGCAGGAGACGTCTCGAAGTGCTCGCTGATGGCCGCGAGGTCCCCCTCGCCCAGCGGCTGGTCGCTCACGTAGGTCTCGGCCACCGATCCTCACCTTCTCCCCGAGCCGATCGGCCCGTTCCGGGGACCCGCCCCGGCGCTTGACGCCCGTCCGAATGCAGGCTTTAGTATACATGACCAAAATGGTCATGATTTGAGAGGTCCCATGGACACCGCAGCCCTCCGCTCCCCGCAGCACCGCCCCGCCGCGGATCGCGCCGACGCGTCGGTCACTGCCCTGGTAAGGCCCGTCGAGCATCCCCTCGGCCATCTCGACCTGCTGGAGTCCCTCGCCATCTTCATCATCCGCGAGGTGGCAGCCGAATCGGAGCGCCCGGTTCTCCTCTTCAGCGGGGGCAAAGACTCGGCCGTCCTGCTCCACCTGGCCTCCAAGGCCTTCAAGCCGGGACGGATCCCCTTCCCCGTCCTGCACGTCGACACCGGCCACAACTTCCCCGAGGTGCTGGACTACCGGGACGCTCAGGTCGAGGCCGAAGGGGCCAGGCTCCTCGTCGCCAAGGTGCAGGACTCCATCGACCAGGGTCGGGTGCCGGACCCCGGGCCGGTGGCATCGCGCAACCGCCTGCAGACCACGACGCTGCTGGACGCCATCAATGCCAACGGGTTCGACGCCGCGTTCGGCGGGGCGCGCCGGGACGAGGACAAGGCCCGGGCCAAGGAGCGCGTCCTGTCGTTCCGCGACTCCTTCGGGCAGTGGGACCCCAAGCGCCAACGACCCGAACTCTGGCAGCTGTACCAGGGCAGCGTGCGCCCGGGCGAGCACCTGCGCGCGTTCCCGCTCTCGGACTGGACCGAGCTGGACATCTGGCAGTACATCCGCCGGGAGCGGATCGAGCTCCCGTCCATCTATTACGCCCACCAGCGCGAAGTCGTCCAGCGCGACGGCATGCTGCTGGCCATCAGCGAGTGGACCTCCCCGCAGCCCGGCGAGGAGGTACACAGAGAGACCGTCCGCTTCCGCACCGTCGGCGACGCCACCTGCACCGGTGCGGTGCGCTCCGATGCCGAAACGGTGGAGGAGATCATCCGGGAGGTCTCGGCGTCGCGGGTCTCCGAACGGGGGGCGACCCGGGCCGACGACCGCTTCTCCGAGACGGCGATGGAGGACCGCAAGCGCGAGGGGTACTTCTAGACCCATGACCACGTTGCCCGGCTCGCCGCCGGCCGGCGGCCCCGAGCTCGGCGCGGACACCATGGACCTGCTCAGGTTCGCCACGATCGGATCGGTCGACGACGGCAAGAGCACTCTCATCGGCCGGCTGCTCTTCGACACGCGCCAGCTCTTCGACGACCAGCTCACTGCAATAGAGACGGCGTCGGAACGCCGTGGCCTCGGTGAGGTCGACCTCTCGTTCGTCACCGACGGCCTGCGCGCCGAGCGGGAGCAGGGCATCACGATCGATGTCGCCTACCGGTACGCGGCGACGCCCCACCGCAAGTTCGTCATCGCCGACTGCCCCGGGCACATCCAGTACACGCGCAACATGGCCACGGGGGCCTCGACGGCCGATCTGGCGCTCGTGCTCGTCGACGCGACAGCGGGACTTCGTGAGCAGACGCGGCGCCACATCTGCATCGCGGCACTGCTCGGTGTCGACCAGCTCGTCGTCTGCACGAACAAGATGGATCTCGTCGGCTGGGACCGGTCCGCCTACCAGCGGATCGCGGACGGGATGGAGGCGCTGGCACACCGGCTCGGGATCTCCTCGTGCACGATCATCCCCATCTCGGCCCTCAACGGCGACAACGTGGTGGCTCGCTCGGACGCCGCTCCGTGGTACGACGGCCCGACCGTGCTCGATGCCCTCGAGTCGGCGCAGGCCGGCGGGTGGGCCGCCCAGCACGGCGTCAACCGGGGCAGCGGGGCGCGTCTCCCGGTTCAGTGGGTGCTGCGCCAGCCCGGCGGCGGGCGCAGCTACGCCGGCATGGTCAACGGCGGGCCGTTCCGCGTCGGAGACCCGGTGGTGGTATTGCCCCAGGGCGCGCACACCTCCGTCCGGGCCATCGAGACGGCGGACGGGCCGCTCTCGCGCGCCGAGGTCGGCCTGTCGGTGTCGCTCCGCCTGGCGGACCACCTCGACATCTCCCGGGGTGACCTCATCGCCGCCGCCGAGGATGCTCCGGAGGTGACCGACACGTTCGAGGCGACGGTGTGCTGGTTCAAGGACAACCCGCTCAAAGTGGGTGACCGCCTGCGGATCAAGCACACCACGCGGGTCACGCCCGTCGTGGTGGAGGGCGTCACCGGCATCTTCGACGTCAACGAGCTCCGGATCACCGAGGCGAGCGAGCTGAACGAGAACGACATCGGCGTCGTGAAGCTGCGGACGGCGACGCCATTGGCGGTCGATCCCTACGAAGCCGATCGCATCACCGGGAGCTTCGTGCTGATTGACGAGCTGACCTTCGCCACCATCGCGGCGGGCATGGTCGGACCTCCCCGCCTCCATGACTGAGCGCGAGACGGAACAGAGGTCCTATTACCCGGCGATGCTCGAGGTGTCGGATCGCCCGTGCCTGGTGGTCGGTGGGGGGCCGGTGGCGGCGCGCAAGGCCCGAGGGCTGATCGAATGCGGTGCATCGGTGACCGTGATCGCGCCGTCGCTGAGCGACGACATGGAAGCTCTCACGTCGCTGCTCCACTCCGTTGAGCGGCGGCCCTACCGCGTGGGGGACGCGTCGGGCTACCGGCTCGTCGTCACCGCGACCGGCGTGCCCGACGTCGACGGCGCCGTGTTCACCGACGGCGAGACGGCCGGCGTCTGGGTCAACAGTGCCGACGACCCCGCCCATTGCTCCCTCATCCTCCCGGCGGTCCACCGCGACGGCGCAGTGACCGTGTCCGTGTCGACCGGCGGGTTGAGCCCGGCACTGGCGTCGTGGCTCCGGGACGAGCTGGCGGCCTGGTGTGGGGAGGGCCTCGGAACCCTGGGGCAGCTTCTCGCCGAGGGGCGCGAGCGCCTCCGCCAGGCGGGAGCGCGCAGCGACTCGGTCGACTGGGCGGGCATGCTCGAGGGACCGCTGCCCGAGCTCGTGCGGTCCGGGGACATGGACGGTGCACGTGCCATCGTGACCGCCGCCACCGGCTCGTCCCCATCGGAGCCCCCCCGATAAGAGCCCCGCCGGATTCGGGCCAACCTTCGTGACACTTCAGGACCCGCAGGTGTTAACACGATCAACCAGGTGTTAACACCTGCGGCCACTGGTCATTTTCTTGCTGCAGACGGCTGGAGGGCGAATCATCGCCGCGATCTGCCATCCATCGGTGGGTGCTCGTCAGGCCATCCAGCGCAACGCCGTGACCCACGATGACGGGCCACATCCGCGTCGGGAAGATCGGCGAGTCGTCCTTCGTCGACCGTCCCGGTCAACGTGGTCGGCTCGGTGGGCGTCAGCTCCGGCAACACGTCGGAATCCACCGAGTACGGAACCATCTCGCACCCGCCACCGACTAGGGCGGCGTCGAGAGCACCTCGACGTCTTCTCGATCGCTCCGGACTACGCCCGGCACCGGGGCGCGACAAGTACGTGAAGATCATCGAAACGATCTGCGGAGCCCGCGCTGCAGGCGGACAATGGTGACCCAATTGTCCCCGCCGGCGCGGAGTATCTAGTCCTTTTGTACCTGTCGCCACTCCCCTCCTCCCCTCATATTCAGAACTCAAGCATCGCGCGCACTGCGGCGATTTCCAGCCACAGGTGTGCATCAGAAGTCAACGAACCTGGGAACCGTGCAGCCACGAGGGGGGCGTCATGAGTTTGTCGATTGGTCGAGTGTCAGCGGGTGGTCACACCACGAGCGGCATGACGGACTTGGACGACACAAGATCCGGGGTCTACGGCACCGCAGCGCGCCACACGGCGCTCGCGCTGGCACTCGTCCTCGTCCTGGGCTGCGTCGGGCTCCTCTTCTTCCCCGCCAAGCCGGCCGCCGCCGACGGCACCTCCGGCGCACAGTTCGCGTCGGGTCAGGTCTTCGCCTCGGTGGGTAACTCCGAAGTCAACGTGTACAGCCAGGCCACGCCGGCCACGCCCCCGAACGGCCCGTCGAGTCCCACCTACGACACGACCCTGAACGACGGCCT
>Ga0181518_10005916_pt1 | contig 10387 bp, 16 predicted proteins | sample PEATcosm2014_Bin_28_FD_119751 | JGI IMG/M metagenome (GOLD analysis project Ga0181518, IMG submission 119751) | Peatland microbial communities from MTU Mesocosm Facility, Houghton, MI, USA - PEATcosm2014_Bin01_60_metaG | ecosystem: Environmental > Terrestrial > Soil > Wetlands > Peat | place... | reverse complement strand
CCGTCTCGCCCAAGCGATCGCCCAGGCCACCGGCGAAACGATGACCCGTGCCGTCACGGAAGCTCTGCGGGAGCGCTATGAACGTCTCCAGAGGCGCGATCCCGAAGCGCTCGCCGCCGACATTCGGGCTATTGCCAAGCGCGCAGCCGCCCACATCAAGCGTCCGTATCTCGATCATGCTGAGCTTTTGTACGACGAACACGGCCTTTCCAAATGATCCTCGACTCCTTACCGCTCATTGCCATCCTGGCCGAGGAACCGGATGCCGAACTCTATATCCAAGCCATCAGCCACGCCCCGCGCTGCCGAATATCCGCCGGGAATTTTATCGAACTCGCAATTGTCATCGAGAGTCAATTTGGCGTTGAGGTCGCCCAGCAATGCGACGCACTGTTTCGCCGCATTGGCATTGTGATCGAACCCGTGACTGTCGAGCAGGCGCATCTCGCGCGCCAGGCCTTCCACGACTTCGGCAAGGGCCGCTACGGGGCAGGGCTGAATTTCGGTGACTGCTTCGCCTATGCCCTCGCCAAACTCACTGGCGAGCCTCTCCTTTTCAAAGGGAACGACTTCAAACAGACCGACATCGTCCCCGCCCTATGACGCACGAGTCTCCTGAAAAATGACCGTATAGGCTCGCCGGCCACATGTAAAACAGAATCGATCGGATTCGACAAGCTCTTGTGGACCGGTTCTTTGGCGATCCAGATATCCACGAGGTCGTGTCAGGTCGATCTTGGGAAGGACTCTCATGGCGATCAGGTTTTGTGTTGCAGGTCATTGTGCTTGGCTGTTTCCCTGGCCTTCGCCCACCTGGCGGGAAATGGCGCTCATTGACGGCGGTCGCTGGAACCTGTTGGCCGTTCTCTTCTTCCGCCCTTCCTTCGAGACCGCTTGCTTCTTCTGGCTTCTGGGGCGGGTTTCCCGCAGGGGCCGACGGTGTCCCCAACACTATCCTGCACACTCGAGGTATCGTGAAAGAGCCCGTTGCATTGAGTAATATATAGTATTAGTTTATATTTCTCATATGCGCTATATTGCTAGACAACTGGCACCCGTGATTCTGGCTGCATCTCGGCACTTCCCGGCAGTTGTCGTGACGGGGCCACGTCGTGCGGGGAAGACAACCCTTTTGCGCAAGTTATTTCCGAAGGCGCGCTACGTGCTGCTCGAAGACCCTGATATTCAAGTGCGAGTGCGTAGTGATCCGCGCGCCTTTCTTGAGGAACTGCAGCCTCCGGTTGTGTTCGACGAGATTCAAAATGCCCCGGAATTGCTAGCCTACGTCCGTACGCTTATCGACACCAAGCCGCGCCGCATGGGTCAATGGCTGTTCACTGGGTCCCAGGAAGCTCCGCTCATGCGCGGCATCACGGAATCGATGGCGGGGCGCGCCGCCGTTCTTCAGCTCCTGCCTCTTAGCCTCGCAGAAACCGCCAAAGTCGATCTGCTACACGGAGGCTTCCCAGAAGTGCTGGCGCGTCCTCAGCCTCGCAGCCTTTGGTTCGCCTCCTACCTGCAAACGTATCTAGAGCGGGATGTGCGCGCGATTACCAACGTGCGGGATCTCGTGACCTTCCGTCGGTTTCTTGCTCTGCTGGCCAGTCGCCATGGTCAAGTTCTCAACAAGACCGACCTTGCGGCACCCCTCGGGGTCTCGGTTCCAACGATCGGCGAGTGGCTCTCCATTCTGGAAGTGACCGGTCAGATCATTCTTGTTCCCCCATACTTCGAAAACTTCGGCAAGCGGCTCATCAAATCGCCGAAAATCTACTGGGGGGACTCCGGGTTCGCCTGTTATCTGTTAGGCGTAACCTCCTCGGCTGAGCTTGAGCGTTCCCCCTTTCTGGGAGCCCTGTTCGAGGGTTTCGTCGCGGCGGAGATACTCAAGAGCCAGGCCAATCGAGGACTGCAGAAGGAGCTGTACTACTTCCGCGATCAGCAGGGCTTGGAGGTAGACTTCCTCGTGCCACGACCCAATTCAAACCTGTGGTTGGTGGAAGCCAAAGCTGGGAAGACGGTCCGGCCGTCCATGGCCGCTCCGCTACTCTCATTGCGTCGAGCCTCGCCCAAACGGTCCGGGCGGTTGATCGTAGTCCACCGAAAGTCCCGCTCGCAATTGCCGACAGCGGCGATCGCTGGCGGGGTTGAAGCTATTGATGTTGAACGCTTCATCCAGGAGCTTGGTCGCTCCAGATAGCAGGATCCGGACGGTCGACCTCGCCGTCCGGTTCTTTGGTGATCCATGTCCGCCCCGAGGCCGTCTCAGGTCAATCTTGGGGAGGAATTTCACGGTGATCAGGTTTTGTCTTGTAGGTCCTTCTGCTAGACAGCCCAGTTCTGGATCTTCAGCCCACGCACCCGCCGAAATTCGCTTTCATTGTTTGTAACCAGTGTCAATTCTGCCACCACCGCATGCGCAGCGATCCAGAGATCGTTGTTTCCAATCATCTTGCCTTTCGCTTCCAGTTCCGCCCGAATCGATCCGTACGCTTCGGCCGCCGATTCCGGCAAGGAGAGCGCGGGCAGCAACTGTACAAGCTCACGCAGCCGCTCCAGCGCTGCAACCCGGTGCGCACTCTTTGCTGCGCCATAAAGCAGCTCGCCGTAGGTAATGACCGAAAGCGCGGCCTCCACGGGACGGAGCTTGCGGAATCGGCGCAAGATTTCCTCTGGCCTCTTTTGCCGGATGTAAATACAAATGTTTGCGTCCAACAGATACCGAGGCCTCCATTACAGTCTCTTTCGTTTCTGCGGTTGATCCTTCTCGCGCGCAACAACGACAAGATCATCCGGCAAACTAGCCAGCAGATCGAATGCTCGCACCATGGTTCCGTCCTTTTCCCGCAGGACGATCTCATCCCCTCGCTCTTTAGTCGAAACTGTTTCGGCAGCCGGACCGCCTGACTGCTTCCGGAACGAAAAACTCGCGCAGTACTCATGCACCAACCTCCACCAATGTATATACAACAAGTATAAACGCCGTTCTTCGTGCAGCAGCATTTCACCGACTTGGATTCGGTTGGTCGTCACCGTGCAACCGGGTTGCACAAACTTGGGGCTCGGTACCCTATTCCACTCAAAACCAATGCCGGCGATAACGGCCGCATTGGAGCGCACCTGGACAACGGTAACCCGGAGATTTTGCTCAATTCGATCTCACGCTACTACAAGTTCTTGCCCTGCGAACAAACAGCAGACTTTCCTCGAAGACGTACGTCAGAAGACGCCCTGGGAATGATTCGCCCGAAAGCCGCTCGCACGCGGCTGGACCCCTTGTCGTACGAAAGTCTGCGCCAGCAGATCCTGCGTCGCGACGGCTGGAGGTGTCAATCCTGTGGCACGATGTCCAAGCTTGAGGTGCACCACAAACAGTTTCGCAGCCGGTCCGGCGACGATTCGGAGGAGAACTTGATCACGCTGTGCGCTGCTTGCCGCGCCGTTGCACATCACCCGGAAACAAAGCTCATGGGCCGGGAGCCAGGCGGAAGGAGCGTTCGTCTACCACCAAATGAAGGCTTCGATTAGGCAGAACGTCACCGCCGGTTCGCCGTTCAGGGTGGTCTATCCCAGTTCCGTCGCGGGCAAAGCGCGGTTCGACCGCGCTGCGCGGCGGGCGAAAGAAATGAGCAGTCAGAACCGTGCAGTTCTCTGTGCTTAGAAGATCTCCGGCCATTGTTGTGAACTGTGGTAGACAGCGAGGATCACGATCCGGTCTTGATCGATGGCGTAGGCCGCGATAAAGGGCGTATTCGAAATAACCAACTCACGAGTACCCCGAACCCGGCCTGATCTGCCAGACATGGGGAATGTCGCGAGCTGTTGAACGCTGGTCACGATCTGCATCGTGATCCGGGCGGCAACCTCCTCGCTGTTCGAGAGCGCAATGTAATCATGAGCCTGATCCAGTTGCCAGGTCGCCTGCTCGGTCCATTCGATCATTGGCGTGCGCGCCCAGCCCTCTTGAGCCGCTTTACGATCTCCTCATGGCTTACGACACGGCCCTTCCGCATCTCTTCAATACCCTTGCGGACCAGCGCGTCCTGGTAGGCGTGTAGATCGATGTAGTTGGTGATCGCTTCGTTGATGAGATAGCTGCGCGAACGGTCCCGCGCGGCGGCCAGCACATCAAGCATGTCGATCTTTTCGGCAACGGCGCGGAAGCTGATGGTTTTCTCGGTGTTGCTCATAATGCAAGAACGATAACCTGTATTATTGTATATTGCAAGACGTCTGTCTCAACCCTGTCGTAGCACATGATATGTCCACTTGGCAGGCGGCGGGGGCCTTCCTCTTGAAATGCTTCGCCCCAATGCCGATCCGTCTGCGGCTCGACCGTTGTCGTACGAAAGTCTGCGTCAGCAGATCCTGCGTCGAGACGGCTGGAGATGTCAGTTCTGTGGCACGATGTCGAATCTTGAGTGCACCACAAACAGTTTCGCTGTCACTCCGGCGACGATTCGGAGGAGAACTTGATCACGCTGTGCGCTGCTTGCCACGCCGTTGCACATCACCCGGAAACAAAACTCATTGGCCGGGAGCTAGGCGTAAGGAGCGTTCGTCTACCGTCAAATGAAGGCATCGATTAGGCAGAACGTCGCCGCCTGTTCGCGGTTCAGAGTGGTCTATCCCAGTTCCGTCACGGGCAAAGCGCGGAGTTCGTCAGCGATGGGAAAACTGTTCGAAGTGCGACAGATGATAGCGCGGCTGGCTATCCGCGATTTGCCAACCACGCTACGTACGAAATCGAGGTTCACGGCATCGCCAGCGGCCGGTACTTCGGTCCACTTTGCTTCGAACAGTTCCAAACGTCCGCCGATGTCAACCACGAAATCCACCTCCCGCGTGCGGTCACGCCAGAAAAACAGGCTGCCCATGCGTCCGGCGCGGCGCTCGCGGTCGCGCAATTGGGCAAAGACAAATGTTTCCCAGATGGCGCCTGCCCCTGGCGCTTGACGGAGAGCTTCCTCGGAGCGGATGTTCAGCAGCGCACAAAGGAGGCCGGTATCCGCCAAGTAAAGTTTGGGACTTTTAACGATGGATTTGGTGCGGTTCGAGAACCATGGCTCAAGCAACATGATCTGCCCGGAAGCCTCCAATGTGGACAGCCAGTTGTTCGCAGTGGATGGAGCGATGCCTACATCGCGCGCCAGATCAGCCTTATTCAACAAGTTTGCCGAACGGAGAGCACAAGCGCGCAGAAAGCGCTCGAAATCGCGTAGGCTACCCACGTTGGCGAGCGATCGCACGTCGCGTTCCAGATAGGTGGCCAGATAAGAGTTGTAGAAGGCCATTACGTCGATGTCCGGGTTGGCATGCAGTTCCGGAAAACCACCCCGCACGATGGCAGATTCGAGTACGGTTTGCGGCAGCGCCGCACGAATCTCCTTCAAGGATAGTGTTTCCAATTCTGCAATGTCGGCCCGTCCGGCCAGTGACTCAGAAACACTTTTCATCAGCGTGAACTTCTGGGAGCCGGTGAGCAGGAACTGTCCATTGCGGGCCCGGCTAGCATCCACTGCGCCCTTGAGGTACCGGAATAAGCCAGGCGCGTATTGCACCTCATCGATGATCACTGGCGGCGGGTGGCGGCGAAGGAAGCTTTGCGGCTCTTTTTCGGCCTGTTCGGCTTCGGTAGGGAGGTCGAGGGATACAAAATCATGGTTCGGGAAGAGCCGTCGAAAGGTAGAAGTCTTGCCGGTCTGGCGGGCGCCGGTCAGCACCACCACCGGACGGGTCCGCGCGGACCGCAGAAGACGTGGCTCAATATCACGCGGTATCCACATATGCTAAATATCCGATAAGAACGTATATTGTGCAAGCACTTCGAATTGACGCCGATTGTTGGCATATTCAATGCTGCCGGACGCGGCGATTCGTACGAGTGGCGTGTTCAGCATAATTCCCATGGTCATAGTTATTATGACTATATTATTCGCGCTCCGAGGTGACGCTGTGAAGGAAATGGCAGCCGGTAAATTCAAGGCGCAATGCTTGGCGATCATGGACCAGGTTCTCCAAAGCGGGGAGCCTGTCTTGATCACGAAACACGGCAAACCCGTGGCAAAGCTGGTTCCCGCCGAACGACAGGCTGATGACATTTTCGGCTACATGTCGGGCAAGGTGAAGATCGTGGGCGACATCGTGGGGCCAGGCACTCCGCTGGAAGACTGGGAGTGCAAATGATCCTTCTCGACACCCACGTCCTGATCTGGATGGCGAGCGACCCAAAGCGGCTGTCCAAGAAGGCCCGCGATGCCATCCGGGACGCAAGGCAGAGGACGGGGGTTGCCATCGCACTATCACCCTTTGGGAGCTGGCGTGGTTGGCGAAGAATGGCCGCATTCAGGTTGTGGACAGCGTGGAATCCTTTGTTCGGGAAACCGTAGCGCGGGTCATTGTTAAACCGATGACCCCAGAGATTGTCGCTCTCGCTGTCCGGTTACCGGCTGGCTTTCCGAGAGACCCGGCAGACCGGCTGATCGCGGCCACGGCTATTGTCGAAGGCGTGCCGCTGGTCACGGCGGATGAGCGAATCCGTCAAACAAAGGTAGTACAGACCATCTGGTAGGCCGCGCGGCTGGACCCTTTGTCGCATGAAAGTCTGCGCCAGCAGACCCTGCGTCGCGACGGCTGGCGGTGTCAATCGTGTGGCGCGATGTCGAATCTGGAAGTCCACCAACAAAGTTCCGCAGCCAGTCCGGCGAAGATTCGCAGTTGAACCTGATCACGCTGTGTACAGCATGCCACGGTCAGACGCACCGCAGGTGGTAACCTCTGACAACTTGCACAACAAGAAAAGGTATGGAGACTTAATGAACTCCGCGGAAAGGCGTCGCGCAACGGCTCACTTGTAGAAGGGGATTCACGGGGACAAGTAAACGACCGACTTGGCTATGGATGGCGGCTAGAAAATCAATTGGGTCAGAACAGGCTAGCGCTAATATAGGCAGCAAGCAAGGAGGGCAGGATATGGGTAGTCTTGGCGACGTTGTGGTATATTTCGACCAACGCATCATTCGTGATCCTCACATTTGTGGTGGAGAACCGGTCTTCAAAGGAACGAGGGTCACGCTACGCACCGTGCTTGCAAGCCTTGCGGTCGGAGATACGGCCGCGGCGATCCTGGCTGATTTTTCCGGCCTGAGCCCCCTGGATATCCAAGCTGCAATCGCGTTCGCAGCTGCTTTGGCTGAAGAGGATTTGCCCATCCCCGCAGTTCCTCAAATTCGATGAAAGTCAAACTTGATGAAAACCTCCCTCTGCAAATCGCGGTTGAACTCCGAGCGCGACAACTACTGAGGCAGGACGACGCACGTTACAACTTCTTGGAGCGTGCGAGGCGTGGAAGTTCTTTCATGAACTGATCCAAGGACATCACTTCTGACCTCGGGTCGGTCCGGTAGGATTTTTTTCCGGGGTAAAGAATGATTTGGCGAGCAGCTTGGAGGTCCGCACAGCCGATGTAAAAGCCTTTACTAGGCACGGGGTTGCTGATCGAGCGTTTGATTTCCATCGCCCAAATGTTTTTGGGGCCGAATTCGAGGACGAGGTCAATTTCCGCACCAGCGGATGTTCGATAAAACCATGAACGAACGGTAGCAGGTAAGCTGCTGAGAATATTCTCAATGAGCATACCCTCCCAGCTTGGGCCAACGATGGGATGCCCGAAAAGTTCCTCCTGCGTGCGAATGCCGAGGAGGGCATGAACGAGGCCGCTGTCTCGCACATAGACTTTCGGAGACCGCACCAACCGCTTTCTTACATTCGATGCCCAGGGCTGTAGTCGCCGCACTAGCAGCAAATCGACCATAATATCCAGGTAGCGAGCGATGGTATGTCCGCTCACTCCAAGGCCTGCAGCTAGTTGGGCACCGTTGAACATCTGTCCCTGATTGTGGGCCAACATCTGCCAGAAACGACGAAGTGTTTCTGCTGGTACCCTGGGCCCAAGAGCGGGCACATCCCGCTCCAAATAGGTTTGAATGAATGCCGTGCGCCACTCAAAGCTGCCGTCGTCATCGTCAGCAAGAAAGCTCTCGGGGAAGCCTCCTCTCAGCCACAGAGCATCCGGAGCAGAAGGGCTGGTCCCGCCAACTTCGGCAGCGGTGAACGGAGTCAGTTCCAGGTAGGCAATTCGGCCAGCGAGTGTCTCCGCCGATTGGTGCATGAGATCCATGGACGCCGATCCGAGCAACAGAAACTGACTGACTTTTCTGCCCGTTCGACGCCTGCGATCAATCAGACTACGCAGCGTCTGGAATATGTCAGGAAGACGATGTATCTCATCAAGGATTACGAGCCGGTCGCGATGTTGCGAAAGGTATAGCTCAGGATCAGCGAGTTTGGCCCGGTCTGAGGGAAGCTCCAAGTCAAGGTACAGAGCCTGAGGTCTAAGCTGGTCTTCCAAAGAGAGAGCCAGAGTCGTTTTGCCAGCTTGGCGCGGACCGAGCAGCGCTACCGCCGGAAAGCGCTGTAGCAAGTCCAGCAATCTGGCTTTGGCTACTCTTGGAATCATCATTGTAATTATGCCACGTCATCGCATAATTGCAAGGTTACCGCCAAGGTCGGTTGGCGTCACAGCCAGGGCGAGGGGTCAGACGTGGACGATCGAGACGGCAGCCCTGATATTAAGCACGGACTCGCCTGCGGCTTGATCAGGAAATGTACGAGCAAGCTGCACCCAGGCAGTCGGCTTTCCCGGACATGCTATCTTTTAGCTTGACGGATCGAGAAGTTGCAAAATGTACGACGGTTTAGAGGGAGGCAGAAATGAAAACCTTCACACGCATCACCGAGGACCCCAACCAAATGGGCGGCCTCCCGTGTATCCGAAGCCTGCGTATACCTGTCGCCACCGTTGTCGGTATGGTAGGCGAAGGCATGGCGGAAGCGGAAATTCTAGATGCTTATCCCGACCTTGAGGTCGAGGATGTTCGCGAAGCACTGCTCTACGCGGCGAAGGCCGTCCGCGAGCGGGAACTTCCCGTCGTTGGTGGTTCTTGAAGTTCCTGGTTGACAACGCTTTGTCACCTTTAATCGCGGAGGGTTGGATCAGGATCTTTCCCTTGTGGTGAGTGCAGGTGAGCCTGACAAGGGGCCGTTGACAGCACAGCGCAGGCACTCAACTACTTGCGCCAACATACCATGCGTCACTCGCGGCGTTGGCTGGATTGGGGAACCTAATTTAAGGAAGTGTCGTTCCATTCGCCATCCGCGGCACATTTGCGTCGAGTATACAATGTATATACTATCGTGTATACTGCGTATCGTAGCCACCAACGGACAAGGAGCAAGGTTATGAAGGCTCAGATGGTCAAGTGGGGCAATAGTCTGGCAGTGCGCATCCCGAAGCCGATCATCGAGGAGGCCCGCCTCAAGGAAGGTGATTTCCTCGAAATCGAGGCCGGCGACGGGCATATCGAGCTGCGCCGGGCCACCAAAATACCGACCCTGGCTCAACTGGTTTCTCAGATTACCCAGGAGAATCGGTACTCCGAGATTTCGACCGGCGCAGAAGTTGGAAGGGAAAGAGTTGAATGGTGACCGCTTACGTACCCGAAGCGGGGGACATCGTATTCCTCGACTTTGACCCCCAGGTTGGCCACGAACAGGCCAAGCGGAGGCCCGCACTGGTGCTGACCGATCAACGCTATAACCGAGCCAGCGGGCTAGCGGTAGTTTGTCCCCTGACGAGCAAGCACAAACTATATCCCTTCGCGTTGCCCGTCAAAGTCGATAAGGTAGAAGGTGCGATCCTAGTCGACCAGCTCAAAAGCTTGGACTGGGCGGGCCGCCAGGCACAATTTCATTCCAAAGCCGAGGCAACGCTGCTCCCGAAAGTGCGGCAATACATCGCCGTGCTGCTTGGAATTCGCTGACGTAGAAGCGGCGCTGGCCGCGACGGAATCACCTGCTACGATATGGTGACCGCCATGAATAAAACGGAACCGGAAAGCCGCGTACTCCAACCAGACGCAAGCGGTGATACCCACGCCGTGAGCGCCCCCGTCCAAACTAGAGACTCCGCCCGTCAGCTGAAGCTGGATTTTCGCGCGCCGGTGCTGCAGATGGTTTCGCCCTACGCCAGGGCCGCTTACACTTCTGGCGCGCAACGGCTGACTATCCAGAGGAAGTCGCGGATCGAATCGCCAAATTTTCCCGCAGCATGCAACAGTGCGCTTCGGCGTCTACCCGCGTAACCAATAACAAATCGAAGCCCTAACCTTTGGCCGAGTGACCCTTTCGCTAGTTGCACAATGAGGGACAAACGAATCTGTGGTCACCATACCTTACTAAGACCCTGGAGCCCCTGGAGATAATCCTCCTGTTCGACCCTGCTTTCCACTCCGTATTCCGTTAGGATCGTCATCGTCGTTCCCACGGG
>Ga0181518_10005915_pt1 | contig 10388 bp, 13 predicted proteins | sample PEATcosm2014_Bin_28_FD_119751 | JGI IMG/M metagenome (GOLD analysis project Ga0181518, IMG submission 119751) | Peatland microbial communities from MTU Mesocosm Facility, Houghton, MI, USA - PEATcosm2014_Bin01_60_metaG | ecosystem: Environmental > Terrestrial > Soil > Wetlands > Peat | place... | reverse complement strand
TGTTCTGCCTTCCCGCGCACCGAACAGGTGTTGAGAAAGATAACATCAGCCTGACCTATATCATTGACAGGCAAGTACCCCAGGTTGGCGAGCAGCCGCTGGACTCGCAGCGAATCATATTCGTTCATTTGGCAGCCGAACGTGCGGACGTATAGGCCGCGCGGACCGGCGGAATGCAGAAGTGGTTCAGGCATTGCATTGATCTCAGACGAGATGGTGAAACGGCCCCGTATCACCCCCTGTCACAGCGGCTACGCATTAGCCGTCTCCGGTGACCCTGTGTCAAGTTCTTTGGCCCCGAGGCGTTCAATCAGCGTGTGCATGATCTGAAGAGCCGATTCCGGGTAATCTCTGATTATAATATCCAGGTCCTCGGCGCCGAATTTCTCTACGACGCTCTGGCCGATACTCCTTACGCAGGCGTGAGAGCGGGAAATGAGACGGCCAAAAAACTCACCGGGTTTGTAAATACGTGTGACTGCCTGCCCGCCCATGGTTACCTGCAGTCCGCCCTGGGTCGATATAAGGCGGTAAAGCTCAATCCCGCCTTTCATTTCCTCCAATATTACCTCGCCGTCTTCATAAAAACGGATGCGCTCATTGTCTTCCGGGAAAAGTTGGGAGGGATCCAGCAGATTTAACGTTGTTTCGGTGAGCTGACGCGCGGTGGAAACGAGCACATTCTGAATCATCCGGGGGCCTTCATAGACAAAGTGGTCAAGGGTTTCAAGCCCATACCTGGCTATCCTGCATGTTTGTACCGCGTGCGCCGAGTAATGGGACGGCTGCTTTGATAAGAGGCCCTCCAAGCCAAAGATATCCAGCTCGCCCAGCGTCCTGATCCTCTTTCCATTCTTGCTCAGCATCACCCGCCCGCTCAGGACTATAAAAAAGAAGGGGGTTTCCTGTCCCTGTAGCATTATCGTGCGGCCTTTTTGGAAAACCGCTACTTCTATGGCCTGCGCCGGGCTTTTTTTAATTTTTGTCTTCTGCACATTCAACTCATTTCTGCGTGGTTCACGGCAAAAGTTTCTCGCGCCGGGAGCGCATGAGCCCGCATGGCCGGTTGGAGAAAAAGCGACTGACGCCGCAATGTAACTTGCGGCGGGTGCTCACGCGAACTCATATCTTCAAATCATCCGGCCGGGCGGCGGGAAAAACTACTACCCATTAAACGGCGAATCATTGCACCGGCATAAAAACTTTTAACCAATATAGAACTTCATAGCAAGGAAATTGAGGCTGCGTATTAACTTGTCTCAGAGCGCCCCGCGAAGGCGCGGGATACTGTTCGCTTTACCCCGGCATCCGCATCCTCTTACCATAAACGGCCTGTAAAGAGGCAAGCCTGTCCAAGATCGCCAAAACCTGCACATGCAGCCCGCCGGGCATCGATGCCATAATCCGGCCATTCAATTTACCTGCTTCAGCCGGAATGATTCCTTCCCGATCGAGCGGATCACCGGTAACAAGTGAACACGGAACGTTGAATAAGGTATTAGTCGGGGTCATGACCACTTTCGCCGGCGCAATCGCTTCTTTCAAGGCCATGGGCTCTTTAGCCTTCAAGATGCCCATAGAGCTTTTCGCCAGCCCTCGTCGAGGTAAGACCACACACCGTGTGCGGGAGATCCGCCTGCACGGTTCGGAGGGAGGGGCGGTGCAATCCAATGTATCGTTCCTACCCCTATCCATTGGGAGATGAAAGAATCTTCTTAATGCGTTTGACCAGAGTTAACTGTAAGCCGGTGATTTAATTTCTGGATAGTGCCAGAAAAGGTTCTCCGTGTCTCCTGTAGTATTGCGTTTGCAAAAGTCTCCTCAACGCGTTGTAATTGAATCGTTATTGTGACGTGCCGCCTGGAAGGGTGCGCATGTTCCAAATCAACCTGCCAGAGGATGTATGATGAATACGGTAGAGACCTTCGAAGAAGTAATCGAATTTATTGCTGCCGGAACAAGCCCTGGAGGCGTTATTGCCTTTCGCCCTTCTGAGGCGGCAAGGAGGCGCTTTGCGGATCTGCTCCAAAGGGAAAGGACCTCTGGTCTTTCTCCGGATGAGAAATTGGAATTGGACCACTATATGCCATTGGAACACCTGATGAGGCTCGCCAAGGCACGCGCCTACCTTTATCTCAGCAATGAGTAACACTATCAGCGAATCCCTACGCCGGTTGGTCTCTGCTCGTTCCAGTCGATCTCGAAGAGTTCCCTGGGGCTTTTCGTTAGAACTTCATTACCCCCTTGCGCAATCAGGATCATGTCCTCGAGTTTGACCACTCCCAGGCCGGCCTCCATCATGTGAATATCCAGCGCGATGACACAGTTGCAGGGTATTTGGGTATGATCATACTCGGAAATGATCGGAGGCTCATTCAACTCCAACCCGATTCCATGACCGATGAGGCGGGACCTTTTACCTTGCCCGAAACTTAGAAAATGATCCATTCTCCCTACATCTGCGGACTTTTCGACGGCCATTCGGTAAACCTCGCTGCATTTCATGCCAGGTCTTACCTGACTGATCACATAGTCAGCGATCGCTCTGAGGTCGGCATGGAGCGACCGGATACCCTCGTGAGCCTCGCCAATGCAGTAGGTCCTCGTCTGATCGGCATGATATCCGTCGACCAGTGTCGGAATATCCACTATTATCGGATCGCCCCTCGAGATCTTTCTTCTGGAAGGCCCGGCTGGAACGGACGGACTCAACCCCACCCCGGTGATCGTGTAGACAACGCCACTGATCTTGAAGAGATTAGAACCGGATGAAAGCGGCCCTCGGCTCATGAAGAAATCCGGTTGCCTGATGAAGAAGATCCCCTCGTGTTCTGCCAGTCTGTGAGCGTTCTCGACGGCAGCAGCCAGTTCCAGCTCGGTCATGCCTTCTCTTAGTGTGGATAGTACAGCCTCGTGTCCTTTATGGATCACGTCGCAGGCCCTTTTGATTCTAACGATCTCCGAATGATCCTTGGTTTTTCTCTGGTTCTGGATAGTTGGCGAAATATTCACGAACTCATAACCGGAAAAAATCTTCTCGAAATTATGGAACTGCTCGACGGTAATGATGTCCAGCTCGGTTCCGATCCGGTTGTTCGTTCCACTGACTTTTGAGAAGAAATCCTTGCAAATCCTCTCCAGAGATCGTTCTTCTCTCACCTTCTCTTTGCCGATAAATACCTCATCGATGGCGAAGTCAAACCCGCTCCTTATAAATAAGAAGTAATCGTCGGGAAAGACTGCCAGGTATGACGGCTGTGCCGTACCGGTGTAGTAGAGGACATCCCTCGAATACACCAATAGGATACCGATCAATTCCAAATCATATAGCTTGGCCATCAATTCTTTTAGACGATTTTGAGGCTCCATCGCCGGTCTCCTTCGGATGTTTTTGTGTCCGTCAAGGACAATTGGGTCGTCTCCTATTCCAATATGATCCTGCCAGCTTATAACATGAAGAGGGACGTTGGTTTTTGGGGGTTGGAAATGGTTGGAAATGTTAACGGGTCTGAAGAGTTAGTCAAATCTGCTCGTTATTACCGGCCCCGGTTAACAAACTTCCGAGATGGGTGAGCTTTTCTCAAGAAACAGGTTTAACCTTTTTTTGCCAGAATCGTAAAATTTTAAGGGCCTTATCTTCGGGAATAGAATGCAGACCCCTCTCGTAGTTGGATAGAGTCTGGCGAGATATTCCCAAAGCCTTGGCCAATTCGGCCTGATGGACGGCATGATCTGTTCTGAATCGTTTAATCAAGGGTTGGTTTGCTCTCAAGTCCTTAACAGTCTCCGGAATTATCTCGGACCTTGTCTGTTCCGCAAATATTCCTTTAATGGCAGCCTTCTTTGCCAAGGATTTCAGTCTCCCTGCCCCGGTTGACGGTCTGATTTGCCATAGATCTTCTGAGAGCTTCACCATTAAAGGTGTCTCGAGCCAGTCGACGAAGTATCCCCTGGTGCGCGTCGGCGGTTCGAGAGCAGGCATATTTACCAGTACGCCAAGATCTTGAAGGCGTTGATGAGATGCTATGAAAGCATCAACCGTTTGTCCGGGATTTCGCCAGTTTACTTCCTCCCCACAAAAATCCATTATGGTCCTTGGTGTCGCTCGAGGCAGAAGGCCTTTTTTCCCGGCTACGGTACCGACCATGATCCAATACGTTCCGAGCTTTTTTGTAAAGGCGTCATGATAGGGACTCAGTCGGAGCAGATATCTGCTGTAATAACCAATCCAAAACAATCCTTCCGGGTCAAGGAAATGAGACAATGCCTGGCCACACCGGAATCGGAATGCTGTCCAGGTGTTCCCCCTGATTTTATATTCAATGTCCAGTATATCCAAAAGCCTGTCCGGACGCTCCCTGCCGAATATTACCTCGCCGCCGGTCTTATAATCCCTCCAACCCATAGTGAGCCGGAGATCAGCCAATCGCAAGACTTCGGCCTTGAAGTCTTCGTAAAGTTTCTGGGAACTGCCATGTCGGATGCGCACCCCGCGCAATTTGGCGATATCCTCCATGCTAATCCTGGCTATTTCTTTCCTCGGATCATCCAGCGCCACAATGCGTGACATCAAGATCAGGAAAATGTCCGCTGTTTCCACAGACAGGTTACGCACCAGGTATCTGAGGCTTCCAGAATGGATGAAGTGCAGACGGGGTGTATAATATATGGCAATAGAAGGATGGAAGCGGCTCGTAAAATCAGGCGGCGGTACGCAGAAAAAGGTTATATGTCCCGATCTGGTCTCATATTTGTATAAAGGACGACCATACGAATCCGACATCCATCGGCTCTTGGAGCCGCCTGCGTAGATGGCGCGAAGAGCAGCGTGGATCACGGGACTTACCGGTACGGGCAGTTTTTTCCTCTCATGGGCGGGAAATCTGCTCCTCATATCATCATTTTTCGCCCGAGGGAGGCAATGCGGGTGATCCTCAAGCTTACTGCTCATCATACGCACTTTTGATAGAGCGTTGCCAAGAGCATGCCGGACACAGCCTATTATCCCATGCCTGGATCGAAAACGCAAAACAGACCGAATGCCGTTGAAAGAATTGTAACGCGAGAAATGAAAGCCATGATGTTATTCGGGATTCGGCGCGGGCCGGGGCAGTGGCCCACCCATCAGAGTGTTCGTCTGGCGGATACTCGGAAATTCAGTAACCACGGGAAAGATACTCCATCATAGACCATCGGGCGCTGATGGATTTGCTGGGAATACCTTCCATCGCGGCCCTGCGGTGGTCGCATAAAGACTGGGTGGAGGAAGCTCTTGCCAGGGCCGCGCAGGTCCGGGAAGGCAAGTGGACAGAGACCGTTCAGCTCCTGCGGCAGACATGGTAGTTGGGGTAAGTGCCAGGCTCCTTGGCAAGAGGGATTTCACCAACGTAGTCGCAGGTAAAGTCGCCGATGCCTGCGGCGGCAAGAGCTGCAAAGGCTTGGCTGGCATATACCTGACCCGACGGTGTAATGGGTTCGATCCGTACGGTGCGAATGGCATGCAGGCCGGTGGCGGAGCTCTGCCCTGTGACATGGTCTGTCCGGGTGAAAACGGGACCGGCGTACAACGCGATGCGGAGGTTCGGTTCCACGTTTGATTCCTTGTCTGCCCATGGTGCGCCGCAAAGCCGATTCAGTAGATCGAGAGCAAATCCGCCTGCAATGTCCCGCTCCCGCGACCAGCAATAGACCGGGAGCCAGCTCATCGCAACCAGGGCCGTATTTACTCCTGCCTCGGTGAGGTCTCGGCCCAAAAAAGGCTTCCCAGCAGTATGGCCAGACTTGTGGACCGGAAAGCGGCGTCCAGCGAAAGAGGCAGGGGCTGTTCCGAAAGGCGCTGGAGCGTTCGGACCAGGGTCGCCATGGCAACAATTGCGAAACGATAGACTATCACCTGAGCGGCATGAACGCAGAATATGCGAAGCGGCGCGTGAATCAGAGCCCAGAAAGGCGGATAGACGAAATCGAGGCCCCCTTCGTAGATAAAAACACCTTCGGCGAATCTTCTGCCAAGCTCAAAGTGGAGTGGAAAATCACTCTCGGCTTTAGGATTATCTGGACACGGACCAATTCCACTCATAAAAACCTATGGCATGGAGATAACTCCCGTGTTCGCTGTTCCAGGGATTCTCGTGGCAATATTGCTTTGGTTCACCGCGCCTCGAATTTCAGCAATGGAAAAGACAGATTCTGGCCCTCTAATGCCTGTTTTGCATACGTCCTGGTTTGAACTTGTCAAAGTTATACTGATCGTGGCCTGCCGTTCACTAACTTATTTCGGGCTGATCGCATTTTTGCCGCTCTATTTGCAAACACAAAATATTTCCATTGCAGACAGCAATCACTTCCTTTTTATTATGCTCTTTGCGAGCTCACTGCGAAGCTTGGCGCTTTCAAAAATGAATGCTGATCGCGTTTTGGGTTTTGAAGGCTTAAGCAGGAAACCTGCAGCATGAAGCGAGGGTCAAGATACGGGATATGTTTTGTCGCCTGGGGCAGAGGACCGGCGCAGGATGACAGATTTCAGTCTTCTATCCTCGATCAGTTGTTTCGGTGCATTTCCGCTGTATCCATACGAGCTCTTCGTAGTGGTAAAATCATCCTCAGAGCCTGCCCCGGACCCCGGATCAGGTCCGGGACAGGCTCTGATCCGGGGGCTGAAAGAGCATAGCAGAGTCAGGAGACGGACCACCGCCCGGTATTGAGAAGTTTTCTGCCGCCATAGGCTGCTCAGCGCTCTCTGCATTGCCGGCATCCGTCAGGAACTTAAATCCACCTCGCTTAGCTTCAAGGTTTCCCGTTCAGCTTCCAGTATTTGGAGGATATCAGACTCGCATCCGGGGGCAAGTGCTATCGAGACCAGTCCCAGCTTTGAGTCAACAGTGGATACTACTGCCATGCCGGGATACGCTTCAATGATGAATCTGAGGTAGTGAATCTGGCAGGGGTCTATCAGGTAGTTGCGTACGGAGCATTCTTCCGGCAGAATTTGCAAAGTTTTTCTCCTTTTCCTTGAGCCACTTGTATGTTAGCAAATAAAGCTTTAAAAGGAAAACTTCGAGCCGAAAGGTTGGACTGACGCCCATCCGGAAATTCTTCGGTCCCACGCGGCGCGGCGTTGTTCTGTTGCCCTCTGCGGCGAAAGATGACCCAAAATGCCGGAGTAAACCTCTAATGCGAAGATACACCCTAATGTTTTCAGTCTATATTCTTTTTCTTCCGGTTTCAATTTTGACCATTTGGGGGGCTGACCCTGCTGTTGCCGCACAGTCGCGGCCGGCCACTTATTTCAGCAGCGGACAGGCCGTCTATGACCCGCAGGACCAGGCGAAGTGCCAGCAACAGGCGATCCAGGACCTTATGGTCCATGGGCTTACCCAGGCAATAGGCTCATTTCTCAGTCCGGCACAGATGGGAACACAATTTGCCGAGATCCAGAAAAAGGTCCTGGCAAAACCCGCAAAATACATCGACTCTTACCAGGTTTTTTCTGAAGAGCAGACGGGGGGAATGTTCCGCGTGGTCGGGCAGGTTACTGTTTCCATGGGCGCGCTAAAAGAGGACCTGGAGAACTCAGGAATTCTGGCTGCCCAGCAGAAGGCCCTGGCGCAACCGACGCCTTCGCCTGGGATTAGCGCTCCCACCGGAGCAACTGAGAGTGAAAACAAGCATGTTGAAGAGAATGTCGAATCTGCTGAAGAGTCGGATGAATCGCAGACCTCGGGCTCCCACCCTCCGGCTTCTCAGCCCCCGGTAATCGAAGAGGGCGCCGGCAGACCGTCTTACCGCGGAATCTCTGCCACAAAGAGGGAAATCCTGTGGGCAGTTGCGGAGAAATGGGATCAGGAATGGGATCTCCCGACAGAGAGCGACAATGTTAGTTCTCTTTTTGCGCGAAGTCTTGGCAAGGAGATGGACAACTTCTCGATCCTTTTTCCCCAGTCCGGTTCGGTGAAGATGGATCTCTCCGGCAATATCCCCCCCTCTCAGGTGATATCGCTCGCGGAGGGGCTTGGCATACAGGATGTGGTGGTCGGCAAGGTTTGCTACGCCCAGGACCGCAACAGCAAGCAGGTGTTGCTCGACGCCAGTCTGCGTGTGATCAGGATCGGTCAGGGCAAGTCGGAATTTGAACTTCACAAGGCTCAGAGCATGGAGGACCTGTCCAACCAGGAAGGGGCGCTTGAACTGGCCAGGCGAATCGCACCACAATTGAGCAGCCTGCTTGGGGGCGCTCAGGCCGGGCAGGGAGCAGGCGCTTCGACTCCTGGGGAGACATCCTCAGCCCAAGCGGCAAGTACCGGGCCGCTCTCGATCAACGTGCCGTCTGCCCAGTATCCGTACTGGATGGAATTGGAAAGCATTCTGCGCGAACAGTTCAAAAATATGCAGATAGCCGGTCTTCAGATAGGGGCGACGGAAAGCGCCGTGAAGCTCGATGGAGTCAATGGGGAGTATATATTGAAAATGAGTGGGACTCGACTTCCGAGCGGCGCGACGGTCCGGATAGATTCTTATTCAACAGAGGCGCAGACCATGAAAGTATCGTTTTCTCCTCCCGGGGGAGTCCAGGCCGAAACGAGATGACAATACCAAACCTGCTTACGCTCGCACGCATTTTCCTGACGCCTCTGCTTGCCTGGCTTCTGCTGAGAAAATGGATGACGGCGGCCTTTTTTGTTTTTTTTATCGCCGGTTTGACAGATGCTCTTGACGGACTGCTTGCAAGGGTGCTCGATCAAAAAAGCCGACTGGGCTCCTATATAGATCCGGTTGCCGACAAGTTGCTCCTCGTAACGGCGTTTGTTCTGCTGTGGAAGATCGGTGACATACCTTTTTGGCTGATGCTGCTCATTGCAGGCCGGGACCTTTTTATTCTGTGCGGATTTTTCGTCCTGTTCTTTTGTCGGGTGAAATTCGAGATAAAGCCGCTGGCCTCGAGCAAGCTGACTACCCTGTTTCAACTGGGGACGGTTTTCACACTGCTTGGGAGATCGATTCTGGAGCTTTCGGGGTGGATATATTCGGTCTTGTTCGTCACAACGGCCGGTTTTTCAATATTGAGTGGGGGACAGTACCTGTTAAAAGGTTTGTCCCTGCTCAAGCGGCATCGGTCGGGAAATACGGCCCAATGATGTTTTTCTTGACATAATTAGGCCGCGTCGTTATAGATCAAGAGTTTTGTAGGCACGTAGCTCAGTGGGAGAGCGCTACCTTGACGCGGTAGAAGCCGGCGGTTCGAAACCGCCCGTGCCTACCAGGCCTCCCGCGAACGCCCAACGCGCCAGATAGACGTGTCGCGCGGTCGGCCTGCCCGCTATGCGCTCGCACGACGCAGAGTGGTTATTTTTTCTCGGTAGGGTACCATATAAGTCTATCATACGAGCAACGCAGGGAAAATTGTTCTCGGGTTTGCGATTCCTCTAATAGCTCGGCTGGCTGCCTAATTGGATTCGGATCACAGCAGGAAGATAAAATTTCGGCATTGAAGGGTAGCATTTCCATTCGAGGCATCTTTCCAAAATGGTGGGGGTGCCTTTTTTTGTTGCGGGCCTTGGATCGGGAGGCCGGGTTTATACATCAGGAATGAAGTATGCCAAAACAAATTGAGATTACCCTCCCTGGTGGAGGCAAGCAAACAGTGCCCAAAGGGACCGCCGTTTCGGAGATTCTGGGCAAAATGGGGCAGTCCAGCGATGGTTGGATTGCCGCAAAGCTAAATGGTCAATTGGTGGACCTGACCCGCAAGGTTGAAGAGGACGCTGTGCTGGAAGGGGTGGGAACTGATTCGCCGACGGCGCTTGAAATCCTCAGACACAGCGCTGCGCACATAATGGCCCAGGCCGTGAGGTCGATTTTTCCGGAAGCGCTCGTTGCCATCGGCCCCGCAATCGAAAACGGTTTTTACTACGATTTCGATGTGGCGAGGCCGTTCACGCAGGAGGACCTGGAAAAGATCGAAGCCAAGATGAGGGAGATCACTTCGCAGAAGCTTCCCTTCTCTCGGCGGGATGTGCCGCGCGAAGAGGCGATAGGTTACTTTTCCGAAGTCGGTGAAAAATACAAGGTTGAGCTTCTCGAAGGGTTCACCGATCCTGTGGTTTCCTTTTATCAGCAGGGTGATTTCATCGACCTTTGCCGTGGTCCTCATGTTCCCCATTCGGGTTTTCTCAAGGCTTTCAAGCTCACAAGCGTTGCGGGGGCCTACTGGCGGGGGGATGAGCGCAACCCGATGCTCCAGCGTATCTATGGTACCGCCTTCTTTGATGCGGAGTCGCTGAAGAAGTATCTCAACTTGCTGGAAGAGGCTCAAAGGCGGGATCACCGGCGGCTGGGCAAGGAACTCGATCTGTTCAGTTTCTCGGAGGAAATCGGTGCGGGGATGGTTA
>Ga0181518_10005912_pt1 | contig 10390 bp, 4 predicted proteins | sample PEATcosm2014_Bin_28_FD_119751 | JGI IMG/M metagenome (GOLD analysis project Ga0181518, IMG submission 119751) | Peatland microbial communities from MTU Mesocosm Facility, Houghton, MI, USA - PEATcosm2014_Bin01_60_metaG | ecosystem: Environmental > Terrestrial > Soil > Wetlands > Peat | place... | reverse complement strand
CTGGAGATCGGCACGAGCCTTGGGCGCTCTGGCTCGACAGCCGCCCGAAGGACTCAGCGCGCTGACCGACACCATGCGCCCGACTGCGTTCCGTAGCCGGAAGGATACATACACCAAGCGGCATGAGCGCGCATGCCCGTGGCCGCACGATCATGAATAATCATGCAACCCCGGCTCGGTCTGGCAGGCGTGACGGATCAAGCTGGAACAGCAGTTGCGCGCGCAAATAGCCGCCGTTATACGGGTGATCGAAGATCACCAAGCCCTTCGGGCCGTATAACGCTAGATACACGGGTGATCATCGCTCATTTTTTCGATCGGAAATGCGGAGATGATCACCCGTGTATCACTCGATCTGGCGGCAAGTCCCGGTCGGCCGACATGCCGTCCGAGCCGCACCCGAACGGCCGTTCTGTTGCGCCAGCGTGTGCCAACAGTCACCGCCGGACCCCATGTGCCGCCACAACGGTGGGTGCACATGATGCCGTCGACGAGCGGCACGAAAGCCATGGCCGGATGAAGTGATAACGGGCCGTTATCACTCCGTCCGGACGGCCCGGGGTCAGCCTGCTGCGGTGAGCTGTGCTGGTGGACGTGGGGTGCGTCCCGCCTTATAGCTGTGCCCGTTACCGGTGTGAGGGTCGTGGATCGGCCTCGGGCGCGGGAAGATGTGGGTAACGGTTTGCTGAGGGCCTTGGTGCGGGCCTTGGGGGGTGTTTGGTGGCCGAGTTCGTGCGGTTCACGCTCGATGACGGCTCGAAGGTGTTGTTCGAGTCCGCTGAGAGTGACCTGGTGGCGCTGCATGGTGACGGTGCGCCGGAGGTACGCGATGGCGGCAAGTTGACCGCGCGGCTGCAGGAGGTGGCGGAGGCTGCGGAGGAGATCGCCGAGTCGTTGCGTTCCCGGCTGGTCCCCGATGAGGTGAGCTTGGAGTTCGGGCTGAAGGTGTCCGGTGGCGTGAACTGGTTCTTTGCGAAGGCGCAGGGTGAGGGCACCATCAAGGTCACCTTGAAGTGGGCCGGGAACCCGGCTCCGGCCACCCCGCCGGAAACCGGGCAGGGCCCGGGGGAGGGGTAATGTCCGGGGGCCAGGCCGCGGTGGCGCGGGCGACCGCGGCGGTGTTTGTGGACGGGCGGCGGGCCGGGTCGGCGGTGCTGGTCGGCCCCCAGTACCTGGTCACCGCCGCGCATGTGCTGCAGCGCCAGGACCCCGACACTTTGGCCACGGTGGCGGTGGAGCAGGTCGAGCTAGAATTCCCAGGCCAGGGGCCGGGCGGTCAGCCTGGCACGGCGGCGGCGGCGCGCCTCGACCTGGGCCCGGCTGGTGCGGGGGTGGACGTGGCCGTGCTGGACCTGGGCGAGGATCGGCCGGGCTGGCTGCCCGCGCCGGTACCGGTGTGGCCGGCCGCGCGGCCGCCGGGCAGGGTGAAGGTGTTCGGCTACCCGCTGGCCGAGGGACCGCTCAACGGGGTGTGGCGGCAGTTCGCGGTGGCGGGCCCGGCCGCCGCGGGGACGGTGCAAGTGGACTGGATAGGTGAGGTCGGCACCTTTCCCGGTCACAGCGGCGGCCCGGTCATCGACGCCGACGGCCACGCCCTGGCCGGGATCCTTCTGGAAGAGTCCGAACGGGGACGGTTCGACCGGTTCCTGCCGGTCACGCGGATCGCCCAGGTGTGGCCGCGGCTGCCCCGGCCCTGGCTGATCACCGGGCCCGATCCGGGCGAGGCGCGCAGCCACTTCACTCGGCGGGCCCGCGGGCAGCGCAGCATTGCCCGCGGCGGAGACTTGTTCCGGGGCCGGCAAGCGGCCCTTGCCGCGGTCGGTGGCTGGCTGACCGCCGATGAGCCGCCCGGGCAGGCACTGGTGATCACCGGGCAGCCAGGAGCCGGCAAGTCGACTGTTCTGGCCCGCGCCGCGCTGAGCCTGGAGGCCGAGCATGGCGGGCCCGGGCTGGCCTTCCACGCCCGCGCCGCCACCATCGGCGACTTCCTCACCGCGGTGGCCGACCTGGCCGGCATGGACACGCCGGCCTCGACCGATGAGCTGGTCACCACCCTCGCCGGCCGCCCTGGGCAGCCGCCCATCCGGGTGGTCCTGGACGCGTTGGACGAGGCGGCCAGCGGCCATGACCGGCGGCAGATCGCCGACGCGCTGGCCGAGCTGGCGGTGCTGCCCGGGCTGCGGGTCGCCGCCGCCACCCGGCCGCTGGCCGCCGGTGACGCCTATACGCCGGGTGGGCTGCTGGCCGCCCTCGGCGTCACCACCCGCGATGATCACAATCTCGTCGACCTGGACAGCAGCACCTACTTCGACCTGGATGGTCTGCGCCAGTTCGCTGCCGTCCTGCTCGCCCAGGACGGGATGGATCGCCCGGGCCCGCCCGGCGCCGCCTGGACGCAATACCGGGCCTGGCATGCGCTGCGTGACCGGCTGGCCGCCATGATCGCGCAGCGGGCCGGGGGGAACTTCCTGGTCGCCGCGATGGCCGCCGTCCCGCTCTCCACCGAGCCCGGCGTCATCGACCCGGCCGCCACGGGGTTCGATCCTGCCGGCATTCCGTCCGGCGTCGGGGAGGCGTTGCATAAGTATCTCGACCGGCTGCCCGGCCGTCGCCGCGACCGCGACCGCGGCCTGCTCACGGCTCTGGCCTACGCGCGGGGCGCCGGGCTGGACGACCCGGCCTGGCTCGCCTTCGCTGCCGCCCTCGGCTACAGCGCCACCGTCGCTGATCTGGATGCTCTGCGCCATTCCCCGGCCGCCGACTACCTGCTCCAGACGACCTCGGCCGAGCGCGGCGCCCGTCCGGTGATCCGCCTGTTCCACCAGGCCCTCACCGACGAGCTGCTCGCCGCTCGGCACCAGCCCAGCGACGAAAGCGTGCTGCTGGACTTGCTCCTCGGCCAAGCCGAGCATGCGGGGTGGCAGGCCCGCTACCTGCGCGAACACGTGGCCGAGCACGCCGCCGCCGCTAGCCGGCTCGATCAGCTCCTGGAGGATCTGCACTACCTGCTCAGCGTCGATCCGGCCCGGCTGGTGCCCCACCTTGACACCGCACGATCTGCGTCAGCGCGCGCCACCGCCGCCGTTTACCGGCAATGCGCCCACCACCTGGCCCCCCTCGACCGGCCGGCACGGGCCAGCCAGCTCGAACTGACCGCCCACCGGCTAGGCTGCCGCAGCCTGGCCGCCCGCATCGCGAGCGCTGCCCCCGACCGGCCCTGGCAGACCCGCTGGTCCCACGGTCGCCGGGCCGCCGGCCATGTCCTCACCGGCCACACCGGCGCGGTGGCGGCGGTGGCGGTAGGGGCGCTGCCGGACGGCACCCCGGTCATCGTCAGCGGCGGCCACGACGGCACGGTACGGGTGTGGCGGCTAGCCGACGGAGCCCCGGTCGGGGAGCCGCTGACCGGCCACACCGACTGGGTGACGGCGGTGGCGGCCGGGGCGCTGCCGGACGGCACCCCAGTCATCGTCAGCGGCGGCCACGACGGCACGGTGCGGGTGTGGCGGCTGGCCGACGGCGCGCCGGTCGGGAACCTGCTGACCGGCCACGCCAGCGGGGTGGCGGCGGTGGCGGTCGGGGCGCTGCCGGACGGCACCCCAGTCATCGTCAGCGGCGGCGACGACGGCACGGTACGGGTGTGGCAGCTGGCCGACGGCGCGCCGGTCGGGGAGCCGCTGACCGCCCACACCTACGGGGTGAGCGTGGCGGTGGCAGTGGGGGCGCTGCCGGACGGCACCCCAGTCATCGTCAGCGGCGGCGGCGACGTGCGGGTGTGGCGGCTGGCCGACGGGGCGCCGGTCGGGGAGCCGCTGCGCGGCCACATCAGCGGGAGGACGGTGGCGGTGGGGGCGCTGCCGGACGGCACTCCGGTGATCGTCAGCGGCAGCAGCGACAACGACGGGGCGGTGCGGGTGTGGCGGCTGGCCGACGGGGCGCCGGTCGGGGAGCCGCTGCGCGGCCACGCCGGCCTAGGGTTCGCGGTGGCGGTGGCGGTGGGGGCGCTGCCGGACGGCACCCCGGTCATCGTCAGCGGCGGCGGCGGCCGCCACGACGCCACGGTGCGGGTGTGGCGGCTGGCCGACGGGGCGCCGGTCGGGGAGCCGCTACGCGGCCACGCCTACCCGGTGGCGGTGGCGGTGGGGGCGCTGCCGGACGGCACCCCGGTCATCGTCAGCGGCGGCGGCGACGGGACGGTGCGGGTGTGGCGGCTGGCCGACGGGGCGCCGGTCGGGGAGCCGCTACGCGGCCACGACGGCCTGGTGGCGGCGGTGGCGGTCGGGGCGCTGCCGGACGGCACCCCGGTCATCGTCAGCGGCGGCGACGACCTTAACGGCGGCACGGTGCGGGTGTGGCGGCTGGCCGACGGGGCGCCGATCGGGGAGCCGCTACGCGGCCACGACGGCCTGGTGGCGGCGGTGGCGGTCGGGGCGCTGCTGGACGGCACCCCGGTCATCGTCAGCGGCGGCGGCGACTATTACGGCGCCACGGGGCGGGTTACCGGCACGGTGCGGGTGTGGCGGCTGGCCGACGGGGCGCCGATCGGGGAGCCGCTGACCGGCCACGACGACGGTGTTCCCGCGGTGGCGGTCGGGGCGCTGCCGGACGGCACCCCGGTCATCGTCAGCGGCGGCGGCGACCTTTACGGGGGGACGGTGCGGGTGTGGCGGCTGGCCGACGGCGTGCCGGTCGGGGAGCCGCTGCACGGCCACGGCGGCCCGGTGGCGGCGGTGGCGGTGGGGGCGCTGCCGGACGGTACCCCGGTCATCGTCAGCGGCGGCGGCGACGTGCGGATGTGGCGGCTGGCCGACGGCGCGCCGGTCGGGGAGCCGCTGACCGGCCACGCCAGGGGGGTGGCGGCGGTGGCGGTTGGGGCGCTGCCGGACGGCACCCCGGTCATCGTCAGCGGCGGCCACGACGGCACCGTGGGGGTGTGGCGGCTGGCCGACGGCGCCCCGGTCGGGGAGCCGCTGACCGGCCATACCGGCACGGTGCTCGCGGTGGCGGTGGGGGCGCTGCCGGACGGCACCCCGGTCATCGTCAGCGGCGGCCACGACGGCAGGGTGCGGGTGTGGCGGCTGGCCGACGGCACCCCGCTCATGCCTCCGCTGGACCTACCCGAATCGGTGTGGGATGTCGCGGTACACGGCGACGTCATCGTCACTGCGACCGGGGCCGACATCGCCGTCCACCAGCCAGCGCTCCCGCGACTGTCTTGCGTCTAGCTGCTGTTCTATTTCCGGGAACGACGACCAGTCTGGCAAACGATCGGGAATGGCCTATTATCCGGTATATCAGGCCACAATGCATGTCGAGGACCTGGGAACGGGCGTGCAGCCGTGTTCGACTCGGACACGTTATCCGGTACATCGGTCGAGGAAGAGCGGCGGTGAAGGCACCGCGCAAGCCAGACGCCATCCACGGTCCAAGGCGCCAACCTAACTGTGGGCCAGCTCCCGACAACCCCAGACGGATTGCTGCACCCGCAAAGTAAACATGTAATTGCAGGCGGCCTGCCACCTGGTGACCATAGCTGGCTGTTCTGGGCGTTGGAACCCGCGCATGGACGCGCGGAGGCACGAGCAAGTATTCGGCAGGGAGGATTTCCTACCAGAAGATGGGAAAGGCCGCACGGTGATCACCAAGGAACCCAGCTCTGCCGACTAAATCGTGAGTAATCATACCAACTGGTGCATAAATATACGAGAACGCAATGCCCGCTATTCGGCAGATCCGGTCGCCGTTGCCCGGCTTCCTGTGCACGATCAGACGGCCGGGGTCTCGCGTACAGTCCTGGCAGTCCCAGGCCACGGTCAGCCAGCCGGCCTTGCCGGTAGCACTCCAACTGCCCGGTGCTACTCTCACCGCGACAGCAGGCTCCCCCCGCAATCCGCTAACAGGCACCTGGCGCCGAGCTGAGCAGGCCTGGCCGCCGCCCGGTCCCGCGGTCTAACGGTGGGTTAACCCGCATACCGGTAACCCCGAAATGATCCCGCCGCTCACAACGCCGCTCCCCGGCTAGCCACTCGCTCCGTCTGTGCGAATGGCCGCTGCTACTTGAGCGGCTAATCTACGACGACGGCAGCGGGATGAGCGCCGTCGGTTGCGGCGGCGTTTGGGCTGTCTTACCGCAGACTGGATGAGACCTCCGCCAGAGTGTTCCGGCTGCTCCCGATGGTGTCGGGCCGGGACATGTCCACCGACGTAATCGCCAGTCTGGCGGACCTGCCACCTGCCGAAGCCCGGAGGATACTGCTCGGCCTGGCCCGCACGCACCTGGTTGAGGGCGCTCGCGGCTGGCTGGGCCAGTGGCGGATGCATGACCTGCTGCGCGTATACGCCCTCAGGCTCTCCGGCGCCCACGCGGTCGCCGACGGGCGCGACCAAGCCGCCGACCGGATGCTCAAGTACGAGAGATCAAAGCGGAGGGCGGTCTGCGGAGGCCCGATGACAGTGCATGGAATTGCGAACGAGCTCGGCGTAGCTGACAAGTACGTAATGAGCAAGCTCCAGAAATGGGCGAGTTTGTCCGGTCGGCATCTTCAACGATCACGCCTGCTACGGCACGGCGGCTGCTGGAGGCTTTCGGAAGTAGCCCGAGCGAAACGGCGAGCATCGGGACAACATCTCCGTACCGAGACCCACGATCACCGCGGCAGGGAAACGCCCCGGCCGAACCTGTGGCTTTCTGGGTGCAGGCGTCCTACATTTCGACGAGGCTACCGCCGCCCGCCAGAAAGCCGCCGCGTCTTCGAGGAGGCGGGCGACCAGCACGCTGAAGGCATCGGCACTATCGAATCTGGGTGACGGCGCGCCAGCGCAGGATGCGCCGGGAGAACCATCGATAAAGAACGCGACGTAGACCATGCCGGGCCAGGTGGGCACGTAGACGCCTTTAACCATCCGATAAATAATAAGACTTTTATAAGACCACACGGACGTGGACGTTGCGCTGTGATAGGCCTGATGCTTAAAGCCCGGCGTGTGCCGGGCAGCTCTCGTCGGCTGTCGGCAGTGACGGTCATCCGGCTGGGACGATCGCAGAAGCCCGAGGAGGCTTGGATGGGACTGATTCACCGTCCGGTGCGTGCTGGTGCTGTCGCCGTCTTAGGGCTGGCGATCACCGCGCTGACCGGCGCGTTTGCTTCGTCTGCTGCCGTCGCGGCGCCATCATCGGGCGTGCCGCGCTTCGTCACGCTCGGCGGCAGCCTGACACCCACCACTGATCACGTCACCGGCGCTTACATCAGCTCGCGGATGTCGGTCGAGGTGGCTCTCGCGCCCCGGAACCCGGCCGCGCTCACCAGCATGCTGACGGGCCTGTACACCAGGGACAGCGGCATGTACCACCGCTGGCTGGCGAACGGCCAGTTCGACGCTCGGTTCTCGCCCGCCGCGGCGGCCCGGGCCGCGGTAGACCGCTACCTGACGGCCAGCGGCCTGAGGGTGCAGCGGGCGTCCTCGCCGTTCCTGGTTCTCGCCGCGGGGTCGAGCCAGCACGTGTCGGCCGCGTTCCGGACCGTGCTGAGTACCTACCGTGACCCCCGCGGCGTGCGGTACTTCTCCAATTCCACCGCCGTCCAGCTGCCCGCCGCGCTGGCCCCCGAGGTGCTCGGCGTGGTCGGGCTGTCCGACACGGTCCGCGAGCACTCGATGATCGCGCGCGCGCAGCACGTGAGGCGCCCGGCGGGCAAGCCGTCAGGGTCATCGCCCGGCTGCGAGACGCCTTACGTCACGCGCGAGCAATTGTTCAACGAGGTCAACAACGGCGTCGTCTTCCCGTACGGCTACGGCGGCGGGCCTGGCTGCAGCGGGCTGACGCCGTCGCAAACGAACTCGATCTACGGCGCCCCCGATGCGGGACCGAGAGGCAAGGGCGCGGGCGTCAGCCTGGCCGTCTTCGAGCTGTCCGCCTACACCCAGTCCGACATCGCCACCTGGGCGCACACCTTCTACGGCCCGCACTACGCCCCGCCGCTGGTGAACATCAACGTCGATGGCGGCCCGCTGGCGCCGGTCTGCCCGTCCGGCGACACCTGCGTCCCCGGCTACGGCGGGGACATCGAGGTCAACGCCGACATCGAGATGCAGCTGACGATCGCGCCTGACGCGCGGCACATCCTGGTCTACAACGCGCCCAACGATTACACCGGGCAGACCGAGCTCGACGAGTACGCCAAGATCGCTAACGACGACTCCGCCTCGGTGGTCAGCTCAAGCTGGGGAGTGTGCGAGAACGACGTCAGCGCCGCCTATGTCCAGGCGGAGAACGTGATCTTCGAGCAGATGGCGGCACAGGGCCAGAGCATGTTCGCATCGGCTGGCGACGATGGCGCCTTCGACTGCCTGGGATCTGACGGCACGACCATCGTCAATGTCGATGACCCGGAAGCCCAGCCGTGGGTGACCAGCGTCGGCGGTACCTCGCTGGAGAGCGACAACCCGGGAACCAGCCCGGAGCCGGCCTACCCAGCCGGCGTGGAATCGGTCTGGAACGTCGACAACCTGTGCAGCAGCCTTCCGGCTAGTCCCGCTCTGGGCGGCCAGACCGGCTTCTTCTGGTGCGCGGCGACCGGCGCCGGCGGCGGCGGGTCCAGCCAGTACTGGGGACGGCCCTTCTACCAGCGCGGGCCAGGCATCACCAGCCGCTACACCACCTACGGCAACGGCACCACCCATTGCTCGCTGGCCGCTGCCGGCACGCCGTGCCGCGAGGTCCCCGACATCTCAGCCAACGCAGATCAGTACACGCCGTACGCCGAGTACTGCACCGGCACCGATCCGACTAGCATCTGCGGCAGCTTCAGCGGCAGTCAGACTCCGCCTGGCTGGTTCGGCGTCGGCGGCACCAGCCTGTCCTCGCCGCTGTGGTCAGGCATCATCGCCGACCGCGACAGCTTCCAGGGGCAGCGCAGCGGGAACATCAGCCCGCTGCTGTATCTGCTCTACAACCTCGACCCGCACCTGTATTTCCATGACATCACCGGAATCGGCCAGTCCACCAGCAACAACGGCCTGTTCCCGACCACCCCCGGATACGACGAGGCCACCGGAATCGGAACCCCGAAGATGGCAGCCCTGATCACCGGCTCCTAGGCCAATCGGAAACGGTGGGGAACGAGATATCTCGTTCCCCACCGCCGCTGGCTCGGCCGACCCCTGCCTGCCAGAGCAGGAAACAGCCCCACGCCCGCAGCAAGCCGCTCACACGACACGGCTAATCGCCTTGGCCCGCATGACCGCTCGCACCGCATCCGAACTGGGTATCCTGCGCCGCACAATCGCCGCGAACTCGCCACCGGCTCGCAGCGCAGCGCTCGGAGAGCGGCAGAACAGGACGGCAGTTCCGCGCGTGCGCGGTGAGCACGATCGTTCATCATTGGCTGATGGACGATGCCCGTTCGGGGGTGGTCGGCTGGATCCGCGAGATCGTGCTGGACACCCCGGACCCGTGGGAGCTGGGCCGTTTCTGGGCTGGGCTGCTGGGCGGGACTCCGGTGGAGTGGTACCCGGGGTGGGTCACCCTGGAGCCGCCGCCGCGGGGCCAGCGGCTCTCATTCCAGGCCACCGGGGCGGGGCGCCAGGACGCCCCCGCAGCGGCGCGCCTTGTGCATTTCGACATTCTGGTGGGTGATCTCGCCGCCGCCCATGAGCGGGTGCTGGCCGCGGGCGCGATCTTCGTCAGCGAGCGCATCTCACCCAGACCCGGTCCCGGCGGCCAGCAGGTGCCATGGCGTGTCTACCGCGATCCTGCAGGCCACCCATTCTGCCTAGTCATCCGGTAACAACACACGCCGTCGGCGGCAGATCCGGACGTTCCGTAAGTGAGGGTGGCCGCCACTTGAGTGCCTCGGCTGGGCCTCGATCCGGTCAGGAATCGAGAAGCGCCTCGGTGTGGCCGGGTCTAGCCTGTCGACGGAGGGGCGGCCTGACGCCGGGCCCCTACGCGCCAGGAAGGGAAGCCCGCGAATGGCCGGGAAGAATGCCAAGGCCGAGTCCGGCGGCTTCAGCGCCGAGGAGCGTGCCGCGATGAAGCGCGCCGCCGAGCTAAGCGCCGAGGGCAAGAACGGCGCCAAGAAGGCGGATGGCCTGCAGGCGGTCCTCGACAAGATCGCGCAGATGGCGCCGCAGGATCGCGCGCTCGCCGAGCGCGTGCACGTGACGGTGACCGCGACCGCCCCCGAGTTGTCGCCCGGGACCTGGTACGGGATGCCCGCCTACACCAACTCCGACGGCAAGGTCGTCGTCTTCTTCCAGGACGCGGCCAAGTTCAGCTACCGGTACTCGACCCTGGGCTTCCAGCAGGCAGCGAACCTCGACGACGGCGACATGTGGCCGGTATCGTACGCGCTCCAGCAGTGGAGCCCCGCGGTGGAGAAAAGGGTCATCG
>Ga0181518_10005908_pt1 | contig 10393 bp, 9 predicted proteins | sample PEATcosm2014_Bin_28_FD_119751 | JGI IMG/M metagenome (GOLD analysis project Ga0181518, IMG submission 119751) | Peatland microbial communities from MTU Mesocosm Facility, Houghton, MI, USA - PEATcosm2014_Bin01_60_metaG | ecosystem: Environmental > Terrestrial > Soil > Wetlands > Peat | place... | reverse complement strand
CATAAGCGCGCCACGGCACGGCCGCGTTGCCGACGAACTGAAAGTTCGGCGCACTATCAACGAATTCGATGCCAAGCGGCTGCTCTCGGCCTACGGCATCCCCGTGACTCAGGAGCAGCGCGTTGCGTCCGAAGCGGATGCGCTCGCAGCCGCACGCGCGCTCGGTTTTCCCGTGGTGCTCAAAATCGTGTCCGATGCCATCGCGCACAAGACCGAGCTTGGCCTCGTCGCCGTCAATCTTAAAAACGACGAGGAACTGACGCGCGCCTATACGCGGCTGCACGAGCGCCGGGAAAAACTCGCCGCGCGGCCGGCCGACGCCGCTTTCCTGGTGCAGGAATTCGTCGCCGACGGCATCGAGATGTTCGCCGGCGTGTCGCGCGACCCCGACTTCGGCCTGTCGCTCGCCTTCGGCATGGGCGGCATCGCCATCGAGGTGGTGCGCGACTTCGCTCTGCGCATGCTGCCGCTGCGCGACGGCGATGCCGAGGCCATGATTGCCGAAACGCGCGGCGCGGCGCTGTTCGGCGCGGTGCGCGGCCGCCCGGCGAGCGACGTGAAAAGTCTTGCCACCTGTCTTTACGCGCTTGCCGACTTCGCCTGGCATCATGCCGCTTTGATTTCCGAAATCGATCTCAATCCAATAAAAGTGCTTCCCGAAAACCGCGGCTGCGTCGTCGTTGACGCCCTGATCGTGACGCAACCGGCGGAAAAGAAATTAAGAAAGAAATAAGCCGCTAGGCCATAACTGGCGCGATGTCGCAGACTTGCGTCACCGGCTCAGGCAAGGCGGCGCCGGCCAGATCGTAGCCGACCACGCGCAAAATTCCCGACGCGGGACACATGGCCACCGCAAGCCGCGTATAAGGATTGAGCACCGGCTCGCGCACCCAATCGAAGCGGCCGTCCGCCGACGAACCGTCCCACTTGGCCAGCGCTTCGCGGCGCGCTTGGCTGTAGCCCGTCGCCTCCTCGAACGAGCTGACGAGAAACCGCCGCGTGCCGATGCGGCCTTCCCAGCCCGGCCGCGGCGGCATCCAATCGTTGGCGGCGCAGGTGTCGTCCTCGCGGCTGATGAAGCCGGTCTCAGTGCGCTCGATTACGCAACGCTCGTTGGCGCCGCAGCCGATGAGCGTAAAAATCACCGGCCGTGCCACCGGCGTCGTTTCCAGCATGCGCCGCGCCGCGGGATAATCCGCACAACACTCGAAGGTTTGGCGCAGCAATTGGTCCGGCGGCATGAGATCGGTGCGTTGCCAGATCTTCAGGGCGTTCGCCGCAAAATCGAGCGGCCGTAGCCAACGATGGCGCATGCGCCGCCACATCGGCGCCTGGTTGATGCTAGCGGCAAAGCGGCCCGGCGCCATCGCGGTGAGCGCGCCGACATAGCCCGGCCAGGTCACGCTGAAGAAATCGCCGGCGGCGCCGCGCATGTGCGCCACGGCGATGTGGCGGCCGAGGCCCTTGAACGGCCAATCCAACGTGCGCAACAGCCACGGCGCACCATCGTGCTCTACGGCACGCGCGGTGCAGCCCCATTGATACGAGGCATTGAGCAGCCAAATGCCGGAGAAATTCAGCGCTTCCGCGATCCGTGCGATCTCCGCCACATAGGGCGAACGCGAGCGGCCGAGCCAGCGGCGCGACGCCCAGTCGAGCGCCGGAACGAGCGGCTTCGCCACTGCCGGAAAAAACTCGAGACAGGCGTCGCGCAACGCGCGCGCTTGCTCGGCATTTTGCCGCGCGTGGTCGAGCGGTCCGCCATCGCGGATATCGATGATCGGGATCGCCGGCAGGCTTGCGCTCATGATGCGAAATGCCGCTGTTTTGGCCCGTTCCGGCCGAGTCGACCGTAGTATAGTGGCATTAATACGAACGCCACGGGGGAACGCCATGACTGTCGCACGCCGACATTTCCTGAATCTTGCAGCGGGCACCGTCGCGCTGCCCGCGGTGTCGCGCCTGGCGCATGCGGATACCTATCCCTCGCGGGCGGTGCATCTGATCGTGCCGCAAGCGGCCGCCAGCTCCACCGACATCCATGCCCGCCTGATCGGGCAATTCCTGCAAGACCACCTCGGCCAAGCCTTCGTCGTCGACGTCAAGCCGGGCGCCGGCGGCAATGTCGGTACCGAGTTTGTGGTGCACGCGGCGCCCGACGGCTACACGCTGCTCACGGTCAATTCGCAGAATGCCATCAGCCCGTCGCTCTATCCCGACCTGACGTTCAACTTCCTTCGCGACATCGTGCCGATCGGCCAGATCAGCCTGGCGCCGATGATCATGGAGGTGAATCCGTCGGTTCCGGCCAATACCGTTCCGGAGTTCATCGCCTATGCCAAGGCCAATCCCGGCAAGATCAGCATGGCCTCGGCCGGCGTCGGCGGCCCGCAGCATCTCGCCGGCGAATTGTTCAAATCCATGACCGGCCTCAATCTCGTCCACGTGCCCTATCGCGGCTCGACGCCGGCGATCACCGATATGCTCGCCGGCCAGGTACAATTGATGTTCGACGTCACGCCGACGGCGCTGCCGCAAGTCAAGGCCGGCAAATTGCGCGCGCTCGCCGTGACAACGAAAGCGCGCCTCGATGCGCTGCCCGATATTCCGTCGCTGTCCGATTTTCTGCCCGGCTACGAGGCCGAAGGCTGGCTCGGTATGGGCGCGCCGACCGGCACACCGCAAGCGATCATCGACACGCTCAACAAACAGATCAACGACGCGCTCGCCGACGGCAAGATCAAGCAACGCCTCACCGATATCGGCGTCGTCGTGCACGGCGGCTCGCCGGCGGATTTCGGCAAATTCATCGCCTCGGAAACCGCGAAATGGGGCAAGGTGATCAAGGAAGCCGGCATCAAACCCGATTAGGATTTCGCCACATTCGCTCCTACACTGCGCTGCGGGCGCGGGCACGAACGGGAGGCCACAATGTGCGAGCTTTGTGCGGCAAAAGCCGGAGAGCCGCGGATCGCGCGGCGGAATTTTTTGCGGCTCGCGGGCATCGCCGCCGGATTGGCGATCGCGCCGCGCGCATTCGCCAAAGAGACAAAAACTCCGCCGAAGCCGGAAAATGTGCTGTCGCCTGATGCAGCGCTCGACCGGCTGATGAACGGTAATACGCGTTACATCGACGGCCTCACCAAGCGCCACGATTTCAAGCATGAACGCGAAGCTTTGAGCAAAGGGCAAAATCCGTTTGCCGCCGTGCTCAGCTGCGCCGATTCGCGCATCGCGCCGGAGCTCTGCTTCGACACCGCGCGCGGCGACGTCTTCGTCTGCAGGGTCGCCGGCAATTTCGCCGACGAGGAAATCATCGCTAGCTTCGAATATGCCGTGTCGGTGTTGAACACGCCGCTGATCCTGGTGCTCGGCCACGAGGCCTGCGGCGCCGTCGATGCCACCATCAAGTCGATCAAGGACGGCACCACGCTGCCGGGGCATTTGCCGGCGCTGGTGCATGCCCTGACGCCGGCAGTCCATGGCGCACAACAGCAGCCCGGCGATCTGCTCGCCAACGCGATCCGCGACAACGTCGCGATGAACGTCGACAGGCTGAAGACCACCGGGCCGATTTTGCAAGCGGCGGTCGACGACAAGAAGCTCCGCGTCGTCGGCGGCATCTACGAGCTGAAGACCGGGCGGGTCGAACTCTTGAGCTGACGGGGCACGCTTGCGCGCCCGCATCACTCCGCCTTGATGCCGGCGGCCTTGATGATCGGCCACCACTTCTCGATTTCCGCGCGTTGCAGCGCGCCGAGCGCCGCCGCGCTCTGTTGTTCCGGCGGCGGCACGTCGAGGCCCAAATCGGCAAAGCGCTTTTGCACGGCCGGATCCGCCATGGCGGCCACGGCGGCGCGATTGAGCTTTGCGATGATGTCGGGCGGCGTGCCCCTAGGCGCCCACAGGCCGTACCAGATATTGATGTAGAGGCCCGGCAGTCCGGCCTCGTCCACGGTCGGAATATCCGGCATCGACGCCAAGCGCGTCTTGGCGGTAACCGCATAGGCCTTGATCTGATTGTCGTGCACGCGCTGCATCGCCTCCGACACCTGGTCGAACATCATGTCGATGCGGCCGGCCATCAGATCGAGCAGCGCCGGATCGGTGCCGCGATAGGGCACGAATTGCAGATGGGTGCCGGTGAGGTTTTCGAAATAAACGCCGGAAATATGCGAACCGGAGCCGACGCCCGCGGTGCCGATGGTGGCGCTCGGATTGGCTTTGATCCAGGCCACGAGCTCGGTGAGATTCTTCGCCGGCAGCGTATTGCGGCTTACGACCAGCATCGGATTGGCCGGCAATTGCGCGATTGGCTCGAAATCGCGAATGAGGTCGTAGGGCAGCGCGTAGATCGCGCCGTTGACCACGTGCGTGCTCCAGTGGCCGATGCTGAGCGTGTAGCCGTCGGGCGTCGCTTTCGCGACCCGGCCGACGCCGATGCTGCCGGCGGCGCCGGTGACGTCCTCGACGATGACATTCTGCCCGAGCGTGCGGCCCATATGCTCGGCCATGAGGCGCCCCACCACATCGCTCGGACCGCCGGCGGCGAACGGCACCACCATGGTGATGGGCCGCGATGGATAATCGTCGGCGTTGGCGGCAACGATCGCGCCGCAGCCCAGCATCAAGCCGATGACGATCGCCGATAGCGTTTTCATCACCGTCATCTCACGCCTCAAATTGCGAAAAGTCGATCGGTGCGTGGCGATCGAGCGTGCGGCGAATTGGCGGCAGCGGATATTTCAGGCCGGTCGCGCAGTTGAACAGCACGACCTGGTCACCGCTTTTGACACGGCCGTCGGCGAGGCTTTGCTTATAGGCCGCGTAAGTCGCAGCACCTTCCGGGCACATCAGAAAACCTTCCTCGCGCGCCACCTCGTCGAGCGCCTGCGCTATCGCCTCGTCCGGCACCGCGATGGCGAAACCGCCGCTCTCGCGCACCGCGCGCAGGATCAGAAAATCGCCGATCGCCTGCGGCACGCGGATGCCCGCCGCGATGGTGTGCGCGTCTTCCCAGCGCGGCGCGTGCTCCTCGCCTGCCTCAAAAGCGCGCACCATCGGCGCGCAGCCCGACGCCTGCACCGCGACCATGCGCGGGCGTTTTTTGCCGATGAAGCCGACCGCCTCCAATTCGGCGAACGCCTTCCACATGCCGATCAGGCCGGTGCCGCCGCCGGTCGGATAGAAAATGACGTCGGGCACGGTCCAGCCGAGCTGCTCGGCGAGCTCGAGCCCCATGGTCTTCTTGCCTTCGATGCGATACGGCTCCTTCAAGGTCGAGACGTCGAACCAGCCGACTTTTTGCTTGCCCTCGCCGACGATCTTGCCGCAATCGTCGATCAGGCCATTGACGCGATAGACGGCGGCGCCCTGGATGCCGATCTCGCTCAAGTTGATTTCCGGCGTGTCCTCGGGACAGAAGATCGTGGTCTTGATGCCGGCATGGCTGGCGTAAGCCGCCAAAGCCGCGCCGGCATTGCCGTTGGTCGGGATCGCCATGTGCTTGATGCCGAAAGCCTTGGCCATGCTCACCGCCATGACCAGGCCGCGCGCCTTGAACGAGCCGGTCGGCAAACGGCCTTCGTCCTTCACCAGAATTTCGCCGCCGCGCAATTTTTTCGCCATTCCCGGCAAAGGCACCAGTGGCGTCATCGTCTCGCCGAGGCTGACGATGTTCTCGGCGCGCCGCACCGGCAGCAACTCGCGATAGCGCCACAGATCCGGCGGCCGGCCCGCCAACGCATCCTTGCTCAGCGCCTTCTTCACGCCGTCGAGATCGTAGCGGACGAGCAGCGGCTTGCCGGCGCGCGACAGATTATGAATCTCGTCGGCGGCGTAATGCTCGCCGGTCATCGAGCATTCGAGATGGCTGACGAAGGTCGGCCGCTCGGTGGTCAAGTTTTCGTTGGCGTGCAAGGCGGTCTCCAGTGGCGGGCTGAACGTGGATTTTCGCTCCTATCGAGCACATCTTACCCGCTTCGTCACCACCGGGCTTGACCCGGTGGTCCATGCTGAAACGCGGCAAACACAGCAAGTGTCGCTGCTCCATGGATTGCCGGGTCAAGCCCGGCAATAACGAGAAGATCACAGCCCCAAATACGCCTTCCGAATCTCCGGCTTCGCCGCGAGCTCCTTCGGCAAGCCTTCCATGAAAATGCGGCCCTCGGCGACGACGTAGGCGTAATCGCTCAGCGCCAAAGCCAGATGCACGTTCTGCTCGACCAGCAAAATGGTAAGCCCCGCTTCCTTCAGCCGCTTCAATGTCGTCAGCAGCTGATAGACCACGACCGGGGCCAGGCCGAGCGAGAGCTCGTCGATGATGAGAATGTCAGGATCCGACATCAGGCCGCGGGCGATTGCCACCATTTGCTGCTCGCCGCCGGACAGCGTGCCGGCCTGCTGGCGGGCACGTTCCTTTAACCGCGGGAACAGGCTGAACACCTGCTCTAGGCGGTCGGCGTATTTGGCCGCCGCGCGCTTGGCGAAGGCGCCCATTTGCAGATTTTCGGCGACGCTCATGGCGCTGAACAATTGCCGGCCTTCAGGCACCAGGGCAAAGCCGCGCGCCGCCTTGGCGTGGGTCGGCAGCCGCGTCACGTCCTCGCCCTCGAACAGCACGCGGCCGCGCCACGGCGCGATGGTGCCGGCGACCGCGCGCAACGTCGTGGTCTTGCCGGCGCCGTTGGCGCCGACGATGGCCGTGAGCGCGCCGCGGCGGGCTTTCAACGACAGTCCCCACAGCACCTGCACCTCGCCGTAACCGGCTTCGAGGCTGTCGACTTCAAGGAGCGCGTCCGCCATCACGCGCTCCCTTGCAGCGCCGCGGCGAGCTTTGGATCGCCGAGATAGGCTTCGATCACTTGCGGATTTTGCGCGACCTCGCTCGGCAAACCTTCGGCGAGCTTTTCGCCGTAATTGAGCACGACGATGCGGTCGGACAGGCTCATGATCGCCTGCATCAGGTGCTCGATGATCAGGATGGTAATGCCGCGCTCGCGGATACGGTGGATGATGCCGATCATGTGCTCGACCTCGGTCGGGTTGAGCCCGGCCAAAACCTCGTCGAGCAGCAGCAGCGTGGGGCGCGCCGCCAGCGCGCGGGCGAGCTCGAGGCGCTTCTTGCCGGCGATGGTCAGATGCAGCGCCAGCGTTTGCAGGCGGTCCTCGAGCCCGACGAAGACAGCGGCTTCGCGCGCCGCATCATGCGCCGCCTTCAACGGCAGGTTCTCGCGGCCGAAACAGGCGCCGACGGTGCAATTGCCCTCGACTGTCATGTTCATCAGCGGCTGCACGATCTGATGGGTGCGAGCCAGCCCCCGGCGCGCGATCAGGAACGGCTTTGCACCGGTGATATCGGCGCCGCGAAACATGATCTTTCCGGTCTCCGGCGTGTAGACGCCGTTGATCAGGTTGAACAGCGTCGATTTTCCGGCGCCGTTCGGCCCGATCAGGCCCAAGATCTCGCCCTCGCCCAGCACGAAGCTGAGATCGTTGACGGCTTGCAGGCCGCCGAAGCGCTTGCCGACGTGGTCGAGCTTAAGGATCGCCGTCATTCCAGCACCTTCTGGGTGCGCGGGAAGCGGCTATAGATGAAACCCATGAGCCCGCCGGGAAAGAACAACACGATGAGCAAGAGCAGCACGCCAGAGATGACCAGTTGGAAATGCGAGAACGTCCCAGAGACCAGAAGATAGCCGCGCAGCTCTTCGTACAGATAAGCGCCGAGCGCGACGCCGGTGACGGTGCCCTGCCCGCCCAGCATGGCGACGACCAGCGCCTCCGTGGACAACGACAGATCGAACGCGTCGGACGGCTGGATGAAGGCGCTCTTGAAAAAATAAAGCCCGCCAGCGACGGCGGGCAGGATGGCGGAGGCGCTGTAGACATAGGCTTTGTAGCGCGGCGTCGGCACGCCGAGGATGGCGGCGGCGTCTTCGTTCTGGCCGATGGCGAGAAGGCCCAAGCCGAACTTCGAGATCTTGATGCCGTAGCTGAGATAAAGCGACAACCCCATGGTCGCGACCAAAGCGAAATAGATCACCCACAGCGCCTGCGCCGGACCGCCGAGCGGCGTAAACACTTCGGGCGAGATGTAGATGCCGGCCGAGCCGCCCCATGGCTCGAAATTCTGCACAAAGGCCTGCACGCCTTCGACGATGCCGATGGTGGAGAGCGCGAAGAACGGGCCGCGCAGGCGCAGGATGCCCAAGCCGAAGATGAAGGCGAGCGCGCCGACGCCAATGCCGGCCGCGATGAGGCTCAACGCCAGCGGCCAATGATGCGCGTCGACCAGCCAGACGCAGATATAGCCGCCGAGGCCGAAGAACACGATGCTGCCGAAATTGATGTAGCCAGCATAGCCGAGCATCAGGTTGAGGCTGGAGGCGAGCGTGATGTAGACGGTGGCGAGCGCCAGGCTTTCGCGCAACTCGACATTATTGCCGAGCGCCGGAACGAGAATGAACGCAGCAATCACCAGCGTGATAATCCAGAAGAACGGCCGCAGCACCATCGCCGGCATCACAGGGCTCCGCGCCGCGACGCGAAAATGCCGCCGGGGAAGGCGATCAGCACCAGGACGAACAGGGCGAATTCGATCACCAAGGTCCAGCTCACCGGTACGAACGGCGTCACCGCGCCCTCGAGCAGGCCGAGCGCGACGCCGCCCAATAGCGCGCCCACCGGATTGCCGAAGCCGCCGAGCACGGTGACGACAAAGCCTTTGAGCTGATAGCCGTCGCCAGAGAGCACGGTGAACGGAAACAAGGTGCCGATCAGTAAGCCGGAGACTCCGGCCAAGGCGACGCCGCAACCGACCGTGACCGCGAGCACACGGGTGGTCGGAATGCCGACCAGTTCCGCGGCTTCCCGATTATTGGCGACCGCGCGCACCGCTTTGCCCAAGCGGGTGCGGTGCAGGAACAGATAAAGCGCCGCCGCGATCACCGCCGCGAGCACGGCGGCGAGAATATGGGCACCGGGAAACGTGTAGCGGCCGAGGCTGACGCCGGGCAGCGACACCGCGACATTGAACAGCGCGGTGCCCCACACGCCGGTGCCGATGCCGATCAACACCAGGTTCACCGCAAAGGTCGACAATAGGCTCATCAGCGGCGGCCGGCCGACCATGCGGTGCACCGCAATCCAATAAAGCGCGACGCCGGCGAGAAAGCCGCCGACCAGCACCGGCAGCAAAGCGAGATAGGGCGGCACGCCGAGCCCGGTCGCCAGGAAATAAAGCGCGAACATGCCGCCGACGATCATGGTGCCATGGGTCAGGTTGATGACGTCCATGACGCCCCAGATCAGGGTGAGCCCCATGGCGGACAGCCCATAGACGAGCCCGACCAGCACGCCGTCGATGATCGAAGCGATGATGCCGAGCATGTTTGCTGCTTGAAATGTCGGGGCCGGCGGCAAAGAACCGCCGGCCCGCGCCTGATTACTGGCTGGCCGAAATCGGATAGATCAGCTTGGCGGATTGCGCAGCCACGGGCCAGACCACTTGCCGGCCCGGCTTGCCGTCGACCTTCTGCCACTGCGCCAGCACCATTTCGTGGGCCGCCTGCAGCCCATGATGGCCGGGATCGGTCATGAACTTGATGTGGCCGAAGAAGGTGGTGATGTCGGTTGCGTTGAGCGCGTCTGTCACCTTGTCCGGATCGATCGATCCGGCCTGCTCGATGGCGTGCTGCAACACCACGCCGCTGGTATAGCCAGACGCCGAATGATAGTCGGGCTTGGCGTTGAACTTGGCCTGGAACGCCTTGGCGAATTCCGCCGTGGTCGGGCCGAATTGCGGCTTATAGGAAACCTGGATCTCCCATTGCGACGGCACGGTGACGCCCATCGCGGGCGCGCCCAGCTCGCCGAATTTATCGTCGGCCGGCGCCACCAGGATCGACACCCATTTCATGTTGGCCTTCTGGTCGTACATCTGGCGCGCGAGCGTGGCGCCGTCGGAATAATGGCCGCCGCCCATGAACGCGTCGGCATTCGATGAGATGATCTTGTTGACGATCGGGCCGAAATCGGTGGTCGACGGCGCGTAGGATTCGTTCATCACCACGTCGAGGCCGGCATCCTTGGCCTGCTGGGCGGCTGCGGCCATCACCGTCTTGGAAAACGGATCGTCGGAATAGACCATGGCGATCTTGGCATGCGGGTTGTTTGCCTTGAGCGCCTCGACCGCGCCGGAGAGGTAATGGCCGGCCGAGGTGATGACCATGAACAGGCGCTTGTTGCCGAGCTCGAACGGCTTCTCCTCGGCACCGCCGCTATTGATCATGATCTTGCCGTACTGCTCGGAAATGACGGCCGCCGGCGCGGTCAGGCCCGACGAATAGGGACTGAACAGGAAATCGGCTTTGTCCTGGACCGCGAGCCGGGT
>Ga0181518_10005905_pt1 | contig 10400 bp, 14 predicted proteins | sample PEATcosm2014_Bin_28_FD_119751 | JGI IMG/M metagenome (GOLD analysis project Ga0181518, IMG submission 119751) | Peatland microbial communities from MTU Mesocosm Facility, Houghton, MI, USA - PEATcosm2014_Bin01_60_metaG | ecosystem: Environmental > Terrestrial > Soil > Wetlands > Peat | place... | reverse complement strand
GAAGTCCGGTTGAAATACGCCTACATCATCAAATGCGACGAAGTGGTGAAGGACGCGGCCGGCAACATCACGGAATTGCGTTGCACCGCCGACCTCGACAGCAAAACGGGCGGCCCGACGGCGGACCGGAAGGTGAAGGGCACGATACATTGGGTGAGTGCCGCGCACGCCGTTGATGCCGAAGTCCGCCTTTACGACCGGCTCTTTACCGAAGCCGAACCGGAGAAAGATGGCCGCGACTTCAAATCCGTGCTCAACCCGCACTCGCTTGAAGTGTTGACGGCGAAATGTGAGCCAAGCCTGAAAGACGCGAAGCCGGAGTTGCGGTATCAGTTTGAGCGTCTCGCCTACTTCGCGTTGGATAAGGACTCATTGGTAGGGTCGTCACGCCGAGACGACCGCAACGAACGGACGGCTGGGCCAGCCGTCCCCACCTTGATTTTCAATCGGACGATTACATTGAGAGACACCTGGGCGAAGGAAGCTAGGAAATTATAGAAAGCCATGGCGGAAATTCTTTCACAAGCACACTATCTTTTTGAGAAATTTACCGCTCCTAACGCGGCGACTTTGTTGATGGGTTTGCCAAATACTCCCGAAAAAACATTTGAGAGCGATTGGCTCGATTTTAAGCGGGGTCGAGTTCAGGACAAAGACATTCCCCGTATTTGGAGCAAAATTGTTGGTGCTTTCGCAAACAATGAAGGTGGGGTCGTTGTCTGGGGTATCATTGCAGAAAAGGATGCCACCACGAATATCGATGCAGTTCAAACCTTAGATCTTGTTGCTGATGTCAATGCATTAAAAAGCCGACTCATGGAATTACGGCATCAAGCGGTTGACCCACCAATAGCAAATATTGAAATCGTTGGATTGCCACTAAAAGCGGGAAGCCCTGAAGGCTTTGTCATTTGTCTTATTCCCGAAAGTGGTTCAAAGCCGCACCGTTCAGAGCATGCCGACAAGAAATTTTACATTCGAATGGGAGACGCTTCACGGGAATGTAGTGTTTCACTTTTAAGACAGCTTTTTTATCCCAAAAGAAATCCCCGCATTGAAGCAACGATAAAATCCATTCGACGACCGAATGTAAGATTGGCACTGACGCCTGTAGCCGCAAATCAAAATCATGTTCGTTTCGCTTTTGAAATTGGAGTCAGTAATATCAGTGAAATCAGCATTGATGACGTTCAAACCCAAATTAAATGCGATGGTTACAAACTGTTTTCATTTAGTTGGAACAATATTCAGCAAAAATACGATGTCGAATTTCTGCCCAACGTAATTTCCTTTAAAACATCAATTCACCCCAAAATAAGTCAAAGCATGTACATTTTGTTAGCTTCAGAATCGCTAAATGATCCGAGAGATATTACGATTGGAGTCTTTGCGCGAGATATGCCGCCTCGAAAGGCAGTTTTGCCTTTTGTTACAAAGGAGGGCGATACTGCTTCCGTGGAATGTCTTCCGTAACGCTTTCAGAAATCAAAAAAGCTGACGACTCGTTCAAGGAATTTGGGCCGACCAGTTGATGCGTTGTGGAATTGCCGTCAAGCCGGCTTGAGATTATTCTGGTCGCACCATGATTTCCTTCATCGTTCCGGCGCACAATGAGGAATCGTGCCTTCCCCGGACCTTGCAGGCGATCCATGACTCCGCTCGCGTCGTGGGCCAACCGTATGAAATCATCGTGGTGGACGATGCCTCCACCGACGCCACAGCGGAGGTCGCCCGGCAACACAATGCGACAGTAGTCCCGGTCAATCATCGGCAAATCGCGGCCACGCGGAATTCCGGTGCACGCGCGGCGCACGGTGACCGGTTGTTCTTTGTGGACGCCGATACGACCATCAATTCGCGCGCCGTTGCCGCCGCACTTCGACAGATGGACAAAGGCGCGGTGGGCGGCGGCGCCTCGATATGGCTGGGAAAGAACGAGGTCGTGCCACTTTACATCCGGTTTATTGCCATCTTGAGTGTGTTCGGAGCAAAGCTCATTGGTTTCACCGGCGGTGCTTTCATGTTTTGCACGCGCGAAGCGTTTCAAGCCACCGGCGGATTCAATGAACGCCTTTACTGGTCGGAGGAAATCTCGTTCGCCCTGGCGTTGAAGCGCGAAGGCCGGTTTGCCGTGTTGTGGGAACGCGTGCTCACGTCGGGACGGCGGTTTCGCACCATGTCGGGATTGCAAATGCTGGCGGTCTGCGCCCGCGCGGCTTTGTCCCCGTCCAAAATGACCACCCGGCGCGCGTCCGTGGAAAAAGTCTGGTATGATTCCAATCGCGAGGCGGACGACATAATGCCCGATTCACTTGGCGTTCGCATTTCCAACGCCATCGCGTTGTTGATCATCATTGTGCTGGTCACAGGGCCGGTTTGGAATTTTATTCCCCCGTCATGGATGCCTTGGGACAGTCTGTCCGGTAAATTCAGATTCTTCATCTGCGGTTTTCTTTGCCATGTGGGATTGGTTCTCTGGCCGTGCGCATTCGTGCTTTTCAGGAATCTCCTGCGCCAAAAGCGGTGGACGGGGTTGGTTCAGTCAACGGCCTTGATCGCCTTCTGTGTGTGGCAGGCATGGGGCGCCACACACGGTGTCATCAGATTTTGGCCATGGCTTTATCATTGGTTGACGCATTTCTTCAATGGCTGACCACTCGTTCAAAGCATTTGCGCTCAACCGTTGAGCGCGTTGGCCGGCCTTGGCCTGAGTTGTGCTGATGTATGGCACGATGACTGGAGAAAAAACAGGCCGGGACAGTGACAGTGCGGATTTGCGCCCTGGCGTCAAAACTTTTCCACTGCTGCGGCGTGGACCGGTTATTGCGATCGAGGTGGAAACACGAAACTTCACTTCCCCGGCCCGCATGCAAAATGAAATTGATATCGTCCGCGACGTTTCCGAACGGCTCGACGCGGCGGACATCGGCTACATGCTGACCGGTTCAATGGCGCTGAACGGCTACGACCTGCCCTGCCTGCCGGGCAACCTGGACTTCGTCGTCGCCCTGCGCCCCGAAGAAGCCGAGGCCATGGTCCGTCTGTTCAGCCCCGTCTATGACATTTCACGCGAAGCGGTGGACAGTGCCATTGCCCATCAGTCATTTTTCAATTTCTTCCACCGGGAAAACCGCATCAAGGTGAACTGCTTTATCTGCCAGCAGACCAAATATCGTCTGCTCGAATTTAACCGCCGGCATCGCGTCAAATTTGAAAACTTCAAGACCTGGATCGTTAGCAAGGAAGACCTCATCATATCAAAGCTCCATTGGGCCCGGAAATCACATTCCGCGCGGCACTTGCGCGACGTGCAGAATCTCACCGCCACCGGGTGCGACACGGCCTACATCGAACGCTGGGCCCGGGCGCTCGGCGTCTCAAAACTGTGGCAGGAATGTTCGCATGCCTGACGCGCCGGGTTTTCCTCCAAAGAATTTGCTCTCGGCCAGTCGGAACCGGCATTTCACACCGGAGGCCAGGTCTTTTATTGTGAATTAGCACCACGGACGGTTTGCGCAATGGATTGAAATTGGAATCTTTCATCCCGGATTTCTTCTTTTCGCGTCAGAAGATTTTCTTCCTGCAATGGATCCAAGTTTCCGGCCAGGTAAGCCGGTACCACGCCGGGGCAGGCATCATCTGCCTCCGCCGACCTTTTCGACAACCGAAGGCTGAACAATGAAAGCAGTGCGGTCTGAACCAGGGTCAAAACCATGAACGCTTGCACGATAGTCGTCCACCAAGAGAAACCTCCGCCGGCCAAACGCGTGTCCATATGCGCATCGACCGCCGTGCTTGCTGGACTGCCCAAGGCAGAAGTCAAAAATTGCAACCCCAGCAAGGCCAATGAGGTGACGCTGGAATTCACCAGGAAACCGTTGATCAATCGCTGACTCACGTATTTATTGTTCATGTTTTCTGTACTGTTGTTTTGGTTATCGTTTGTTCTTCTTCTTATACTTAGGAACCGGCGGCCAAAGGTTGCAAAAATAATGGTCAAATCGTTAACCCGTTGAACAACAATACCGGAAAGGAACCACGGCGGCCTGCCGATTCACGCACGGCTTCAGGCTTGTACCGGCCGCGGGATGTGGTTTGTTGGTTTTCAGCCCGCCCAAGCCGGTTGGTTTATGAACAGAATGATCTTCACGACGCTGGTGGCAGCGGGCCTCGCCACCTCGGGTCGGTCAGCCGTGGCTACCGACGCTGCGGTTGAACTTGATGCCCTGGTTGGGAAAATCCGGGACGACATGGCCAATGGCCAAACGAACGCGAGCGACCTGGCCGCAATACTTTGACGGGCTGGGCCGGCAGAAGAAACTGGCGTTGAAATATGGCGTGAAGAAAATCCCTGCCACCTGCCTGCCCGACCGGGAGGGGAAAATCGTCGGCAAAGATTTGCGCGGCGAGGCCCAGCCGACCGCCGTGGCCAAAGCCCTCGAGATTAATTGACGCCGGTTAGAAAGCTGCGAAACATCCCTGCGTCACGGTTTTCGCTTCGGTTCTTCACCGAAAACCTTATCAATCATTTTTCGGAATTTGCTGTCCGGAACAGATGTTTGGTTTCGAGGGTCCTGGCCGGTAATCTCCGCCTCCAGGTCAAGCACCAGCGACTTCAACCGGTCGCAACGGGCATTGAGTTTTTTGATTAAAACTTCCAGTTCCCCGACTTCTTTTCTCAAGGTCTCCGCAATTTCCTGTTTATTCATGATATGGATGCCGATGTTGAAACGCCGGGCCGTTGCCGGATTTGCTTTTTACTTCTGCAACCCACTAAACCACCTTGGCCGGCAAATTCAAGAGGAAAGGGCGCATTAGAATGAATTGCGTGCGTTGTCGGCAGAGCGGCCAAGGCAATGTTTGGCAGGTGGTGCGCGCACCCGCGAAGTTCGGAGTCCCGCCATTCGGCGCCAAAAGAATTTGCTTGCGATCGGCCGGGCGCAATGTAGTTGTCTGACTTGAATCATTCCAGTTAACGCCAACATGAAAAAGATATTTTTGATCCGGCTGGTCGTGGCGGTGTTGTTGTCCTCCAGCCTGTTTGTCACCGTGGCGGTTGCCGGTGATGCCACCGATGAACTCAAGGCCCTTGTCACAAGAGTCAATGCCGACATCAAGGCCGGCAAACGGACGGAAGCCGCGCTGGCAGACGATCTCAAGCAATTCGACGTTTTGCTCGCGGAACACAAAGGGGAGAAGACGGATGCCGTGGCCCGAGTTCTCTACATGAAGGCGCAACTGTATGCCGAGGTGCTGAATGACCAGGCCAAGGCCGACCAATTGACGAAACAACTCGAAAGCGATTTCAGCGGCACCACCCTGGTTGCCCGGCTACAGCAACAGACCGAACGCGAGAAGGCCGCGCAGAAAATTCACCAAAGCCTGGTGAAGGGCGCTACCTTCCCCGACTTCAGTGAACAGGATGTCACCGGCAAACCGCTGTCCACCGCCGGTTACAAGGGTAGGGTGGTGCTGATCGATTTTTGGGCCACGTGGTGCGGTCCGTGCCGGGGGGAAATACCCAATGTCGTCGCCACCTACCAGAAATATCACAACCAGGGTTTCGAGATTATCGGGGTCAGTCTGGATAGTGACCGGCAGAAACTGCTGGACTACACCAAACAGCAGCAAATGACCTGGCCACAATTCTTCGACGGCCAAGGCTGGGAAAACAAGCTGGCCATGAAATACGGGATCGAAAGCATCCCGGCCACCTTTCTGTTGGATGGCAGCGGCAAAATCATCGGTGAGGATTTACGCGGCGCTGAATTGACGGAGGCCGTGGCCAAAGCCGTGGCAAAGCACTGAAGCGCGCGCTTCCGCGGGCTTCCGCTGAATACATTTTCAACACGGAGACGCGACCTCTCGTAGCACAGGCCCCCGGCCTGTGAACCTGAAACACAGACCAGAAGTCTGTGACGCAGTTGCCATCTTCCGGCGCTCATGGAGCACCGCTGCAATCTACTTTTTGTAATGGCAGAGATAGGCCACGTCGGTCGCAGCCTCGACATCAAAGGACGCCTGCGACGGGACCACAAAGAACTGGCCCCGGGCAAACGCCTGCCACGCGGCGCCCGGCAGTTTCGCCTTCAACGTGCCGGCAATAATTTGCATGCGTTCCTCCGAGTCGGTTTTGAAGGTGAATTTGCCCGGTTCGATGACGCCCACCGTGGCCGGGCCTTCCGATGTGTTCAACTCCAGGCTCTGAACTTTTCCGTCAAAATATGAATTGTGCTTCATGGGCGGATATAATTGCCGATTCAAGTACAAATGGCAACCTGGCAGGCGTCGGCGGACTTGTGTTTCACTTGCGGTACGCGTAGAACATGGCACACCATTATGCCAAGTGACAAAACTTCCAGCCCCCATTCGTCCTCCCGGCAGAGTGCGCGACTCAGGATGGCGGGCATCATCGTGCTGGTGCTCGGAATAGCCGGTGCGGGCGTCGTTTATTGGCTGGGCACGCGTGCCCCAGATGCGTCGGCTGAACTCTCCATGCTGGGATACAACCGGGCCCAAACGCGACAGATGGAGCAGCTTTACGGCAAATCGGGCACGGTAATTCAGGGTTGGCTCGATGATTTGAAACAGCCCGGCACACAGGCAATCCTCATCGCAGGGGTTTCGGCGCTCGTTGCGGCCGGCTGCTTTTACTTCGCCCGGTTGTTGGATAACAACGACGCAACCCCGGACGGAAGTGAGAGCTAGGATGATGTCCGGTGCGGTGTAGCGTTGGGCCTGTGGTTCAACCCATCGAGGCATAGCCTCGACACTACAACCAATTGGGCCACAGGCACGACGCTACATTCGACGTTGCAAATTTCGGCTCGACAACCTGACAGACGCATTGGATTTTCTCCGCGCATGGAACGAAAGTTCAAAGAGACGCCGCCGCGTTTGCCAGTTATCTTCCAGCGTTTCGATGCGCCGCTTTATTTTGTCACTTTCAACACGCTGTTGAAACGTCCGTTGCTGGCGAATGATCCCGTTCACGCCGCGTTTCGTAGCTATGCGGAGCAGGGATTGGAATTCAACGTGCCGACGGGGCGTTATGTGTTGATGCCGGACCACGTCCACGTTTTTGTCCGTATCGGGCGCAACATGACGTTGCGCCGGTGGGAAAGCGGCTTGAAGCAATGTCTGGGCAAAACCTTGACGAAGCTTGGATACAAACCGACAACCGTTCCTCCGCGAGGTGTAGAGTCGGCGCTGTGCGCCGAGGATCGAGCCACAGGCTCGATCACTACAATCTAAGCTGAAAAGTTTCTGGCAGCCCGGCTTTTTTGATCACCTGCTGCGGCACGATGAAAGTTACGCGCAGAAATGGGATTACGTCTGGCGCAATCCGGTGCGAGCAAAGCTGGTGGCGAATCCGGAAGACTGGCCGTATCAAGGTGAAGTTCATGTGATTGATCGGGTGTAGCGTTCGGCTTGTGGCCGAATCGGTCGAGCCACAGGCTCGACGCTACAACAAATTTATGCCTGACGACTCGTTCAAAGAATTTGTCCTCGACCAGTTGAGCGCGTTGCCGGAGGTGCGGGCGCGGGCGATGTTCGGCGCGCATGGGCTGTATCAGGGCGAACGTTTCTTCGGGATACTCGACGAAGGCCGGCTGTTCTTCAAAACGGACGCGCAATCACAGGCGGATTACGTGGCGCGCGGCATGGAACCGTTCACTTACGAGTCGAAGGGCAAGCTGATGACGATGAGCTATCACGAAGTGCCACCCGATGTTTTGGAAAACGCGCCGGAACTGGTCGCCTGGGCGCAACAAGCCATCCAAGCGTCTGCCCGCAACAGGAAATCTTTGAAAGCGTCCGGGCCAAAAACCGTTCGCCGCGGGTCTGGCAAGCAGTGATTCAGTGTGGCACAGGCCTCGAGCTTGTGCCACCGTCGCCAGTCCAAGTCAATTTATGTGGTTATGGGACGAACGGGGTTGCGCCCATGTTCTTTTTCGGATTTGCCGGCCGGGAGGATCAGAGGTCAAAATTTATCGCCGGCTCGGGCACTTTATCATCCATGCCGTGGCTGAAAATATTTTGAACGGTGTCCAGTAGTTCGTGCGGGTCCACCGGTTTATGGAGAAACGCTCGTGCGCCGGCGGCCAAACAACGGTCCCTATATTTCTGCGGTTCAGCCACGGAAATGACAATCACGGGTGTGCCCTTGGCTTCGTCCATGCGTTGGAGCCATCGCATGATGAGAAACGCGTCCCAGGTGTTGCCGCTCCCGGCGATATCGGGCGGAAAGAAGATGTCGAGCATGAGCAGATCCGGCTTTTCCCGGCGCACAATATTGAAAGCTTCCGAACCGTCAAGGGCGGTAAACACAATGTAACCTTTGGGTTCGAGCGCCGAAGTCAAGGTCTTCAGAATGACTGGATTGTCGTCCACAACCAAAATCTTTTTTGCCGGATATCCAGATTCCATAACTACAAAGACAGTTTCAGTTTTACCATCATAATTTAGCATCGCACTTGGGTAATTGGCAAACGAAATTAATGGGTTTTTGCAGGATATAACTGCTTTTGGCGCTGCTGCGCAGGCTGGGCGCAACCGCTCCTGGCACAGGCCTCCAGTGCGTAAACCCAATACAAAAACCGGCGGGCGGCGCCGCAGCCGCCAATCGAAATCATACCCCCTGGCCGGGAGACAGGTTCACTTCAACGCTAAAACGCAATGAAACATCGCAAACGAAAAGAAATTGTTCCGGCGCGCAGTTGCGTTATAGTTTGCGCTGATGCCTGTCCAAAATCTCATCGTCAAAGTCCAGAAACGGAACCGCGCGCTCGTGAAGTTCGATCCGGGCCGCATCTGCAAGGCGCTGTTGCGCGCGGCAGAATCCATCGGCGGCTTTCGCACTGATTTTTTGCCGGGTGTGAATGACAGGATTTTCAGCGCGCACGGCTCGGACGCGGACATCGCCGCCTTTCTGGCCGACACGGCGATTGTCTGCCTCAATTCCGATCCGCATCACCTGATTTCGAATTTCCCGCCGACGATCGAAGTGATTCAGGACGAGGTGCTGCACGCGCTGCGCAGCCATGGTTTCCAAAACACCGCCGACGCCTACGAATGTTATCGCTGGGGGCGGCACTGGCTGCGCGAGGGCGCGCTGACGCCGGAAAAATTTTCCGGAAACGGTTTTCCGTCCGAGCGGATGGCCCAGATTCTCGATTGGAACCGCAAGCAGGGCGTGGACACCGTGGCCGGCCTCAACGAGACGGTCCGCAGCGGGCGCATCAAGGAAGTGATTGACGCGTCGCTCGCGGTTTACGAAGCGTCACTGGATGAGGCCGCGCAAAAGGTGGTGTCGCGCCTGAATGCCGGCAACCGGTTGCGGATGATGTGGGTGAGCGGACCCAGTTCATCCGGCAAGACGACGACGACCGTGAAGCTCACGCAACGGCTGAAAAAACAGGGCCTGCGTTTTTTGATGCTGAACCTTGATGATTATTTCTGGTCGCTGGTTGAACATCCGACGGACTGGATCAACGACCGGAATTATGAGGCGCCCGAGGCGCTCGACATCCAATTGTTGAACCAGCATCTCCGGGCGCTGCTCGACGGGCAGCCGATTGAAAAACCGGTTTACAGCTTCAAGGAAGGGCGGCGCACCGGCACGAAACCGGTCAAGCTGGAGGCGGACCAGATTTTGTTGCTGGATTGTCTGCACGGATTCTATCCACCCATCACCGAGGGCATTGATGCTTCGGCGCAGTTCCGGCTTTACCTGGAAACACTGAACATGCTTTACGAGGGCGACCAGCCTTCGCCCGGAGGCTATGGCTCGCCAGGCGGCAGCGCGAAACGGCTCGCGCCGTTTGCGGATGTGCGGCTCATCCGGCGGATGCTGCGCGACGCGCGCCATCGCAATCACAGTCCGCTGGGCACGATTTTGCACTGGCATTACGTGCGCCACGGCGAATTGTTCAGCATCATCCCCCTGATGGGCCTGGCCGATCACGTGGTCAACGGCGGATTCCCATTCGATTTGCCCGCGCTCAAGCCGTTTTTCACCGGCAAAGGCAATTTGCTGCCCGAGCCGGAGGCGTTCGGACCGTACGCGGGCTTTCTCGACGCGCGCATCCGCTACGACCGCATCAAGGCGCTGCTCGAATTGGTGGAAGGGTTCACGGAGCAACAGGTTTCAACCGGCGACCTCATTCCGGGCGACGCGGTGATCCGGGAATTTATCGGCGGGAGCACAATCAAGATTTCGCACAACGAATAAGAAGGGCTGCGTTTTCGGGATTTCACGGAGAAACAGGTTTCAGACTGCAAGTTGATCCCCGGCGACGCGGTCATCCGGGAATTCATCGGCGGCAGCACGATTAAAATTCCGCACAACGAATAGCAACAGTGATTCCTGGGAGCGCCGACGTCTCGTCGGCGAGTTG
>Ga0181518_10005904_pt1 | contig 10402 bp, 11 predicted proteins | sample PEATcosm2014_Bin_28_FD_119751 | JGI IMG/M metagenome (GOLD analysis project Ga0181518, IMG submission 119751) | Peatland microbial communities from MTU Mesocosm Facility, Houghton, MI, USA - PEATcosm2014_Bin01_60_metaG | ecosystem: Environmental > Terrestrial > Soil > Wetlands > Peat | place... | reverse complement strand
GCCAGCAGGATGCCAAGCATGAGTTTGCGCAGCATCAGGCCACCTCGTTTTGAAATCAGCTACCTACCGCAAATGCGTGCCTGTGCAGGGCCGAAACGTCAGTTGCACCTGGGACCCGGGTATGGAAAGCCGCCGGCACGTTGGCCGGTGAACCTCCAGAAAGACCGGAGGGTTACTCTGTTGAATCGGAACGGTAAGGAAGCGCGGAGGCTAACGCTCCGCGGGGCGGGTTCAACAGAAAAGCGTCCGGCGTTCGGGAAATGGAACAAGGACAGAAACGAGCTAATGGACTGAGGCACTTACGGGTGACGTCAGAGTGCTTCCCGATACAGAACCGCAAGTTCTTGTTCCAGAAACGGAACAAACGCGGCCAGATGCCCCAGGCCCCTGCACGATTCTCGCTTGGCATTCCGCCGCAAAATGGCCGACCGCATCGTACCGGCGCGCTCGCTGCTATCCCGGCGGCCAGCGCAGCACGCGTCCTCCCAGCAAATGCAGGTGAAGGTGGAAGACCGACTGGCCGGACTTCGGCCCCACGTTGAAGCAAGTGCGGTAACCATCTTCGATCTGCCGTTCGCGCGCGATCTGCGCCGCGACCAGGTGGCAATAGCCGATGATCTCGGCGTCTTCCGGCGCGGCGTGCTTCAGGTCAACGATGTGCTTCTTGGGAATGATGAGGACATGGGTCGGCGCCTGCGGCCGTATGTCCTCGAACACGTACACGCGGTCGTCTTCGTAGACTTTTTTCGACGGTGATTCGCCCCGGATGATGCGGCAGAATAAGCAGCCCGGCATGGGCTGAGATACTACAGCATCGGGATTACGTTCACGCTTCCGGGTGGCCCTGGGCCTCTTCCGGATGCTCCTGCTCAGCGCCGTGGCGGCGCAATATCTGCGGCAGGTTCTGGGAAAACGCCGAACGCGGCATGACGGCATCGCACCCAACTTCCAGCGCCTTCACTTTCAGCTCGCCCTGCAGGTGCGAGACGAAGCCCACGATGGAAGTCCCCTTCTTCAACTTCGACTTCAGCTTGGGGATGGTGGTCAGCGGCTTGGCGCCGGTGTTGTTGAGGTCGAAGATGATCAGCGAAGGCTGCTCCTCGCTGGCCTCGATGCGCTCCAGCGCTTCCTTCTCCGTCTTGACGAACTCCACCTTCACGTTGAGCTTGCGCGCCGTCTCCTGGACCTTGGTGCGGAAGAAGAGGTCGTCGATGAAGGCGAAGATGCGGGTGCCGGCATCCTCGCGCACCGGCAGCGGCTCGACCTCGGCATGCTGGAAGAATCCCGTGCTGCCGCTGGTCATCGGCCCGGGACGGAAGCGGTTGCTGCTGCCGCCGCCCGGTCCGTTGCCTCCGCCCTGCTGGTTGTTGCGATAGCTGTGGTCCATGGGACCGACGAAGGCAGTGCCCCGCCCGCGGCTCCGCCCAGAGCGGCTGCCGGGCTGTCCCGGATTTGCTCCGGTGCCATGCTTGCGCCGGCGGCGGCGTCCTCCCCCTCGGGGAAAGTTTGGCTTGTTCATGTTCCTCGTGCGGCCGCAGTGCGCGGCCCTCTTAGTGCCTTCCTGGTTTCAGTCCACGCTGAGATGTGCACTCGCCCGGATGGCGCAACTGCAGCGCGTTGGGAGAACCCGATGCGGATCACGCTCCCTCACGCTCCTGGCGTGATGGGAAGCCCCGTTTTCAGGGACAATCGAAAACCACTCTCGCTCGTTCAGCGCCCTGGAACTTCTGCGCGGATTGCCAGCACGGGAAGGTGTGGCCGTTTGGAAGACAGCCAAGATGCTACCACGTTACCGCGCCCGTGCAAATGCAAAACGAAACCCTATTTCCACATCCCGGTTGCGGAAGGCGGCGGCGAGAGAAATCCCTCACCCACAGATGAATTGACCAGGGAAAAGATGTCAAGAAATTTACCAGAAAAAAGGGCGTCGCCAGGACGCCCACAAGGGAACTTTCACCTTGATTCGTCGAGCCGGGTTAGGCTCACTGCGGCCTGCCTCCGGAACCCTCCCCCCTACTTCAAAAGTGCTCCGTTACAGGGCGCACCGTTCATGGAGCAACTCGTGAGCCACATCGCCATGCTGATTACATTGTGGTTATGGATGGCCGACGCTGGCCGTCTACAGCTTTCTATAACTGCCTCCGCTTCCGCCTATGGGTTTTTGTAGCCGGAAGCCCGCAAGCCGTTTGGCATCCCCGCGGCACTTCTGATATAGGAACCGGGTGCCTGACTCGCCGCACAAAGCCGTGGTGCAGGAAGCGTTCACGCGGCAAGCCGACGTGTACGCAGTCACGCCCACGGTGGCGGACCCGGCCCGCATCGAGCGGCTGGTCGAAGCCGTTGATCCCACGCCACAGTCGCGCGTGCTCGAAGTCGCTTGCGGTCCCGGATTCCTGGCGCTGGCCTTTGCCGCGCGCTGCCGCGAGGCCGTCGGGCTCGACCTTACCGACGCTCCGCTCGCCATCGCCGAAAAGAATGGGCGCGAGCGCGGACTCGCAAACGTCCGCTTCCAGCGCGGCGATGCCGACCGTCTGCCCTTCGCCGAGGGCGAGTTCGACGTGGTTGTCTGCCGCTTCGCCTTCCACCACTTCGAAGAGCCGGGACGCGTGCTGCGCGAGATGGCGCGCGTCTGCCGACCGCTGGGCAAAATCGCCGTCGAAGACCTGGTGTCGAGCGAGCACCGTGCGCGCGGCGACTATCAGAACCAGTTCGAGCGGCTGCGCGATCCTTCGCACACCCGCGCGCTTGCGCCCTCCGAACTGCTCGCGCTGTTCACCGCCGCCGGACTCGAACTCGAGCGGCTCTACTCCGGCGAACTGGTGCAGAACCTGGAGCGCTGGCTTGCGAACAGCCAGACCCCGCCCGACCGCGCCGCCGAGGTCCGCGCCCTGATCGAGCGCGACGGTCGCGAAGATTTGAGCGGCACGCGTCCCTGTCTGGAGGACGGCCAGTGGTTCTTCCGCCAGCCAACGCTGGCAGTGGTGGCCCGCAGGCTGGCTCATAGTCTCCCTAAAATGTGAGCGCACCCAATTGGTGGCGAATCTACCCCTGCGCCGGCTGCGATGCCGGATGCGCGCCCGGTTCTTCCGCGCTGCCGCCGAGGTAGGCCTCCTGGACGTGCTGGTTGTCGAACAGCATGTCGCTCGGGCCCTCGAGGACGATGCGGCCGGTCTCTATAACGTATCCGTAATCGGAGACCTGCAGGGCGTAGTCGATGTTCTGCGCCACCAGCAAGATGGTGACGCCGTGCTTCACGATCTCGCCGACGAAGTTGAAGATCTCGTCCACCAGAATGGGAGCGAGGCCGAGCGAGGGCTCGTCGAGCAGCAGCAGGTGGGGCTCGGCCATGAGTCCGCGGCCGACGGCGCACATCTGCTGCTCGCCTCCGGAGAGCGTGCCGGCGAGCTGGTGGCGGCGTTCCTTCAACCGGGGGAGAAGGCCGTATACGACTTCAAGATTCTTGGCCACGTGGGGCCGAAAGGCGGGCGGGAAGGCGCCCATCTTGAGGTTGTCTTCCACGCTCATGCCCGGCCACAAGTGGCGGCCTTCGGGGACCAGAGCGATGTGGCGCTGGACGCGCTGATGCGGCGGCAGGCTGGCGATGTCCTGGCCCTCGAGCATGATCCGGCCGCGCTTGGCCTTGAGCACGCCGATGATGGCGTTGAGCGTGGTGGTCTTGCCGGCGCCATTGGGTCCGATGATGCACACCACCTGGCCCTTCGTGACCGAGAGCGAAATGCCCCACAACACCTGCACCGCGCCGTAGGACACTTCCAGGTTCTGGATGCCGAGGATCGGAACTGGGCTGCCGTCAGGCAACGCGGCCCCTCTTTTGGCTTCCGGCTTTGCCCAGATAGGCTTCGATGACCGACTGGTCGTTCTGAATCTCGTGCGGGTTGCCCTCGGCCAGCTTCTGGCCGTAGTTGAGCACCATGACGCGATCGCAGACGGCCATGATGGCCTTGACGTCGTGCTCGACGTACATGATGGTGGTCCCCTGCTGGCGGATGCGCCGCAGCAGGTCGAGCATGGTGCGGGTCTCGGTGGGGCTGAGGCCGCCGCAAATCTCGTCGCAGAGCAGGAGCTCGGGGTCGGTGGCGAGGGCGCGCGCCAGCTCCAGGCGCTTCTGGTCGCCCAGGGAAATGTTGGCCGCGAGCGCGTCGGCCCGGTGGTCGAGTCCAACCCGGGCCAGCACTTGCATGGCGTAGTCACGCGCCGCCGCGGTGCGGGTGATGTTCTTGCGGCCGAAGTGGGAGGCCACCTGCACGTTCTCCAGCACCGTCATGGCGCGAAACGGGCGCACCACCTGGTGAGTGCGCGCGATGCCCGACTTCACCAGGCTGAAAGGCCGCTGGCCAGTGACGTCCTTGCCGCGGGAGCGGATGTGTCCCGCCGAGGGCTGCAGCGCGCCCGCGATCATGCTGAACAGCGTGGTCTTGCCGGCGCCGTTGGGACCGATGAAGCCGTAGATGTGCTGCTCGGGAACAGCAAAGCTGACGTCCTTAACCGCTGCCAGCCCCCCGAAGTACTTCGTCAGCTTCTCGACTTCTAGAATGGGCGTTGCCATTTTTCCTCTTGGATCTTCGCAGCCGTCGGAAAAGCTTGCCCAGCAGGCCCGCAAGGCCGTCGGGTTCCAGCAAGATTATCAGGATCAGCAGGGCGCCATAAAGCAATAGATGGATTTGGGGGAAGTTAGCCACCAGTTGCTCCTCCACGATCCCGAAGACCACTCCGCCCAGAACCGCACCCCAGATCGTGCCGATGCCGCCAATCACCGGCATGAGCAGGATGTAAACACTGGTTTGGAAGGCGAATACCCCCTGGGGATAGATGAAAGCGGCATAACGCGCGAACACGCCCCCGGCAATGCCGGTAAAGGCCGCCGCCACGGCGTGGATCGCCAGCTTGTAGGAGTAGGGGTTAACGCCGAGGTCGGCGGCGGCGTCCTCGTCTTGCTTGATGGCGCGCAATCCCATCCCGAACTTGCTGTGCATGATGAGAAACGACGCGGCCACGGCCAAGGCCGCCATGCCCAGCGCCGTGTAGTAATGGTCGACCTGGTGGAATGGCCGGTGCTCCGTGATGCGGAAGCCGCTAGCCCCACCGGTGATGGCCAGGTTGTTCATGATCACACGCGTGGCTTCGCTGACGCCGATGGTGGCGATGGCGAAATAAGGTCCGCGCAGGCGGAAGGTCGGCAATCCGATGAAGACCGAGGCCAGCGCCGGGATGAGACCCGCACCCAGGAAGGAAAGATAGGGGTTCACCCCGCGATCGATCAACAGCGCAGCACTGTAGGCGCCCAGTCCGTAGAAGACGGCAAAGCCGAACGAGACCTGTCCGGTGAGGCCGCCCAGCAGGTTCCAGCCCAGGCTGGTGGTTATCCAGACGAAGGTGATGAACAGAAGACGGATGATGTTGGGCGTGAGTCCGGCGGTCGGCAGGAACGCAAGCACGCCCAGCAACAGCCAGGGCAACAGCACCCGGATGCGCGCCTCCAGGCGGGACGGAGCGAAGACAGCGGTGCTCATGCCAGCCGGCGCCTTCTCGCCCACAGGCTAGCGACGCCGCCGGGCAGCACCACCAGCACTACCACCAGCATGCCGAATGAGATCGCCGGCTGGTACTGGGCGGGAACGAAAAGAATGCTGAAAGTCTCGACCAGGGCGAGGATCACGGCCCCCAGCGCCACGCCGGAAACCGATTCCAGGCCGCCCAGCACGATGATCACAAACGCGCGCAGCAAGAAGGGACGCCCGAAGTCAGGGTCGAAAGAAAAAAGCGTGGCCAGCAGGGCGCCGGCGACGCCGGCGAAGGCGATGCCCATACCGAAGGTGAGGCGGGCAGTCTTCTCGTCGTCCACGCCGACGATCCTTCCCGCGTAGCGGTTCTGGATAAGCGCGCGCACCGAGCGCCCGAACCAGGTGCGGCTGAGCGCGATCTCCAGCACCGCCATGCAGCCCACGGCCGCCACGAATACCAGCAGCCGCAGCGTCGAGATGGTGATCGGCCCCAGGTGGAGGATGGCCAGCGTGCGCGGCGTGAGGATGGAGCGGTCGGTGTTTCCCCAGACCAGATAGCCGATGTTCTGCAGCACGAGCCAGATTCCGAACATGAGCAGGAGCGATTGCAGGGTGGGCCGGTCGGAGTGCGGCAGCCAGCGCACCAGCAGCCAGTGGATGGCGATCCCCACCAGAAAGAAAAAGGGAAAAGCCAGCAACGCGGCCAGGATGGGGTCGAGATGCAAGCGCTCGTAGAGCTCGTAAGCGAAATAGGCGCCCATCATCATGAAGCCGGCGTGGGCCAGGTTGACGATCTTCATCACCCCGTAGATGACAGTCATGCCCACCGACATTACGGCGTAGATGCCGGCCAGCAGCAGAGCGGCGATGAGCAGGTTGAGGAAATCGACGAAGGTCATTAAGAATTAGGTAGCAGGCGGCAGGAGGCAGGACGCAGCAAAAGCATCTCTCCTGCTTATTTCGTCCTGCCTCCCGCTTCCTGCCTCCTGCTTCCTGCCTTGGCTCACTTCTTCCCCGCCGGGATCGGCACGATGACCTCACCCGTCGCGGCATCCTTCGGATAGACGATGTCCACCTTGGCTTCGGGCTTGTTCTGCACGATCACGAAGGCGTAGCCCACCTGCCCGTTGGGGCCGAACTTGAGCACCTGGCCGGGCACCAGCGAGTCCTTCATCTCGAGCTTGCGCAGTTGGTCGCGGATGGCCGTCTTGTCCAGGCTGCCGGCCGCCTCAATGGCGGCTGCCAGAGCCCGCATGGCTTCATAAGCAGTCGCCGCATACCAGGAATCGACCTTATGGCCGGTGAAACCCTGGTAGTCGTCGGCAAACTTCTTCACCTGGGGGTAGGGCAGCTTGTCCGACCACCAGATACCGGCAAAGATGTAGTCCACGCCGTCGCCCAGGGCCTTGCGGGCGTCGGCTTCCGGGCCACGCGCGCCGTAGCTGATCATCTGGTGATGCATGCCGCTCTGGATGTACTGCCGGTGCATGGTGATGTAATCCTGCAGGTGAGCGTCGGAAAGGAAGATGTCCGCCTTGGCCTGCTTCACCTTCTGCAACAGGCCGGAGAAGTCAGTGCCGCCGAGATCGAACTTCTCGCTGAACACCACGTTGAAGTAGCCGGGATGCTGCTTGAGCCAGTCTTCGATGCCCTTGCCGTAGTCCACGCCGTGGTCGGTGTTCTCCAGCGCCATGGCGACCTTCAGACCTTTTTTCAGCTTGCCCTGGTCCACCAGCGTGCCGAGGAATTCAGCGGTGGTGTAGCCCAGCAGGTTGACGGGCGTCAGGGTGCCGAAGGCGTATTGGTAGCCGTGGGCGAAGATGCTGGAGGCGGCGGCGCCGGGGGTGATCCAGGGCGTCTGATAGCGGTCGGGCATGACGGATTCGGCCTCGCCCAAGGCGGTCGAGTAGCCGCCAATCACCGCCGTGACGCCGTCGGAGCTCATGGCGCGCTCCGTCAGTTGCGCCGACTTGGCGGAGTCGGAGCCGTCATCGTAGAAGACTTCTTTGAGGGGAAGCTTGCGGGCGCCGACCTGCAGGCCGCCGGCGTCGTTGATCTGCTTGATGGCCAGCTCGATGCCTTCCTTCTGATAGGAGCCGGGCTTGCCTTCGCGTCCGGTGGTGGGCAGCACCACGCCGATCTTGATGCCTTCGCTTTCCGCGCTCTTCTTGCTGCAACCCGCCAGCGCCAGGCCCAGAACCGCCACCAACAGAACCGCGGCGGCCACAGCCTGCCTACCCACGAATGATGCTGAAGAGTTCCTCATGCCCTTCCTCCTGAAGATGGATGTGCGCAGCCGCCGGAGGTGGTTCCCGTGCGTGGAAGATTGGGCTGCACTAGAACTGCGGCGCGCATCATAGCCCCACGGCGGGCGATGCGCAAGGTTTCAGGTGCGCGGGGATGGTTGGATCGGGTCCGGCGGCGGCGATCCTCCCGGATTGCTTCTAGGACCATATTTCCATTTTGAACTGTGGTCCGAACAAGCCTGTGGGTGTATTCTGCTGCGGCTCAGGATGCCACAATGGAAATCCTGTCCAAACGGGGTGACGGCACATGTCCAAGAGAGAGCGCTTGGTACTTAAGGTAGCGGTGTTCCTATTTTTCGCCGCCATCGCCGGATGCGGCAAGAAGGAAGAGGCGGCGCCGTCGCAAGCTGCGGCCCCCGCATCACCAGCTGCGCCAGCTCCAGCTCCGGCTTCGGCTCCGGCCTCCGCACCTGCAGCGGCCCCAGCGCCGGCTTCTGCGGGCGCTTCGCTCGCCGCGACCAACGGCGATATCCCGGGCCTTCGCGTCGCCGTCAACGAACTCAAGCGATCATCGAGTGCCGTCACCTTGAAATTCACGATTTACAACGACAGCGACGCAGAGTTTGACATTTACGCCAAGTTTATCGAAGAGCCTTACAAGGGGTATCGCAACTTTGGCGGGGTCCATCTGGTGGACACGGTGTCCAAAAAGAAATACTTCGCCGTGGCGGACAGCGATAACAAGTGTCTTTGCAGCGACGACGTCCCGGCGATTGCGAAAAGATCATCGGTGGCGCTGTGGGTTAAATATCCCCCGATTCCCGACGACGTGCAGAAAATTACCGTCCAGATCCCGCACTTCATTCCCATGGATGACGTCCCGATCACTCGCTGACGCCGCATCGCGAGAATGAAATGGAAAACTCTTCGATGCGCGCGGGTTTGCTCGTGCTGGCCCTGCTGGCGCTTCCAGGCTTGAGTGGAGCTCAGCAACTCGGCGGCAAGATTTCCGATCTGAAATTCAAGGTTCTCGATCTGAACTATCGCGTCCAAGACATGGGCGGAAAAGTCCAGGACCTCGAGCTCAAAGAAACGCCGACAGAGCTGCGCATCGAATTGGCCGCTGACGTTCTCTTTGATTTCGACAAGGCCGATCTCCTGCCCCAGGCGCAACCAACCCTCGAGAAGGCTGCACAGATCATCCGCGATCGCGCAAAAGGCGAGGTCCGCATTGACGGCTACACCGACGCCAAAGGTTCCGATGCCTACAACCAGAAGCTCTCGGAACGCCGCGCGGAAGCCGTGAAGGCCTGGTTCGTCAACCCGGGGAAGATTCGCAACGTGAAGTTTGTGACGCGGGGCTTCGGCGCCAAGAATCCGGTCGCGCCCAACACCAAGCCCGACGGCTCCGATAATCCGGACGGCCGCCAGAAAAACCGCCGGGTCGAAATCACCATCCGGAAGTAGCCGCCGGGAAAACTCGATTAACTCCTGCTTTGTGACGCTCGGTTCTAGCGCCTTCAGATATTCCACAAAGCCCTGCTCATCCCCGTTTTCGATCAACTGCTGCAGGTTGCGCAAGCCCGCGTTGTCAGGTGCGCGGCGGTACGGCTTGGTACGACTTGGCCGCGTCGGGCACGGGCGTGCCCAGAATCCGCAGGTAGGTGGAGAGTTGGGCGCGGTGGTGCACTTCGTGCTCGTTGATGCCCAGCAGGATGACCCAGACCTTGCGCCGGATTCCCAGGTCCGGGCGCACGCGTTCTTCCTCGAAAACTTCGGCCGGACAGGCGCCCACCGCGGCCAGGGTCTCGCCGTGCACGCGGGCAATGTTGGCCAGGTCCTCTTCCAGCGTGCGGCGCGGCCCGAGGGTCGAGCGCAGGCCCTTGGGGATGCGGGTCACGTAGTAGGCGAAGTCGCTCTCGAGCGCAACCCGGCGGACTCCCTCTTCCGAAACCCACAAGTGCTGCAGCATCTCCCCGACCGAGAGCGCGTCCTTTTCCGGGCGCCAGTCCATGTGCTCGGGGCGGACCATGCCGAGGATCTCAACCATCCGCTTGTGGATGGCTTCTTTCTGCTTGAGGAAGATCTCGCGGAATTCCATGGCGCCAGATTATAGGCCAGTGGGCGGAGTGTTGCCCGGTCAGGCAAACCACGGGCAATCCCTCAGTTGATGGGGGAGCCGCCGCGGGCCTGAATCCACTTTTCCAGTTCAACACGCGAATCGCCGGAAAGGCTGACGAAGCGGATGCCCACCCCGCCCTGGGGATCGGCCCATACGATCTCGCCCTGAGCATGAATCACCGTCGTGGTCCCGGGCAACTGAAAGCGCAGGCGAAGGATTTCGTCCTCCTTGACCGGGTCGCGGAAGCGCAGCCCTATGCCCGCCATGGCGAGATTGACGAGGTCGGCGCGGCGGTCGATGATGCGGCCAAAGCTGACGTAGACCTCGCCGGAGGCGGGATAGCGTGGGTGGCGGCGCTCGTCATTGCCGACCAGGGCCTGCACCCGCCGCAACTCCTGGCGGGCGCGATCACAGTTGACGGGCTTGTTGAGCACCAGGTTGGCGCCCATATCCACAGCATCGGCGCCCTGGGTGTCTCCATTCAAGATGGCGAGCACCACCGCGGCGCGGTT
>Ga0181518_10005897_pt1 | contig 10412 bp, 10 predicted proteins | sample PEATcosm2014_Bin_28_FD_119751 | JGI IMG/M metagenome (GOLD analysis project Ga0181518, IMG submission 119751) | Peatland microbial communities from MTU Mesocosm Facility, Houghton, MI, USA - PEATcosm2014_Bin01_60_metaG | ecosystem: Environmental > Terrestrial > Soil > Wetlands > Peat | place... | reverse complement strand
GCTTCGACCTTGGCCGCTGGATGCCTATACTTCTTTCATCTAGGACCTAGTGTGCACCAAACCCTGATCTGGGGCCCGTCAAACGCCGAAAACGGGTTCACTTTTGCGAAAGTCGGGCTAGCGGGCGGATGGGGATGCGCGCCGCGCGGGAGGCGCCCGCATCGATGGGTTGTGCGGTTCCGGCGCAGCCATGTGCCTGCACGCCCATGGCGCAGTTGCGCCGGGCGATAACTTCCGGATGGCCGGGTGGGTGGCATAACGCGCTTCGCCATTCCGATGCCGGCGGCCCGTTCCGGGCGCCCGCCGCCTGTGGTCCCTCGCCGCGACCGCCCGCGGGCGGATGGGCGATGCGATCGGCGACGAGACGATGTCCGAGACCAGGCCTTCATCCGCTGCGAGGGCGCGAGCTGCTCGCAGCAATGACCACGCCCGAGCGACCGGCGCCGGATGTGTGCGAGCTCATGACACAAATTCAGCACTCCGACAGTCGGTTTGCGAGCCTTCGCATGAAGTAGCGAACCTGCTCGAAAATCAAAGATGCTTCGCCCGGCAGGTAGTCCCTGCGCGTATGCATAACGTGATTTCTGTAGGCATCCTTGAAGCGTTCGATGTTGTCCACGGCAGGATTGTAAAACTCCTGATAAACCTGTTTCTTGGGGCCGCGTTGCGCTTTGGAGATTCGCTTTGCGATCCGGTTTTTGATGTCGCTGATAATGCCGTCCCACACGCTCCAGGACAGCGGTGTGTGCTTCACCTTTCCCGTCTTCTTGTTGTGGCAACGAAGCCGCCGGATTCCGAGGTCAGTAGCTAAAGTGCGCAATCCCCATTCCACCGCGCGCATTAGGTGGAACACGGCGGCGGTGTGGCACTCAGCGGCCATGCAGTTTCCGCTCTCGCGAATATCGAAGGCGGCACTTGGAAAGGCGTCTCTCACCTTCTCACCGAACAACGCGTCAGAGTCAACGCAGTCAGTTCGATCCGGTGAGACATACAGAAACTTTCTCTTACCAAGTTCGGCAACGAGGCAACTTCTTATCTGCGAAGCCGCCATGGCCTGCGCCGCAGGCTCATTCGGATGCAGTCCAGCGCCGGAATTTATGCGGTCGATCTCCTCCCACGCATTCGTCAGCCCAATCTCATGGCATTGTTTGGCAGCGTGGATAACTTGCCCGGCGAACTCAATACACAGTTGCGCCCACTGCTCCACGGTGCCAGACTTCCAGTCTCGAAATCTTGCCTCGAAGACAGCGAAATTCCCGGCCCTTAAACAGAAGTCTGCGGCCCTGAACTGATTCACGATATCCCACAGGCTCACCGGCCTGTTGGGATTCCCGTCGCCGAGGCAGACCAGTGGCGCATGGCTCGCCTCGTGTTTTGCAATGGTTCCAGCGAACGTGATACCCTCAGATCAGAACCACGTTCGCCGGTTCAGTGGTTGAGACACTGCACTGCGTTTTCGCGTGGCGACCAAAACATCGCGGGGCGATTCGTCGCCCCGTTCGCATTTTCAGAATAGCATGTGTTCCGGCGCGGGGGCCTAAACTGCGCCTGTACGCAATCGTTTTGCGCGCATCGATGCGAGGGGCCACGCAAGACACCGCTGCCGCGCGACCGGCAACTCCCCCAGAAGAGGGCAATGCGCAATATTCTGCGCGTCGGTCCCGAGGGTATGTGACGCCTACGGCGATCGGTGCCGCTATCGGGGTATTGAGCGCCAATCTGAGCAAGAGAGCCATGGAGGCTTCGAGTCGTTCCCCGACTCCCTGCTGCATGCAGGAGGAAGGTGCGGCCCTCACCACGCCCCGCCGCGCCGAGAACCCGCAGGGCGCGCGAGGAAGCACGGCCGGAGATCGCAGGCGCCATGCCGACAGCTCCGGCGTATTCGGCGCTATGCGGCGGCTGTCGCCTCCGGCGTGAATGGGCCTGGAGAGCGCCCATCGGTGAGCGCCGCCGCCGGGGAACGCCGCGGAACGCAGCCCCAGGGCCCCGGCTGGCGCTTCGCATAGCCCGATTCCCGCCGGCCGCCGCTTCCGGGCGCCCGCCGCCCGTGGTCCGTCGCCGCGACCGCCAGCGGGCGGATGGGCGGCGCGATCGGCGACGAGATGCGGTCTGAGACCCAGGCCTTCATGCGGTCGCGTCGAACGAAGAGGCCAATCTCAGAGCGGTGCGAGTAGCAGATGCGGGGCCTAACTTCCGGATGGACGATCCAGGAGCAAGTTTCCAATAACGGCACTTGCCAAGCCACTTGAACCCCGGTGCTCACCTCACCCAAACCCGGCGCCGCAATGCGACAGACAACTGCCCCGCCAAGACCATTGGTCAACATGCAGATGTCACCAATTACCCATTGGCACGGCTTTTCGTCTATGGCCATTATCTGGCGAGAATTCGAGTTCGCCCACGATTGTTGCGCTGGGGCCTGAAGCTACCCGGATTTCAGTTTGTCCTCAAGGCGATGATGGGATCAATCCGCGAGGCCCTTCTCGCTGGAAGATAACCGGCCAGCAGCGCCACAGCACCCAGCAAGACCACCATCGCGGCAAATGTTTGCGGATCAGTCGGAGCAGTGGCAAACAAAAGAGAAGCTATGAGCCGTGCAACTACTAACGAGCCGACCACCCCAGCGCTAATTCCTATGAACGCGAGCCGCAAAGTCTTCCAGATCACGCCAAACAACACGCGTTCCTGCGTCGCTCCCAGGGCCATGCGGATGCCGATCTGCTGCGTCTCGCGGGTAACGGAATAGGAAATGACTCCGTAAATTCCCAAGGTAGCGAGAAGTAACCCAAGTCCAGCGAAGATCGACACCAGGAGGAAGAAGAAGCGCCGTGGCGATGTCGCATGCTCCACAAGGTTCTGAATCGGTTTGAACTCTGTCGCCGGCTGCCCTGGATTAATCTGACGAAGTGTCCTCATTACGCTCGTTGCCAGCGTACCTGGGGGCAGCTTCGACCGCACCACCAGATAACAGCCTTCCGGTCCGAACTTCTTCGTGGCTGGCAGGTACATCTGCCAGCCAGCATCGTCTTCGGCACTGGTTTCGCGAACATCGGCAATCGCGCCGATCACGCGCGCCTCCGTGCCGCCCGCGAGCGCTATACGGCCAATCGGATCCTGCCCCGGCCACAGCTTCCGCGCGACCGTTTCATTGATGATGACGACATTCTGGTTATCTGAAAGATCCGCCCAGTTGATGTCCCGGCCTTCGATCAAGCGCATTCCCATGGACTTGAGATACCCGGGCGAAACGATATAAACAAAGACGCCCTGAAATTTCCCGCCGTCGTAGTCTCCGCCCTTCGCTTTGATCCCCCAACTGCGGTTCCGGCTCATAGGTAGGTTGTCGGATATGCCCGCTGCCTCAACGCCTGGAATCAGTGAAGCCCGGCGCACGACCTCCTGCCATATTGCAGCCCGCTTGGCTGCATTCCGGCCATCGTCATAGTCAACGCTGATGGCGGCTGCGCGGCTCGGCTCAAAGCCCAGATCAACATCCAGCACTCGCAGAAAACTGCGCAGCAACAGGCCAGCTCCAACCAACAGCACGCAGGCGAGAGCAACCTCTGTGATAACCAGCGCCGAGCGCATTCGGTCATGTTTTCTGCTTGCGCTGGATCCCTGTCCGCTGTCCTTTAATGTTTCCTGCAGGTTGCCGCTCGATATGCGCAGTCCTGGTGCCAGGCCAAAAAGAACCTCCGCGCCCACGGCTATCAACAGCGTCCAAGCCAGCACCGCTCCGTCCACGTGCACCATGCTCAGCAGCGGCAACGCGATAGATCCCTGGTGCGCAAGGTAGGAGATAGCGGCGAAGCCAAGTCCCAATCCCAGGATCGCTCCCGCTCCAGACAACACGAGGCTCTCGGTGAGCAATTGACGGACCAACCGGCCGCGTCCTGCCCCCAAAGCATCGCGCATGGCAAACTCCTTGCTGCGCGCCGCCGCCCGGGCCAGCAGCAGGTTCGAGAGGTTTACGCACACGATCAGCAGAATCAGGCCGACGGCGCACCACAGTACAACCAGCGAGCGCCGCAATTTACCGCTTACATATTCTTTCAGCCCCGTAAGCCGGCCGGTGTAACCTTTTCCGTACTCAGCGTGCTTATGCTCGAAATAGAGTTGCGGAAAGAGCTCATTTGCCTCGCTCTGTGCTTGCGCCAGAGTCACTCCTGGCTTCAGACGGCCAATCAATGCTAAGTCGTTCCCGTCATCGCGGAAGTCATCCATGATGTAAGGCGTGAACAGGTCGACCTTGGCTCCCGGCGAAAACACCGAGCCGAAATCAAAAGTATCCGGCAACACCCCCACAACGGTCACCGCCGTATTGTTCAAGTCGATCGTCCGTCCGACGATACTGCGATCGCCCCCAAACTGCCGCTTCCAGAACGGATAACATAACAGCGCCACAGGCTGAGCATGTTGCACGAACTCCTCGGAGCGGAATAGCCGGCCGGCTGGAGGTCTGACCCCAAGCGTTTGAAAAAAGCCTTCCGCTACCAGAATGCCCGTAACCGGCGCCGGCTGGTCGCCTCCTATCAGTTTGAAATTATCCGGCCCGGTAAAGGCGAAGTATCCGCTTACGGACTGAAAAGAGCGGTTCTGTTGCTGGAAGTCCTGCGTCGCATCCGCTGTGTACGTTTTGCTCGATTCGCCGGTTTTTGGGTTCTTCTCGACAATCCGCACCAACTGTTGCGCGGCAGGAAAAGGCAAAGGCCTGAGCAGGATTGTGTTCACTACGCTGAAAACGGCAACATTGGCACCAATGCCCAACGCAAGAATCAGAACGGCAACAATCGCGAACGCGCGGTCGCGCCGCAGTGTGCGGAAGGTGAACCGCAAGTCCTGCGTCAGGACATCAAGCCACGGAAGCCCGCGCGACTCGCGGTGCCGTTCGCGCGCCTGCTGTACTCCGCCAAATTGGACCAGTGCATGCCTACGCGCTTCTTCCAGAGGCAGGCCGCGTCGCACATTCTCCTCGATGGCCATTTCGATGTGCGAAGCCATCTCCGCATTCAACTCCCGGTCAAGAGGCTCTTTGCGGAAGAAAGAACGTAAGCGGTTGAGCGCCTCTCGGACGAAATGCATCATTGCTCACCCCCTTCACTTCTGCATTCCCAGAACCCGGCCCATGACGCCGGCCAGCCGCTGCCAATACGCGGTGTCCCTTGCTAACTGCTTCTGCCCGGCCTTGGTGATGGAGTAGAACTTGGCTTTGCGGTTGTTGTCCGATGTGCCCCACTTGGCAGCGATCCATCCGCGCTGCTGCAATCGCACCAGCGACGCGTAAATGGTCCCCTGGTTCAGCAGGACTACATTTCCGCTTAGCTGCTCAATCCGCCGCGCGATGCCATATCCATGCAGCGGTCCCATGGCCTCCAGCGTTTGCAGGACCATCAGGTCCAACGTTCCCTGCAAAAGATCGAGCTTGGGTTCACTCATCGGCCTCCTCCTGTGCGAGTACCACATAAGTATCTCATAATTTATGTGGCGATGCCACAGCCGCTTGCAGGCCGCCGATTCGTGTTATATACTGAACCTAATGGTTCAGTGTCAACAGCCCCAACTGGATGCCTCGTTCGCCGCGCTCTCGGACTCCACCCGACGCGGCATTCTGGAGCGGCTCGGGCGCGCGGACGCTTCGATAACGGACCTTGCCCAAAAATTCCATATGACTCTGACGGGCATGAAGAAGCACGTCGGTGTCTTGGAGCAGGCGGGGCTCGTCACCACGGAAAAGGTCGGGCGCGTGCGTACCTGCAAGCTCGGCCTACGCCGCCTGGAGGAAGAGGCGGCATGGATTGAGAGGTACCGCCGGCTCTGGGACGCACGCTTCGACGAGTTGGACAAGATCGTTGCGGAATTAAAACTCGAAAAAGTCGATGGACGAAAAATGAGAAAGTGAGCTCCTATGAAGAACCCCACGACGGTAGAACGAAAATCTGAGCGTGAGCTAGTCGTCACGCGAACCTTCAACGGCCCTGCGCACATCGTGTTCGAGGCCTGGACTAAGCCTGAGTTGCTCAAGCAGTGGTGGGCGCCGAAGTCGTTTGGAATATCTTTCATTTCGTGCGAGGCCGATGTTCGTACGGGGGGCACGTACCGTTTCGTGTTTAGCCACCCTGCCTCTGAACAGCCTATGGCATTCTTCGGTAGGTATATCGAAGTAACGCCCCATTCGCGCATCGTCTGGACGAATGAGGAAAGCGCCGATGGCGCCGTTACCACGGTGACCTTCGAGGAAATGGGCGACAAGACGCTACTGGTGCTGCACGAACTCTATCCCTCAAAGCAAGCCCTCGACGAGGCCATCGCCTCCGGCAGCACGGGCACAAGCGGGGCAGGCGAGCAGTTCGAGGAGTTGGACACCCTCCTCGTCACCTTGGTGAGATCATGAGAAAGCCTCCCCTGAAGACTGATGCTCAGGGCCGAACTGGCACGAAGCTGCTGGTGGCCATGACCGGCAAGGCAAGCGCCGCGAAGGCCGCAGAAGGCGACAAGCCCGTGTTCGCCTATATCGCAAGCTTGCCGCAGCCGCAGCGCAGTATCGCCGAGCGTATCGATGCGCTGGCTGCCAATACCTTGCCAAGTCTCCAGCGTGCAGTGAAGTGGGGGATGGCGTACTACGGTGTGGGCGGAGGCTGGTGCTTCTCGTCCGGCGCTTTCGTCGGTCACGTGAAACTGATGTTCATACGCGGCACGGAGATCAAGCCTGAGCCGCCTGTGACGCCGATTGGGATGGGCAAGTCCACACGAGGCGTAGAACTGGCGTCCGTGGACGATCTCGACGAGCACCAGGTAGCCTCATGGATAAAGCAGGCAGCCGCGAACCCTTTTGTCGGGGGGAAGAAAAGATAACGAAAAACGGAAGACATCAAGCGGGGGCAGTTTGGCCGACGTCGAACGAATAGCCCCCGCCCCCGCGGCCGCGTCGACGTTGGTTGTCGCGAAGCAACGCAAGCCGAGTAAATCCCGCACCCCCTGAAGCGTTTTTGCTTTCCGGCAAAGCCCGCTGGAATGGACTCGCTCCTCGGCCCTGGCTGCGCAAAAATCGCGCTGTGTAGAGTAGTTTCTCCCATTGTTGCCTTTCCGGGCCAATGACGCGCATCCGGAGGTTGGCCGCGGTCTGAGTCAAGTTGACGGGAAACGCCCATCGCGCAGAAGTGAACCGACGGCAGGCCCGCGAAGTCGCGTTGTGGGAGGTTTTACCTGGAAGTGACCCATGCTGTCGTCCGCGCGGTCAACTCCCGGATGACGGCGCATCCGGAAGTTGGCCGCGGAGTCCATCCGACGGCAGGCCGGCTTCACAGAGCGACCGCCGACGCCCGGAAACGATATGACCCCGAGAGCTGGCAGAAACAGGGCTGTGGGAAGCGTCGGGCAACCGGAAGCTACTTTTGTGTGCGAGAAGAACGCGTCGAGCGTCCTGTGGTACATGCGTTTTGGAGTCGGCGACCGCGAAACCGCAGGCCTCAACTCGAAGCGGCCGTGGCGGCTGCGGGCGGGCACCTGAGCAACCGCTTCGAGGCATCGGTCACAACGCCGCGCGGAGTTGTTCAATCAGCGGCGCGACAGATTCCGCGGACCGTTCCAGGTTTTTCAGCATTCTACGATAGTGGGGAATCCGCAGGCACTCTTCGGCTGGCGGTGTGGGTGGCTCGCACATGGCTCGCACGCATTCCGGCACGCGGGCCAAGGTAATGCGGCTGTGTTGAGTGCCAATCAGCAGCCTGCCCACGAAAGCGCCCAGATCGGCGGCGGCCAGTCCTTTGGGGAGGCTCCCACGCGCCCGCCCGCCCATGGAATCCATCACCAGTGCCAACAGCGCCGGCCAATGCTGAAGCGCCAGGAGTGCCTCGGCAACGTAGCACAGTTCGCGCCCCGCCAGTTCGATCCGGGTCCGATGGCTCCGGTAGAAATGGCTGAACCGGTCCAGAAATGCGCAGGCGGAAACGATACCCGGCCAAGCCGGCGGCAGTTCCCCGGCCAGCCCCATACAAAAAGGCATCTCATACGGCGAGATCCCCTGCAGCCAGGAAGCCCGGCTCGGGGACACGCCTCCGGCCGGAAACTCCGCCAGGAGAAAGTCTGCTTGACTCTGCCCATAGAGCGTGTTGCCCACCACAAACCGGACGGTGCCGCCCTCCACGGACAAAAGCATGCGGTCCCCGCCCCACTGGGCGCCGGATGCCAACCCCACATCTGTCACCTTGCCGAAGTCCACGACCGCCAGAATCTCGACCGTTTTCCGGACGGCGTCAAGTCCCACGGCTATTACGCTTCTCGTCAAATGAACCACCCCTCACGCTGAAACATCACCATTGTAAGATACGCGAAGAAGTTTGTGTGGCAGGACTCCAGTCCTGTCAACATGGGCCGGCGACGCGCGTTGGAGGGCGGGCTTTAGCCGGCGCGGGGCTTCAGCCCCGCTTCGAGCGGCGCCTTCACAGTTACGGCGGTTTTGGGATTTACCTCGAAGCGCACCAGCAGGCGCAGAAGTTGGCCATCGAGTGGTTCGATAAGTACTTGAAGCCCTGAGTCGTGGCGCACGCTTCAGCGTGCTGTGGCGAGCTTCAGCTCGCCATCTTCGGATGACCGTCGGACCTGGGCTGAAGTCCACGGCCGCATGCTCTCCAGAGAACCACCGCGCAAGTCATGGATCTAGCGGGACTAACGTCCCGCACCAGCGGGACTAACGTCCCGCAGGGCGAACTGAAGTTCGCCCCTGCACGCTAAAGCGTGCGCCACGTACCGGAGTCAAGTTCTCTGACATTTGTGGCGACCCGCGGGGTCGTTCGCGCTGAAGCGTGCGCCACTCAGGGCCTTTAATTAAGTTGAAGTGAACAGTTCTAGTCGCTCCGCAACGCTAGCGTTGGGTCAACCGATGCCGCTCGGCGCGCGGGAAGGAAGCCAGCCAGGGCGCCGGCGGCAAACAGGACGACAGTGGCGCACGTGACGGTCAGTGGGTCCGACGGGCCCAAGCCGAATAACAGGCTCTTGATCAGCCGTGCTGCAGCCAGCGCAGCCGGTATCCCAATGATGGCGCCGGCCGCAAGCAGGACGAAAGTCTCCCGCATGATCAGCCATAGCACATCGCTTCTTTGCGCACCCAGAGCCATGCGGACTCCGATCTCGGCAGTACGGTGCGCCACGCGATAGGCCACGATTCCATAGATGCCGATCGCGCCCAGGGCCAGCGCCAGCAAGGCAAAGAAGCTTGCCAGCGTGGCGAACATGCGATCCTCGCGCAACTGGCTTCGAATGACCTGAGGCAGGGTTCTGACCCCGCTAATCAGCACTTCGCTGTCGATCGCCTGAATTTCGCTGCGGACTGAACGAACCGCGGTTGTGGGTTCGGACACCGTGCGGACGTGCAATACGCAGGAAGCCCTGGGCGGCGCCTGCCACAGCGGGTGAAACACCATCGGGCGGGCCTGCTCGCGGACCCAGCCGTACTTGGCATCGCCCACCACCCCCACGATCTCGTACCGGCCGCTCGAAGCCTGGCCGCCGTCGCCGAAGCGTTTTCCGATAGGGCTTTTATTTCCGAAGTAGCGATGCGCGAAGGTCTGATTCACCAGGGCCACGAGTGGCGCATTCTGGCGGTCCTGCTCTCCGAACTCACGGCCCGTCAGGACGGGGATGCCGGCCGTCGCAAAGAAACCTGGGCCGACCAGGTTAAAGGATACCTTCGCATCCTGCGCCGGCTGTCCGGGGCGCTCGATCCACACTGTCTGGTTCCAGCCGCCATTCCCGAACACAGCATCTCCGGCCAGCGCCATGCTTCGTACCCCCGGCAACCCCTGCACGCGCCTGGTCAACTCCGTCCAAAACTGTTGCCTTGCTTGAAGGGTGTTCCCGCTCGGGTCAACGTCCATCAGCAGCAGGTTCTCGCGCGCCAGGCCCAGGTCCGCGGCGCCCAGGTTTCTCAAGCTGCGTGCGAATAACCCCGCGCCCATCAGCAAAACCATCGATAGTCCGATCTGAACCGCAAGGAGTCCCTTGGCGAGTGACATATTCGACGGGCCTCTCTGGCCGCCTGAGCTGCGGATCGAGCTGGATATGTCGGCACGCGTGGCCCGAATCGCAGGCATCAGGCCAAATAACAACCCGGTCGTCAGCGACAGAGCGAGACCAAAGCCCAGCAGCCGGTAGTCGAACCGGAAATCGAGTGCGGCGCTTTGCGGATCGGGCGCCAGGAATCCCAGCATGAGACCGTGTCCCCAACCGGCCACCAGCAAGCCAAGCGCGCCGCCAGCGAATGCGAGCAGCAGATTCTCGGTCATCAGTTGGCGGACCAGCCGCCATCGCCCGGCTCCCAGCGCCAGCCGGATGCCGATTTCCCGCGCGCGGGCCGCCGAACGGGCCATCAGCAGATTCGCGAGATTGGCGCACGCAATCAGAAGCACCAGCCCCGC
>Ga0181518_10005896_pt1 | contig 10415 bp, 9 predicted proteins | sample PEATcosm2014_Bin_28_FD_119751 | JGI IMG/M metagenome (GOLD analysis project Ga0181518, IMG submission 119751) | Peatland microbial communities from MTU Mesocosm Facility, Houghton, MI, USA - PEATcosm2014_Bin01_60_metaG | ecosystem: Environmental > Terrestrial > Soil > Wetlands > Peat | place... | reverse complement strand
GTCGCAGAGAAACTGTTCCGTGGTGCGGCGCAGGGTTCCGACCACGGCGCGAATTTCGGGCAACGTCAATTGAATCATAGGCGGAAAACGTGTCCTTCAGAGGATTGCAGAATTACGTGACGTCTCCCCCTCACCCCCGGCCCCTCTCCCCCAAGGGGGCGAGGGGAGAAACAACCCGAGTTTATGCCCTCGCCCCCTCGGGGGAGAGGGTGGCGCGCAGCGCCGGGTGAGGGGGCTGGTCCGTCACGACATTATGCTAGGCGTGACAGCGCCTTTTCAAAAATGTCCAGGCTTTCGTGGGCTTCATCCTCAGAAATCACCAGCGGCGGCGCCACCCGGATCACGTTGCCGAAGACTCCTACGGAACCCATCAACAGGCCGAGTTCAGCCGCCTGGTCAATCAGTTTTCGGGTGAGGTCCGGGGCGGGCTCCTTGGTTTTCTTATCTCTGACGAGTTCGACTCCCATCACCAACCCCATGCCTCGCACTTCGCCCACGTACGGCGATTTCTCCTGCATCTCGAGGAGGCGGGATTTCATGACCGCTCCCATGCGCTGGGCATTCTCTTCCAACTTCTCGCGGCGCATGATATCGACAACGACGCTGACGGCAGCGCTGGCCAGCGGGTTCCCCCCAAAGGTGCTGCTCATCTCCCCGGAACCCAACACTTCAATCACCTCGCCTCGCGCGGCGACCGCGGAGGCCGGAACGCCGCTGCCCATCCCTTTGGCGATGCAAACCAAATCCGGCGCTAGCCCTTCCCATTCCATCGCCCAGAACTTGCCTGTCCGCCCAAAGCCGGACTGCACCTCATCGAGTGTGAAGAGGAGACCGCGCCCCCGCAGCCATTGCTGGAGGCGCGCCAGCCATCCTTGGGGAGGAAAGATAAACCCTGCCGCTCCCTGGTAGGGCTCCACGATCAGGCCCGCCAGGCTTCCGGTGCTGTTGGCGCGCACAACGTCCTCGAGGTAGTCCAGGCAGAGCATGTCACAGGTGGAGGGCTCGGCACGAAACGGACAACGGTAACAATACGGGAACGGAACGCGAATCGAGCCGGGAATTGTCGGGCCATAGCCTTTCTTCGGGCCGGGCAATCCACCGGCGCTCAGCGCGGCATAGGTGCGGCCGTGAAAGCCGCCATAAAAACTGATGACCTCGAACTTGCCGGTCTTACGTTTCATGATTCGAAGCGCGGCTTCGATGGACTCACTTCCCGTGGTGAGGAAGAAACACTTATCAAGGAAACTGGGCAGCACGGAGATGAGTTTCTCCGCGGCGATCACACGCGATTCGTGCAGGCACTCATAATTGTTCAAGAGCTTGCCGGCGGCCGCCTGCACGGCCCTGACCAGGTCGGGATGGCAGTGCCCCACATTGGTGACCAGCACGCCGGAGGTCCAGTCAATGAAGGTGTTGCCGTCGGCGTCGGTCACGACCACGCCGGAAGCATGGTCCCAAGCAACCTGCGCCTGGTAGCCCGTGCATTGTGCCTCCACGCGCGCCCAGCGCGAGAAGAACTCCTTCGAGCGTGGACCGGGCAGCGGCCCTTTTACGGATGTGATTCTGTGACCCATCGCGCACCCCTCGCTTTAGCGGCGATCGCGGAATGTAACCAATGCAAATCACGATGCCGCCGTCATCCTGAGCGAAGCGAAGGATCTGTAGTTCCGTTCCGAGACGAACCAAGGCAGATTCTTCGCTTCGCTCAGAATGACATACTTTCGAGAGCGCAGCAGGTGAGACCCTGCCACTCAGACGCCTGGCTTCGCCACAAACCGCGGCGGCTGGCCGGCCAGGAATCGGTCAATTTCTAACACGATCAGTTCCCGGATGCGCCGTCCCGAGTCCTCCGAGTACCAGGACAAGTGCGGTGTCAGAACAGTGTTCGGCAGCCGGAATAGAGGGGAATCCGGCGGCGGAGGCTCGACATCGAAAACGTCAATGCCCGCGCCGGCGATCACACCGCTCTCAAGGGCCTTGGCAAGGGCCTCCAAATCGACCATCAGTCCGCGGGAAGTATTCACGAGGTAGGCCGTGGGCTTCATCATGGCGAGGGTCTGGTCGTTCACCAAATGCCGTGTCTCGGCGGTCAGCGGAGTGTGAATAGTGATGAAGTCCGCATTGCGGAAAACCGTCTCCTTGTCTACCACTTCGATTCCGAACTCCGCTTTCCGTTCTTCCGTGAGATAGGGATCGCAGATCAGGAACTTGAACCCGAAGCTTTTCAGCTTGTGGTAAACGAGAGAGCCGATGCGGCCGCAGCCGATGATGCCCAAGGTCTGGCCCGCCATGAGGAAAATAGGCATCGCCTCTTTGAAATCCCAGGCGCCCCGCGCCGACGAGATATCGAGCGCTCGACGGCTGGCGCCAAGCCGCCGGCCGCAAGCCAATAAAAGGGCAATCGCCTGCTCCGCGACTTCTTCAGCGCAGTAATCAGGAATGTAGCAAAGCGGGATGCCGGCTCTTGCGAGTGCCGCTATATCGACGTTGTCGTAGCCGACGCCATGACGGATCACTAGCCTGCACTTCTCCCACCCCGAGATGACTTGGGGAGTGATGGGCACCATGTTGACGACTACCACATCGGCATCACGAGTCGCCGCGATGACCTCCGTGTTCGGCGAGAATTTGAGCTGATAAGCTGAGAATTCAACGCCTCTCTGGGTCATCGCCTGGCGTTCCCAATTGAGATCAGGCTCGATGTAATCAGTAACCACTACCTTCCGCGGTTTCATAGTTGCGTGTTCCATCCGCCTCCGGCCCGAACGCTAGACTTACTTACAGCAGCCCCGTCGCTAATTGCGGAGGAGAGATTCTACCGCCGTGTGGGTCATTATGCCAAGGGTGAGTTGGCGGCAAATGTGGATTGCCAATTGAAGGGTTTACTTTCTACCGGATGGCGTTTGGAGGAAGAACCTCACGCAAAGACGCAAAGTACGCAAAGATCGCAAAGGAAGAAAAGCCTGTCGCTTTGCGTACCTTTGCGTACTTAGTCCGTCAACCGACGGATGAGTTGTTTTGATTTCTTCACATGCTCTGTCCCTGCCCCGAGAAGTCCGACGCGACGAGCATGAACGGCAGCACGTCAACTTGTCTCAGTTGCGCGAAATCAAGTGGTTCGGGTCGATGACGAATTTCTTCGCCGCTCCCTTGTCGAAGTCCTTGTACCCTTGCGGGGCTTCGTCGAGGGTGATCACAGTAACATTCGTGGCCTTGGCGATCTGGATTTTGTTGTAGAGGATTGCCATCATCAGTTGCCGGTTGTATTTCATTACCGGACACTGGCCGGTCGTGAAGTGATGAGATTTCGCCCAACCGAGTCCGATGCGGATGCTCAGGTTGCCGGTTTTGGCCTGGTCATCGATTCCGCCCGGATCATCGGTGACGTAGAGGCCCGGGATTCCCAGCGCGCCCGCGGCACGGGTAATGGACATCAGTGAGTTAAGCACGGTCGCCGGAGCCTCTCGCCGCGCACCCTGGCCATGACCACGGGCTTCAAATCCCACGCAGTCCACGCCACAGTCCACCTCGGGCACGCCCAGGATCTGCTCGATTTGCTCACCCACCGTTGAGCTCTTGGAGACATCGACCGTCTCGCAGCCGAAGCTCCTGGCCTGCGCCAGACGTTCCGGAATCAGGTCCCCGACAATGACACAGGCGGCGCCAAGCAATTGGCAGGCCGCGGCGCAGGCCAAGCCAACCGGTCCCGCGCCCGCAACGTAAACAGTCGATCCGGTGGTAACGCCCGCGCTGACCGCGCCGTGGTAGCCCGTGGGCAGAATATCGGAAAGGCAGGTCAAGTCGCGGATCTTTTCCATGGCCTGCGCCTTGTCGGGGAATTTCAGCAGATTGAAATCCGCGTACGGCACCATCGCGTATTCCGCCTGGCCGCCCACCCAGCCGCCCATGTCCACGTAGCCGTAAGCAGCACCGGGCCGCGTGGGATTGACGTTCAAGCAAACCCCTGTCGCGCGCTCTTTGCAATTCCGGCAGCGCCCGCAGGCGATGTTGAAAGGCACCGAGACGAGATCCCCGACCTTAATGAATTCCACGTCGCGTCCCGCTTCGATGACTTCGCCGGTAATCTCATGACCGAGGATCAATCCTTTCGGCGCCGTCGTTCGTCCCCTGACCATGTGCTGATCGCTTCCACAGATGTTGGTCGAGACAATCTTGAGGATCACCCCATGCTCGCACTTCCGGTCGCCCAGGGCCAGTTTGGGGAAATCGATGCCCTGCACTTCCACCACCCCGGTCCCCATATATGCCACACCCCGATTAGTTGCCATAGCGGTTCCTCCTTTGGTAGCTAGGATTCAGGATTCGGGATTCAGGGCTCTTCACCCGCACGGGTCGCGCATAGAAAGCGAACACTCCATTCACACCTCCGCCCCTTTGCGCTCCCGAATGCTGCTTTTGGAAGGTCGTCCCGAATCCTGATTCCTGAATCCTGCTCTTAGAATGCCGCCGCGCCGGCCTCTGCGACTGCGTGGTCTTGCTCCCCCGAACCCCCGCTCACGCCGATGGCCCCCACCACTTTACCTTCGCGTTTCAGAGGCACGCCGCCGGCGAAAATCATGATCTTGCCGTTGTTTGAAACATGGATGCCGAAGAACTGGTTTCCGGACTGGCTATGCGCGGCCAAGTCCTTGGTTGAAACATCGAAGGCCCGCGAGGTGTAGGCCTTCTTGATGGAAATATCAATGCTGCCGATCCAGGCGCCGTCCATGCGCACGTGCGACACAAGATTCCCACCCTCGTCCGCCACGGCAATGTTCATCGGTTGGCCGAGTTCCGCCGCTTTTTTCTCGGCGGCCGCAATCACCCTTCGCGCATCGCTGAGTGTCACCCCCATCGATCCTCCTTCGTGAACTTGAGTTGTCTTAAGCCCCAGTACAGATGAATCTATTTGACCAAAATCCGAGAGAGTCTTCAAGGCTTTTGTTCGCGACTTGGTTTAGAATAGCAGTCGCCGCGCTTAAAGCGAAAGCACGGTGGTAAGGCGGTGGCCGCCGCCTAGAGGAGGTCCGGAGTTGCCGAGATCAACGGAGTATCTGGAAGCGGGCGTGGGAAGGGCGGTTGTGTTCTTGGCCGTCATGGTGGTTCTGGCGATCGCGATCCTGGCGCTGAAACTCACCAACCGTGAAGCCCCTGTAATTGAAATGCAGCCGGAGATTAGAGGGATGGGAGTCAATACACCCGTGGAGCTCCGCGTTCACGACGCGAACTACCGCATCAAGTCGGTGGTGGTGGAAGTGCGCCAGGGCGATCGGACCTTTCAAATCCCCGCGCAGGGCGGCGCCGAGGAGGTTCACGCACCCAAGTGGTGGAAGTTCTGGACGCGCCGCGTCGAGAGCAGCGCTGTGTTTCACGCCAACGTGGGTCGCAAAACGATACCCGATTTGAAGGAAGGTTCTGCAAGGCTTACAGTTACCGCCACCAACAACTCCTGGGGCCGATTCTTCCGCGGCGGCCAGAGCCAACTCATCAAGGATTTGCCGGTCCGCTTTATGCCGCCCCGCGCTGAGGTTCTCACCGCCCAGCATTACATCAATCAGGGTGGGTGCGATATGTTGCTTCTCAGGGTTTCCGAGGGAACAGTCGAATCCGGCGTGCAGGTGGGCACCTACTTTTTCCAGAGTTATCCCGTGAAGGATTCCGATCCCACCTCCCGCATGTGCATCTTCGCGTATCCGTACGACGTTGACCCGTCCACGCCGGCCCGGGTTGTGGCGCGCGACGATGCCGGCAATCAGAGCTTGGTGAATTTCAACTACCGGGTCTTTCCCAAAAAGTTCAGGTCCGACACCATTAACCTTAAAGATGACGACATGCAGCGCGTCGTGCCGCCGATTATGGCGCAGACGCCGGAACTCTCGGATCAGGGCAGCGCTCTGAAGAATTTCCTGCTGGTCAACGGCACGCTGCGCCGGATGGACGCGCAGCAGTTGGTGGCTTTCTCCCAGAAAACCGCCCCGCACCTCACTTGGACCCAACCCTTCGTGCAGCTCGGAAACTCGAAAGTCGAGGCTTCGTTTGCCGACTTCCGGGCCTACGTCTACAACGGCCAGGTGGTCGACCGCCAGGTGCACTTAGGGTTTGATCTGGCGGTTGTACAGCACGCCCCAGTGGTGGCCTCCAATGATGGAACCGTGGTTTACGCGGGCTATCTCGGCATCTTCGGCAATGTCGTGGTGATCGACCACGGCTGCGGCCTGCAGAGCCTTTACGCGCACTTGAACTCGTTCGATGTAAAGGAAGGGGAAGCCGTAAAACGGGACCAGGTCATCGCGCACAGCGGCCAGACAGGGCTGGCATTCGGCGACCACTTGCACTTTACCATGCTGCTGGACGGAATCCCGGTCAATCCCGTCGAGTGGTGGGACCCGCATTGGATCCACGACCGAATCGAGGCAAAGCTCAAGTAATTTGCGATTGGTGATTTGCGATTGAGAGTCTAAACGGCCGAGCGCGGGAGCCGCGCGTTGACTAGGCTAGCTAACGCCTCCCAACCCGAAGACCTTGGAATCCTGCTTTCGCGCGAATGACCAGCGTGGGTTGATTCGCAGGGCGGCTCAGGTGCCGGACAATCACAAATCGCAAATCGCCAATCACAAATCTACGGCGCCACCCGCTTGAGATAAAACTCAAAGAATCTCTTGGGGTCTGCTTCCATCCCCACCGTCGCGTTGGCGGGCTTGCCTTCGACGACTCGAGTGAATCCCTGCGCGTCAACCTCGACGGCCAGTTGTTGGGTCTCGCAAATGTTCGGGTCAACAAGTATGGCCACCGCCATGGGGTCAAACAGAGTGGGAGACTCATTACCCCAAAGGTGGTAGAGAATGGTCAGAGCATTGGTGAGCGGAGTGAGATGCGTGAAGACGCGCCGGCGTGCGGCGGCATCCATTTGCAGCATGGCGGTCGCGTCGAGCGGAGCCACCAGCAGGGGCACGCCGGACGAAAACACAGTCTGGGCCGCATCCGGGTTGGACTTGATGTTCCACTCAGCCTCAGGCTTCGAATCCGGCCCGTAGCCGCGGGCAATTGATCCGCCCATCAGGGCAATCCGCGTGATCTTCTTCGCCATCGAGGGGTCAGATTTCAAGAGGGCCGCCACATTGGTCAGCTCCCCGATCGCAATGAGAGTGACCTTTCCAGGTTGCCGGTCGATTTCGGCTTTCATGAATTCAACCGCCCCGCTCATGTGCAAGGCCGGGCTGGTGAAGCCATCCGCCCAGCGAGTCTGGTCAATCGGCTGGGGCTTTCCCGGTTGGCCTGCGTAGACCGGAACCTTGCGCCAGGCTCCTCCCGCTTCCCAAAGCATTTTGGCCGCTAGGCGCGCTCGCGCCTGCGTGTCGCCCGACACGGTGGTTACGCCGCGGAGTTCCAACTCAGGACTGTTGATGATGAGCGCCAGCGCAAACGCATCGTCAATATCCGTGCCAATGTCGGTGTCGAGAATGACTGGCGTCCGAGAGGATCCGGCCCCCGCGGCGAGGGCGGTCAGGATGGCGATCGAAGTAAGAACCGCAGCTATTTTTGCTGGTTGAATGTGGCACCTCGATGATCAAATCGCCGCACTAACGTAAAAGGCTACTTTCCCGGAAGTGGTTAAAGTTGATGGCGTCAACGCCAAGTTCACAGAGGCGGTTATAGAGTGAAAGGTCGACGGTGAGAACCAAGTTCCCGTTGCGTGCTTGTTCGATGATCCCGTGTCGGTCAGGCCCAACCTCGGAAAGTGGTCCTGCAGCGCAAGTTGTCCGCTGGGAATGTAGTACTCATTGACCCCCTCCTGCAGGCTGCGGGCAAAAGTGGCGAAGTACTGTGCATGCAAGTTATCGGGCAATTGGCCAAGGAGGTTACTCACTTCCGTCAGTATATTCGGCGTCGTCACCAGTAAATCAAACCGCCGGACAATTCCCTGCAGAAGATCAAAGTCTGACTCGGTGAACATCCTGGTGCGCTTGAAAGTCTGAATTCTACCCCGATCACACAGACCGACGAAAAGGAGGAGAAGGAGGCCACTATCAACTAGAATCCCCCTTTCACGGTGGGCGCCAATGAGTTGCTCGTAGTAACCCATCAGACTGTTCGAATCTTTATCGAGAGCACTTTACCTGTTGAAGCGGCAATCTTGATGGTTTTGTACTCCCTCGCTGCCCGCCCCCCAATTGGCATCGAGGCTATAGTGCCGATGTTTTGATACGGCGAATCAAATCCTAAGGTTATATACCAATAACGCTCGTCGTCCGACAACTCGACCTCTTCCAGACGTAAATTCTTGTAGCCGTTCTGAAAAACCTGGCTGAAATAGTCGATGGCTGTCTTGGTTGCATCCTTTACATCCAGCATGGCTCGCTTCCCACTCTCCCCACCCACGTTCCGCGCACAACGTCTAGCGCGCACCCCAACTGATAGGTTGATCCCAGTGTACTACAGGGAACACGATCGCACAATTCAGCCGCGCTAACGCACCACCGGCGCCAGCGCCACGCTGACCAGCCCGATGATGAAAAAGGCGAACATCAGGGCCAGCAGGCGCTTGGTCGCTGCATCAGCGCCTTTGAATTCTCTCCAGACAAACACACCCCAGATCGCGCCGACCATGGTCGAGCCCTGGCCGAGCGCGTAGGAAGCTGCGGGGCCCACCATCTGGGCGTAGGAGGCGACGAAGTTAAAGATCGTGCCGACGCCCCACGCCATGCCACCCAGGAGGCCCCAGAAGTGCCAACTCCCGGCACCGCGTAGATAATCGCTCACTGCAACCGGCGGCCCGGCGACCGGCTTGCGCATCAGGAAATAGTTCAGCGGAAAATTAGAAACCAACACCCCCAGAACAAAAACGAAGGCTACGGTATAAGGACCGAAGTGGTTCTCTCCCTTGATCGCTTTGGCGACGAAAGGATAGAACAGCCCCATAATCACTCCACCGAGCACGCTGACTACGATCCCTGTCGCACTCACCGCCTGCCCTTTCGACTGTCTCCGATAGGCAACCGCGTCCAGAACGATCGCCAGGCAGACCAGCGCGATACCCCCGAACAGCATCAAGGGATTGCCTTTTGGCGTGACGATGTAATTCAATACCGAGCCCACCACTAACGCCAGCCCGACGCCCACGGGAAAAGCCACAGCCATGCCCGCGATGGCGATGGCCGCCACAATCAGGATGTTGCCCAGGTTGAAAACCACTCCTCCCAGGAACGCCAGCAGGTAATGATGGCCGTCCACCGCGCGCAGGTTTTGCAGAAAGCTGTCCGGACTGCCGGTATTCGTGCTCCCTAGCGTAAAGCCGAGAATCACCGCAATGAGCAGAATGCCCCACACGTAGTCCCAATAGAAGAGCTCAAATCGCCAGCCTTTGCAGAGCTTTTGAGTGTTCGCCCAACTGCCCCAGCAGATCATGCTGAGAACGATCATGGCGAGCGCCACCGAGTAAACGGCGGGTATGAACATGACAGAGGCCTCCTTATTCCGGCATGGTGACGGGCACCGTCCGGCCCTCGCGCGCCGACTGATAGATCGCTTCCATCACTGCCAGATCGCGCATCCCCTGCACGCCGTTCGGCTCGGGCTCGCGCCGGCGGCGGACGGCGTCGGCAAGCGCGTCGATCTCCAGAGCCAGCTCATCGATCACCTTGAATTTCTTCTCGAGCCGGCGCCCGGCGATTTCGCCGAACAGGCGACGCTCCAGATCATACTGGTACGCCGGACTGAGGCAAGCCCAGCCTTTCTCGCCGTTGACCTGCAGGAATGACGACTCCGCCGCCTGAAAGCTCGAGGTGCACTGCGCCACGATTCCACTGGGGAAGTCCAGCCGGAAGGCGATGTTCTCATCGACTTCGCTGAACCGCTTGGGGTCGGCGGCCCACTGATATGCCGACACGGCGCTCGGTTCCTCGCCCACCAGCCAGCGAATCGTATTCACGCAGTAAACTCCCACATCCGGCAGCGAGCCGCCGCCCGAGAGTGTGGGATCGAGGTGCCACGCGCCGCGCTTGAGAACGGGCGGGAGAAAGATCCCGAAGGCGGAATGGATGTACTTCAGCCGCCCCAGTTTCCCGCTCGTATACAGCTTCTTGAGCTCCAGGCTGGAAGGTTCGAAATACTTGCGGTAGGCGATCATCAGGCGAACGTCCGAGGCGCGGCAGGCTGCGAGCATCTGGCGGCACTCCTCCACGGAATTCGCCATCGGCTTTTCGCAGAGCACATGCTTGCCGGCGTTGGCCGCCTGAACCGTGTAACGGGCGTGCGAACCGTTGTTGGTGGCGATGTAAACGGCCTCGACCTGGGGATCGCTCAGGCACGCGGGCAACTCATCGTAGGTGTAAGACGCCCCGGCGCCGAATTTCCGCGCCAGCCGCTGGGCTTTGAGCTTGTCGCCACTCACCAGCGCCACGAGTTTTCCCTGCTTG
>Ga0181518_10005895_pt1 | contig 10416 bp, 7 predicted proteins | sample PEATcosm2014_Bin_28_FD_119751 | JGI IMG/M metagenome (GOLD analysis project Ga0181518, IMG submission 119751) | Peatland microbial communities from MTU Mesocosm Facility, Houghton, MI, USA - PEATcosm2014_Bin01_60_metaG | ecosystem: Environmental > Terrestrial > Soil > Wetlands > Peat | place... | reverse complement strand
TCAATGCCGGTTACGCCTGGCCGGCCAACCTCGCCTTCAGCACCTCGGCCGTCAACGCGTTCGATTCGTCCGCAATACCCGCCCTCGCCGCGCCGGCCGTCATTCCGCACCTCTGGGGCCCGGCCTCGGCGATCGGCGCCACCGGCTCGATCGGCACGCATCTCAATGGATTCTTTTCGGGCGGGCAGCTCGGCTACAACTGGCAGTTCTCCGACCACTGGGTCGCGGGCCTCGAGGCCGACATTGACGCCGGTGGCGTTCGCGGCGGCGGCGGCTTCACCAATCTGACGCCGGCGGCGATTTTTCCGCCTTTCGTCGCGGCGACCAGCGTCAGCGTCAACCGCACCCTCGAATATCTCGGTACCGTGCGCGGGCGCCTCGGCTACGCCATCACGCCGACGATGCTGCTCTATGCGACGGGCGGTCTCGCCTATGGCGGCATCTCCACCTCGACCACGGTCAGGCAGTCGCTCACCCCTTCCGAGCTTGTGACCGCGGCCACGCAGCCCGATTTCTTCGACAATCGCCTAGGCTGGACGGTTGGCGGCGGCGTGGAAACGGCGCTGACCGGCGAGATCTCGGCGAAACTTGAAGCCCTCTATTATAATCTAGGCAGCGCCGACACCGCTGGCGCCCCGCTGGTCCACAATGCTGTCTTTGGCGCCGCCGTGGTCGGCGACGTCATCTCCACTTCGACGCGGTTCCAGGGATTCGTCTTCCGCGGCGGCCTCACCTACCGCTTCGACGGCAGCGCGTCCACCGCGGCCGGCTCTGCGCCGCCGCTGTTCGCCGCGCCGCAATTCGTCGCCGCCGAAAAGCCCGCCTTCGGCGACTGGCATGTGACGATCATGCCCTATGTCTGGGCGCTCGATCTCAATGGCTCGACCACGGCGCATGGCGAGGAGATCGGCACAAATCTCAGCTTCGTCGATCTTTTGACCAAATCGAGTTCCCCGCCGCTTGAGGCCGCAGCCCATATCGAGGCGCGCAACGGCCCCTTCGCCGCCTATGTCGACTACGTCTGGGCGCAGCTCAGGGCGTCGGGCTCGATCCTCGCCCAGCGCACGCCGGTGACCGGCCTCGTCCTCGCCGCCGACGGGACCGGGCATATGACATTCACCGTCAAATCCATCCTCGAAGGCGGCGGCGCTTATGAGCTTGCCCGCTGGAACACGGGCGGGGGATCCGTCACCGCCATCGACGCCATCGCCGGCCTGCGCTACTGGAACGTCACCGCCAATGTCGGTCTCGACATTGTCGGAGTGGCCAACATCCCCTCGCTGGGGTTGACCCAGGTCGGCCATCTCGGCGTCGCCAACTCCCGCGACATGACCTGGGTCGATCCGCTGGTCGGCGTTCGCGTCCGCCAGCAGCTGGCCTCGGGCGATGAATTGCAGCTCAAGGGCGACATCGGCGGCTTCGGCGTCGGCAGCAAGATCAGCTGGCAGGCGGTCGGCGGCTATGTGCATAATTTCCAGCTTTACGGCCTCAACTGGGCCGGCATGATCGGATACCGCGCGCTCGAAGTCGATTATTCGCAGGGCGGCGGCTTCAGCAAGAGCGGCCTCAACGTCGTCATGCACGGCCCGATCGTCGGCATCGGCCTGCACTTCTAAAGGTCCGCTTTCGCCCTACTCGATGTCGCCTGTCGTGTCGGCGCCGGGTGACGGATCCCGCCGCCGATCTATCGCGCGCGCGCCGGAAGATTCCGCCCATTCATCTGGCGGAACGGCGTTCCGACCTCTTGCGCGGACCGCGTATGGGCCTATTAAGAAAAGACTTATGCTGCTCGCGCAAGCAACGGCGCAGCATTCTTTGGAACTGTTGCCGATTTAGCATGACCCGCATGACCCCCGTCGAGTCCGGGAGCCGGCCGACAGTCCGGCCTCCGCCGCCTCGGCCACGCCAGCCGGCCAGAGGAGCCAAATCCTCCTCTGCCTGACCTTACAGTCGCAAAACAGACCGCTCAACGTTCAGCGCACGCGACCCGGCTTCTGCCTTCAGCGGCGCAATATAAAAATAAAATGGGAGGGACACGGATGGATTTGAAACCGCATCTTGGCGGATGCCTCGCGCTCGGCCTGCTCATCGGCGCGATGGCCATGCCAGCCTTCGCGCAACAGCCGCAGCCAGCCCCCGCGCCGGCAAAAGGGCAGGCAGCTGGCAAGCCCAATATCGTCATCATCTGGGGCGACGACATCGGCCAATCCAACATCAGCGCCTATACCAACGGATTGATGGGCTACCGCACGCCGAACATCGATTCCATTGCCATGGACGGGATGATCTTCACCGATTATTACGGAGAGCAGAGCTGCACGGCGGGGCGCTCGGCCTTCATCACCGGGCAAAGCGTGTTCCGCACCGGCCTCAGCAAGGTCGGCCTGCCCGGCGCCGACATTGGCCTGCGCAAGGAAGATCCGACCATCGCCGAACTCCTCAAGGCGCAGGGCTACGCCACCGGCCAGTTCGGCAAGAACCATCTTGGCGACAAGGACGAGTTTCTGCCGACCGCGCATGGCTTCGACGAATTCTACGGCAATCTCTATCATTTGAACGCCGAAGAGGAGCCCGAGCTTCCCGATTATCCGAAGCCCGACGATCCGGAGTTTCCCAATTTCCGCAAGAATTTCGGGCCGCGCGGCGTGATCCACAGCTTCGCCAACGCCGACGGCACGCAGACCATCGAGGATACCGGCCCGCTGACCAAGAAGCGGATGGAGACGATCGACGACGACATCGCCGATCGCTCGGCCGCCTTCCTCGAAAAGCAGGTCAAGGCGGGCAAGCCGGTGTTCTTATGGGTCAATTTCACCCATATGCATTTCCGCACCCATGTGAAGCCGGAGAGCCTCGGTCAGGCCGGGCGCTGGCTTGGCCCCTACGCCGATGCGATGATCGATCATGATAAAAATGTGGGAACGGTGCTCGCAAAGCTGAAGGAGCTCGGCATCGCGGACAACACCTTCGTCATGTACTCGACCGACAACGGCCCGCATATCAACTCATGGCCGGATGCGGCGATGACGCCGTTCCGCAATGAAAAGAACTCGAACTGGGAAGGCGCCTATCGCGTGCCGGCGATGGTGCGCTGGCCGGGCAAGATCAAGCCGGGCTCTGTTTCGAACGAGATCGTCTCCCATCTCGACTGGTTGCCGACCCTGCTGGCGATGGCCGGCGTTCCCGACGTCAAGGAAGAGCTGCTCACCGGCTATGAGGCGGGCAAGGAGACTTATAAGGTCCATCTCGACGGCTATAATCTTCTGCCCTATCTCACAGGCGAGGCGCCGAAAGGCCCGCGCAAGGAGTTCTTCTACTTCTCCGACGACGGCGATCTCACCGGCCTTCGCTATGACAACTGGAAGTTCGTATTCCTGGAGCAGCGGGCGACGGGAACGCTGCAGGTCTGGGCGGAGCCCTTCACGCATCTGCGCGTGCCGCTGATCTTCAATCTGCGGCTCGACCCTTACGAGCGCGCGGAGATCACCTCGAACACCTATTATGACTGGCTGCTCGACCACGCTTTCATGCTGGTCCCGGCGCAAAAATATGTCGCCCAGTTCCTTGCGACCTTCAAGGAGTTTCCGCCCCGGCAGAAAGCGGCGACGTTCTCGATGGATCAGGTGCTGGAGAAGATGAAAACGCCGGACGGCGATTAGCCGGGGGCGCGGCGAACAAAGGCATAGAGAGCACGATCGATTCAGCTTTGAATCATCGTGCTCTGAATTATTGGAATCGATCATGCTCATGTCTTTGGATTGATTCAATCCAAAGTCATCGTGATCTAGTAAAGCCCCGTGGCGTAGTAGAAGCCGATCACGACGAAGACGGCGAGGGTCTTGAGTATGGTCACGGCGAAAATGTCTCCATAAGAGACCCTGTGCGTCAGGCCGGTCACCGCCAGCACCGTGATGACCGCGCCATTATGCGGCAGCGTGTCCATGCCCCCGCTCGCCATCGCCGCCACCCTGTGCAGCACGTCCATCGGAATATGGGCCGCCTCCGCCGCCGCGATGAACTGCTTCGACATTGCGGCGAGGGCGATGCTGAGGCCCCCTGAGGCCGAACCCGTGATGCCGGCGAGCGTCGAGACGGTGATCGCCTCGTTGACCAGCGGATTCGGGATTTGCGCCAGCGCGTCGCGGATGGTGAGGAATCCCGGCAGCGCGGCGATAACGGCGCCGAAGCCATATTCAGACGCGGTGTTCATCGAGGCGAGCAGCGCGCCAGAGACCGCCGCCTTCGACCCTTCCGCGAATTTCGCAAGCACAGGCCGGAACGCGAAGGCGAACACGGCGAGGATCCCTAAGATCAGCGCGCCCTCAACGGCCCATATGGCGGTGAGGGAGGCGACGTCGGCGGTGACCGGCGCGGCCATCCCGGCAAGTTGCACCTCGTGCTTCGCGCCGAAGACGGCGGGGATCGCGAGGGTCAGCGCGCGGTTGGCGGCGAAGACGATGATCAGCGGGAGGATCGCGATCGCCGGCGCGACAAGCCTTCCCTCGGCGATCGGTTCTGGCTCGTTGATGTGGTCCAGTCCATAGCCCTCGCCGGCCCGCGCGGCCTGTCGCCGGCGCCATTCGAGAAAGGAAAGGCCGCTCGCCAGAATGAAGGCGGCGCCGACGAGCCCGAGGATCGGCGCGGCCCAGGTCGTCGTCTTGAAGAACGTCGTCGGGATGATGTTCTGGATCTGCGGCGTGCCCGGCAGGGCGTCCATGGTGAAACTGAAGGCGCCGAGAGCGATCGTTCCGGGGATCAGGCGCTTCGGAATGCCGCTTTGGCGGAACATCTCGGCGGCGAAGGGATAGACGGCGAAGACCACGACGAACAGCGAAACGCCGCCATAAGTCAGCACGGCGCAGACCAGCACGATGGAGAGGATCGCGCGCTGTTTGCCGACAATGCCGATAACTGCGGTGACGATCGCTTTCGAGAAGCCCGAAAGTTCGATCACCTTGCCAAAAATAGCGCCGAGCAGGAAGACGGGAAAGTAGAGTTTGACGAAGCCCACCATCCTTTCCATGAACAGGGAGGTGAAGATGGTCGGCGCCGCAGATGGCTCGGTGACGAGAACCGCGAGCATGGCCGCGATCGGAGCGAACAGGATGACGCTGAAGCCGCGATAGGCGACAAACATCAAAAGGAACAGCGCGGCGAGCGTGATCAGAAAATCCATGCCGCTCCTCCCCCCAAAGGACGGTCCGAGTTTGGCAGAAATCGCGGATTAATCCATGGTTGAGATCGGGCGCGCGATTCGAGGCGCGCCGCCGGCGCGCAGAACGGCTCCTGTCATCGTCGTGTCTCCGCGCTCCATCATAATCCTTTAATTCTTTTCGAATGTGCGTTCCCAGAAACTTTTCTCTCTCCCGATCGGGCGGCTTGCGGTAACCTCCGTACCAGACCGATCCCGCCATCTGTTCCCCTCACGCCGGCAGGCGCTCGTCGACAAATTCCGGAGGCTGCGCATGATTGCTGAAACAACGATCAGGATCGCAGCTCTCCGCGCGGCGGCGCCCGTCGCTTCTGTTCAATCTGCGGGAGAGCCCCGATGAAACGCGCGATCTGCGCCGCGGCGGCGGCCGACCTCATCCCCGACGGCGCCGTGGTGATGATCGGCGGTTTCATGGCGGTCGGCTCCCCCCATCGGTTGATCGACGCCATCGTCGCGGCCTCGAAGCGCAATCTGACGGTGATCGCCAACGACACCGGCCTTCCGGGCAAAGGAATCGGCAAGCTGATCGCCGCGGGCTGCGTCTCCCGCGTCGTCGCCTCGCACATCGGTCTCAATCCGCAGACGCAGAAGGCGATGCTGGCGGGCGAGATCGACGTCGAGCTGGTGCCGCAGGGAACGCTCGCCGAACGCATCCGGGCGGCGGGTTTCGGGCTCGGCGGCGTTCTGACCAAGACCGGGCTCGGCACCATCGCGGCCGACGGCCAGCGCGTCATCGATATCGACGGCGAGCAATGGCTCTATGCGCCGCCTCTCTTCGCCGAGTTCGCGCTCGTCGCCGCCGAGCGAGCCGATTACAACGGGAATCTGCTGTACCAGCTGACCGCCAGGAACTTCAATCCAGTGATGGCCATGGCTGGCCGGATCGTGATCTGCGAGCCGAGGGAAATCATACCTGTCGGCACGATTCCCCCCGATTCCGTCGATACGCCGGGCGTTCTCGTGGACCATTTGATCGAGAGGGCGCCGCGATGAGAAACGAAGAAATCATTCAGCGGCGCGTCGCCCGCGAACTGCATCCCGGCACGCTCGTCAATCTGGGCATCGGACTGCCGACGGGGGTGTCTCAGTTCATTCGGCTGGAGGACGGCATTCTCTTCCAGTCCGAGAACGGCATCGTCGGCATGGGTGCGCGTCCGCCCGAGGGCATGGAATATACCGAACTCACCGACGCCGGCGGCAGTTTCGTGACGGCGGTGCCAGGCGCCGCAACCGTGGACAGCACGCTCTCCTTCGGGCTCATTCGCGGCGGACACCTCGACGCCACCGTGCTCGGCGGGCTCGAAGTTGATGAAGCCGGCCATCTCGCGAACTGGATGGTGCCTGGCAAGATGGTGCCCGGCATGGGCGGCGCCATGGACCTCGTCACCGGCGCGCGCCGCGTCATCGTCGCTATGCAACACACCGCCAAGGGGCGTCCGAAGATCGTTCCGACTTGCACCTTGCCGCTCACATCGACGCGCCGGGTCACGCTCATCGTCACCGATCTCGCCGTGATCGAGCCGACCGACGAGGGCCTTGTGCTGCGCGAGCGGGCGCCGGACGTTTCGGTCGAGGACATCCGCAACGTCACCACGGCGCGGCTGATCGTGCCGGAGCACGTGCCTGAAATGGATCTACGGGTCGACGTCCCGAACTGAACCGCGCAAAATCATCGTGATCGATTCCAAAAGTTTAGAGCGAGATGCGGGCGGAAAAGCGGTTTCCACTTTTCCTCATCTCGCGCTAGCCCCTTTCCCGCGTGTCAATGCGTGGTGGCGACGTCGCCCGGATCGACCGAAAACTCCACCGCCTCGATCAGCGCATCGCCGGCGAGCGTCATCAGCTCGACCCGGATCGGCACGACGACATGGGCGCCCGGAACCGGCGCGAGCCAGGCCTCCATCTGCCTGTTCGCGGCCATGAAGCGCGCCGAGCGCGAATCCCGTTTCTGCCCGGCGATCGGCGTATAGCGCGCGGCGCAGACCGAGACCGGACCTGCGTAGCCCCCGATCGACACATTGCGCGTACCCACGTAGGCGAGCGTGATGTCGAAGCGCACGAAGCCGTCATAAACCGGAATCTTGCGGTTGCACGCCGACGGTCCGACCAGCGGCTGCCCCTCCGGCACCGCCATGATGAAGGCGCTGGTCGGGTCGAGAACATTGCGCTTGTTCGCCTCGGTGACCGGAATGCGGTTATCCCAATCCTCCCAGGGCGGCGAAATATCGACCGCCTTCACATTGCCGCCCGCATTGCCGCCATCGAGCGACATCCGCACCGTGCGGGTCTCGCGCGAATTGCCCGATGTCGTCGCATAAGTCGCGGGGAACACCAGTCCCTTGCGCAAGGCTCCGGTGGAGGTCAGCGCCATTTTCACATCGGCGACCATCGCCGCGACGCCGGTCAACCTTGCGCTGAAATCAATGCGGTATTTACCCGGTTCAAGCGATCCCACGGCGGCCGCCTCGCCGATATGGAGGCCAACGAGGCTGACCGCATAGCGCGCGCGCACCACGTCGGCGCTGGCCGGCGCGAGGCCGCAAAGCAGGCCAAGGCCGAGTGTCAAGCCAAGTGTCAAATTGAGGCCCGCAAGGCGAATCAAGGTCAATCTCCTCGGCGCGTCGAGCCCCGTTTCCGAGTCGGTCGCGCCCTGATTCTATCTCTAGACGCGAATTTTGTCTGAAATGGCGGCGAATTTTAGCAGTCCGAAGGCCGGCCGCCAGGGGAAGCGCGCCACGCGCCAAGGTGGCATCATTCGGGTCTGGCGCGCAAGGGTCACGGCGCGTCGGCGCATCGTCGAGGCGGCGCATCTTGGCGGAGAGCGGATTTTCTTTATAAGCTCGGTTGTCGCGCAGTCTGCGCCGCAGGCCGAGGGAACCTTCACCGATCATGCGACAGCGCAAAACAGCCGCCCTCGCCCTTGCGGCCGCCTTCATCCTCGGCGCCGGACCCGCGTCCAGCGCGCCGCCCGTGGCCGCGATGACGCTCGACGGACCTGAGGCCGCCATCGGACAGTGGGAACTCTCGCTTTCCACCGGCTCCAATTCATGCCGCCTCGCGCTGCGCGGCGAACAGGTGCATGGCGGCTTTTTCGTCGGCATGCCGCCCGGGTGCCGGCGCGCGCTGCCGGTGCTTTCAAGCGTCGTCGCGTGGACTTTGCCCGGCGACAATCATCTTGATCTCGCCGACGCCTATGGCAAGCCCCTGCTCGATTTCACGGTTTCGCAGGCGGGCCGCCTCGCCGCCGCCGGGCCGCAGGGCGAGACCTATCTTTTGACCTTCGTCGCAGGCGCGCCGGCACCGCGAAGCAATTCGCCCGCCGCCGAGGCCAGCGCTCCGGCGGCGCAGCAGACCGCCGCCAAGGCCGCCCCGCCCCACGCGATCCTGCGTCCCGCCGACGTCGCCGGACGCTACGCCGTCCTGCGCGAGGCCGGCCGCGACACCGGCTGCATGGTGACCCTCGACATCTCCAGCAGAGCCTTCCTGTCGCCGGCCTGCCGCGATCAGGGCATTGTGATCTTCGATCCCACCGCCTGGCGGATGGCGGGCGGGCGGCTCGTCATCGTCGCGCGAAAGGGCCATACGGCGCAGCTCGACCTCCAGCCCGACGGAACCTGGCTGAAAGAGTCGAAGGAGACCGACGCCAAGAGCCTCACGCTGAAAAAGTTCTAACCCGACCAGCCCCTTTCCGCCGTCCCTGATGAGGTTTGCGACATGACCGGCAAGACGCATGAAAATTTGATCGCCGATCAGTTCGGTCCGCGCGCTGCGGCCTATGTCGAGAGCGCGGTTCATGCGCAGGGCGAGGATTTGCTGCGACTCGTTGAGATCGTCCGCGGCCATGCGGACGCGCGCGTGCTCGACATGGGGTGCGGCGGCGGCCATGTGAGCTTTCGCACGGCGCCGCATGTGGCGGCGGTCGTCGCCTACGATCTTTCGGAAGAGATGCTCCAAACCGTCGGCCTGGAGGCGTCAAAGCGGGACCTTCCAACGCTGCGCACACGCCAGGGCAGCGTCGAGCGGATGCCCTTCGAGAACGAAGAATTCGATTTCGTGTTCAGCCGCTATAGCGCCCACCATTGGCGCGACCTCCCCGGCGCCCTCAAGGAGGCGCGGCGCGTCTTGCTGCCGCGGGGAGCGGCGGCGTTCATCGACGTCGTCGCGCCGCCGGATCCTTTGCTCGACACCCATTTGCAGGCGGTCGAACTGCTCCGCGATCCCTCGCATGTGCGCGACTACGCGCCGAGCGAATGGGAAAATGCGCTGCGCGCCGCGGGCTTCCGTCTCACAAAGAGTACAGCGCATCGGCTGCGCCTCGAATACGGGTCCTGGATATCCCGCATCGGAACGCCCGCGGTCCTCTCTGAAGCGATCTTGTCGTTGCAACGGAAGATGTCGGAGGACGTGACCCGCCATTTCGCGATCGAAAGGGACGGATCGTTCACGGTGGACGTCATGACGATGGAAGTCAGCGCTGCCTGACGTCGTCGTCATCGTCTGGCTGGTTGAGGATTCAGCTGGTCCGCTTTGGGCGGAAATGCTCGTTAGAAAAAGCATTTTTCAGGGGCTGGCCTCCGGCCATCGCGGCGGCGCCGAGCTTCCGGCGGATGCGCCGGGGACTTCCACTGCGATTGCGACGACAGAACCATGACAAAAAGCCGCAGCGCCGAGGGCGCCGTCGTCGAGATGCGATCGCGCCCTTTAGGGTCGCCGCGTTCCGCACGTTGGCCCGGATCATGCCTTTGGCCAGGCGATCGCTGTGGCGGCGCTGACACGGCCGCGGGAAATTGCGTCCGCCCCGGCTATCAACGCATTTTGATTAAGCCTAAATTAACCCCGGCGTTTTGCGGCTGCGTTTTTTTGAACGACGCGAGCGGCCTGCGAAGGACATCTGAATGGCGCAGCAAATCGCGCATGAAACCGGTTCGCCGGCGGCCGGAGACTCCGTCGTCTGCGACGCGCCGGCCCGGCATCGCAAAAGCGCCGTCGCCGCCCTTGCGCTCGGGTCGCTCGGCGTCGTCTTCGGCGACATCGGCACCAGCCCGCTTTACGCCCTGCGCGAGTCGCTGCATCACATCAAGGACGGCGGCGTCACCGACAGCGGCGTCATCGGCACCGTATCGCTGCTGCTCTGGGCGCTGTTCTTCACCGTCACCGCCAAATATGTCCTGTTCCTGATGCGGGCGGGCAACAAGGGCGAGGGC
>Ga0181518_10005889_pt1 | contig 10426 bp, 6 predicted proteins | sample PEATcosm2014_Bin_28_FD_119751 | JGI IMG/M metagenome (GOLD analysis project Ga0181518, IMG submission 119751) | Peatland microbial communities from MTU Mesocosm Facility, Houghton, MI, USA - PEATcosm2014_Bin01_60_metaG | ecosystem: Environmental > Terrestrial > Soil > Wetlands > Peat | place... | reverse complement strand
GCCACACAATCCCCCAGCGCACTCATGAAGTAGGGATGAGTCGTGCGCGTGCTGAGGCTTCCGTTGCGAGCTTCCGTGAGCGGAACGTTGATGCCGATGAACCCGTTCTCGGGGATGAAGAGCGGGACGTTCGATCCGTATCCGGCCGCGACGACCAGTCCGGCGGCGAGAAACAGGATCGAGCGCGTTCTCGTCGTTGCCTCTCTAGGATCTGGAAGCTGGCGTGCCTGGAGCACTGAGGGCGGAGCGGGTCTCAAGAAGAGGTGTCGGAATACGACCCGGTCGCGACCGAACTTCGCCTGGAGACGTCGAGCCAAATGCTCCTGCGTCTTGGGCGCTTGGCCTCCCTCGTAATGCGCCACGAGACAGACCGTCTTGCCGTTGGCGAGAAGATCGACCGCGCCAGCGAAAGAGTCGAGACCACCACTGAAAAGACACACGGCGTCGACCGGCTGGTCGGCGGGAACGGCGGGTGTCGATGGTTCCGTGCTCGGATACGGTTCGATGATCCACTCATCACCGCTGAGGAATGACAAGGTGGCATCGAGTTGCTGGACGATCGCGTGCCACCGATCGGGGTCGCGAACGGGAACGTCGAGGTTGATGTCTCGTGTCCACGTGCCCGGTCGTATCGCGAGCTTGTCGGCGCAGAACACTGCCGCGGCGAACCGGAGGAAGTCGACGGCGACCGCGGGCGGGGCGAGACCGCTCGTGAGGTTCTGCCGCACCTGGACTGTCGAACCGTTACCGAACCAATCGAGGAGGATGGTGGGAGATGGGGACGCTGCCTGATCACGGCGAGTACGGAGTCGGAAGTCGGTCATTCCCAGGCTTCCAGTTGGTCGTAGACGGCGCGCAACATGCGTTCGATGAACTCACGACCCTCGGTGCCTTGCCAGTCGGTGGTCAGGGGTGCCATCCCCTGCGTTCGGAGGCGAACGAGAGCTTCGATGAAGTCACGAAGCTCCTTGTCTCGTTGTTGGGCCAGTTGCGGATTCTGGAGCCGGGTGAGGCGTTCATCGATGACGGGGATCGCCCGGTTGTAGATCAAGGCGATGAGATAGCGCTGCAGGAGATCGACAACAGCCGGCTCGGTGAGTCGCACTTCGTCGAGGGGCACATCTTCGTCCTCCGGCAGGACTTCCGCGAGGACGTCGACGAGAGCGTTTCTCGCAGCCTGGGCTTCTAGGTTGCTCCCTGTCCCGCCGAACCGATCGAGCAGTGCGCTGAGGATGGTGAATCGGTCGGAACCGACGAGACCGCCGAAACCGACTGTTTCGAGTCCGCCCGCTACACCGGCGGGACCGGTGGACCCCGCCAAGAATGTCGCCAGCGATTGCCCCGCACTGATTCCGGGTCCGGCCGCAGCCACTGCTCCGGCGGCCCCACCCGCCGCTGCGACGTAGCCGGCGAGCGTCTTGGCGATGCGGTTTGTGCCGCCGTGCCGTGCGAATGCGGACGCGTCTCGCTTGAAGTCGGTCCAAGCGCCGCCGGTACCCCCGCTGTTACTAGCCGAAGTGCCCACCCTACGAGGAAACCTGGCGGGCTTCGGACACCGCCCTCTTCAACGCCGACACGGTCGACTGGCTCCATTGGTCGAATAGTGCTTCGACCTCGGGTCGACCGTTGCCGCGCAACGCAAGCATCGGTGGGAGCTTCGTCGGGACGTCGCTCGGCGGGACCTGGGCGAGCACGGCCGCCAAAACAGGCCAACTCGCAGGGGCCACCTCGGTCAACTCGACGAGGCTGTCCATGGCCTCGCCGCTCGGTCGGCGCTTCGCCCGATCCGACAGGGCGTCATAGAGGGACGCGTACTCCTCGGGTCCGAGTTTGGACGCTTCCTCGACAGCCATTCGCCGTTGAGCGGCGATGGTGAGGAGGAGACGTCCAAGGAGGGCTTGCAAGGAAGCGGAGAGGCGCGCCCCCGGCGCCGCGGGCGACAAGCGATCGCGGCTGAAGAAGAAGTACGAGCCGAGGGGTACGCCCGCGAGTCGGGGTTCCAGTTCCAACCAAGGGGGAACCGCCCGGGAACCGAACCACGTCTTCAATTCCGTTGACGCATCGTTCGGAAGCGGATCGCCAGAAAGTACGCATCGCTCGGCGACGACGATCTCTTCGGCGGCACCGTCCTGTCGCATCTGCCAGAGGAAGAGTTGCTGGAACTCGGCTTCTTGTTGTTCCAGCACCATCAGCTTGGCCAGAACTGCGGGGTCGAGCGCCACCCCGCGACGCCGAGCGGTTTCCGAGCGGAGCAGCATCGTGTTGAGGAAGCGCTTCAACTGGCGGGGATTCCCCCGCAGGCCGCGGCTCAACGTTGGAGCGATTCGGTTTGCGATCGTGAAGTCGGCCTCTAACTCGGCGGGGACCTGACCCAACACTCCTTGGGCGATCCCGTAGTTCATGGCTACCGAGAACTGGTTCTCTCTCCGCCGTTTGTCGGCCTCGGCTCGGATCACGCCCATCGCCGCATCGTCGAGACGCAGGTCCGCGAACAGGAGATTGAGATAAGTCTCGGCCTCCGGTTCGGCGAGAGGTGGGACCGTGATCTCCACCTGGACGATCTTTTCGAGATAGTCCTTACCGAGTGCGGGGTCGCCGTCGACCCTCGCGGGGTATCGGCGCTCGATCGCCGCCTGAACGATTGGGCGGTTGGCCGCGATGACAAACGCGGTCGACGATACCTGGAGGAAGAGACGGATGGCCTCGAAGACGTCGATGACGGTGTCGTCGAGGCAGCGATCGAGGTCGTCGATCAGGACAACGGTGGCCTTCACTTCGTGCAGGCTGTCGATGAGGGCTTCGAACTCGACCCTGAAGTCCGCGACGGACTCGAAAACGATGGGAACATCCTCTGGCTCGGGTGTGGGTTCAGGGGCCTGGGCTTCGACGGCGTCGATCCCGGCAACAAGCGCAGCGCCTGCTGCTGTCCCGACCTCAGGCGAGAGTCCTTGGTGGACAGCGACCACGGCGCCCGCAGCGGGGAGGAGGACTCTCCCTGCTGCAGCCGGTCCGGCCATGAGGCGCGCCACCTTCTGCCGAAGCCGCCGCAGAAGGCCCGCCGCCTTCTCGGGGTCCTCGGCCTTCGGCACGCGCTCGGCGAGCGCCAAGAGGACAGCCTCCATCAGGGCGGCCTTCACGTCCTCGTATGCCTCGTACCTCCACGGGCTGAAGGGCACGACGACGTAGTCGGGGGACGCGCCCAGGCGGTCCTCGACCATGTGGAGCAGGCTGCTCTTACCCGATCCCCAGTCGCCCAGCACGCCGACCGTGACGGGGAGCAACCGGGGCTCGGTAAGCACGACCTCCAGGCTGTCCACCAGGAAGTCGAATCCGAGCAGGTCGACCCTGGTCTCGTTATCGGCCCACACGACGCTCCCTTTCTATGTCCTCGGTGATCGATTCAACTCTTTCTCAACGCGGCGTACAAGGGAATGAACGCCCAAGTCATAGCGGACAAGTACAAGACGAGCGAACAATGGCACGCTTTCGGCTCAATGCCAGCGGGGTGCTCGTGCAGGTCGGTCGCGCCAAGGCAGCAGTAGCTAGACGGTCACCATTTCGCTAAAGCCACCGGGTGCAAAGCCTCTCGGCTCGATGGATTGCGGACGGACCCTCAGAGTGGATTGATGCAGTTGTGCCCACCGGGCCAGGAGCGGAATTGAGTAACTTCGGGGACATTTGCCCGGTCAGTCACCCCGGTAACACGATCAACTAGCCCGGCGAGCTTCCCGCAGCTGCTCCACCCGCGCCGCGGCGCTGTCTTGCGATCCCTTCCAGAGGTGGGCGTACAGCCGCTTCGGGGTCTCGACATCGGCAGAGGACCGAGAATGAGTGCACTTCGATGTCGCTGGCTCCCGCCGCCCACAACAGGGCGGCTGCCGTGTGCCTCAGATGGTGCGGCGTTAACCGCTTGAGCTTTTCGGCCGCTGTGATCGCTTCGGCCGTGGCCTCCGCACGGCTCAGGCCCTGGGCCACAAGGCTTGCGCTCCCCGACTGCCCAGCGCACCGCTATCGAGCAGATCTTGAGGCGCAGCCGGCGATTTTGCAGCGGGCTGAAGAACAACGCAGAAAGATCATGCGGCCGATCAGGAAGCGCAATTGCGACACAGCGCACTGCAGTCGATTTCTCCCCAATCGCCCCACAGAGTGCCCCAATTTCTGTGCACCTAAGCGTGACGGATGGCGCCAAAAGCTCTATGCTCGCAGGTGAGGCTTGGTGGGCCGTACAGGACTCGAACCTGTGACCCCTTGCGCGTCATGCAAGTGCGCTACCAACTGCGCCAACGGCCCCGTCAGCGAATGACCTTACCACTGAGCCAATTCCCCAATGGGCGGCATCGACGGCACACGGGGAGCGGTGCCCGGGAGAAGTACCTACAATTGGGGATCGTGACCGCGAGCGACAGCAGCACAAGCACCACCGGCACCGCCACAAGCCCTCTCCCCGACCTTGAGGAGCACCTGAGGCGCATCACCGAGGACGGCTACACCGTCCTGCCGGACGCCATCGAGCCCGAGCTGATCGACGAAATCGATGAAGCCCTGCTCAAGTTGGAGCACGACCTCGGCACTGTCCCAGCCGAGAACCTCTTCGAGGGGCTGCACACGATGCGGGTGTACAACCTGCTGGTCCACGGGGCCACCTTCCAGAAGATCCCGGTGCACCCCAACGTGCTCCCCGTTGTCGAGGGTGTGCTCGATCCGGGCCTCCTGATCTCATCACTGTCCTCCATCGCCATCGGACCAGACGAGCAGGCCCAACCGATCCATGCCGACGATCAGCTGATCCCGCTGACGCGCCCCCACCTTCCGATCATCTGCAACACCATGTGGGCGATCACCGACTTCACCGAGGAGAACGGGGCCACCCGCCTCGTCCCGGGCAGCCATCTGCGTGACGAGCCCCCGAACCCCCTCGAGCTCTACGACACCATCCCAGCCGAGATGTCCAAGGGGAGCGTCCTCGTGTGGGTGGGGAGCCTCTGGCACGGCGGTGGCGCCAACCGTACAAGGCAGCGTCGGGTCGGCATCGCCATGAACTACTGCGCCGGCTACATCCGCCAGCAGGAGAATCAGCAGCTCGGCGTGCCGCCCGCACTCGTCAAGACGTTCCCCCGACGGCTCCAGGAGCTCGTCGGCTACTCGGTCTACAACGGTCTGGTCGGCCACATCGACAAGAAGCACCCGGCCAACGTCGTCCTCGCCGAAAACGAGGGGGTCGACATGGTCTGGGACCTCCTCAAGGTCTGACCGGGATCACGCCGCCGGCGACAGGGTCGCCGGGACGAGGGGCCACTCGTAGTCGAGGGGGTCGATGGGGATCATGCCCTTCGAAAGGCGCCACCCGTCGTACTCCTGCGCCCACTCCCGATGCCAGTCGATCTGGTCCTCGTGGAGCCGGGCGAGGTCGCACTCCCGCAACGCCTCGTGCTGCACTGCCAGTGCCAAGAGCACCTCCATGGACGCGATCGCGTCGGCCGACGCATCGTGCGCATGGGCGATCTCGATGCCGTAGTGACCGCACAGGTCGACGAGCGTCCGCCTGCCCCTGCGCTCTCGGTCGAAGTGGCGGTCGATCACGCCGGCGTCGAGCACGGGCCCGCACCACCCCCGCTCCACGATACCCCGACCGCACAGCCGTACGGCCTGCGTCTCCACCATCGTGAGGTCGTAGTCGAGCTTCATCCCCGCCAGCGGGACCCCGCGCCTGCCGGCCGACACGACGGCATCGGCGACCAGGCTGACCGCTTCCGTCAGGGGCATGCCCTCGTCGCGTGCCTGCTCGGTCGAGATGCCGTGCACCTTCGTCGCGCCGGCCGGTATCTCGCGGCCCGGGTCGATGAGGCCCGACCAGCTCGTGACCACGACGCCGTCGACCACCCGGACCAGCGCAAACGAGACCGGGACATCGTTGAAGCGGTCGATTCCGGTGGTCTCGAGGTCGAACCCGAGCACCTCGCCGGCGGTCCATGAACCCATGGCGTCGAGCATGGCAGCGGGATGTGACAGAGCCGCGGATGCCCCGCGCGCCCGAACCTCAGATCACGCCCTCGTCGATCATGGCGTCGGCCACCTTGCGGAATCCCGCCACGTTGGCCCCCACCACGTAGTCACCTGGCTGGCCGAACTCGGCGGCCGCCGCGAGGGTCACTGAATGGATCGAGGCCACGATCGACCGCAGCTGCGCGTCGACCTGCTCGGACGGCCAGGGAAGGTGCTCGGCGTCCTGGGCCATTTCCAGTCCCGACACGGCGACACCGCCGGCGTTCACGGCTTTGCTCGGTCCGTAGAGGAGGCCGGAGTTGCGGAAGATCTCGGCTCCGTCCGGCACCGTCGGCATGTTGGCGCCCTCGGCGACCAGGCGCACGCCGTTGTCTGCCAAGGACCGGGCGTCCTTGGCGCCGATTTCGTTCTGCGTCGCCGACGGGAAGGCGCAGTCGGCCGGCACCGACCACAGCGGGTTGTGGTCCGAGGGCACGGCCGGCGTGTACACCGCGCCTGGAAAGCGATCGGGGTACTCACGGATCCGCCCACGCCGGACGTTCTTGAGCTCAAGCACCCAATGGAGCTTGTCCGCATCGATGCCCGCCGCGTCGACGACGAACCCGTCCGAGTCCGACAGTGTGATGGGCACCGCGCCGACGTCGATGAGCTTGGCGACCGTATAGAGCGCCACGTTGCCGCTGCCCGACACGAGGCAGCGCTTGCCCGCCAGCGACTCGCCGCGCGTGGCCAGCATCTCTTGCGCGAAGTAGACGACACCGAAGCCCGTGGCCTCCGGTCGGATCAACGAGCCGCCCCATGTCGGGCCCTTGCCGGTGAGCGCGCCCGTGAACTCGTTGGTGATCCGCTTGTGCTGCCCGAAGAGGTAGCCGATCTCTCGCGACCCGACACCGATGTCGCCGGCGGGGATGTCGGTGAACTGGCCGATGTGGCGATACAGCTCGGTCATGAAGGACTGGCAGAAGCGGCGCACCTCGTTCTCGCTTCTTCCCTTGGGTTCGAAGTCGGAACCGCCCTTGGCGCCGCCCATGGGCAGCCCGGTCAGCGAATTCTTGAAGGTCTGCTCGAAGGCAAGGAACTTGAGGAGCCCGAGGTCCACCGAGGGGTGGAAACGCAACCCGCCCTTGAACGGCCCCAGGGTGCTGCTCATCTGGACCCGGAAGCCGCGGTTGACGTTGATCTCGCCGGCGTCGTCCATCCAGGTGACGCGGAACAGGATCACCCGCTCCGGCTCGACCATGCGCTCCAGGATCCGGGCCCGCCGGTACTCGGGGTGCTGCTCGAGGACGGGATCGAGAGTCCGCACCACCTCGGTCACCGCCTGGAGGAAATCCGGCTCGTCAGGATGCCTGGCGAAGACGTCCGCCAACAGGGCGTCGATGTAGGCCGTCGTCATGGCTCCCAGTCTGCCAAGGCCGCTCACCCGAAGGTCACATCCTGAGGCCCACCCTCACGGAGAGGACCCCCACGCCACGCCCCCGACAGCTACCGTCACCGGGATGAACGGCCGCACCTCATCCGGGTGGCGGCGTACCCTGACGGCCGCGGCAGCGGTCGCACTGGCCGGTGCCCTGGCAGCAACGGTCCCCGCCGGCCCGTCGTCCGGGACGGCGGGTGCGCAGACGGCAGCCGCAACCGTCTCCGACCCGGCCGCACTCGTCCATCCACTCGACGGCACCGGCACCGGGCCCGTCAGCCCCGGGACGGTCGGCGAGTTCCCGGGTGCCGACACCCCATTCGGCATGATCCAGTGGAGCCCCGACACCAGCCCCAACGCCGTCCAGTCCGGTGGCGGGTACGCCTACTCCGACAGCAGCATCAGCGGCTTCAGCCTGACCCACCTCAGCGGCACCGGGTGCCCCTCCTACCAGGACGTTCCGATCCTCCCCACCGTCGGCGCCGTCGGGAACTCACCAGAGGCGACGGTCGCGACGTTCTCGCACGAGCAGGAGCACGCCTCCCCCGGCCGCTACCAGGTCGAGCTCGGCCCCGCTCCCGTCTCCGTCTCGCTGGCCGTCACGACGCGCACCGGCATCTCGAGCTTCGACTTCCCGCGCGGCACCGCCTCCAACCTGCTCTTCAAGGTGGCCGGCAGTGCCAATCCGGTCACCGCGGCCAGTGTGCGCGCCGTCGGGCACAACGAGCTCGAGGGCCAGGTCACCAGCGGGCAGTTCTGCCAGACGGGGACCAACTACACCCTGCACTTCGTCGCCCTCTTCAACCGGCCATTCGCCTCGACCGGCACCTGGGACGGCTCGGGCACCGCGGCCGGGAGCACCTCGTGCACCGGTTCGTCCTGCGGTGCCTACGTGACATTCGACACGACGGCCCAACCGCGCGTGCTGATGAAGGTCGGGATCTCCTTCGTCAGCACCAGCGACGCGGAGCAGAACCTCAAGGCAGAGGACCCCGGGTGGTCGCTCCAGCAGGTGAGTGCGCAGGCACGGGTGAGGTGGAACGCCCTCCTCGGGCGCATCGCCGTCGGCGGAGGCACGGCGGCTGAACAGCACACGTTCTACACGGCGCTGTACCACTCGCTCCTCTTCCCTAACGTCGTATCGGACGTGAACGGCCAGTACGCGGGCAGCGACGGGAAGGTGCATACGGCGCATGGACGGGACGAGTACGCCAATTTCTCCGAATGGGATATCTATCGCAGTGAGATACAACTAGAGTCCCTGCTGATCCCCCGCGACGTCGGCGACATGGTCCAGTCGCTGGTGGACGACGCGGAGCAGGGTGGGTGGCTGCCCAAATGGGCCGTCGTGGGTGGCGACGAGTCGCAGATGAACGGCGATTCGGCGGATCCCATCATCGCCGACGCCTACGCGATGGGTGCACGCAACTTCGACGTGGCCGCCGCGTTCAGGTACATGGTGAAGGGGGCGACGCGGAACGAGACCGGCCACGGCCTCGAGATCGAACGCCAGTACCTCAGCCAGTACTTGTCCCAGCACTACGTCAACGCGGGGTCACTCGACCTGACCTCCATCGACTACTCCATCGGCGGCTCGGTCACCCTCGAGTACGCCATCGACGATTTCGCCATCGCCCAGGTCGCCACGGCCGAGGGGGACCACACGGTGGCGGACACCATGATGCAGCGTGCCGCCAACTGGGAATACGAGTTCGATCCGGCCACCGGCTACATCCAAGCCCGTGGCCCTGACGGCGGCTTCCCTGCCGGCCAGGCCTTCGAGGCGTCGCAGCTCGAGCCCGGAGGGCAGAGGGGCTTCGAGGAGGGCAACGCGGTGCAGTACACGTGGTCCGCCCCCCAGGACCTGGGCGCGCTGGCATCCCTCATGGGTGGCGACGCCGCCGCGACGAGCAAGCTCGAGACCTTCATGACCACGCTCAACGCGACGCGGAACGCCCCCTATGAGTGGTCGGGCAACGAGCCCAGTGAGTGGGCCCCGTGGGAGTTCGACTACTTCGCCGCGCCGGCCGAGACCCAGCGGTCGGTGCGGGCCATCGTCGACACCGAGTACGCCGACGCACCGGTGGACGAGCCGGGCAACGACGACCTGGGCGCCATCGCCTCGTGGTACGTGTGGGCGGCCCTGGGCCTGTTCCCCGTGACCCCGGGCTCGGCGAACCTCGCCCTTGCCAGTCCGCTCTTCCCGTCCGTGACCATCACCCTGCCCGACGGCCACCGCCTCGTCGAGGATGCCCCGGGGGCTGCGGCCTCCCGGCCCTACGTCCACAGCCTGACCGTCTCCGGCGTGACCCAACCCGCTTCCCGATCTTCGGCGAGCGGCTGTAGCGCCTCGTCCAAACCCCACTCCCCCGCCGGCACGTGGGACCTGCCCTGGCTCCCGGCGTCGGTCATTCAGACGGGAGGCAGCCTGCACTTCACCCTGTCGAGCTCCCCCGACCCGGGCTGGGCCTCCTCGCCCGCCGACAGCCCTCCCTCGTTTGCATCGGGCGAACTCCCTGCCGTCGGGTTCTCGTCCCCGAGCGGAGCGACATCACTCGTCGCGGGACAACCCGCATCTGTTGATCTCGGCGCGGCGTCGGCTGGGGGGGGCGCGACCACCGTGCACTGGCAGGTGGCCTCGGTCCCGAGCGGCCTGCAGGTGTCGCCGTCCTCGGGAACGCTGGCTTTCGCCGGCGCGAGTGTCAGCGCAGGATCGGCGACCAATTGCCGCCGTCCGTCCTCAGCCACCCAGGCGCTCACCGTCACTGCAGCCGCCGCGGGGACCTACTCCGTACGCATCAATCTGGCCACCGCAAGCGGGACACAGCTCCCGCCGGTCGTCCTTGACGTCGCCGTGCAGCCTTAACCGCTTCCGGGGCGAGGCCGAGGTGGCCATCTGGCACGTCGGTATCGGTTCTCGATAGTGGACGTTGCGTCGCCCAAGATACTGAATGAACATTCAGTTCATGAAAGAAGGACACGAGAGCAGCACGGCGGCCTACATGG
>Ga0181518_10005888_pt1 | contig 10427 bp, 9 predicted proteins | sample PEATcosm2014_Bin_28_FD_119751 | JGI IMG/M metagenome (GOLD analysis project Ga0181518, IMG submission 119751) | Peatland microbial communities from MTU Mesocosm Facility, Houghton, MI, USA - PEATcosm2014_Bin01_60_metaG | ecosystem: Environmental > Terrestrial > Soil > Wetlands > Peat | place... | reverse complement strand
TTGTGTGGGCCGGGGTGTTTTTGGTTGAAAGCTAATGTTTTTTTTAGGGTGGCTGGCTCCAGGTTTGCACGGCCTGTTTTTGGAAGGGATGGGGGGGGGGGTTAGGGGTGGGGGGGAGGGGGTGAAAAGCAGGGATCAGGGAACAGGGATCAGGGAACAGGGACCATGCAACGGAAAACTGTGGACCGGGGGCATGGCCTTTTCGATCGTCATGTCTTGACCGACGCTCAGAAGCAGATGCACGTGATCCGGCATGATGACAAAGTCGTGTATTTCGAACTTTCCTGAGGACATGTAGGAGCGTAGGACGTCGATGAGGAGAGTTGCGTTGCGTTCGGATTGCAGGAGGCGACGGCCGGCGTGAGTTTTTGTGGTGGCGAAGAATGTGCGCGCCGGGCTGAGCGTGTTTTCTTGCGGCACGTTCCGGACGGGTCTTGCCATGGCAGGGGCTAAAGCTCCAGCTCCTTAAATAAACGTCCTTCGGCGCGAGTGAACTCGCGCCCTGATACAAGACAATACACCGGTGGTCGGGGCGCTGCAGGGGCTAAAGCCCCGGCTCCTTATAGGAACGATTTTCGGCGCGAGTGAACTCGCGCCCTGATACAGAACAAAACATCGGCGGATGGGGCGCTGCTCAAACTCGCGCCCTGATGCAAGACAATGCGCTGATACAAGACAATACGCCGGGTCAGATTGTTTTGCTGTCGGCGGAGTCGAGGACGGTGTCGGCGGCGGCGCGGCTCCAACCAATCCTCAGATCTTTGACGTTGTTTAGGGCGAAGTTGCCGGTTGTGCTTTGGCTGGTGGGGTGCGGGGCGGTGACGGCGAAGAAGTCGGCGCGGGATACATCTTCTAGATAGAAGGCGGGACGGGCGTCGGGCGCGATGGTTGCGAGCTCGACGTGGCTCATTTCTACGTTGCGGATGTGGCGGAGGAAAAATCCTAACGACGGCATTTGGCCGAACATGCCGGGCTCGGGATATGAATCCTCTTTCTCGGGCACCTTGATGGCTGCCGCGTCGGCCGCGGCTCCGCCCAAATTCTCGATGTAGATGTTCGAGAGCTTGACGTCCTCGATCGCGTAGCCGGGAATGCCGCTCAAGATGGACGTGACGCGCATGGGCGCGTTGTGGCAGACGAGATTGCTGACCACGACGCGCTTCAGCGTGCCGACCTTGGTGGTGTCTTTGGGACCGCGGAGACGCGCGCCGAGCCGCATGAACAGCGGCGGCGAGATGATGTCGCGCATGGTCGTGTTAGTGATGGCGATGTCCTCAAGCAGAGCGCCGTCGACGGTTTCAAGCGCGTAGCCCTGGCAGCCCTCGAAGACGCAGCCGGTGATGGTGATGTTGATGAAGCCGCCGTTCGACTCCGTCCCACACTTGATGCGGCCGGTGCCATAGGCGCGCGCGCCTGCAGGAAACTTCTTCCACGTGCCATCGAGAACCGTCCCAAGCTGGTAGCAGCCGGTGACGAAACAGTTGGCGATGGTGACGTTGCGCGTGGGGCGGTTGTAGCCGAGCGCGTAACTGGACTTGGGACAGATGCCGTCGTCCCAGGGCGAATTCACCGTGCAATTCGACACGCGCACATTCTGGCAGCAGTCGATGTCCATGCCGTCGCGGTCGGTGTCGAGGGTGAGGTTGTCGATGGTGAGATTGTCGACGCCGGTGAGGAGCAGGGCGAAGTGGCCGCCCTTGAGGATGGAGAAGTCGCGCAGCAGAACGTTGCGGCAGTTCTTGAGAGCGATGGCCTTGTTGCCGACGCCGGGCTGCTCGGCCTGATACATGGGGTAGTCGCCGCGAGCCATGCGCGCGGGGTTCGGCGGCGTGGCGGGCGGCGGCGGTGCACCGGCTGGCCGCTCCATGCCAAAGCCGCGCAGCCCGGCTTGCTGTCCGCGGCCGGGACCTGCGCCAAAGCTGAGGCCTTTGCCGTAGATGAGGCCCGGACCGGTGATCGAGAAGTCGTGCATGTCTTCAGCCCAGATGAGGGAGTTGTGCCAGTGATTGTGGCCGTAGTCCTGGTAGGCGTCCCACGCGGTATTCGGCTCGGCCGCGTCGTAGGTGCCGCCGTTGTAGCCGGTGGTTTCGCCGGGCTTGGGCGACTCGGCGGCGAGAACGGTAGCGCCGGCGTCGAGATACAGGTGAACGTAGTTCTGCAAATGGATAGAGAAACAGAGATAAATTCCCGCAGGAAAAAGAACCGTCCCGCCTCCGGCAGCAGTGGCGGCTGCGATGGCGCGATTGACGGCGTCGGTATCGAGAGTCTTGCCGTCCCCGACAGCGCCGAACTGGCGGACATTGAAGACGATGGGCGCGGCGGCTGGTGTCTTGTCTTTGCCGGCTGCTGAGGCGAGGGCGGGTAGGGCGGCTCCGGCCATGCCAAGACTACCGACACGGAGAAGATCGCGGCGCGCGGAATTGAACGGATTCATTTTTAGCTCCTAGCTGGTTTGTGAGTACGGGATGGTTTGCGCTTTGGAAATCGCAGTTTGGCGAAGACAGGGAATTATCCGACTTGGGGCGCAGGTGCGGCAAGCGAGATTAATCGAGGTGAAAGACCTCTTCGAGGGGGAGCATGAGATCGTCGGCGCCGTTGCCGTTGGAGGACTCAAAGAAGGGCGCCATTTGTGCCTGCCAGCGCGCGTTGATCGGGTGGTTTTTCATGGCGGCGCGGCACTTTTCAAAGTCGTCGGCCTCGACGTAGCCAACGACCACGCCGTCGGGCTGCAAAAAGAGAGAGTAATTGCGCCAGCCGCTTTCGCGGAGGGCTTCGAGCATCTCAGGCCAGACCTTGGCATGGCGGGCTTTGTACTCGTCCATCTTTTCAGGGCGGACTTTGAGTAGGAAACAAGCGCGCATCGTCTTCCTTTTCACATAAGAAACAATTTCAATTCTGCCGACCAACCATCCTAGCACCGGCGAGGAGAAATGTGGCAAGAAAATAATTCACCTGAGGAACTTTCGATGGGCGGGAACTTTCGAATGGTGCGGAAGTGCGGATGCGGGAATGGGCTTTGGGGGTACGGATGGGGTGGGGTCCAAGAACCTTGACCGCATGAATTCTCTCGTGTTCTCCCACCCTTTTCCGCACAAGACGCGGAAAAGGATGGGGCACGGTGCGCTCTTCTAGCGGCCAGAGACTTAACGCGCGACGAGGCTGGCGAGGATGGGAACGTAGGCCAGGAGGGAGACGCAGATTCCGGCGAGGGCGGCGAGAGCGAGGCTGTGCAGGAAGACGAAACGCAGGATGGAGCCCTCCTGCCCGTAGGTTTGCGTGGCGGTGCTGGCGACAACGACACTGGGCGCGGCGATCATTTTGCCCATCACGCCGCCAGCGGCGTTGGCGGAGGCCATGAGGATGGGGGCGACACCGATCTGGCGGGCAGTCATGGTTTGCAGGCTGCCAAAAAGGACGTTGGAAGAGGTGTCGGAGCCGGTCGAGGCGGTGCCGATCCAGCCGATGAGCGTGCCGAAGAAGGGATAGAGCAGGCCGGTGCGCGCAAACGCCAAACCAAGGGTCGCGTCGAGGCCGCAGTAGCGCGTGATATAGCCGAGGGCCATCATGGCGGCGATGGTGACGAGAGTGAAACGGATCTTGTAGACGGTGCGGACAAAAGCGCGGGCGAGTTCGGCGGGGCTGAGTCCCATGAGCAGGCCGGCGAGCAGGGCGGCGAAAAGGATTCCAGTCCCCGTGGCGGAGAGCCAGTTGAGATTGAAGATGGCGGGCTCGGGAGTGGGCGCGGCCACCACGGGCGGAACGCGAAGCACAACATTGTGCAGACCCGTGACGGCGATCTTGAGGGTGGTCTTCGCGTCCATCCAGGAGGAGAAGCGGGGCAGGCCCCAGGCAAAGACGACGACACTCAAGACCAGCCAGGGCAGCCAGGCGTTGAAGATAGTGGTAGCGGTGTGGCCGTGGGCCTGGCGCGCTTGCCCCGAAATGTCTTCGCGATTTACGTTGAGCGTGCGCTTGGGCTGCCAGAAGCGGAGAAAAACCACGAGAACGACGATCGTGGCGACGGCGGCGACGATGGCCACGAGCCAGGGGCCGCTCCAGAAGGCCATGAGAAGTTGCGCGGTGGCAAATGTGGCGCCGGCGACGAGAATGGCCGGCCAGATTTCGATCATGGCGGCGAATCCGGCGTAGGCCCAGATGAGCCAGAAGGGGACGAGGAGATCGAAAGGCGTGAGAATGACGGCAGTGGTGCGGGTGAGCGCGAAGAGATCTAAGCCGGTGACGCCGTGGAGAGCGACGATGGGAATGCCTATGCCTCCGAAGGCGACGGGCGCGGTATTGGCAAGCAAAGAAAGCCCGGCCGCTTGCAGAGGACGAAAACCAAGACTGATAAGAATGGCGGAGCAGACGGCGACGGGCGTGCCGAAGCCGGAGGTGCCTTCAAAGAATGAGCCGAGGGCGAAGGCGATGAGGAGAAGCTGCAGGCGGCTGTCGGCTGTGATGCCGGTTAGGCTCTGCTGAAGAGTGACGAAGCGGCCGGTCTGGACGGTGAGGTCGTAAAGGAAGATGACGGGAAGAATGATCCAGCAAATGGGAAAGATGCCGTAGCCCGCGCCGTATGCGGCAGCGGTGAAGGCGAGACGCGCGGGCATGTGAAAGAGGACGATGGCGACGACCAGTGCGGTGACGAGGCCGGCGATGGCGGCGACATGTGCTTTGAGGCGGAGGACAGCCATGGCGCCGAGAAGCACCACGACAGGAAGAGCTGCAATGAGGGTAGAGAGCTGCCAGAAACCGGCAGGGTTGTAGCCCTGCGACCAATGTGCGCCGGCGGAGTTGCTGGCAAAGAGGTACACCAGGCCGAGAAGCAGCGCGAGAAAAGCTGTGGCTTCGAGGGTGAGGGATGCGGCGTTGAAGGAGTGAGCGGCAGGAGCGGGGCTGGGCGAGGGTGGATTCGTCGGCATAAAACCTTGTGCGGTTGTTAGCTGTTTGGAGTGGTCGAAGTTGTTCCGCGGCCCATAGAAAGCCAAAATCTCTCAAGAATAAATGCGGCCATTTCGTAAAGCGCAACCATACCGACAACGAGGATGGTTGCGACGACTATGTGGAAGGCTCCGACTCCGGGATGAGCCATGTAGGTATCGAAGCGGTGCCCCTGGTAGGAAAGAAAAGCATCGCGTCCCTGCGCGTGCCACTTTTCGTAATCTCGCTGAACATATTGTCCGAAAAGCACGCCAAAAGCAATTGCCAAAAGAAACCTAATGACGTACGTGAGTTTCATGGGAGAAGGATATATCAGGCCTGACGAGCGTGTATCCGCTGAGGAGGATGTGCGGACGGGGACGCCCGCACCGCAGCCGTTCCACCACCCCAGCGAGCAAAGATCGCTCGCTGGGGACCCCGGGCCGGGAGGCCGGCGCTACACCTAGATTATGCGGCCGGCACCTGCGCCAGGCGGCGGACGGTAAGAACGGTGATGTCGTCTTCCTGGCCGAAGGCTTTGGCGGCATCGGCGAGATAAAACGCCGTCTGGTTGCTGAGGAAGCGCACGCGATCGAAGCCGAAGAGCTCGCCGGAAGGCTGTCGCGCCTCTACCACGCCGTCCGAAAGCAACAAAATACGATCGCCGGGATGGAGATAGAAGCGTTCTTCTTCGTAGTTCGCTTGCGGAATCACTCCCAGCGGCAAGGCTCCGGGCAGGTTGATCTCCTGGCTGTTGAGATAGGGCGAAAGGTGGCCGGCGTTGGCGATGACCATCTCGCCACTGGAGGCCAACCAGATGGCCTGACAGGTGGTAAAGCTTTCGGTTCCGGTTAGCACGCTGTTCAGGGACTCGAGGATTTTGGCGGGGCTGCGCTCGTGGGTACGGCGCAGCGCGCCCATGAGGAGCGAGACGTTCATGGCAGCTTTCAGGCCCTTGCCAGCGACGTCGCCAATGACCACCAGCATGCCGCCGAGGCCCTCGGATTGCAAGTGAAAGAAATCGCCGCCCACTTCGTTTGCCGGACTGTAGACAGCGTCTACCTCGAAGCCGGGTGTGGCGATCTTTTCCCGCGGAATCAGGAGCTCCTGCACACTGCGCGCGGCGGCCAGTTCGCTGGCGGCGCGCTCCTGGTCGCGATAAATACGCATGAAACGGAGATAAATGATGAGGAGAATGACGAGGATTCCGGCGAAGTCGCCGACCGAAGACATGTGAATGGGAATGGGGCCGGCGTTGATGGTGAGCGGCGAACGGTAGACGACTCCAGTTTCGTCGCTGATGACGGAAGTGGTGATCGGCTCGATGATTCCGATGACGCTGAGAATGAGGGGAATGAGCCAGAGGCCCGCTTCAAGGTTGCGGCGAACGGCAGCGGCGAAAAGGGTAATGAAGACGAAGATGCACCATCCCAGCATCCACACGGCGCAAAAAAGCAGGACGCAGATGAGAAGGATGGTGACTGTGGTGCTGCGCCCGATAAAAAGCATTGTGGGTCCGACGGCCAGCAGAAGCGGCGCGGTGTAACGGAGCCAGCGCGTGTACCAGGGGCGCGGAAGGGAAAGAAAGACGACGAGAAACTCGAAGAAGAGATAGGCCGAGACGAGGACGAGTTCGAGGGCGAGCGCGGCGTACCAGAGTGATTCCAGACGCCCGGAACTGCCGGCAAGTTCGATGAAGCCGAGGGGAGCCTGCGCCAGCTCATGCAGAGCCAGCCAGAGATATTCCGTGCGGTCTCTCTGCGTGAGATAGAGCGCGAACAAGAAGATGGCGAGGACGGCAAGCAGAACGGAGTAGATGAGTCTCGGCAGGCGTTCGAAGAGTGAGCGATTCGACCAAAGGTTGAGCTCGCGCGCCAGGTCGCCGGGATTGCCGAGGTAGAAAGTGCGATTGGCGAAGAAGGTGGTGTACGCGCCGTAGCCGAAGGCGGTGTAATAGATGCGCACCGCGAGGGTGAGCGAGGTTTCGCTGGCCGGCACGTCGAGGTTATAGATGCGCGAGATGAGTTGATAGCGCTCAGGTGCGTTGCCGTGCGGGCCTTCGGGCTGAATGGGCCGCCCGTTGGCGTAGATGTCGGGGTTATTACCCGTCGAGTCGAGGCTGAAGGAGGCGTTGGCGGAGACAGGCAGCTCGATGAGGAGCGCAACAGGCCCGTGGTTGGGCGCGAGCTTGATGTGGAGACGGAACCAGGCGTAACGCTGCGCGTCGGGATTTGTGGCGGGTTTCGCGGCTGCACTCGAGCCGCTCGTCGCCGGAGAAGCGGAACCCTCATCCTCCTCTTCTGGAACATCGTTGATGTAGGGCTGGGCATTACGGATGGCCCAGTTGGAATCGTCGAATGTGGGTGAAGATGCTGCGGGATCGGAAGTGATCCCGACGCGCCAGTTGCTTTGCAGTTGGAGCGAGGAGCCGAGGCTGGTGGCATCGAAGACGGCCTGAGGAGCTGAGGGCGCAGGCGGAGCCGCTTTGGCGCGGCTGTGAGGCTGGGTTGGGGCGGCAGCGGAAGGGGGTGCCTGGGCAAGCAGCGGCATTGCGCCGCAGACCGCAAACCACACAGCCGCTAAGACTCTAAACCGCAAAGCGCCTCCCGATCCTGTGTTTTTCACTCTACAGCCAAGACGTTCGAAGCTCAAAGCAAGCTGCGGAGGGTCGATTCTTCAGCCAGGGATACCGGCGATTCAGGGCAGAAAGCCCGGGTCGGCCGGGCACCTTTGGCAGAAATCTCACTTCCCATTGTTGCCAAAAGAGCAGATACTTGCGTCTAAGAGATGGAGCGAAGCGGGGCAAGTCTGCGCGGACACCCACCGCGGCGGAGGAGAGGTCATGAGGGCATCGGATCGCATCGGTTTAAGGCTGGCGGTTCTGTCAGGATTGGCGCTGGCGCTGGCTGCGGGAGTCTGGGCACAGTCGACCCAATCGGGTGGCACGGCATCGAGTCCGGCCCCGGCCAGCACACCCGCCGCGCAGGCTCCTTCGGGCACGGACTCGGGCAGCGGAACGCAATCAACCTCGACTCGGCCAAGCACGCCCGCTGCGCAGCCGGCTCCGGGTAGTACGCCAGTCGGCGGAGATGCGCCTTTACCGCCGAAATCGGGGACGGCGTCGACCAGCGGAAATTCCGCGCCGTGCCAGGCCGATACCGACAAGAAGAAAAAGGGAAAGGAAAACGAGAGCGCTAAAGAGGATGATCCCGAACCCGGGACCACCCCTGTAGCCGATCCCTGCAATGTAAAGGTCGATCCCGACAAGGTGGTCGATCCCGGCAGCGAAATGATCAAGGTAAAACCAGGCAGCATTGAGGACGTGAGCGCCGTGGGCAATCGCGAAATCGGCAAGCGTGGCCTGGGCAACTGGTACTCGACCGATGGCGAGATCAAGATGGGCAAGCAGTACGCCGACGAGATCGAGAAGAGCACGAAGTTCATCACCGATCCCGTGGTTGTAGAGTACGTGAACCGTATCGGCCAAAATATTGTAAAGAACTCCGACTGCAAGGTACCGTTCACGATCAAGGTGATTGACTCTGACGAGATCAACGCTTTTGCGCTGCCGGGTGGGTTCTTCTACGTGAACTCGGGGCTGATTCTGGCGGCGGACGAGGAAGCGGAAATGGCCGGCGTGATGTCGCACGAGACAGCGCACGTGTGCGCGCACCATGCGGCGCGCGAAATGACGCGGCTGAACTACGCGCAGATCGGCATGATCCCGCTGATGATCATGCTGCCCTACGATTGGACGGGGTACGGCATCTACGAAGCGGCGCAGTTGGCGATTCCCATCACCTTCCTGCAGTTCTCGCGCGACTTCGAGGCGCAGGCAGATTATTTGGGCATTCAGTACATGTATCGCGCCGGATACGATCCGCAGGCGTTTATCACCTTCTTTGAGAAGATCCAGGCGCTGGAGAAGCGCAAGCCGGGACTGGTGGCCAAGGCGTTCAGCGACCACCCACAAACTCCGGATCGCATCCTGCACTCGCAGGAGGAGATTGCGCGCATCCTGCCGGCCAAGCAGGATTACCTGGTGACGACCTCGGAATTCGACGACGTGAAGGCGCGGTTGGCACGCATTGAGAACAAGCGCCGGCTCACCGACACCAAGGGCGTGACCAGACCGTCGCTGCGCAGGGCGAGCACGGATGGGTCTGGATCGGGCTCCGGCTCGGGATCGGGTTCGGGTTCGAGCACCCAGGCTAGCGACGGCTCAGGCGATTCCGGTGACGGACCGCCAACGCTGCATCGCCGCGACGACAACCAGAACTGATAGAAACAGGGAACAAGGTACCGAGGGAACAAGAAGGCAGGGACCGAGGGACCAGACCCCAGCCTAAGCCTGTGTCCTGCCGTAAATGGAACTGCGCGGCGTCTCGTTGTTCTCGGCCGGAATTGGGCTAACTCCGCTAACGCCGCTAGCCCCGCTAACACCGCTAACACCGCTCGTTCTTCGCTATACTGAAAGCCACCGAAACGAAGTTCTTTTCCTGCGGCGGCTGGCCGCGGTGACGAGTGCGTGCGTACGGCGCCTGCGGGATGCCTGCTTGCCATGAAGAAGATCTTGATTGTCACGGCGGTTTTTGTCTTCGTTCTGCTGCTGGCGAAGATTGCGAACCAGAATCCGCCTCCGGCCCCCGCCGGCTACGACTTCTGGCTCTACGCACAACACGTAGTCGAGTGTTCTCCCACAGAAATTACGCTGGTCGACAACCACGGGACCGCAGCCCCCTTGGAAAAAGACGATAGCTGGCCGCAATGTTCAACCTTTAACAAGGACGATGTGCTGGACTTCTATCTTTCGCGCGGCGAAAAGACCCACTTTTTACGCGATGAACCGACGGCCTGGTGGCGGAAGGCGATGTAGAGAGACAGGGAACAAGGGACCGAGGGAACAAGAGAACAAAAAAGCAGAGACCGAGGGAACAAGCGAGTGCGGGACTGCGGGAGTGCGGGACGCCAGGCGGACCATGTGCACTAAGGGCGCTAGCTCTTGGGGTGGGTTGCAGGCTAATGCACAACGGTTTGCGCTTTTTCCACAGGGCTGCCAAGGTGGCGTGCCCGGGCGAAAGCCTATGAATTTCCTATAACTTCCGGAAATTCCTTGAATATCCCGATGAGGTCGCGTTAAATACAGAATGACCGGTAGGTTTGCCGGAATTCGCCCTTCTTCAAGAGACCATTTCCAGGAGGCAATCATGCGCAACGCCGCAGCCCGCTCGAACCTGCTGGTTCCCGAAGTCCGCGAGGTGATGGATATCCGCCAGGCCTCGAACTACCTTGGGATCTCGCCCGACACCCTCTACAAGTACGCCTCGGAAGGTTTTGTTCCGGCGTTCAAGCTGGGCAATCGCTGGCGCTTCAAGCGCTCGCGCCTCGACGAGTGGATGGACCGGCAGAGCGAACTGCATGCGGCCGGCGAGATCGATGCGGGCAAGAAGAAGCCGGTGCAGCGAGAAGCGGCCGGCAGCTTGTAGCCTTTAGCTCTCAGCCTCGTA
>Ga0181518_10005881_pt1 | contig 10437 bp, 7 predicted proteins | sample PEATcosm2014_Bin_28_FD_119751 | JGI IMG/M metagenome (GOLD analysis project Ga0181518, IMG submission 119751) | Peatland microbial communities from MTU Mesocosm Facility, Houghton, MI, USA - PEATcosm2014_Bin01_60_metaG | ecosystem: Environmental > Terrestrial > Soil > Wetlands > Peat | place... | reverse complement strand
GTTTGCGGCATCGGGCCGTCCGCCGCGCTCACCACCAGGATGGCTCCGTCCATCTGCGCCGCCCCGGTGATCATGTTCTTCACATAGTCGGCATGGCCCGGACAGTCCACATGCGCATAGTGGCGGGCGGGGGATTCATACTCCGTATGCGACACGGCAATCGTCACCGTCTTGGTGGAATCGCGCACGGTGCCGCCCTTGGTGATCTCGGCGTAACTCCTCGGCGTGGCCATCCCCTTCTTGCTCTGCACTTCCACGATGGCGGCGGTCAGGGTGGACTTGCCATGGTCAACGTGACCGATGGTGCCTATGTTGACATGCGGTTTGGTTCGTTGGAATGCTTCTTTTGCCATTGAGCTCTCCTCTGTTTCGTTGTTTTGTTATCAAATCTGACAATTCACTCGGTTAAAACTGGAGCCCATGATCAGGATTGAACTGATGACCTCGTCCTTACCAAGGACGCGCTCTGCCAACTGAGCTACATGGGCAAAAGCAAAAATGCCCCATCCTGACTGTGCATAAACGACAAAACACCATCAACCCCCGCCCTCTCGCTTGCGAAAAGGCCTCGGGGCCAATGATTTTTGCTATTTCAAGCCTGTAACCTGCTCGAAACCTAAAGGGGCGGGCATAATCTGTCAACGTTTTTTTCAACTTTTTTTCCATTTTCTCAAAACCCGCCCCGCCACCCCATTCCTTTCTTGTTCACCTCTCCATCCGAATCTCTCCTACTACCTCTGCTCCAACCACTTATGGATGCGAATGGCGGGAATGCGGACGGAACTGCATTCCCGCTGCCCGGGACCGTCCGCTCCTTTTCCTTTTCTTGGTCCTGTGGCTCAGAGTTTCAGGCTGGAACGGACTTTGGCCAGGATGTTGGCGCCGAGGCCCTTGACCCGGCGAAGATCGTCGAGCGACGAGAAGGGACGTTTCTTGACAATGCCCTCGGCCAGTTTCGTGGAAAGGCCCTTCACGACCGCCAATTCCTCCACGCGCGCCGTGTTGACGGAAACCCGCTTTGCCGGACCATCCGCAGCCGCCTTGGCCGGCTCGGCGGGCACAGCAGCCTTCGCCACCTCCGGCGCGGGCGCCTTTTGCACGACCGGCGCGGAGATGAAGCGCGTGGCCAAATTGGCGAAATCGCGGGTCACGAAACCGGCGGCGGTCCATTCGCGAAGCATGAGGACAATTTGCCAGTAGCCCGGCGGCGGCGGAGTCAACACAAGGTCAATCGGCTGCAACACCAGTTCGCCCTGGCCGTTGACGGAGCCGATTTCCACGCCGGCCAAGTGGCAACCCTGGAAGCGTCCGCCCGCGAATGGCGCGGGCAAGGCCCAGAGCTCCAGCGACAATGTGCCGCTGCGGTTGGCCTCCGGGCGCGGATTCAGAACACGCCCAACCGAGATTTGGACGCGCGCGCCGTCCAGGCGGCAGCCGGCGTCGCCGCTCATCCGGGGTTGAAGGAATTGCTGCGGGCGCGGATAAACGGCCAGGTCATGAATGTCATGGAACTGGCCGGGGCCTCCGGAGGCGAGCACCAGGACCATGACGTGTTCGCCGGCGCCGGCCGGCGGCCAGGCAGCGGCGCTGACGTCCAAGTGTTCGATTTCGTCAGCGATTTCCCCCATCGGAGGCAGCGGGGCTTCGGCGACGAGGTGGCCGGCGAGGTCGCGGGCGGAAGCGGGCGCGGACGGGCAGGCCCAGAGTTGCAGCGCCCAGGCGTATTCATGGGCGGCGGGGTCCAGGAGCGCGAACATCGCGTTCAGATGCACCGTGTCGCCGTCGAGGCGGTAACCGTGCGGCCCGGAGAGCCGGGCCAGTTGGACGGCGGGCGTTGGAACTGGAGTGTTTTCGAGAGACATGGCATTCATGGATTTGCCTTTCTTAGGTTGTGTTTGTTAAAACGAACCGTTCGTTACACCGATGGACCTGTGATTGGGGGAAGCGGATGCGACCGCTGGCCAGCGGGGTTCTCGCTCCCCACAGGCGGATGGTGAAGGCCGCGCCTCCCAGGGGGCGATTTTCCGCCCTGACCTGGCCGCCGTGGGCCTCGACAAAGCCTTTCACCAGGGAGAGTCCAAGCCCCGTGCCCCCAGCGCGGGCGGACGGCGCCCGATAAAACTTCTCGAAGAGGTGGGGGATGGATTCGGGCGGGATGCCCGGCCCGCGGTCGGCCACGATGAAGAGCATGGCGCCATCCTCGACCTTGGCACTCAGGCGGACCTCCGTGCCGGCGGGAGTGTGAAAGGCCGCGTTGGACAGCAAATTGGTGAGGGCATGGAGCATCAATTCGAAGTCCATCCAAAAGGGCGGCAGGTCGGGCTGGATGTCCATCGTCACCTTGTGTTGAGCCAGTTCCTTGCGGGTCTCGGTTTCGGCCACCGTCACCAAGTCGCTCACGGAGTACAAACCGAACTTGGGCTTCAAGTGGCCCCCTTCCAATCGGGCCATCTCGAGAACCTTTCCCACAAAGCGATTCAATCGCTCGGTCGCCTCCTGAATCTCCGCCACCATCGCTTTTTGGAATTCGGACAGATTCGAATGGCCGTATTCGGCCAAGTTGCTGGTGGCGCTTTGGATCACGGTCAGCGGGGTTCGTATTTCGTGGCTAATCGAGTTGAGCAGCGTCCTGCCCAGGCGCTCCGATTCGGCCGCGAGTTCGGATTTTTCCAACAAAGTCAGGTTCATGCGTTTGACAAGGACACGACCATGGGACCGGCCTTCGATGCCGGGGGCGGCTTGAACGCGAAAAACCTCTCGAAAATGGCCTGGGCGGTCTGGTTGAGTTTGGTTTGGAACTGGTCAATGTACTCATGCAGGCCCAACCGGATGATGTCGTCCACGGTGGCAAACTCCAGGTCCGCGCAAATCTGGCCCAGGAGCTTCTCGGGCGCGCAGCGGAACGAGCCTAACGGAGTGCCGGAGAGGACATGGAGCGAATCGCGCGCCTCGCGCAAACAGAACCGGATGGATCGGGGAAACTCGCGATCCAGCATGAGGAACTCCACGACGCCGCGCGGAGAGATGCGGCCATGGCGTTTGCAGTACATCTCGAAGGCGGAGGCGGAGCGCAGCACCGCGCCCCACTGGATCAGATCGAAGGAGGTGCCGACGTCCTCCGGCGAGGGAAGGAGAAGGTAGTATTTGATGTCCAAGATGCGCGAAACCTTGTCGGCGCGTTCGAGCATCCGCCCGATCTGGGAAAAGTGCCAGCTCGCGCTGTGCGTCATCGAAGCGTCGGTGATGCCGGCAAAGAGCTGGCTGGAGAGGATGACTTCGTGGAAGAACTCGGCCGCCAGGTCCAGGTCTATCGGCGCGGCGGCGGCGAGCTTGACCATGAGATAGAACTTGTTCAACTGCAGCCACATGGCGGACGAAATGACTTCGCGCACGCCGCGGGCATTCTCGCGCGCCGCCTGCAAACAGGAGAGGATGGAATTGGGATTCTGGGGATCGAAGGTGAGGAATTGGAGGACGTTTTCCTGCGTGGCGGCGCCGTAGCGTTTGGCGAATTGCTCCTGGTCCCCCGTGGCGTTGACCAGCGGCTGCCACTGCTGTTCCTGGCCCGGCGGCGCGTCCAACACCAGTTGAAGATTCACATCAATGAACCGGGCGACATTTTCCGCCCGCTCCACGTAGCGGCTCATCCAATAGATCGAATCGGCGACACGGCTCAACATAAGGCCTCCTTTGGCTCCGCGCAAGCCCTGGGCGCCCCGCCCCGCGGCTCCGGCTGCCCGGCGACGGGCGCATCGGCCAGCACCCAAGTATCCTTGCTCCCGCCTCCCTGGGAAGAGTTGACCACCAGTGAACCCTTCTTGAGTGCGACGCGGGTCAGACCGCCGGGCAGCACAAAAATGTCTCTGCCATACAAGATATAAGGCCGCAAATCCACATGCCGGCCCTCAAAATGGTCCCCCACGATGGTCGGCACACGCGACAGAGCCAGCGTCGGCTGGGCAATGTAGTTTCTCGGATTGGCCTTGATTTTTTCGCCGAAAGCGGCCCGCTGCTCGCGAGTGGAATGCGGACCGACCAGCATCCCATACCCTCCCGACTCGTTGGCGGCTTTGACGACCAGCTCGTCCAGGTGTTCCAGGACGTAGGAGAGGTCTGCCTTGTCGGCGCAGATGCGGGTCGGCACGTTGGGCAGCAGGATTTCCTCGCCCAGATAGTATTGGATCATTCGCGGCACATAGGCATAAACAACCTTGTCATCGGCGACCCCGCTGCCGGGCGCGTTGGCCAGGGCGACGTTGCCCGCTTTGCAGGCCTCCATCAGCCCCGGCACACCCAGCAGCGAATCTTCGCGGAAACATTCTGGATCCAGGAAATCGTCATCTATGCGCCGGTAGATCACGTCCACGCGCTCGAAACCATCCGTCGTCCGCACCCGCACCACGCCATCCTCGACCAGCAGGTCGTGACCTTCCACCAGCTCGATCCCCATCTGTTGCGCCAGGAAGGAATGCTCGAAATAAGCCGAGTTGTGCAGCCCCGGGGTCAGGAGCACCACGCGGGGTTCCGCGACCTCGTCCCCCGCCAGGTGCTCCAGCATGTTCCTCAGGCAACTCGGGTAATTGGAAACGGGCCGGATATGCGAGCGCGAGAAAATCTTCGGGAAGAGGCCTTTCATCACCCGCCGATTCTCCAGCACATACGACACCCCCGACGGACACCGGAGGTTGTCTTCCAGCACGTAAATCTGTCCATCCTTATGCCGCACCAGGTCCGTGCCCGTGATATGGCACCAGATGCCGCGCGGCGGATTCCATCCCGCGCATTGCCGCCGGTAGGATTTTGCCGAATAAATAATCTCCCGCGGAATGATCCCGTCCTTGAGTATCTTCTGTTCGTGATAAATGTCGTCAATGAAGAGATTGAGCGCCTGGATGCGCTGCTTCAGCCCGCGCTCGATCCCCCGCCATTCCTCCGCCCCGACGATCCGCGGCACGATGTCGAACGGGAAGATTTTCTCCACGCCGTCGTGCTCGCCATAGACGTTGAAGGTGATGCCCATCTGGAGCAGCTCCCGCTCCGCCGCCTGCTGCCGGCTGAGGAACTCCCCTTCCGGCAGGGACTCGATGCTCGCCAGCAGCCGCCGGGCCATGGCGCGCGGCTCGCCCTCCCGGACGAACATCTCGTCGTAAAAGCCGCCGACTTCGTAGCCGTCGAATCGCGCGCCTCTCCGATAATCCCGGAGGCCGGCCTCGGGTGGAGTCTCCAATCGGGACACCGGCTCCAGGAGCAAGGTCTCATTCCCATTCGTGTTGTGCATAGTTTTTTCCTTCGTCAACTCAATGTCCGCCGCGGCTCAGACGGAGGCCCTTTCCAGGGTGGCGCGCTTTCCAGCGTTTCAAGCTCGCCGGCCAGGCTGTTTCAGGCATCCAGAAAACCGGGAGGACAGAACCCAGCGCGGGCGAGGCCTGAACGCCAGTGTCCAGGCCGGCCGCTTCCATCCCCGACAGGCTCAACCGTGCGCCGGCGCCGGCAACCGCTGCGACCCGGTTGCCGCGGCCCCCTATCAGCCACACGCTAAACCCCGCGCCGGGACACCGCGCTGCCGGCTCCCGAACCTCCAGACAAACTGCCTGTTGATATTGCATAATTTCTTTCAGTCCGTTTCACTGCGACCTGGCCTGATGGCGGTTCCGCCTTCTGAACTCGTCACTCCGGGTCCTGTCATGGGCGTGAGAATAATCCGGAAGCCGGAATCTCGAACAGTCGGAGAAAACGGAGACGTTGTGTCGGGGAATCCCCGGACACCCAAGTCCTTTCCACGAGGGAGCGGGCAAGATGCGCCAGCGGCTATTGATCAGGGCATTGCATATATCCGCGGTTTCGCCCGGGCCATCCCAGCTTATATGATAAACTTGCCGGCGGATGGCGTTTTCCAGAGGATTCCGTCCTGGGGAACACCTGTGGTCTCTGCTTAAGTTTCGCCCGGTTCTGCCGATGTTAACAGGCAGAGATGAAACTGGATGACATGGGGCTGGTATTCACCGAGAAATGCCTGGAGGCGACTTTGCTGGTTTCCTTGTTGAGCGTGTGGGTTTTGGTGGGACTTTTCTGCTACCTGAACCGGTACACCCGGCGGGAGTATTTCACCATCTGGACGGCCGCCTGGTTGTTTTATGCCCTCTGGTTGACGCTGGGCTTGAGGATGGGGAGCGCGGCGCCGGGGAGCCTGTTATTCATGATCCGGCAGTGCTGCGTTTCGATTTCGGCGGTCTTCCTGTTGTGGGGCAGCCTGCGTTTCATCGGCCTGCCGGTCCGGCAGACCTCCTTCGGCGTTTTCATGGTGTTCCTGGTGGTCTGGACACTGGTCAGTCCGCAGGTCATTGCCAACCTGCTGCAAATACAGTTGCCGATGTTCATCCTGCTCGGCTTGAGCAGCCTGTTCGCCGGCCTTTGCTTCTTCCGGTTGCGCAAGCAGAAGGCCTTCGTCGGCGCGGGCATGTTGTCCCTGGGCTTTTTGCTCTGGGGCGTTTACCTGGCCACCTACCCTTTGACCGAGGCGTACGAAAACCTCTACAGCGCCGGGTTTTTCGTGGCCGCCGTTCTGCAACTCTTCATCGCCGTCAGCATGATCGTGCTCGTTTTGGAGGAGGTCCGCCATAACGCCGAACAAGTTCGCGCCGAAATCGCCGCCGTCCGCCTGGAGAAAGAGGCCCTACAGGTCAAAGTCCTCACCGCCAAGGAGGAATGCCAGAGCCTTTACGATCAGGTGCGCCTGACCGAGGGGGCGCAAAGGGCCTACGATGAATTGCGCCGCACCCAGCAGGCCGTGGTGCAGCAGGAACGGCTCCGCGCCCTGGGCCAGATGGCCAGCGGCATTGCTCACGACATCAACAATGCCATGTGTCCCATCACGGCCTACTCGGAATTGCTGCTCCTCTCCCAGCCGGATTTGGCGGACGAGCCGCGACAGCAATTGCAGCGCATCAGCCAGGCGGCCGAGGACGTCACCCAGATTGTCGCCCACATGCGGGAATTCTACCGCCGCGATCAGGACCCCGGTGAATTGGCCCGGATCAACGTCAACCAGGCCATCCGGGACGCGATTGAACTCACCCGCCCGCGCTGGCGCGATCAGGCGCAGCGCCAGGGCCGCTCCATTCGTATCGAATGTCAATTGGAGCCGGAAGCGCCCCTCCTGCTCTGCAATCCCGCCGAACTGCGGGAAGCCTTGACCAACATCCTTTTCAACGCGGTGGACGCCCTTCCCGGCGGCGGCGTCATCACTTTCGCCACCCGTTCCGCCACCCGCCCCGCCTCGGAAAGCGGCGCAGCCTCCGCGCGGGACCTGCAAGTGGAAGTGCGGGACAACGGAGTGGGCATGGATGAAAAGGTCCGCCAGCATTGTCTGGAACCGTTCTTCTCCACCAAAACGCAACGCGGCGGGACCGGCCTGGGACTGGCCATGGTTTATGGAATGGTGCAGCGCCACAAAGGCGGCATTGAAATTGAAAGCGCGCCGGGTCAGGGCACCTGTCTGCGTCTGGTCTTCCCGATCTGCGAGCAGGCGGAGCCTCCCCCGCGGCCCGAACCCGCCGCCCTTCAACCCTCCCGCCCGCTGCACATCCTGTGCATAGACGACGAACCGGGCGTGCGCGAACTTCTGCATGATTGGCTGGAACACGACCACCACAAGGTGAGCGTCGCCCCAGGCGGCAGGGAAGGGCTCGATTTGTTCCGTTCCAGCCTCCGCGGCGGCGATCCCTTCGAGGTGGTCATCACCGACTTGGGCATGCCGGACATGGACGGCTATCATGTGGCCCGCGCCATCAAAGCCGCCTCGCCGCGGACGCCGATTCTCATGTTGACAGGCTGGGGCGCCATGATCAAAGACGGCGGGGAATCCGCCCCGGAGGTGGATGCCGTGTTGAGCAAGCCGCCCCGCATGGGCGAGTTGAACAGACTGCTCCGGCGCCTCGCCGGCAACAGCGGTTAGCCAAAAATCACCGCTCCGCCGCCAGGCGGTAGCCGACTCCCGGCTCGGTCAATAATAATTCAGGGCGGGCCGGATCGGCCTCGATCTTTTCCCGCAGGTGCGCCACATAGACGCGCAGATAATGCGTTTGCTCGCCGTAGGCCGGCCCCCACACCTCCTTGAGAATCTGCCGGTGCGTCACCACTTTGCCCGCGTTGCGCGCCAGCAGGCGCAGGAAGGAATACTCCGTCGGCGTCATTTTGATCTCCTGGCCCCGGACCATGACCTTGCGCGCGGCCAGGTCCATCTCCAAATCGCCGGAACGGAACACGGCGTTGGCCGCCTCCGGCTGGGCGTGGCGCTGCACCACCCGCAGGCGCGCCAGCAACTCCGCCGTGCTGAAGGGCTTGGTCATGTAATCGTCCGCCCCGTTGTCCAGGGCCGACACTTTGTCCGCTTCGCCCTCCTGCACGGAGAGCACCAGCACGGGCGCGCGGCTCCATTCGCGCAGCCGTTTCAACACCGTCAGACCGTCCATGCCCGGCAGGCCCAGGTCCAGGATGATGACGCCGGGATTGCGCTGGGCGGCCTCCGCCAGCCCGTCCGGGCCGCTGGCCGCCTCGAGGACGCGGTAGCCGTTGGCCTCCAGCGTCACCCGCAGCAGCCGGCGGATTTGCACTTCGTCGTCAATAATTAAAACAGACTGGGCGGGAATGGAATTGGGGTTCATGCGACGGCCTCCAGGGTGGGTTCGGGACTGCTTTCCACCGGCAGATAAATGGTGAACTGCGCGCCGCCGCCTTCCCGGTTGCGCGCCTCGACCCGGCCGCCATGCGCTTCCACAAACCCCTTGACAATGGATAATCCCAGCCCGGTCCCGCCCGGCGGCGCGCCGGGAACGCGGTAAAACTTGTCGAATACATGCGGCAGGCTTTCCGGCGGCAGCCCCGGCCCGCGATCGGCCACCGTCAGGGACACTTCCCCCGCGCCGCCCGCCGCCGTGATCTCCACCGGCGTGCCCTCCGCCGTGTAAGCGGCGGCGTTGAGGAGAAGATTGTTCAGGGCCTGCTCCACGAGCACAAAATCCATCCGCACCAGCGGCAGCCCTTTGGGCACTTGCACCTTCACCGGGTGGCCCGCCAGGACCGTTTCGTTGCGGCGCAAAGCGACGTTGACCAGGTCGGCCGCGTCGCACCATTCCAGGCGCGGCTTGACCTTGCCGGACTCCAGGCGGGTCATGTCCAGCAAATTGCCCACCAGACGGTTGAGGCGGGCGGCGCTTTCCTGGATTTCCCCCGCCAGGGTTTTTTGCAGGGCGGGCTGCTCGCCCGGCTTGAATTCGGCCAGCGCGCTGGCGGCGGCGGTGATGGCGGAAATGGGGGTGCGCAGCTCGTGCGAAATGGAGTTGAGCAGCGCCTTGCTCAATTTCTCCGATTCCGCCAGCAACCGCGCCTGTTCGGCCTCCCCGTCCAGGCGGAAACGGTCCAGCACCAGCGCCGTCTGCCGCGCGAAGGCGTCCAGCAGGTCGCGCTGTTCCAGCGTCGGCGGCTGCTCGCCCGGCAGCTTCACCGCGATGACGCCGGCCGTGCCGCGCTTGGTGGTCATCGGAATGTAAACCGCCTCGGCCAGCGGCAGGTTGTCGGTGAAACGGCCCGCCGCCTTGCCGAAACGATACGCCCACGCCGCCACGCCCTGTTCCTTTTCCGAGATGGTGAACATGCTCGCCGGATGGGTGGTTCGGGAGACGCCGCCGGCAGGGTCGCGCAAGAGGATCGCCACGTCGCATTTAAAAGCCTGCGCCACCTGGCGCACCAGCCTTCGCGCCATGTCATCCACGTCCGCCGCGTCCGCCAGGTCCCGCGTCAGCAGATACAACGCGGTGGAACGCTCCTCGCGCCGGCTCTCCGCCCGTTCCTGCCAGCGGAGGCGCGACACCAATTGACCCATCACAATCGCCACCACGAAATACATGGCAAACATCATCACGTCCCCAAACTCCGTCATCTTCAGCGAAAACCGGGGATTTGTAAAGAAGAAATCCCACAACACCGCGCTCGCCGCCGCCGTGAACAGGGTCGGGCCGCGCCCGACGAAACCGGCTTGCGCCACCACCGCCAGCAAATAGACCAGCGCCAAAGCCTGCGCCTCCACATGGAGCGCCGCCTGTAGAACCGCGTTCAACACCGTGCAGCCGCCCACCATGGCCAGCGCGCCCAGATATTGTCCCGGCGGCGAGTGTTCCAGTCCGCCCCTGCGCCCGCGCCGGGCGGTCTTGGCTGCCTCCGATGCCTCGGGCCGCACCACATGCAGGTCAATATGCCCGCTGTCCCGCACCAGGCGGCGCAGGAGTCTGGCCCCGCGCCAGCGGTCCAACAGCCGGCCGCCGCCCGGCTTGCCGACAATGATCTGCGTGGCGTTTTGCTGTTCCGCCACGCGCAAAAGTCCGCGCGCGATGTCCGCGTCGGCCGTGGCCACCACTTCGGCCCCCAGTTCCCGCGCCAGAG
>Ga0181518_10005880_pt1 | contig 10439 bp, 8 predicted proteins | sample PEATcosm2014_Bin_28_FD_119751 | JGI IMG/M metagenome (GOLD analysis project Ga0181518, IMG submission 119751) | Peatland microbial communities from MTU Mesocosm Facility, Houghton, MI, USA - PEATcosm2014_Bin01_60_metaG | ecosystem: Environmental > Terrestrial > Soil > Wetlands > Peat | place... | reverse complement strand
GGAATCTATCATGCCGAGGAAAAACTTTATCTTCTGATCTCGCGTTGTGCGCGCCGCATGACCGCGCTGGGCGTGACCAGGCCCGCGGATTATCTGGAACACCTCACGGTCCGCCCCAACTGCACTGCGGAGATGCGCCTGCTGTTGAATGAAATCACCATCGGCGAAACTTACATGTTCCGCCACCCCACGCAATTGGAAGCGCTGCGCAATGTGATTCTTCCCCAGATCCTGCAAGTCAAAGGTCTGATCAGCCTCAAGCGCCTTCGCTTCTGGTGCGCCGGCTGCTCCACCGGAGAAGAACCCCTCACGCTGGCCATGTTTCTGCTCGAAGAAAAAGACAAGCTGCTGGCGGGTTGGACCTGGGACATTCTCGCCACCGATTTGAACGACAATTCGCTCGAAATCGCGCGCGCCGGCGTTTACGGCGAGTATGCCCTGCGCAATACCAGCGAGGCGCTGCGCAAGAAATACTTCAGGGAGGTTGGCAACCAGAAACTTCAGGCCGGCGATCTGCTCAAGTCCCAAGTCCGCTTTGACCGGGTCAACCTCAGCGACGACAACAAGATGTTGTTCCAGAAAGGCATCGACGTGATTTTCTGCTGCAATGTACTGATCTACTTCGACCTGGCGTCGAAGCGCCGCGTGGTGCAGCATTTTTATTCCAATCTGCTGCCCGGCGGCTACCTTTTTCTGGGACATGCCGAATCGCTGTTCCAGGTGAACGATGCGTTCCATCTGGTGCATTTCGTAGGAGCGACGGGGTACTGGAAACCGCCCTCCGGCTATGTCGTTGGAGGCAAGACCGGTGGAGACAAAAAATGAACGCCAAGCTGCTCGCGCAACTGCAAGCTCAAATCAAGCAACTCGATTCGATTTCGGCCGCTCCGGCAATCATGATGCCGCTCCTCGAGATGCTGCGGTTGCCTTCCGAAAAAATCAGGGTTGAAAAAGTCGTGGAGCTCGTCTCCTACGACGGGGCCATCGCGGCGCAATGCCTCCGTCTGGCAAATTCTCCTCTCTTTGGAATGCGCTATATCGAAACCGTGCGCTCCGCTGTCATGGCCCTCGGCCTGGAAAGAGTGCGCTCCATACTGTTCGGTTTGTGCATGAATCGCGTTATCCCGAAAGATAAGTGGGTGATCTCGTCGGATGCCTTCTGGCGGCACTCGCTCGGTTGCGCTCTCGTCACCCAAAGAATGGCCAAGAACATCGGATATCCCGAGCCCGAAAAAGCATACCTGGCAGGACTCCTGCACGACCTCGGGTTCCTGGTAAACTCCATCCTCTATACCGAGGATTTTCGCGAATGCCTTCGCCGCGCCGTCGAGCAGCACGTCCCGCTCCATGTCACGGAAGAGCAGGTCCTCGGTTTTACTCATTGCAACACCGGGCAGCTGCTCTCGGAACACTGGGGCTTGTCAAAGGAGTTTGTTGACGCCGCTCGCTGTCACCACGATCTGAGCCTTCTGCCCGCTGCCGGGCCGCTCGCCTGCCTGGTTCACCTCGGCGATCTTTTGTGCCGGGTCCGGTATCTTGGCTACGGTTATGACGAAATCCTCGGGGTCGATCTCGGGGGTGATGTGGCCTGGCGAACGCTGGTTGCGACCTACCCCGCGCTTGAACATTTTGATCTTGCCCGTTTCACGCTTGACATTGACGGAGCGATGGAGCAGATCGTGGCCACGGTGGATTCCGTTTTTGGCGTGAACAGCGCCGCCGCTCCCGCCTCAAGCTAGCCGCGTGATGGGCACTACGGTGGGGAGGTGTAGAAGGCAAAAAAAAACGCCCTGAGCGGTTAAACTCAGGACGTCTTCGGCAGCCCTCCCCCAGAACTGCCTAAACACATGCTCATCCTAGGTCCATGCTGCAGCACTGTAAATGTCACTTTCGTAACGTGAGGCTCGCAGATGAGTACTGCGGGCCATGCGCGAAAGTAATGTTACTGCGCAGATCTGGTGGTGGGGCTGCCTCATGAGTCACTGGATGGAGGGACGGCAACCCCGTCCCGCTCGCGCCCTCAATTTGGCTTCGGAACAGCCGCAAGGTAGAAGATTCGACGCGCCGGATTATTCTTTGTTCCAGGTCTTTCCGCCATCCGCGCTGCTCCATATCTCGTTGTTACTGGTGGAAACGACAATCCTTGCCGGACCGCCCACTTCCATTTGAGTTAGATCAACGTGAGTTATGTCGGAGCTAAGTCGCTGGCCTTGGATCGAAGGTTGCACCTGCGCCCAGGTCATCCCATTGTCAGCGGAGTGGAAGAGCGTGCCCGCCTGCCCGCCCGCCCACACATCGTCGCCGTGGCTTGCGTAGCACAGCAATGGATGGTCGGCGCGCAAAGCCTGTTGCCAGCTTTGGCCGCTGTCCAGCGAGCGTTGCAGTACTCCCGCCGTTATCGCCCAAGTGACAGGCCGCGTCAGCTTCCGGCTCGCGGACGATCCCGCCTTCGCCAACGGCAGTACATTTCTGTTCTGCACGGGGAGTTCGACGACGGCAGCCGAGACGTTGATCTGTAGCTGAGTTGTTTCAGTCTGCGGCGCCGGCTTTGGCTTTTCGCTCGCTGGCGTTTGGCTCCGCGCCATCAACTGGTTCCCGGCTGAAGGTTCCGTAGTTACCGCCGGCGCGGACGCGGAGACCTCGACGGTCTCTGTTGCCCCTCGACTGGCTGACGCATCGAACGCCGCGGCTCCCGCCGATGGCGCTGGCGACAGCTTGTCCGCTTCGACTGACTCTTTCTTGTTTTCAGCCAGCAGTCCTCCAAGCTCCGCCTGACGCGCTCGCGTCACAGCCGGTTCGCCGCTGGGTTTCTTAGAGAATGACGAACGAAATTCCGGCTTGGATTGCGCTTCGTCCGTCGGCGCTACGGCTGGAGATTGCTCCGCTGATGGCGATGCGATCTGCGCAACGGAAACCGCGGGCGCAGGGCTCGCGACCTGGCGGTTGGCGAAAGGTTGCGTCGCCCGGTTCAGCTTTCCCGGATGCACCAGAAGCACCGCGGCAGCCACGGCAACTCCCGCAGCCAGCGCGGCCCAGCGCAGACTTGGCCAGCCAAAGCGAAATGCGGGCAGCCAGGTTCGATCGTCCTTTTGGCGAATCAGCTTTTCTTGAATCAGCTTTGCTGGAATTTCTTTTGCCGGAATCTCCGCCGCGGCCAGGTCCGCGGCCGGATTCGCCAGAGCTAACGCTTCGCGGCAGTTTCCGCAGAGCGCCAGGTGCTCGAGCACATTCTCGCGTTCCTTCGGTGAAAGCGCCTGCTCGGCAAAGGCCGTCAGCAGGTCCGCATCCGGATGCGTGCGATCCACCGCACCTCCATCGGGCGAACTAGCGATCGAACGGGCCCGCAACCGCTCATACACGATTTGTGGTGTTTCATTCATGCTCTACCGTCAATCATGGTTTCCGCCGCCTGCGCCTGGTGCGGGAACCTTTCTATCAGGGAACGTTATTGCCCCTGAATCTTGCGTCAAACGCGAGCGCAAATTTAATTTTATGTCTCGCACGTCGGTATCAAGCGCCTCCGCCGCCTGGGAGTGGCTCATACCCCGCGTTCGCAATCCCGCCAGAATGCGCTTCCGCAGCCCGGTTGCGAGCCGGTCGAGCCGCCGGCTTACGCTCGATTCGTGCAGCCCCAGAGTGCGAGCAATATCGGCCAGGGTTCGCCCATCCAGATAATAAGATGCCAGCGTAAAGCGGTCTTCCGGCGAAAGGTCTGCCAACGCCTCATCGGTGGCCGCTTCCAACCGCGGGTCGGGCGCGGGTACCGCATCGGGGACCGCAGCCGCAAACTGCGCGCCTTCTTCCGCCTGCTCATCCAGACTAACCGTGCGTTTCTGTTTGCGATAGCGATTGATAAACTCCTGCGCCATCACCGTGCGCAGCCAGCCTTCGAGCGAACCGCGGCCGCTGTAGGACAAGAGCTTCGAGCTGCGCGCTTCCTTGCGGGCGTTCACGCCATAGAGGTCCGCAAACAGGGAATCCGCCAACTCCGCGCCCTGTGCGGCGTCGCGCGTAATGTGCAACGCCATGTGGTGCAGCTTCTGGCGGTAGCGGCCGATGAAGTCCTGCCACGCGCGCTCGTTTCCCGCCGCACAGGCGCGAGCCAGCGCCAGTTCTTCCACGCGCAACCCGGCGCAGAAAGTGGCTTGTTCCTGGGTCCAGGCGCGCCCCGGTTCGCCGGCCGAAGTTGGAGCTGAACTTGGAGAAAGATACTTGCCCAGTATTTCTTCGAAAATGGCCGCGAACTCTACTGGGCTCAAGCCGTACGCCGCCGCCCCGCTGCGCTGGTAAAGCTCCGCAGCGACTTGTGCTCCGTGGCCGGACTGAGCGGGCTTTGGCATGTATCAGATGATGCTAGCAACTTTTTCGGCGCAAGGAAGAAGAAATCGTGCGTTCTTCGATCAGCGAGCAAAGAAAGACACTCCTGGAAGACTCGCGGTTCAGCGGCCCGGCACGCTCCTCCTCGGCGTGCCGGGGCGCGGCGCAAGCAAAAGATCGAGGCAACGCGGGAGATTTGTTGGCTGCAGCGGTGTCTTTACTACCGTCTTTACTACTAAGGAGGCCCAATTATGAGGTTCGTCATAGCGATTACTGGAGTCGTTCTACTCGTACTTGCAGCGATTGTCATTCCCTGTGTCATGCAAGCAGGCCCAACAACATCAGCGTCGGGCTATTCTCTGCTCAACCCGATTCGCAGCGGTAATCTCACTGTGTTTCCCGTTGTTGCCGGTAAGTCCTATGACATCTCGGAGTTTCTTACTCTCGATGAGGGACTGCGCAGCGGCGATGTTATCGTGACCGAAGCCGGCCAGGCGCGCGGCCTCATCCGGCGGCGGCCCGGAGGCCCGGCAGTCATCCACCCTGTACGCGACGCGGAGGTGAATCAGCTTGTTCTGGTCAATAACTCGAAGCGTCCGTTGTTACTCCTCGCGGGCGAGATAGTAACTGGCGGCAAGCAGGACCGCGTCATCGCCAAAGACCGCATCGTGCCTGCGGAGAGCGATCCCATCGACCTCGGAGTGTTCTGCGTCGAGCCCGGACGCTGGGTAGCGGCGAACGGCAAAGCCGATTTCAGCAACTCGGCGTACGGCGTTGCCGGCGGCGTTCTTGCGGCGCCCGCGGTCCGCAGCAAGGCAATGGCCGCGAAAGATCAGCAGCAAGTGTGGGACAGCGTCCGCAGTTCGCAGGCCGCCATGGCGGACAGAGTTGTGGTTTCCGGCGCCGCTCCCGCCGTGAATGCGACCACTTCTTACGCGCGCGTTATGGACAACACAGAAGTTCAGAAACAAGTGGATGCCGTCGCCCTGCCGGTGCAGCGAGACTACGAAAGCGTGATCCGCCAATTGCGCGATAAGAATGCGGTGGGCGTCGTGGTCGCGGTGAACGGAGAAATTGTCTGGGCCGATATTTTCGCCAGCTCCCAGTTACTCCAGAAATATTGGCCGAAACTTATTCGCTCCTATGCCGCCGAGGCCGTGGTGACGCGCGTCAAAGGCGGAGAAGCCAGCGTCAAAGAGGTGCAGAAGTTTCTCGACGATCTGGAGGGACGCCACGAAACTGCCGAAACCGAGCCCGGCATTTATCGCCAGACGGAGATCACCGGCGACGGCTTCAAGGTATTCGAATTGATCTCGCTGCTGCCCAAGACAGGCTTCGCAGTGCACGTGGCCAAAATGGCCGACTGATGCCGCGGCCATGCTACTGCTGTCGACTCCAACTAACTGGTGGAGGGCCGGGCGTCCCCGCCCGGCTGGGCGGGCGAGACGCCCGTCCCTCCACCGGATGATTCATCACCCGGTCACGTTCTCGTCAATCCCTTGAGCGCGACGTCATTCGCATCGGGCGCCAGGTTGAGCGCGGGCAATTCGTCGCGCGTGAACCAGCGAACATCCGCCGCATCGCTGCCCGCTTTGAGGTCGCCGCCGACCGGACGGCACAAAAAGTCGATCAGCACATAGTGATACTGGACGCGTCCCTCTGCATCTCGGATCACGCGTTCATATACGCCCAGCATCTCACCCGTCTCGACTACCAATCCAGTTTCTTCGCGAGCTTCACGCGCCACCGCGTCGCGCAGAGTTTCACCGCATTCGAGAAGGCCGCCGGGCAACGACCACTCGCCCAACAGCGGAGGCTGTCCGCGGCGGATCAGCAGGACGCGGTTCTCCTCGACGATGATAGCGCCCACACCCACCAGCGGATTGTCAGGGTATTCGCGGGCCATCTAAACCTCAAGATCACTTGCCGTGGGACATGTGCAAGATTCGTGCATCAATCTTTGAAATTTGAACCTCAGCGACTCCTCCATCACAGGACGTGGTAGTTCCTCCCTTACCGTCTGGGCAGCGGAGTGTGCCGGTGACGATCCACGCGCCGTTTTTCAGTGTTGCGGTGAAAGGTCGCTCAGATTCGATCTGTTTCTCACCGTAAACGGGAGTGAGCACAGCTTCCGCGATCTTCACGGCGGTTTTTGAATCAGGGACATAACCCGACTCCGGCTTGTATCCCTGACCAGCCAACTCCGAAACGAGCAGAACAGAGCAAGCTAAGATCTCCCAAGCCTTCATTTTCTCACCTCACTGCTATGACGCCTCACTACACCAGGGATTGTCGGCTAAGCCTTTGTTAGCGGAACCGGATGTTTTGAGAGGGCGGCCCTCAGCGGCTAAAGCCGGCACTGAAAACAGTCCCATAATCGCAGCGATGAATCGCTGCGCCACCCGAAATCTAGCACGCTGATTATTTCGCGCCCACCTGGTATTGCTCGATCTTACCGTCGGGCATAATGCGTTCCCAAACGTCGACCGTTTTTTGCGGAAAGTGCACTTCGAACAGGCGAAACGTCATGCCTCCGCGATCCTGTTTGGTGATCTGCGTAAACTCCGTTGGCGTTCCCAGCGGACCAAGGCCGCTGGCGAAATCTTTGAGCGCCTGCTCGGTGAAATAGCTATTGCAGTTATCGGTGATCAGCGCACGATTGATTTTGCCCTGTTGCAACGCGGCAAAAACTTCGCGGGACTGATCCTCCTGCTTGCCGGCGTCGGCCTCGCGAAAAAGCAGAGCTGCGATGCTGTGGGCAATGTCGCCCGAGGCTTCGACCGAGTCCTCATTTGTAAGTACAACGATGGCCGTACGCGCATCCGGAAAAACCACATTCTCAGCGGTAAAGCCGGAGACTTCGCCGCCATGCTCAATGGCGCGCTTCCCGAGTACCTGCCGCACGTCGACGCCCAAGCCGTAGCGCGTTCCGAGTCCGTTCTTGAGGACGATTTCCCTTTCCATCTCCGCATAGGAAGCCGGACGAAGCACGGTCTGGTTGATCATGCTGATGTCCCATTTGGCCAGATCTTCGGCGGTCATGGCCAGTTCGCCCGCGGCAAACATCCAGCCCTTGCCTTCGTCCGGAGCCACTCGCAGCGGCCCGAGGGCATAGCGCAGATATCCGGTCGGATCAGTTTCGGTGAGCCGGTTCTGGTCGATGTCGATGACGCTCTTCATCCCCAACGGCGCGAAGATGTGGGCGCTCAGAAATTGCAGCAGAGGCTCGCCGCTGGCCTTCTCCACAATCAGCCCGGCAATCACAAAATTGGTGTTGCTGTATTGCCAGTCGGTCCCAGGGTCGAAATCGAGCGGCTTGCGCGCCCACAAGTCCAGGATCTTGGCGGACGTGATCGGCTCCAGCATGAAAGGCGGCACGTAGTCCTGGGGCCAGTAGTCTTGATAGCCCGATGTATGGGAGAGCAATTGACGAATCGTGACTTCGTTGCCGCGGGTCAGGTTGGGCACGAATCGCGACACGGGATCATCGAGCGAAAGCTTTCCCTGTTCGGCCAGCAGCAGCACGGCGGCCGCCGTAAACTGCTTGCTGATCGAACCGATGCTGTAGCGCATCGCCGGCAACGCGGGCGCGCGCTGGTCGATGCGGGCATCACCATAAGCCTGGAGATAGGCGATCGCTCCGCCTTGCACGATGGCGATCGAGGCGCTGGGAACACCGGTCGTGGTCAGCGCTTGCCGGACGACGGCGTCGACTTTCTCGCGCACCGCGGGCGAAATTGGCGCCGGGGCCTGCGCCTCGAGAAGCGAAGCGGCGAACAAAACAAAAATGCAAACTGTCAGCGGATTTCTGGATCGCGGTGGCCAATTCATGTTGCACTCCTCGGAAACTGGAACAGTATACGGCCTGGGCGTGGCATTCTGCCGGGTGAGCGCTTTCGCCAGCGGCGGGTTGGATCGAGGCATCGCGAAGCGCGGGTTGCCATTACAATAGCCAACATGGCGCTCGAAGAATATCAACGGAAACGCCGCTTTGAGGAAACTCCCGAGCCTCCGGCAAAAATCGAAAAGGAACCGGGTCACCGCTTCGTCGTGCAGCGGCATCACGCGTCGCAGTTGCACTACGATTTCCGCCTGGAGATGGAAGGCGTGCTGAAGTCGTGGGCCGTTCCCAAAGGCCCGTCGCTCGATCCCGCCGACAAGCGCCTGGCCATGATGGTCGAGGACCATCCTGTTTCCTACTACGAATTTGAACGCACCATTCCCGAAGACAACTACGGCGCGGGCACGGTGATGGTTTGGGACGTTGGCACGTGGGAGCCGCTAAAGCCGACGCCGGTCAAGGGAGAGTTCGCTCCGGGCACGGACGAAGACGCCGCCGCCATGCTGGCCAAAGGAGACCTCAAATTTCGTCTGACGGGAAAGCGGCTAAACGGCGATTTCGCCATCGTGCACATCAAGGCCCGCCGGCCCGGAAGCAAAGGGAACGAATGGCTGCTCATCAAGAAGAAGGATGAGCACGTCGTCACGGGATTCGACCTTACTAAGAAAAAGTACGAGACATCCATTCTTACCGGCCGCACCATGGAGCAGATCGCCGCCGATAAAGGCGCGGCAAAATGATGCGTGCACAATGAAGGCGCGGGCCGGCAGCGCCTGTGGTTACATCTAATCTGTGTTCGTTCTCAAGATGAGGCCGAGCTACGCTCGGATTGGACAGCCGAGGGCGGCTGTCCCTACGCGGACGGGCGAGGCGCCCGTCCCCACACTAGCTGCGTAGAGTTACGCTAGAACGCGCCGCCGCCACCACCGCCAAAGCCTCCGCCGGAAAACCCGCCGCCACCGAATCCGCCTCCTCCGAAGCCGGAGCCAGTGGAACTGGCCCTGGGCGCGGAGACGAATACCTGGTGCATGTCGGTCGCCATGCTGTGCATGGAACTGGAAAAGAAAAGCGGACTGAAGCCAACGTAGCCGTTCGGCGAAACGTACCAGCTCGGCGGGTCCTTCACGATTCCGTCGAAGGCTTGGGCCCAGTGGTGCTCGACGCCGAGCGCCATGGCGTAAGGGAGGAATTTTTCGAAGGTGTCGGGCGGCATGCGCTTGATGCGGTCGGCGTCCACGCGATTCATGAACTCCTGAAATCCGAGGACGGCAATATGAATGCGCGCGCCAGAAACTGTCTTCGCCGACATCTGCCGCGCAAACAGCCACCAGATCACGCCGGAAACGAGGGCGCTCACGACTAACAGTGGAACCGAATCGAACAGGTTCATCCAACCCATGACCTGGACGCCGACTGCGACGATGGCGATGGCGACGGCGGCGGCGATGCTGTAGCCATTCGCCGATTCCGGATCGAGCGTGTAAATACCTTTGCTCTTCAACGAGTTCATGATGTCCTGGCGCACGATGGGAATCACGGTGTAGAAGCGGTTCTTGAGACTGGACAAGCGGGTTTCAGCTCCGCCCTGAAAGATGTTTTCCAGCATCACGCGTTCGTGCGGCGTAAGGTCGGGCCCCCATTGAGGCATGGGCTTCAAAAGGTGGAACAAATAATCTTTGTGGTGAAAGACGACGAACGTGTCGACTTTTTCTTCGATCTTGATGTAGCCGCGCACGGCCAGATCGACGATGGTGCTGGTGATGTCGCGGGGATGGATGGTGTCGTCGAGTAACGTTCCGGCCTCGGCGGGACAAATGCCCTTGGGCGGCTCGTACTGCGGAGCAACGGAGACGCCGGGATCGGGATCGCGTCCCACGGAATACCACAGCGCAAACATCACAGCCAGGGTAAGCAGCGGCAGGAACACGATGGGATTGCTGCCGAGAAACCAGCCCAACCTGGTGAACGCCGAGGGAGGCTTGAGTACTCCCTGAGGAATGTAAACGTCGATGGTGAGGCCTTCGCGCATGGAAAGCGGGCGCGTGGTTTCAAAAGTGGCGTCGGCGCCTTTGACCTCGGCGGTCGCGTCGCTTCCCTTCGAACCGTAGGCGCCGGTGAAGGCCTGAGCACGGAGGCTGCCGGCGGCGTTATCAGGCAAGGTCACGAATGCCGAGGCATGGTCGATGGGAACCTGCCAATCGTTGCCGGTCACGTTCCAGTAGAACTCGGCGTAACTGTCGCTATTATTAGCGCCATTGCTATCGAAGAAGCGGACGCCGTT
>Ga0181518_10005877_pt1 | contig 10439 bp, 6 predicted proteins | sample PEATcosm2014_Bin_28_FD_119751 | JGI IMG/M metagenome (GOLD analysis project Ga0181518, IMG submission 119751) | Peatland microbial communities from MTU Mesocosm Facility, Houghton, MI, USA - PEATcosm2014_Bin01_60_metaG | ecosystem: Environmental > Terrestrial > Soil > Wetlands > Peat | place... | reverse complement strand
CACCGGCGACCTGATCGGCGTGATCAACGTGCATCATCGCCTGCCGCACTTACACACACCCGAAGAGATCGCGGTGATGAAGTTCATTGGCGAGCAGCTCGGCATCACCATTTCCAAGTCGCTATTGGAACAGGAGAACGCGCGGCTGGTGGAACAGACGGCGGAAATGAAGAGGGAGCTGGAAACGCGCAAGATCGTGGAGCGCGCCAAGGGACTGTTGCAGCAGAAGTTCGGCATCAGCGAGGAAGATGCCTATTTCCGGCTGCGCAACCAGAGCCGCCGTTTGCGCCGTCCCATGCGGGACCTGGCCGAAGCCATCATTCTCTCCGAGGATTTGGATCGGGAAGCTGCGGCCGGACGCGACCAGCGGGTCGCGTAGGACGGCTGGCGTTGGCAGGCGGAATCCGTTTCGGACCCGGAAAACCGGGGCGCCTGCCCCACCAAATGTTGGCAGGCGGAAGCGCCTGCCCCACTGAGCGACTAACAACTGCCTGCGATGCGGCCGGCCCGGGACTCGGCTGGCCGCCAGTCTTCGCTGACTTCACCCACTCGTTTCCTCTCCCTGCCTGAGATCAAGCCAAAACTAACGCGAACGGAGGAATACTGTGAAAAACAGCCTAATCCCTCTTGCGGCAGTGCTCGGCATGGTCGTCGTTACCGCGAGGCCAGGGCAACTTTTGGCCCTGCCGCGGGTTTGAAATAGTACGCAGGCCCGATACTGCGAGACAATGGATTGTTAAGGGGTCGCGTGCGCAATTTTCACCCGACGGCCGGTTTTCCGCTTCTTGCCGCATGCTTCGTTGCTGCGGCAGCGTACGGCGGCGATGCACGGCCGGGTATCGCAGCTCCGTTTGAAACCGCTGGCGAACTCACTTCCCGGAACAGGATCGACGAGTTGGTTTTCGCCCACTGGAAGGAACTGGGCATCCAACCCGCGAACCTGTGCTCCGATAGCGTGTTCCTGCGGCGCGCGTGGCTGGACGCGGCCGGGACCTTGCCCACCGCGCAGCAGGCTACCGAGTTTCTGGCGAGCAAAGACCCCAACAAGCGCGCCGCGCTGATCGATCAACTCCTGGAGCGCGAGGAGTTCGCCGATTACTGGGCCATGAAGTGGAGCGATCTGCTGCGGGTCAAGGCCGAGTTCCCGATCGAGCTGTGGCCCAACGCGGCCCAGGCGTATTACCACTGGATTCACGATTCGCTGCGCCAGAACAAGCCCTACGATCAATTTGTCCGGGAGATGCTGACGGCGAGCGGCAGCAACTTCCGCGAGGCGCCGGTGAACTTCTATCGCGCCATGCAGAATCGCCAGCCGGCGGGAATCGCGCAGACGGTGGCTTTGACCTTCATGGGAGTGCGGACCGAGAAGTGGCCGCCGGCGCGCCTCGAGCAAATGGCCGCGTTCTTCTCGGCGGTAGGTTACAAACACACCGACGAATGGAAAGAGGAGATTGTCTTCTTCGATCGCGGCAAGACGCCGGCAGGCGCGTTGACCTTCCCGGATGGAACGGCGGCGCGGCTCCAGGCGGACCAGGATCCAAGGGAAGCGTTTGCCGATTGGCTGATCGCTCCGGGCAATCCGTGGTTCGCGCGCTCGATCGCCAACCGCGTCTGGTATTGGCTGCTGGGCCGCGGGATCATAGAGGAGCCGGACGATATTCGCGCCGACAATCCGCCGGAGAATCCTCAGTTGCTGGCATGGCTGGAGCGCGAGCTGGTGGCTTCGCATTATGACCTGAAGCATATTCTCCGCTTAATCCTCAACTCGACGACTTACCAACTCTCGCCGATACCGCGGGCGGAACGGACAGTCGCGGCGGCTCACTTTGCGGTTTATCCGCTGCGCCGGCTGGATGCGGAAGTGCTGATCGACGCCATCGATCAAATCACGGGGACGAGCGAAGCCTACACCAGCGCGATTCCCGAACCTTACACGTTCATGCCGGATTTCCAGCGCGCCATCAGCTTGCCGGATGGCAGCATCAGCAGCTCCTTTCTGGATCTGTTCGGGCGGCCGGCGCGCGATACCGGGCTGGAGTCGGAGCGCAATAACCGGTCGAGCGACGCGCAACGGCTGCACATGCTGAATTCGACTCACATTCAAAAGAAGATTCAGCAATCGCCGAAGCTGAATACCATGATGCGCGACATCAAGAATCCGCGCGAGCTGGTTTCGCAAATCTATCTGACGATTCTCTCGCGCTATCCGACCGATGACGAGTGGAAGGTGATGGCGGCGCACTCGCAATCCGGTGCGCCCAAGGGACGCGACGCGGTGGTCGATCTGGCATGGGGATTGATCAACAGCTCCGAGTTTATGTATAGGCATTAGGAGGCATCGAGATGAAACCCAATTACCGTTTGCTGCCGATCAACCGGCGCGAGGCTTTGCGCGAGGGATTCTTCGGCGCGGCCGGCGTGTTGCTGGCGAGCCGGCTGGCGGGCGTCGCCAAGGCGCTTCCGATCGCGGCTCCGGCGAAGGCGAAGTCCGTCATCCAGATTTGGATGTGGGGAGGGCCGGCGCATCTCGATACCTTCGACCCGAAACCGGAAGCGGGTGAGAATTACTGCGGCCCGCTGAATTCGCCCATCGAAACCAAAGTGCGCGGCATGCGCATCTGCGAGCTGCTGCCGCTGCTGGCCAAGCAGGCGGACAAGTACTCGCTGATCCGCAGCATGACGCACGGCCTCTACGCGCATGAGACGGCATCTTACACGGTGCAGACGGGCCGCATCGCGGGCGGGCACGACGTGTACCCGAGCGTGGGCGCGGTGGTTTCGTTATTCAAAGGCTACAACGCCGGATACAAGGGGCTGATTCCGCCCTACATCGTGCTGACCGAACCGCAGGGCCGTTTCTCCGAAGAGGGATTTCTGGGGTCGCGGTACAAACCGTTCGCCACCGGCGGCGATCCGGCGCAGGCGCGCTTCGTGGTGGAAGGTGTGGTGGCGCAGAATCTCACCGACGAACGGCAGAAGCAGCGCCGCGAGTACCTGCATCAGCTCGATACGCTAGGCCACGCCATGCAAGGCGATCCGCAATTGGCCGCCAACGACGATGCCGAGCGGCTGGCCTACGAGCTGATCCTGGGCGACGCCGGCAAAGTTTTCGATCTTTCGCAGGAGAAGGACGATTTGCGCGACCGCTATGGGCGGACCACGTTCGGCCAATCGTGCCTGGTGGCGCGGCGGCTGGTGGAGCGCGGTGTGCCTTATATCACGATCAACTATCAAGGCGGCTGGGACACCCACAAGCAGAATTTCCAGGTGATGCGGCGCAGGCTGCCGGAGATGGACAAGGGGCTGGCGACACTGCTCGACGATCTTTCACAGCGTGGGCTGCTCGATACCACGCTGGTCTGGTGGAACGGCGAATTCGGTAGGAAACCGAAAGTGGATTGGGAAGCTCCGTGGAACGGCGGACGCAATCATTGGGGCGGTGTGTTTTCGGCGCTGGTGGCGGGCGGCGGTTTCAAGGGCGGCCACGTGGTGGGGTCTTCGGATGCAAGGGGAGAAGAGGTGAAGGACCGGCCGGTGTACCCCGCCGACCTGATCGGCAGCATGTACGAGCTGCTTGGCATCGATGCGGCAGGCAAACTGCCGCATCCCACGGGCCTGGAGGCGCGCGTTACGCCGACGGCGGCGGATGGATTGCCGCTGGCGGGACGATTGAAGGAGATCATGTGAGGCACCGGGCTGCGGCTGCGGCGGCGGTGACCGCCCTGGCAGCCGCGCTGGCGGCCCAGCAGAGGCCGCAAGTTCCGCACGTTGGGTACGTCTATCCCGCGGGAGGCCGTCAAGGCGCCAGCATCGAAGTCCGCGTCGGCGGCGAGTTTTTGGATGACGCGAGCAAGGCATACGTTTCCGGCCAGGGAGTGCAAGCGGCCATAACGAAGGAAGTCAAGCCGCTCACCGGACAGGAAGCCTCGAAACTGCGCGACGAGATCAAGGAATTGCGCGAAAGACGCGCGGCTTCGCTGAAGCCAGCGGTGGCCGGTTCGCCTAAGGCTGTTTTTACCGCAGCCGATGAAAAGAGAATAACCGAGATCCGCGACAAGCTGGAGGAATTTCAACGCAGGCCGTCGATTCCGGCGATTGCCGAAATCGTGACTCTTCAGGTCACCATCGCGCAGGATGCCACGGCGGGTCCCCGGCAACTGCGGTTGGACACGAAAGGCGGCCTCACCAATCCAATCGTGTTTTGCGTAGGCGAGCTGCCGGAGTTGTCGCGCAAGCCGATCCGCGTGGCGCCCGCCTACAATGTGGTCAACGGCGCCACTCCGGCGAACCGCGCGGCGCCCCGCCCGCCGGAACCGCCCATCGAGATCACGCTGCCGGTGGTGGTGAACGGCCAGATGACGCCCGGCACGGCGGACCAGTACCGCTTCCAGGCGAAGCGGGGACAACACATAGTGATCGCCGCCAGCGCACGCGAGCTGATCCCCTACGTTTCCGACGCCGTGCCCGGATGGTTTCAGGCGGCGCTGACGCTGCGCGACGCGCAGGGGAGGGAACTCGAGTCGGCGGATCATTTCCTATTCCATCCCGACCCGCTGCTCGATTACGAGATTCCGAGCGACGGCGAGTACATCGCGGAGATCCACGATTCGATTTTCCGCGGGCGGGAGGACTTCGTCTACCGAATCACCATCGGCGAACTGCCGGTCATCACCAGCATTTTTCCCTTGGGCGCGAAGGCAGGGACACGCACGGCTATCGAGATGCAGGGATGGAACTTGCCGGTGACGCGAGTCACTGAGAATTTCAAAGGCAAAGTGAAGGCCGAGTATCCGATTTCCCTGCGGAAGAACGGATGGGCTTCGAACAGCGTGCCGTTTGCGCTGGATACTCTGCCGGAGGCGATGGCCCGCCCGGGGATCGGCCACCGGGAAAAAGCGCAAAAGTTGAAGCTGCCGATTATTGTGAACGGGCGCGTTGCGAAAGCTGGCGAACCGGCATACTTCCGCTTCGAGGGACGCGCTGGCGAACAGGTTGTAGCGGAGGTGTTGGCGCGAAGGCTCGGTTCGCCGCTCGATTCGGTGCTGCGTCTGACGGACGCAACCGGAAAGCAGATCGCCTTCAACGACGACTTCGAAGATCCGGGCGCCGGCCTGATTACGCACCAGGCCGATTCGCTGATTAGCTGCCAACTGCCGGCGAAGGGAAGTTACTATCTTCAACTCGCGGACGCGCAGGGCAAGGGGGGGCCGGATTACGGCTACCGGCTGCGCATCAGCCATCCGCGGCCGGATTTCGAACTGCGGGTGGTGCCTTCGAGCTTGAATCTCCGCGCGGGCGCGACCGTTCCGATTACGGTGCGGGCGATACGCCGCGACGGTTTCGCGGGCGAGATCGCGCTGAATCTCAAAAACGCGCCAGGCGATTTCACGCTGAGCGGCGGGGCGGTGCCCTCGGGACAAGACAAGGTGCGAGTTACAGTGACCGCGCCGCGGACTCCGGTTAGCGCGCCGCTCTCGATACAGCTAATAGGGAGGGCCATCATCGACGGGCATGAAGTAACTCGCACCGCGGTTCCGGCCGAGGACATGGAGCAGGCATTCGCATACCATCACCTGGTGGCGGAGGACGCGTGGATGGTGCGCGTGATCGGCGAAGGCGCGCGCGGGCTTGGCTGGCGCGCCATCGAAAAGCCAGTGAAGTTGCGGCGAGGCGACGCCACGATGTTCAATCTCTTCGTTCCTCCCCGCTTTCAACAGGGAATGCAACTGGCGTTGAACGAACCGCCGGAGGGGATTTCGATTCAGAGCGTGACCCCGGACTGGGATGGCGTATCCGTGGTTTTGCGCGTCGAGGCCGACAAAGCCAAGCCGGGGCTGAAAGGCAACCTGATCCTGGACGCATTCCGGGAGGTGCAGCCGAAACCGGACGCCAAGAACCAGACCCGCCGGCGCCAGCCGCTAGGGACGCTGCCGGCGATTCCGTTCGAAGTGGTGGAGGGCGCGGCGGCGCACAAGTAAACGTGGCGCACGAGTAAACGTGGCGCACGAGTGCGTGCGCCACGGCGATAGTATACTGAATCCTTTACCAGTAATTAAGACCTATAACTCTGGTTAATAGGAGGATCTATACGTGCGATCCACAGTTCCCGTTGTTTGGCTGGCTCTGATAGCGGCGCCATGGCTCCCATCAGGCTGCGCGCAGGTTTCACCGCAGACCCCAAGCCAGATAGTCTTCGAGAAAGTGGCGACGGTTGGCATGCAGGTGCCGGATACTCAGGTTACGCTGGATCTGGTGCAGTCGGCGCCGATCTCCCCGGAGTACTTCCTGGAAGGCGGAACGGTGGTCTTCTGGGCGATCACCAAACGCCCCTCCCGATCCGGATTGTTTTCGGCCAAGGACGGACAGATCAAGACGGTCGCCCTGATGGGACGGAAGGACTCTCAGCCGAACGCCGAAGGCATTCCCGAACCTTTCGAGTTCATTCCCGGGCCCTTGGGCAACACCGACATCAAGGCTGGCGGCGGGCTGCTTTACATCACGCTCCGCTTCGGCAAGTTCCGTCAAAAAACGCGCTCGGTGTGCATTTGGGATGGCGAGAAACTGCGCCCCTTGTTATGGCGCGGCGAATCGCCTGCATGGCTTGGCGGCGGCGAAAAGATTCAGGCGGCGGGCGTGGCTGGCATCAGTCCCGATGGCAGCGCCGTGATTGTCTACTCGACGGAGGGCGGCCAGTACGGCATCGCGTCGTACAGCAAGGCGGCGGGCCTGCATCCTCTGATCTCAACCGCCAGCGCGCTGCCGGGAATGCCCGGCGTAACCATTCTCAAAGAGACCTTCGAACCGCTTTTTGACGACCCGTACGAGAAGGGGGAAAAAGGCACGAAAGACTGGGCCTTGCGTGGGCGCCTCGCTCCACCGGCGCTCTTAGGCGACTGGCTGTTCCTGGTGGTTGAGCCTTCCACCGGCCATCCCTTCCTGGCGCGAATCGGCGGCGGCAAGACGGAACGGATTGTGGAAGCGCAAACTGCCGATCCGACCGATCCCGGCTTCATGGTGGAGGAGATCCGGTCCTTCAAAGCTGTTACGCCCGATGTGGTCGCGGTCGAGATCGACGGCGGGAAGGCCGACAGGCGCCTGCTGGTTTCCGACAAGGGCAAGTTGAGCCGGATCTACCAGTCGGCGGGAGCGTACGAAGAGGTTGCGGCCAGGCTGGGGTTCAAGGATGCCAATGGGGTCGAGGAGATGGGCGACCTTCAAGTGGCTTCGCCGGCAACGAAATCCTTCTGCGCTCTTTTCGACGAACGGTCCCGATTCACTTTCTACGTCACGCAGGTGCGCTGTTTTGACGGGACCAAGATGTCCAACGTCACCGGTCAGGCCCGCATTGGCAGGAATGCAAACAACGTCCTGCGGGCCATCCCGGGCTTGCCGGGGGTGCTGGTCATCGACGCGGATTTCACTGCCGCCGTGCGGCACGCCGACCGGCAGATCAGCCACTGGATCGTCACCGGGAACGCCGTTGGCCAGGACCTGCAGCCCGCGCCCGACATCTACTCCAGCGGCAGCGCCAAATACACCGTGGGAGAGGTCATCGGCGTGGATGCAGCCCGGCAAATAGCCTGGCTGAGGCTCTCCGACGGTTACTACAAAGTGCACTCGGGTAACTAGACGGGCGGCGAGCACGGGAAGTTCGGCTATTATGAGTAGCGTATGCGAAAATCCGTGCTAACGACTCTGGCTGCCATGCTGCTCACCGGTGCTATCGCGTGTTACGCGCAGCAGACCGGGCTGGTGCAGAACGCGTCCGCCCGGCAGAATCTCAGTCTGAACGGGCCTTGGAAGATCATCGTCGATCCTTACGAAGCCGGCTACTACGACTTCCATCTGCATCCCATTCCGGGCGGCGGCCTCGGCGCCGATCGCGTTCCTGCCGATAAGAGCGACCGCCTGGAGCTTACCTTCGTGCCGAACGCCCCTACACTCCAGGTGCCCGGCGATTGGAACACCCAGAAACCGGAGTTTCTCTGGTACGAAGGAACGATCTGGTATAAGCGCGAATTCGACTACGCGAAGAAGCCCGGCCGCCGCCTGTTTCTCTGGTTCGGCGCCGCCAATTACCAGGCCATCGTCTTCCTGAACGGCAAGAAACTCGGCCAACATGAAGGCGGCTTCACGCCGTTCCAATTCGAAGTTACCGACGCCGTTCGCGATGGCACTAACTCCGTGATCGTGAAGGTGGACGACCAACGCCACGCGGATGGCATCCCCACTGCCATGACCGATTGGTGGAACTACGGCGGACTTACTCGTGACGTGAAGCTGATCGACGTGCCGGAGACGTTCATTCAGGATTACTTCGTGCAACTCGAGAAAGGCTGGCTCAATCGCATCGGGGGATGGGTACGACTGGATGGCGCGCGGAAGCGGCAGAAGGTCACCATCCGCATCCCGGAAACCGGCAATTACAGAACCGTCGATACCGATGAGAATGGTTTTGCGCACTTCGCATTCAACGCCGACGGCCTCACTAACTGGTCGCCGGAGAACCCCAAGCTCTACGATGTCCGCGTGGAAGCCGAGACCGACAGCGTGGAGGACCGTATCGGCTTCCGCCTCATCCAAGCCGGCGGCCAGAGCATCTCGCTGAACGGCAAGCCCATCTTCCTGCGCGGTGTTTCGATACACGGCGAAGCTCCCTTTCGGGCCGGCCGCGTTTTTTCGGAAGCCGATGCGCGCGTGCTCCTCACCTGGGCCAAGGAACTGGGTTGCAACTTCGTCCGTCTGGCGCATTATCCCCACGATGAAGCGATGACCCGCCTGGCCGACCAGATGGGCCTGCTGGTGTGGAGCGAGATTCCCGTCTACTGGGCCGTCCAGTGGGAGAATCCGGCGGCCTATGCCAACGCCGAGCGGCAGCTCACCGAGGTGATCACGCGCGACCACAACCGCGCTTCCGTCATTTTCTGGTCGATGGCGAACGAAACGCCGCTCGGCGATGCCCGCACCAAGTTTCTCGGCTCGCTGGCGGCCAAGGCGCGCGAGCTCGATTCGACCCGCCTGATCACGGCCGCCACGCTCACGCACTACTCCGACCCGGCGACCATCGCGATTGACGATCCGCTGGGGCAGTATCTGGACGTGATCGGCTGCAACGAGTACATCGGATGGTACGATGGCCTGCCCACCAAGGCCGACACCGTCGCGTTCAAGACCATCTACGACAAGCCGATGGTGATCAGCGAGCTTGGCGCCGGGGCGCAATACGGCAGGCACGGCGACGAAGATACCGCCTGGACCGAGGAGTATCAGGCCAACGTCTACCGCCATCAGATCCCCATGCTCAAGCGGATTCCATTCCTCGCAGGCATGACTCCGTGGATTCTGGTGGACTTCCGCTGCCCGCGCCGTTTCCTGACCGGCATCCAGGATTACTACAATCGCAAAGGACTGCTCAGCGACCGCGGCGAGAAGAAACAGGCGTACTATGTGCTGCGCGAGTATTATCAATCGCTGGCGGCGGGGAAATAGCTCCGCGCGCCCTGCGGGGAGCGCAGGCCGCGTAAGAAGGAACATCAATGAATATGAATAGACTACGCCTTGTTTTGGATCGGGCAGTGGCCGCCAGTGCGATCGGCATGTGTGTGTGGGGGCAGGTGCTGCTGATCCGCCATGATGCGGGGTCCACGGGGCTGGCCGTCAATTTCATCGCGGCCGGGTTGTTGTTGCTGGCTCTTCGGTGGAGGGGTGCCGATCCCAATGCCCCGGCTCGCTTGGGGGTCGTATCTCTTTGCTACGCTGCGCAGGCGGCGGCCTTCTTGTTCGGCAGCAGGTTTATCGCGGGCGCGGCAGTTTTCGCAGCCATGTCGGCAGTCTTCGTATTCAGGGCATATATGAAGTTCCGGGAAGCGAAACGGGGGCATGCATAATGCGCTTTCGCCCGGCTGGCTTGTCGAGGCACTCGCTCGCTACCGTCGGCCAGCGCGGCACACGTTAGAATCAGATTTGGTTCTGGTTCAGAACGTTTCCAAGCTGTACCGTTTGTACCGGCGGCCGGCCGACCGGCTGCGCGAGCTGCTGCCGGGGGTGGCGCCGTCCCACCGCGATTTCTGGGCGCTGCGCGACATCAGCTTCGAAGTCGAGCGGGGCGAAACGCTGGGGCTGGTGGGGCCGAATGGGTGCGGCAAGAGCACGCTGCTGCAGATGGTGAGCGGCATATTGCAGCCGACCATGGGGCGCGTGGTGACGCGCGGGCGGATCGCGGCGCTGCTCGAATTGGGCGCCGGTTTCAACCCGGAATTCAGCGGCCGCGAGAACGTCTATCTGAACGGCGAAATCATGGGGCTCAGCCGCGGCGCGATCGAGCGGGCGATGCCGTCGATCGAAGCGTTCGCCGAAATCGGCGAGTTCATGGAGCGGCCGGTCAAGGAATATTCGAGCGGCATGTATGTGCGGCTGGCGTTTTCGACGGCCATCCACGT
>Ga0181518_10005875_pt1 | contig 10444 bp, 6 predicted proteins | sample PEATcosm2014_Bin_28_FD_119751 | JGI IMG/M metagenome (GOLD analysis project Ga0181518, IMG submission 119751) | Peatland microbial communities from MTU Mesocosm Facility, Houghton, MI, USA - PEATcosm2014_Bin01_60_metaG | ecosystem: Environmental > Terrestrial > Soil > Wetlands > Peat | place... | reverse complement strand
CCTGTTCGCGATCGAGCGGATGGAGATGCTGCTCCCAGAAATCAGCTTGGCTAAGCCACTGCCCGACAGGATAGCCCAGGATCTGTTCAGCCCGCTGGCTCACAAAAGTGAATTGATGGGTCTGGGCCTCGGCTTCCCAAACGATCGCGTCAATGCTTTGCACCAGTTCTCGCAGGCGGCGCCCCGAAGCTTCGGCAGCCGTCCGCAGGCGCTCGCTCTCCGTCAGGTCCTCCACGGTCAGCAAAAGGCGACCCTTGCCCTGCCCGTTTGAGATCTCGGTCAGAGTGAGCCGGGCGGGCCGGGTGCCTATTCCCCCTGGCGCGGCCAGATCCACCAGCACATCATGCGGCCCGCTGCTAGGCCCCGTGGCGCCAGTGATCCGGCGTGGCGGCCCTACTGCTTGTATGACTTCGGGCAGAGACCGCCCTATGGCTTCTTCCGGGCGCAGATGGAACGCTTCGAGATACGTTCGGTTGGCCGATAGCACGTTCAGGTCAGGAGAGAGGATCAGTAAACCCACCGGAACATTGTCCACCATCTGCTGCGCAAACGCCTGGATGGCAAGGATTGCCTGCTGGTGTTCCACCCTCTCTTCCAGGGCGCGAGCCAGCATCTTCCGCCGGTACCCGATCAACACATAGGCGAAAGCCAGAACAATACACGCTCCCACCATCGCCTCGAGGCGAGCTGTTTGGTAAAAGTCTTCAAGCGCTTCTTTGCGATCAATCTCTCTCACCAGTGTCCAATCAGTCAGCGGGATACGCCGCTCGGCGCTCATGACAGGGACGCCACGATAATCCAACATCTCTCCGCTCAAAGATTTGTCTTCCCACCCAGGCTTGGTCGTTAACACCGAGAGAGGACGGCGCAAAAACCCTTGGGTGAGAGGTACGTTGCGAAGCGGTGAGAAGTAAATCACTTCGTTCCCTTCATGTCGCAAGAGCAGGGTTTCACCACTGCGCGTGGGCACACCCTCCGTCACCAAGAGTGGAAACAGACTTCTTTTGGGGTCGATTTGCAAGGCGATCGCGCCAACGCACGATGGCGAGGGCTTCGCCTCCACCTTGGAGCGCATACCTGCAAAGACCGGGGAAATGAAATATACAAAACTGTTCGCCGGAGTCTCGCCCACGAGGCCAACCCAAGAGGCGTCGCCCTGCAAGACGTTGCGCGCGCTTTCAATCACTGCGGGCGACACGCTCTCCGAGCTCCCGGACCGGGCTGCCACACGTCCCTCCGGGCTGATAAGGTAGATGCCTGCGTAGCCGTGTGTGAAAGCGAACTGGTCCATGAGCATTGAAACGTCTTCCAGTACGCTCGTCTGAAAAACGCCACTCGAACCCGACTTCTCAACCGGATGGAGTAGTTGCTGAACGGAAAGATATGAGGAAAGCAGCCTTGTATCGGCTCGGCGTTCCCCCAGCCAGTTTGAAATCTGACGCGCCCGGTCGTCCACGATGGTCGACTGTTGGTCCTGCCAATAGGCAATGGCAGCCTTTTCTTTCTCCAAAATATGAAGCGTGGTGAGAGTTCCGACGAGCGCCGTTCCGGCAAAGAAGGCTAGGATGTACTGCCAGAGACGGCCGCGTGCCTCGTCGCGAGGTTGGACGGGGCGGGGTGGGAATTCTTCTGTCGTGTTATTCACTGCCGCAATTTGTTTACTGTGGGAATTCATGCGACGGAATGATATCACCTTGCTGGAGAATTTCCAGGCGTTTTTCCGCGAGTCTGTGGCAATTCACGGGGCGGGCAGAAACTTTGTCATGGCGTCACCTTGCCAAAAGCCGAATCAAACCAAGAAGTGCAGAAGTCAGGGGTCAGTGGTCCGTTGTCCGTTGTCCGTTGTCCCGCCGCGGCGGGCCCGCGGTCTATGGTGAGTTTTTGCGGACCCCCACAATCCGGCCCCTGCCACCCGTCACCCGATACCTGACACCTGCGATTCTGGTTTCTAACTCCTGACTTCTTCTCTTCAACGGCTCTTCAGAAGCATAGAGCTGCCGGCATTCCAGACTGAAGGATCTGAAACTGGTGAAGGCGAGAAGCTGACGGCTGATGGCTGACCGCTGAAAGCTGACTCTAACCCCGAGTTGACGGAATGATAATCCCCGGAGTATCTTGCAGCTTAGCGTTTTGCTGCTTGGACAGGACGCGAGAATAGTAAGGGCGGGTCATTCTACGGGAAGAAGTCAGGAGTTTGAAGTCAGGAGACTGAAGGAGTTTGAATCCCATGGATTTGCACCATGTAATTGAAGCCCAGCAATTCGATGTACCTACACTTTTGCGTCTCATTGAGACCACTCAAGAAATGGAGCAGGTGGTGGCAGGCGGTGGGACTTCCCAGTTCCACGGGCGAATCATGGCCACCCTCTTCTATGAGCCGTCAACCCGGACCCGCTTCTCCTTTGAAACGGCGATGTACCGACTCGGTGGGAGCGTGATTTCCACGGAAAACGCCGCTGAGTTCTCCTCGGTCGCCAAGGGCGAGACACTCGAGGACACGGTACGAATCTTGAACGGCTACGCGGATGTCCTCGTGCTCCGCCATTACGAGGTTGGGTCGGCCAAACGGGCGGCGTCGGTATCACGCATCCCGGTAATTAACGCTGGAGATGGGGCCGGCCAACATCCCACCCAGGCCCTGCTTGACCTCTACACCATTCATAAAGAGATAGGCTCGATTGATGGCTTGCACATCGCCATGGTAGGCGACCTGGCACAAGGCCGCACCGTTCGCTCGCTGACCTATCTATTGAGTAAGTTCCAGAACATCAGAATCTATTTTGTCGCTCCTCCCTCGTTGAAAATGAAAGAGGATATCCTTGACCACCTGCGCGAGAAGCAGGTCTGGTACACAGAAGAAACTGACCTCGATAAAGTCTTGCCCGAGGTGGATGTGGTTTACCAAACGCGGATTCAAAAGGAGCGCTTTGGAGACCGAACTGCCGACTACGAGCAGTGCCGCGGCGTCTACGTGATCAGTTCAGAATCCCTGCGCTTGATGAAGGCCAACGCCATAGTCATGCATCCGCTTCCCCGCCTCGATGAGATCGCGATGGAAGTCGACAGTGATCCGCGGGCCGCCTATTTCCGCCAAGCACAGAATGGCCTCTACGTCAGAATGGCACTACTGAGCATGGTGTTGAAATAGCTGGCCGAACCACCCTGCGGCGCCGGATGGAATTTCGCGGCCCCTACGGGCTGTCACGAAATAACTGTTACAGAGTCTGCCGCGTGACCCCCTCACCCCCGGCCCCTCTGAAGCCGTGAAAAAATAAACCACCTCATCCCGCAAAGCGGGACCAAAGCGCAAAGACTCGCAAAGAACAACTGCTTTGTTTTCTTTGCGCCTTCTACGACTTTGTCCCGCCTCGCGGGATGAAATGCTTTTGCTCGTCCGAGGATTTTTTCACAGCTTCTCACCCCCAAGGGGGAGAGGGGAGGAGGGAATGAAGAATCCGCGCCCTCACCCGAGCCCATCCTCCCAACCCGCCTTGAGGGAGGGCCGGAGGACCACGCCCCTGTCGCCGGCGATTAAGATTGGCGGACTTTCGGCCGCGGGGACAGGGGTGAGGGGGTGCAAGCGAATCGCTCTTCCAAGCAATTAACTGCGACAAAACACGAGACTTCCGTACCGGTACTTCAGTGCCCTTGCCTAGTCAAGCAAAGCCGACGAAAATTTACCATCTTGGATATGGCTGTAAGTAAAATACGAGAAGGAAATAATGAAAGAGAGTAAACCCATGTTAATCGGTTCACGCCTGCGGCAGCTTCGCGAGCAGAAGCACATGTCTCAAGGGGATATCGAGGATCGCATCGGCTTATTGCGATGCTACATCTCCCGCGTAGAAAACGGTCACACCGTCCCTTCGCTGGAGACCCTGGAGCGCTTTGCGGCGGTCCTCGATGTCCCGTTGTATCAGCTCTTTTATTGCGGAGAAGAGGCTCCACCCACACCTAGCCTCACGCCCCGGAAGACCTTGGAAGAAATTACGGCAGAGAACGGCGCGATGGAGGGGGATGATCAGTTCATCGTCAAGCTCACGACCGTCTTGACCCGTCTGGCCGAGCCGGATCGGGATGTCGTGCTCAGTTTGGCCAAGAGATTAGCCACTCGTTAACCAAGCCCCTCAAGCAGTTCGGGACTCCCCTGAGGCATTGCCGAGGAGTCCCCACGGCGGAGCGCCCAAAACTCGTCTGCATTCCCATCGCGTTCGGAGCGTCTATTGTGGAACGAGAATCACGTTTTCGTCGGCGGCTTCCTTCGCCGTCGACTTGCCAGGGACCTTTCCGCCCAGGGCCCGAAGGTAGTTCACCAAATTCCATAACTGTGGCTCCGTCATTCGCCCCTTCTGGCTTGGCATGGGATCCTTCCCCGTTCCGATAATCGCAAATAGCTCGCCGTCAGTGCGCTTGGCCAAAGCGTCGGGTTTCGCGAAGTCAGGGAGGGTCAATGTCATCTCTTTCGCCAAGTCGCCTTTCCCGTCTCCATTTTCTCCGTGGCACAACGCGCACTGGGTCTTAAAGACCTTCTTGCCGCGATCCACAGATGCATCGGTAAACTTGATCGGGTTCTTCCTGGCTGCGTCTTCTGGCGATATTATAGTGTCGTGCACTGGGGACGGAGTGGCTGCCGTTGAACTCGAGGCGCCAGAGCTTTGCGCTTCTCCTTTCTTCTCTTGCGCCGCGAAGGTCCCCCCCACCATGCAGAATACCAGTACTGCCCATAATGCCTTTAATTTTAGCGACATCGCACACCCCGCGGTGACTCAAGTTGCTTGCCAATGCCAGACAAGGCAAACTTGACCTCGCCGGTCCATTTGAGCCACCCTGTTTGACTCACAGCAATTTCCGTACCTGCCCCCCAGTCTATCACCGAATTCGATCCACAACGCATCAATATCTGGAAACAATCTGTTAACCTTATGTCCGCACCGAACCATTTGGGATTCACGAGAGACGTGGTATGCGCCTGCCCCTTTCTCATGCCCTAAACGAGCACCAGGAAGGAGCGGGCGCGCCCACGTGGGGTTCTCATGCGACCTCGAATTCCAGCCAGGAAATCGAGTGGCGCGGGAATTGGTACTCGAAGCGGCTGCCCGAGGCCTCGAGTTTCACCTCTTGAGTGACCACGGCATGAGGGTTCGCAAAGGTGTTCGTCGCCTCAGGGCTGGCGCCCGTGATCTGGAAAGCGCGGCCGCCGGGCTTGGCGCGCAGTCCTGCGAGTTCGACACTGCCGGTCAAGTCGCCCTCCTTACGGCGATTGACAACCGCAAGCATGACTTTCTGCTTCGCTTCATCGTAGGTTGCCGCGACGTCAAGATAAGGCTGGTCGGAAAAGCTCTTGGTCTCAAAGCGTGGTGACTGCACCATCACATCCAGGGCGACGTTGCCGGAGCGGCTGGCATACAGCTCCACCGGGTAATAGGTGGTCATCAGGAGCAGGCCGGTGGGTGAAGTTTGCATCGGCGCGATATCATTGACGAGCTGAGCGAGATTGGCCATGCGCACGGTGCGGCAATGGCGCTGGATGGAATTCAAAGCCGACGCCACCCACAAAGCGTCCCGGAGGTTATAAATGATTTCGTATTTATGAACGTCGTCTCGCTTTGATCCGTCTGCCCAGTTGTTGATGATGTTCCACTCGTCGAGCGCGGTCCACACCGGCGTGGGCTTTCGTGCCTGGGCGGAGACGCTCTCGGCTACCAGGGCAGAGTTGCGTATGATTTGCTCCATTTGCGCCACCGAACCCAGGATCTCGTAATAATCCTTCAGCTCGTCGGTGACCGAGTAGTGGTGCGCGGAGATGTAGTCCACATGATTGACCATGGATTCGAGCACGGGCCGGTCCCAGCTCGGGTCGCCGGTGCCGCAAGCCACCAGCTTGATGCTGGGGTCTTGCCACTTCATCACCTTGGCGAATTCCAGCCCCATTTTGGCGTAGTCCGCGACGTTTTTGTGGCCGATTTGCCAATCGCCGTAAATCTCGTTCCCAATGCCCCAGTACTTCACAGCGTAGGGCTCAGGATGACCATTTTTCTTCCGCAAGTCTGAAAAGTAGGTTCCATCCTGCCGGTTGCAGTACTCCACCCAGGAGGAAGCTTCGTCGATGGTGCCCGTGCCGATGTTGACGCCAATGTACGGCGCCGCTCCCAGCTTCCGACAAGTCGAAATGAATTCGTCGGTCCCGAAGCGGTTCGATTCGCGTTCGAACCACGCCAAGTCGTAACGCGCGGGCCGGGCATCCTTGGGGCCGATTCCATCCTGCCAGTGATAGTCGGAGCCGAAGTTCCCGCCCGGCCATCGCAATTGCGTGACGCGGAGCTTGCGCGCCGCCTCGAGAACGTCCGTGCGGTCCCCGTCGGCGTCGGCCAGAGGCGAGCCCTCGTCGTACATCCCGCCATAGATGCACCGGCCAAGATGCTCAATGAAGTTCCCGTAAATGTTGGGATCGATTGTGCCCAGACGCCGTTCAAGGTCGATCTTCAGGGTGGCAGCCAAAGGCAGCTCGCTGGGCCCGCCCAGGGAGTGGGCATAAACCCTCCGGCCCAAGATTTGCTGTGTCGCCATGCCCAACCCGAGTGCCCCCGCCGTCCTTATAAAGTCCCGCCTCGTGCAAGAATCGAAGAATTTCCACGATGCTTCTGGCATAAAGCCTCCCATGATAGGCATGACTGTTTATTACAGTGCAAAAGAATACAGTGGAAACCGCCGGATGTCACCCCTCCTCTGGAAAATAGAAATTGGAAAATGGAAACTGGAGAGTAGAAACTGGAAAATAGAAAATGGAAAATCGAAACTGGAAAACAAGGTTGCCAGTTTCCAGATTCTGATTTCCAGTTTCCAGTTTCTTGACTTGCTTGGCGCGGGTACCTAGAATTGAGGGCTTGCATCACTGACAGGCAGGCTGACTGTATGCCGTTCCGCATCCACAACACACTGAGCGGGCAAATCGAAGAGTTCAAGCCGCTCCACGACAATAAGGTCGGCATATATACTTGCGGCCCCACCGTTTACGATTTCCCCCACATCGGCAATTACCGGACCTTCGTGTTCCAGGACATCCTGCGGCGCTGGTTGAAGTACCGGGGATACACGCTCCGGCACGTCATGAACCTTACGGATGTGGACGACAACACCATCCGCAATTCCCAAGCCGCGGGCGTGTCGTTGCGCGAGTACACAGAGAAATACATCGAAGCCTTCCAAATGGATCGGCAACTCTTGAGCCTGGAGGATCCTGAAATCGTGGTGCGCGCCACGGACTCGATCGATGACATGGTGAAGGTGATCCAGACGCTGGTTGAAAAAGGTTACGCCTACGCGAGTGAGGGCTCGATCTACTTCCGAGTGGCCGCATTCAAGAACTATGGCCAACTGAGCAAGATCGACCTTTCGGGCATCCGCGACGGGGCACGGATTGATACGGACAAATACGACAAGAACGACGCCCGCGACTTTGCGCTCTGGAAGGCGCCGAAGGAAGGCGAGCCCTTTTGGGAGACGCCGCTCGGCCCCGGGCGGCCCGGCTGGCACATCGAGTGCTCCGTGATGTCCATGAAATTCCTGGGCGAGACTTTTGACATTCACTCCGGAGGCGTCGATCTTATCTTCCCCCATCACGAGAACGAGATTGCGCAGAGCGAGGCGGCCACGGGCAAGCCCTTCGTGCGCTACTGGCTGCACGCCGAGCATCTGATCGTCAACGGCGAGAAGATGTCGAAGTCACTGGGCAATTTCTATACGTTGCGCGACCTTTTAGCCAAGGGTTACAAGCCCTCGGCGATCCGATACTTGCTGGCCTCGGTCCCTTACCGCCGGCATTTGAACTTCACCTTTGATGGCCTGCACCAGGCGCAACAATCCATCGACCGGCTCAGGAATTTCCGCTTGCGGCTGGCCCAAGAGTCATTCTCTGCGGGGGGGAATGCCGCTTTCCAGGATCGTGCCCGCGCCGCCTGCCAGGCGTTTGAAGATGCCATGGACGACAACTTGAACACCGCCGAAGCCCTCGGCGCCGTCTTCGCCATGGTGCGGGATGGAAACACGGCCATGGACCAGGGCGAATTCCGCACGGGTGATCGCGCTGCCTTCCTGGACACGCTGGACCGCTGGGACCGCATCTTCTGCGTCCTCGACGACAATGACCACGAAAAGCTGGTGAAATTTGGTTTCATCAAACCCCGCGATTCAAGCCTGGCCACTCCCGTCCCTCCGCCGCCTGCGGACATCGGACAGGCGGCAATTGGGAATGGGCACACCGGCGCGGTGGCGATGGAGTCGCTGACCGACGAGGAAATCGAGGGATGGGTTGCGGAACGTGACGAGGCGCGTCGCAAGGGCAATTTTACCCGCGCCGATGAAATTCGCCAGAATCTTCAGAAGGTCGGTGTTATACTAGAAGATAGCAAGCTCGGAACTCGTTGGAAGCGGAAGTAATCATGTCTAGCTTGCGGTTCACACTTCCTTTATTGGCGCGACCCAACCTTTTTGGCGGGGACTAATCCCTCACAACGCAGAGTGGCCGGGGCCGCAGCCAAATGCGTAGGGGCCAGCGGCGCTGGCCCAAGGCCGAACGCCGTTCGGCCCTACGAAATCCCCAAAACGTTTGCTAGGAAAGCGCTCGCCCCACGGCGGCGCAGAGGAGGATTCACATGGAAAAGAAGGTCCCTTCAATCAAAACGCTTCTGCCCGGTCCGGAAGCTCAGAAGGTCCTGGCACTCGACCGCCAATTCATCTCGCCTTCGTATACGCGGGACTACCCCATGGTCGCCAAACGGGGCGAAGGCGTGGGCGTCGAAGACGTGGACGGGAATGTGTTTCTGGATTTCGCGGCGGGCATCGCGGTGGTATCCACGGGCCATTGTCACCCAGACGTGGTGCGCGCCATTCAGCGCCAAGCGGAAACGCTGATTCACATGTCGGGCACGGATTTCTACTATCCCCTGCTGGTTCAACTCGCGGAGAAACTGGCGGCCATAACCCCGGGCAAATTCCCCAAGCGGGTGGTGTTCGGGAATTCCGGCGCCGAGGCCATTGAAGCCGCCATAAAGATCGCCCGCTACCACACCAAGCGCCATCGCTTGATTGCGTTCATGGGCGCGTTCCACGGCCGAACCTTGGGCGCGCTTTCCCTGACCGCGAGCAAACCCGTCCAGCGGCGTGGTTTTGGCCCCTTGCTTTCCGGAGTGGCGCACGCTCCGTACCCGAACCCCTATCGATGCCCCGCTGGGCATCGCGCGCCGGAGTGCCCTTGCGATTGGGTCTGCACAGAGTTCATCGAGAATCAGCTCTTCAGGACGGCCGTTCCTCCGGATGAAGTGGCGGCGATTGTGGTGGAGCCGATCCAGGGCGAAGGCGGATACATCGTGCCCCCTCCCAGCTTTCTGGTCAGGCTGCGGCAGATGGCCGATCGGTACGGCATCCTGCTGATTTTCGATGAAGTCCAGTGCGGAATGGGGCGCACCGGAAAGATGTGGGCCTGCGAACACTTCGGCGTTGTACCCGACATCCTGGTCACGGCGAAGGGCATCGCTTCCGGCCTGCCACTCGGCGTGGCGGTAGCCCGCGCAGAGTTGATGGACTGGGGTCCGGGCGCGCATGCCTCCACTTTCGGAGGGAACCCGGTGGCTTGCGCGGCGGCGCTGGAGACTATTCGCTTGCTGGAAGAAAAGTATGTTGCGAACGCCGCGCGCATGGGAGAATACATCATGGGCCGGCTTGCGGACTGGCCACACAAGCACCCGCTTGTGGGCCAGGTGCGGGGGCGCGGCCTGATGATCGGAATCGAGTTACTCAAGAACCAGGAAACACGTGAGCCTGACCCGGAGGCGCGCCACAAGGTCATCGAGAGGGCATTCCATCAGGGCCTGCTCGTCCTGGGCTGCGGCGAGAGCACCGTGCGACTGATGCCACCCTTGATCATCGAGCGGGAGCACGCGGATATCGCGCTCGAAATCCTCGACGCTTGCCTCGCCGAGGTCGAGAAATAGCTCGGCCAATGGACGCATCGGCGCTCGAATTTCTGTCCGTGGCTAGGGCGTTCGTGACCTGTCAAAGTCGAGGGTTGAGCGCTGAGCCCGGGCATTACCTGTCACACGGCGCGGGTTGCTATTACAATGGGTTTGCTGGCACGGTTGATGTATCGTGCGCTGGCATGGAAAGAGCGGCAGCGCGCGCAAAGGGCGGCCTTATTACAGCAGGAAGAGCGGGGCGAATCCGAAATTCCGGACCTCGGTGTACGCGGGGAAACTCTGGCCTATTGGTATCTGCGCCAAGCAGGATATACTGTAGTGGCGCGAAACTGGCGTGCCCGTTCAGGCGCCGGAGAGCTCGACCTGGTGGGGTGGGATGGGCCCATCCTGGTCTTTGTGGAAGTGAAGGCTCGGACCTCCGAGGCAGCGGGTCCGCCCGAGGAAGCGGTTTCCCCGAACAAACAAAAGCGGGT
>Ga0181518_10005874_pt1 | contig 10444 bp, 6 predicted proteins | sample PEATcosm2014_Bin_28_FD_119751 | JGI IMG/M metagenome (GOLD analysis project Ga0181518, IMG submission 119751) | Peatland microbial communities from MTU Mesocosm Facility, Houghton, MI, USA - PEATcosm2014_Bin01_60_metaG | ecosystem: Environmental > Terrestrial > Soil > Wetlands > Peat | place... | reverse complement strand
CTCGCTGCGCTGCGGGATTTCGATCCGGTCTATGTCGGGTCGGAAGTCGTACTTGCCGACGAGGTGATCGAATGAACCTTTCGCAATGCGGTAAATGGCGGTTGCGAAGTGACGCTCAGGGTCTATCGCGTCACTTTGGTGGTATCTGCGCGATGTCTGCTTCTCACCCGTAAGCGACCGGATTGCAGCGCTACAGCAAGCGCCGCTAGGGCGCGGGTGAGAAGCGCGGATAGCACGGTAAGACCAGGCGCGGCCGAATCAATCAGGCTTTATGCCCGCAAACTTTAGCACCTTGGCCCATTTATCGATTTCCTGTGCAATCATGTTTTCAAACTCGGTCGAGGAGCCCCCGATAGTCACGTAGCCAAGATCGGCGAGTCGTGTCTTTAATTTCGGATCGGCGAGACTGGCATTGATTTCCATGTTGAGCCTGTCGACGATCTCGGCGGGTACATTCCTGGGGACACCGATCCCATACCAGCCACCCGCCTCGTAGCCCGGTACGAACTCGGCGATGCTTGGGACGTCCGGCAGCACATCTGCGCGCTGCGCGGTGGTCACGCCCAACGCGCGCAGTTTCCCCGACCTGACCTGTTCAAGTGAACCCGATATTCCGTCGAAGTACATTTGCACCTGCCCGCCGATGAGATCTGCCACAGCGAGAGCCCCACCACGATAGGGCACGTGGGTGAACTTGGTGCCGGTTAACATCATGAAAAGCACGCCAGCGACATGGGTCGTGTTCCCAATGCCGGCCGATGCCATGTTGATCTTGCCGGGATTGGCTTTGGCATAGGTGATGAATTCGGGAATCGTCTTGGCCGGAAACGACGGGTTGACCTCCATGATGAGCGGTCCGCGTACGAGGCTCGTGACCGGAATAATGTCGCGCGCGAAATTGACGTTCGCCTTCTCGTAGAACGAGGCGCTGAGCGCGTTCGCCGACGTGGCAAGAAGAAGCGTGTAACCATCCGGCGGCGCATTGATGACGGCTTCAAGGCCGATGTTTCCGCCGGCGCCCGGGCGATTCTCGACAATGACTGGCTGGCCAAGTCGCTCGGACAGCGCCTGTGCCACCAGCCGGGCGACGGTGTCGTTTGCGCCTCCGGCAGCTACGCCGACGATCAGACGAACAGGCATGGTCGGGTAATCGAGCGCAAACGACGACAGCGACATGGCGCAAGCGACGGCAGCCGCCGCGGCGAGGCGTAGCGCAATGCGGGATATGACAGTCATTCAGGTCGCGGCCGCCTTCGCTTGTTGCACCATGCCCGCGTATTCTCCAATCGCGGGACGAGACAGCCCGAGGTGATCACGCAACGTCGTGCCCGTATAGGCTTTGCGGTAGAGGCCGCGCCGTTGCAATTCCGGAACGACGAGGTCGACAAATTCGTCGAACGCGCCCGGGAAATAGGCTGGCATCACACAGAATCCGTCCGCTGCGCCTTGCAGGAACCACTTTTCAAACGTATCCGCGATCGTCTGGACCGAACCGCAAAGGACCCAGTGTCCGCGCGCTGCGGCGGTCAGGTTGTAGAGATCGCGGAGCGACATGTTCTCGCGCTTCCCCTTGGCCAGCAGTGCCCGGGCGAACCCATGTGATGTGTCGGGGACCGGGACATCCGGAATCGGCCCGTCGAGAGGATATTTCGAAATGTCGACGCCCAACCGCGACGACAGCATCGCCAGCCCCTCTGTTGAATCGACGTAGCTTTGCAGCGTGTTGAGCACGTCGCGCGCCTGGGCGTCAGTCTTGCCGATGATCGGCATGACGCCCGGCAAGATCGTCACGCTATCGGGATCGCGGCCAAAGCAGCGGATGCGCTCCTTGAGATCGGAATAAGCAACTCTCGCCTCCTCGAAGCCTTGCACGACCGAGAACACAACATCGGCGGTGCGGGCCGCAAGGTTCTGGCCTCGCTCCGAGCCGCCTGCCTGGAGCACCAGAGGGTGCCCTTGCGGACAGCGGCCCATATTGATGGGGCCCTTCACAGAAAAGTGTGGACCTTCATGGTTGAGCGGCTTGACCTGACTCTCGTCGAAGAATTTTCCGGTCTTGAGATTGGCAATGATGGCCTTGTCGGTCCAGCAATCCCACAAGCCGCGCACCACATTAATGAATTCTTCCGCGATCTCGTAACGCAGCTCATGGTTTGGATGCTCGCGACCGAAGTTGCCGCCGGCGCCGGACGCCGAGGTCGTGACTGCGTTCCAGGCCGCGCGGCCGCCGCTGATGTGATCCAGTGATGCGAAAATGCGCGCAACGGTGTAGGGATCGCTGTATGTCGTCGACATCGTCGCGGCGAGACCAACATGCGTCGTCGTCATCGACAGCGCGGAGAGCAGTGTCAGCGGCTCCAGGCGGCAGGCATAGGACGGGTGGCTGCGCAGATTGGCCGCAAGGCCGTCGCCCAGAAACAAGAAGTCGAACAGCCCCCGTTCGGCGATGGCAGCCACACGCTGTTGCACCTTGATGTCGAGAAAGGTCTGGTCGGCGCCAGGATAGCGCCAACCGGCGGTGTGATTGCCAGTTCCGAGCAGAAATACACCAAAGTGGATCGACCGTGGCATGACTGCACCTTCAAGAGGCAGGGACTTCGACCTCGCCGTGAGCATTCATTGGTTGGTTCGAACTGACGACTGCGATTTATGAGGCTGGGCCGAAACCCTGGTCACTTTGGTCGCCAACTGACGTTGCGCAAACTGTCAAGGCTTTGGCGGGTTCTTCATCTGCACCAGCTCGGAGACCTGCTCCTTGGTCAGCGGCGCCGACAGGAACTTGGTCGCGACCGCTTCTGCTATTACCGAATCCATGCCGATAATCTGATCGGGGTTGGTTGACTCCTTCGGCACCAAGATTTGCATTTTCTCCGCGATCGACAGCGGGATGTTGCCGATCTCGGCGTACATCGTGAGTGCCTCCGGCGACGAATACATATAGTCGATCGTCTCCTTGTAGCCGGCCATATAGCGCTCAATCTGATCCTTCTTCGCCGCCAGCGTGCTGGTGCTCGTCATGTTGACGCGCACAGTGCGGCCCTGCAGGACTTTGATGTCGGCGGCCCGAGCGATAATGCGGATCTTGCCCTCTTCGAGATCCTTCAGTCCGTATGGCATCGCTGCCCAGGCGGCATCAACCTGGCCACTCATACCCGCGGTGATGCTTGCCGTGACGCCGCCGAGTGCCGTCGGCGTGGCGTTGACCTTCTCCTGCGCGAGCAGCGCCAGCAGCGCTGCGTGGCTCGACGAGCCGGTAGCCGAATAGCCGATGGTCTTGGCGTTCATGTCGGCGAGCGTCTTGATCGGCGAACTTGCCGGCACGAACCAATAGATCTCCGGCTGACCGGCCATTTCGGATGAGAAAATGCGAAGCGGCGCACCCTTGCCGTAACCGCCGATCACAGTCGAGATGCCGCTCGCGACCGAGAGATCAACTGAGCCGCCAATGATAGCACCCATGATCTCGGCACCGGAACCGGTGAAGAGAAGGTCTAGGTTGAGGCCGTGCTTCTTGAAGATGCCGGCGTTCTGGCCGATCTCGCTGATCGAGGTGTCCCAGGTACCGCGCTGCGGGATGGCGATCTTAAGCGAGTCCTCGGCGGCGGCTGGCGTGATGAACGTGAGCGTGGCAACTAGGAGCAGGGTCGAAACGGCTTTCATGGCATTCTTCCGGCTAAGGTGGATCGCGCGACAGCCACATTATGCGGGCTTCGTCCGCCGATAGGCAATGACCGAGACGTGCCTTGTCCGAGGCATCCAACATCAAAGGCAAATGATCCTTCGCACTGCGGCAATTTAGTGTGCCGAAGTGTCCTAATGGGTCATTCGCGTCATTTTGCGCGCGGGTTCGGACTTCCGCTTTTGCGCCGAGAGCGACCGTATTGCTGCATCGTGACCAACGGTACAGCCAGACCTTGCCGATCAGGGCGTGCTAGTCTTCCCCGTATCCTACAATATCTCGAAACTTTTGGCATCAGACCCGATTTGCCCGATGAATTGCCTCCCAGATACGCGCCGGTGAATAGGGCATTTCGAGATTCTGCACGTTGACGGCCTTGAGCGCGTCAAGCACGGCATTGGCAAGCGCCGGAACGGAGCCGGTAGCGCCGGCCTCGCCTGCTCCCTTGGCGCCCAGCGAATTGGCGGGTGACAATACCCCGCAATCGATTAATTTCGTCGGCGCGGCGTCATTGGCCCGCGGCATGGCGTAGTCCATGAATGTGCCCGACAAGAGTTGGCCGGTCTCGGGATCGTAGGCAATGTGCTCGCAGAACACCTGGCCGATTCCTTGCATCATCCCGCCCAGCAACTGGCCTTCAACAAGTTTGTGATTGAAGATCCGGCCGCAGTCGTCAGCCGCAATATAGTTGACGATCCGCACAGCGCCGGTGTCCAGATCAATTTCGACCTCAGCGACATGCGCCCCACTCGGAAATGCAGTCGCAAGATCGATGGTGACGTTTGTGTCCAGCGGGTGACTGCAATCGCCCTGCACTTTTTTGATCAGCGCTTCCATCGTGACGGACAGATCGGTTCCGACAACGCGATAGCGGCCATTATCAAAGACGACATCCCCGGATGAGACCTCGAACTGGCTGGCCGCGAGCTTCAATCCCTTCTGGACTATTTCCCTCGCAGCGGTAGCACATCCTGCGCCGTGACTGATCAGCGAGCGCGAGCCAAACGACCCGGTACCGGCAAATTTCGAGATCGAATTGTCATTGTAGCGGAGTTCGATCCGTTCCTCCGGAACGCCGAGAACGTCGGCGACAAGCGCGGGAAAAACCGTTTCGTGGCCCTGCCCGGAAGGTCCGGCGTTGGAAAACATTGCAATCTTGCCGTCCGTCTCGACACGAAGTTCAACCTGCTCTTTGCCAAGGCCACCTGATGGTTCAAGGAACAGCGCGAGCCCGATGCCGCGAAGCTGGCCCCGTTTCTTCGCCATCCGGCGTCGCTTGGCGAAGCCTTCCCAGTCTGATTCACGGAGCGCCGTGGTCAAGAGCTGTGCTGGATCAGCGCTGTCGTAGGTTGAGCCGGTCGGCGTCTTCAACGGGAACATCCGCTTACGGAGGAAATTGCGCTGGCGCAATTGAACCGAGTTAATTCCTGTCGCGAGTGCTGCTTCCTCGACGAGCCGTTCCCAGAGATACGCTACGTTAGGTCGGCCAGCACCGCGATAGGCGGTAGTCGGCGTCGTGTTGGTGAAGACCAGGCGATGCCGGCCATACAAAGCCGGCACGTCGTAAAGGCTCATCGCCGAGCTAGTCGGCGCCGCAACCGTGTTAATCAGCGGTCCTGCGGACGAGCAATAGGCTCCGAGATTGACCAACCATTCGACGCGTAGCGCGAGGAATTTCCCATGCGCATCGAGCGCGAGTTCGCCGCGGAGGTCTGCAGCACGCGCGTGATGGTCGCCGGACATCGTCTCTGATCGCGTGCCAAGCCATTTCACTACCCGGCCAGTTCGTTTGGCGGCCAGCATGACCGCGAGAAACTCCGGATAGATTTCGTTGCGGATGCCGAAACCGCCGCCGACATCCATCGAGCGGACGGTGAAATTTTCGACCGGCAGACCGGTGATCTGCGAGAGCGTAGCCTTGATATCACTAATGCCTTGGGTCGGCATGCAGACTTCGTAAGCATACTTCGCGGCGTCGTAGTGCGCGATGCAGGACTTCGGCTCCATCGGGTTGCCAGCGATGCGCTGGGCGCGGAGACTGACGCGAACGATGTGAGCGGCTTGCTCAAATCCGGGATCGGTGCTCTGCCGATCGCCGTATTCGTAGTCAAAGGCCAGGTTATCAGGCAGGTCGGGATGCAGTCGCACTGAATCGGTAGAGATCCCGTCCGCCGCTTCGACAACGACTGGCAGGTCCTCGTATTCGATCTCGATCAGCTCGGTCGCATCCTGCGCCTGATGTTCCGTCTCGGCGACGACTAACGCCACCGGCTCCCCGACGAAACGCACTCTGCCACGCGCCAGCGCGGAACGGAACGGAACGCGGAGCGAGCTTCCACCCACGCCCTTGAAGAACGACATGGACGGCGGGCCCTTCCAGCCAGTGGCTATGACGTCGTCGCCGGTGACAATATCGATGACGCCCGGTTGCCTGCGCGCGGCGTCGATGCCGATCCGGATGATGCTGGCATGGGCGCGGTCGGCGCGGAGAAAACATGCAGCCGCTTGCCCTTGGAATTGATGGTCGGCGGTATAGCGGCCACGGCCCGTCAGCAGGCGGGCGTCTTCGCGTCGGCCTTTGAATGGATGTTTTGGCACGTTCAATATTCAAGCGTTGCAGTGGGATAGGTCAACACCATTGAAGAGAATGGAATGCCTTTAGGAAAGTGAACCCTCTTCATCAGCATACCATCCTCGTCAGCGCCCATCAGACGGCTGTATCCGACTACGTCGGCCAGCGAGGATGGCGGCCAAACGCCGCTCGACACGTCCCTAGGCTATGTATATCGCCCCGACCCACCGTGATTGGATTTAAGTTTAGGGTCGGTGCTGGGGTGTGTCTATCAAGGCAGAATACCTTTCGCATTGCGGCAATTAACGGCGGCGGAACGACGTTACGGGTCAATCGCGTCATTCCGGGCGCGGCTTGGGACTTCCGCTTTACCCCTGAAAGCGACCGAATCGCTGCGTCGCACTAAGTGACGCAACGGGCCAAACCCGACATAGTACGTTGCAGCAAGCGGCCCTTAGGTGAGGAGCGGGGATAACGATCATCCAGGGTAGCTATTTGGCGTCATCATATTCAAGGGCATCTTAGTTGCGATAAACTCCTAAAAGCCCGCGGTGGCAACTCACGGCGAAGTCGGCGGAGGGGACGGGCAATGTTCGAGGTTTTCAATCAGCCGCCGCCGCTCGAGCCTTACAATCTTTTGACGAGCGACAGCGCGCTTGCCGAAGCGGTCGGCCGCGAGAGCGCGGCCTGGGCGCTGCCGCAGCTCACCGCGCTCGGCGCCATGCTGGGCACCCCGGAGACGGTATCGCTCGGTTTTGCCGCCAACAAGAATGCGCCGGAACTGCACGCCTTCGACCGTTTCGGTCATCGCATCGACGAGGTCGTTTACCATCCGGCCTGGCACGATCTGATGAAAATTGCTGTCGCCGCCGGCCTGCATTCAAGCCCGTGGGCTAAGCCGCGGCCAGGCGCGCATGTGGGGCGCGCCGCCGGCACCTACATGCTCACCCAGATCGAGAGCGGCGTTTATTGCCCGATCGCCATGACTTATGGTTCTGTACCGACGCTGGAGCGCAATGCGACGATGGCGCGCGACTGGCTGCCGCGGGTGTACGGTACTCTGTATGATCCGCGCTTCGTCCCGGCGGCGCAAAAGACCGCGAACCTGATCGGCATGGCGATGACCGAGAACCAGGGCGGCTCGGATTTGCGCACCAATGTCACGCGCGCTGAAGCGCAACCCGACGACACCTCGCGCCGCATTTTCCGACTCAGCGGGCACAAATGGTTCATGTCGGCGCCAATGTGCGACGCCTTTTTGGTGCTGGCGCAGGCCGAACGCGGGCCGAGCTGCTTCCTGTTGCCGCGCTTTAAACCGGACGGTGATCGCAATGCCATCCAGATCAACCGGCTCAAGGACAAGCTCGGCAACCGCTCCAACGCCTCGAGTGAGGTTGAATTCTTCGCCGCCTATGCCGAGCTGATTGGCGAGGAGGGTCGCGGCATTCCGACCATCATCGAGATGAGCAACTATACCCGGCTTGACTGCGCCATCGGCTCGTCGGGCCTGATGCGCCAGGCGGTGGCGCAGGCCATACATCATGCCCGCCATCGCACCGCGTTCCAGAAGAAGCTCGTCGACCAGCCGCTGATGAAAAACGTGCTCGCCGATCTTGCGCTCGAAGCCGAGGCGGCGCTCGTGCTGACGCTTCGATTGGCGCGGTCCTATGACGAGACTGACGAGACCGCACAACTGTACCGCCGCGTGGTGACGCCGGCGGCAAAATTCTGGATCTGTAAGCGGGCGCCGTCGCTGGCGCTTGAGGCGATGGAGGTTCTGGGCGGCAACGGCTACGTCGAGGAATGCGTGATGCCGCGCATCTACCGCGAGTTGCCGGTTAATTCGATTTGGGAAGGCTCGGGGAATGTCGTATGTCTCGACGTGCTGCGTGCGATCGGTCGCGAGCCGCAAAGCGCCGAGGTGGTACTTGACGAAATCAGGGACGCCGCCACAGCCGACCTGCGGCTTGCGGCGTTCACGTCGAAACTCGCGATGCGTCTTGAGAAATCGACTTTGGCCGACGAGGCGCAAGCGCGTACCTTGACCCGCGACTTGGCGCTGGCGCTGCAGGGCGCGCTCCTGGTGCGTTACGGCCCGCCGGCGCTGGCGGACGCATTCTGCACCGCACGGCTGGGCGAGGAACGCGGCGGCGCTTTTGGCGTATTGCCGCGCGGTGTCGATATCGACGCAATCATCGCGCGCGCGGCACCGGCGCCGCATTGACGCCGCGGCGACGCGGGGCCTTTTGCAATCACTCAAGGTACTTTTGCAATAATGACAGTCGCGAAGTGTCGCTTTGGTCATGAACGACCGATCACGGGTATTTGCGCCATGTCCGCTATTCCGCCGGAAGCGACCGGATCACCGCGCCGCAATAAATGACGCGACGGACCAAGAGCAAGCGTTCTCGGGCATAGCGGGATCGGTGCATGAGCCAGTCGGTCGTCCCGGCATTTCGCTGTCGTCAGCAGGCGCCATGGCATATTTGATAACGCCTACTTATGACGCGGCACTGAAACCCGCGCCCGCTCACTCGTGAACCCCCAGGCCTTTCTTCACGACCAAGACGAAGGCGCTCAGGCTCGTCATAGGAACGTCGGCGTCATATCAGGATGGAGGAGACCAGACCATGCGCAAAGTATTGGGTATGCTTTTCGCTTCGGCCGTTGTGGCGACTTTTCTTGGTGCCCCCGCTCAGGCCTGGGATAATTGCGGTCATGGATGGCACCGCAATTATGCGGGAGTTTGCGTGTCGAACTATGGTCCGACGTCCGGCTGCCCATACGGGTTCCATATGGGCTGGAACGTCCACGCCTGCGTCCACAACTGAATAGCGCACAGCGCAATTGCGTTTGACTTGTTGGCGGGCGCAACTTCTTCTGCGAGTCAATAGCAACCTTGGCGCATCTGATCGCTAGGCACTCCGCATGCGGAGCTACGCGGCCTGGCATTGGCGCTCCGCAACATGATCTTCCGGCGCGCAGGGCCAACTGCGACATCACGCCCTGCGAATGTCACAAGCATATTGGAGTAGCTTCGTCGCAGAGCTTCCAGCGGATCTATCGCGTATCGGGAGGAACGCCATGACAGGAGTCCGTCTCGCGCTTGCCGCGCTTTTATCGGCGGCGTTGACATCAACCGTTGCTCGGACCGAGCCGAGCGTGTTTCCGACCGGGGTCACGCGCTACGATCCTGCTAAGGCTTATGGCACTTTCATCCTGTTCAGCGGCGGCGACGACAAGACGCATCTCATCGACATGGACGGGCGCGAGGTACATCGTTGGGACTATCCCGGCTTTCCGAGCGGCATCCTTGACCCGGCGCTCACCGGCGATAAGCGCGGCCATGTCATGGTCGAACTTTCGATGATGAAGAACGACGACCCGGCGATGTTCAAGGGGCTGCCCTTCATCTACCAAGACAAGTCCTTGGGCGAGCTCGACTGGAACGGCAAGATGGTGTGGCAATGGGGGGACAACGCACCGGGCGGCGCGGCACAGCAGCACCATGACTGGGCGCGACTGCCGAACGGGAATACGCTGGTGCTTTCGGTAGTAGTGCATCCGCTGCCGGGATTCGCGCTGCCGAAGCTGGTGGACGAGGCGATCTACGAGGTGACGCCCCAGGGTGACATCCTCTGGCGCTGGGTGGCGGGTGACCATCTCGACGAATTCGGCTGGACGTCGGAAGAGCTGGCGCTCGTCCGCGCGACCAAGAGGATCAACTATCTCACCATCAACGATATGAAGCCGGTCGGCCCGAACCACTGGTTCAGCGCGGGTGATACGCGCTTTAGTCCCGACAACATCATCATCGGCTCGCGCAACGCTAATTTCGTCGCCATTATCGACAAAGCGACGGGCAAGATCGTGTGGCGGCTCGGCCCCGATTATCCGGCCGCGACGCCCGGCCCGCGCGGGCTGCCGGCGCCGGTCGACCAAATCAGCGGGCAGCACGATCCGCAGATTATTCCTGAAGGCCTGCCGGGTGCGGGCAACTTGCTCCTCTTCGACGACCAAGGGGAAGCGGGTTTTCCACCAGCCGAGCTCAGTTACACAGGCGGCTCGCGCATCCTCGAGATCAACCCGGTGAAGAAAGAGATCGTCTGGGAATATAGCGCGACAGACACCGACCGGCCTGGGTGGACGTTTTACAGCTCATTCATCAGTGACGCGCGGCGGCTTCCCAACGG
>Ga0181518_10005873_pt1 | contig 10445 bp, 10 predicted proteins | sample PEATcosm2014_Bin_28_FD_119751 | JGI IMG/M metagenome (GOLD analysis project Ga0181518, IMG submission 119751) | Peatland microbial communities from MTU Mesocosm Facility, Houghton, MI, USA - PEATcosm2014_Bin01_60_metaG | ecosystem: Environmental > Terrestrial > Soil > Wetlands > Peat | place... | reverse complement strand
CGGCGCGGTCGGCGCCGGCGTGAGCGGAGCCGCGGCGGCGGCGGCGGCTTGCGTGGTGGGCGCGGGCGCTGCACCCGCCGCGGGAGCGGTGGCCGGGAAAGTCGGCGCCTCGGCATTGGTTCCCAGCGCAACCTGGACGGTATTGCCGTTAACGCTCAATGTGTAGGTCAAGGGACGGCGCAAATTGAGCACGACTCGTGAACGACCCTGTGCCTGGACCACGTTGACCGAGCGCAGATCGCCCTGGTTGATTTCGATCGAATTGCGTCCGAGATTGTTGACCGTGGACAACAGGTCCAGGGCAACCCGCGCCGGATTCGTGACCGAGAAACTGTTCGGCAGGGCGGTTACCGGATCCTTGAGCTGGATCGTCAAAAAGACCCCGGCGCCGGTTTGCGAGGCATCGATACGCTCGATGCTGTTGCCTCCCACTGCATCCGGCGTGTCCTGCGCCAACGCGGCGCCCGCCATCAACAGGGCCGCGCCAGCAGCGCAAATCGCCGCACGAATCGAACGCTTTCCCAAAGAAATCATCGCTTGCTCCCTTGCCCGGAACCCGCCTGGCTCACTTGCAGTTCGAGTTTTTGGGGTCGTTCGACCCATTCGCCGGCGGCGTCCTGGTAAATTTCCTTCAATACGACTTCGGTCTCCGATATGCGCGTCACGAGGCCGAAATTTTGTCCCGCATAATTGCCGATCCGCACCATGTGCGTCGCGCCATTGGTCTCCAGCAGGGCGACGTTGTTGCCGCCTTGCCGCATCATTCCTACCATCCGTATCTGATCGAGCGGGAAACCCTCCAGCACCTCGCGACGGCGCTCCAGGTCCGGCTTGATCGCACTCGCGCTGCCACGCTCCTCGCGTTGCCGCGCCACCACCATGAGGATCTTCTGCGGGTCAAAGGGATCGACCTGGCCGTGCGGCTCATAGGCATACGGCGCAAATTCCTTGGGCTCCTCGACCTTCTGCGCCGTGGGCTTCATCGCCTGACGCTGCTCGGCCATCCACTGCTGGATTTCGCCTTCATCCGAGAGCCCGCAGGCGGACAAAAGCCCGATCGATGCGACCACGGATGCGACTGCCAGCAGTCGGCAACCGCTGCGCTGCCGGGCAAGGTCCGTACGACCCAACAGCCTGACCGATATGGAAGCCGTCATTTCTTGCCTGCCTTTGCCGCAGCACGCGCCGCGCGTTGCGCATTCATCTCATCTTCATCAAAGTAACGGAAGGTCTTTGCCGTTGCATCCAAGGTCAAGGTCAGATCCTTGGTCGACTGGATGCTGAGGTTGTTGAGCGTAACGATGCGCGGCAGATTGGCGATGTCGCTGGCAAACGCGCCCAAGTCATGGTAGCGGCCGGAGACCTTCACGCTGATCGGCAGTTCCGCGTAATAGTCCCGCAGAGTGACCTGCCCCGGGCGGAACAACTCGAACTGTAGCCCGCGTCCGATCCCCGCCTGGTTGATATCCGATAGCAGCGCATCCATCTCGGCCTTGCTCGGCAACTGTTTTTCCAGGGTGAGCACGAACTGATTTACCTGTTCCTTCTGTCGCCGCAGTTCTTCCAGATTGATGGATTGCTGCAATTTCACCCGGTACTGTTCCTTCAGTGTGACTTCGGTCTGACGCAGGTTATCGAGCTCTTCCATCTGACCACGCCAGACGCCGAGATAGCCCACGCCGGCGCAGATCACCACCACCGCGCCCCAAAGGGTCATGCGTGGCAATATCGGCCAGCTGCCAACATTCTCCAGCGTCAGGCCGCGGAATTTCGCCGTGATATCGGAAATGTTCGCCATGGTTGCTGTGCGGGACCTTTGGTTCTTCGTTATCCGTTACGCCCTAGACCTTCTTGACGGCCGGGCTTGTGGTGGCAGGCTTGCTCGCGCTCGCGGCGGGCTGTCCGGGGTTCTGCTTCATCGTGAAATTGAGGGAGAAATCGAACAGGCGCCGTTGAATGTTCTGCGGCCCTTGCCCGGCGATCTTGATCTCGATCAGTTCGGGACGCTCGACGTAGCGCCCGTTGTTTTGCAAGTTGCGCAGGAACTCCGACACCCGTTCATTGGAGGCGGCCCAGCCCATCACATTGACCTTCCGGCCGTCCTGTTTGATCGCCTTCAGGTAGATCCCTTCCGGGGTCAAGCGCGTGAGCTCGTCGAACAGGTAGACAGGCTCATTGCGATCGGACTGCAGGTTTTCAACCGCCTTCTGCCGCGAGCGCAAGGCCTCGATTTCCTGACGCAGGGAGGCGATTTCCTTGATCTGGACATCGAGCTTGGCGTTCTCGCGCGTGATCAGTTGGTTCCGATCGCGCTGGTTGCCCAGGTATCCCTCGAGCACCGACCAGACCAGCAGCACCAGGGCCGCACCGGCGAGCACGCTCAGACCGGTGAGAAAATAAAATGCGTTCTTCTGACGCCTGCGCCGCGCCTCGCGGTGCGGCAGCAAATTGACGTGGATCGTCATTTGTCAAATCTCCGCATCGCCAGGCCGCATGGCGTCAGTAAGGCCGGCGCATCCAGCCGCAGCTGGCGTTCGCGCAGGTTCGACGCCAGCTCCATGCCCTTGAAGGGGGAAATGACCGAGGTCGGAACCTGGGCCCGATCCATAAGCGCCTCCGGCAGACCCGTCAAAACGGACGAACCGCCAGCCAGCATGATCTGATCGACCCGCGTGTACGGCGTGGACGTGAAGAAAAATTGCAGCGCGCGGGTGATTTCGGTCGTCGTCGACTCGATAAAGGGCTTCAACACTTCGGTTTCGTAATTGGCCGGCAAATCCCCGTTGCGCTTTTTCTGCTCCGCGTCCTCGGCCGAAATTCCGTACGCGCGCGCAATATCACTGGTGAGCTGCTGCCCGCCGAAGGGCTGCTCGCGCTCGTAAATCGCCTCGCCATCGAGCAAGACGGTCACGCTGGTGGTATTTGCGCCGACATAGAAGACCGCGATGACCAGGCCCTCACCACGATTGGGCAACTGCTCGACCAGGCGCCCAAGCGCCGCACGCGCCGCGAAGGACTCCACATCCACCACCAAGGGAGTGAGCCCGGCCGCCTGCGCAACCGCCATGCGGTCCTCAACCTTTTCCTTGCGCGAAGCAGCGATCAGCACCTCGACATCATCCGGCGCGTTGGGAATCGGCCCCAGGACCTGGAAATCGAGACTGACCTCGTCGAGCGCAAAGGGAATGTACTGGTTGGCCTCGCTCTCGACCTGCATCTCCATTTCTTCTTCGCGCAGGTTGCCCGGCAGCGCAATACGTTTGGTGATGACGGCCGACGCCGGCAGGGCCATGGCGACGTTCTTGACTCGCGTTCCGGTACGCCGCCAAACCCGCTTGACGGCATCGGCGACGACGTCGATCTTGTCGAGGTTGCCGTCGACCACCGCGCCGCGTGGAATCGGCTCGATCGCGTAGCGTTCCAGCCGCAGCACGCCGCCCCCCGCATCGGTCAGCTCCACCAATTTGACGCTCGATGACCCGATGTCCAAGCCCAGCAACGGCGGTGTCTTGGACGAAAAAAATGGCAATTCGAAAGCCAAATCGGTGCTCCCAGTCAGGACGGCAATCCCGGACGATACTTGTGCCGGGTCATTGAGAGGCTCTTCAGCGTTTTGAGGCCGCAGAACCCACCCGGTGCCACACGAGGAATGCGGCACCGGTTCGGCATTTCCCTTATGTTCCAGGAATTTACCGAGTCATTATCCGACAATGCTTGAAATCGTAGCAAGTGTGCGCAAACCAGCCAAGCCCATCGAAAGGTCGAGCAGTGGCAGTTTTCCGGTATTGCGAATTGTCTAAGGCGCCAAGGACCACGCCGAGCCTGCCGTCCTCGCTCGTGGGCCGGACAGATGCTGCAGTGCAGACAGGTCCTTGCCTATAATCCGCCCCCGGCCAGCAAATCTTGGATTTCGAGAGCACATTGGCGTCCGCAGCAGCAAGCCTTGTCCTACAGGTACGCCAGTGGTTGCAGAGCCGCGTGCGAACGCGCACGGCGCGCGTAGCCGGCTTCGCGGTAATTGTGGTGGGCGCAACACTCGCCTGCGCGTTGCTTCTAGGCACGTTGATTTTCGCCATTGCCTATTATCACCTGCCCTCCATCGAGGCGCTCACCGATTACCGGCCAAAGGTGCCACTGCGGGTCTGGAGCGCCGACGGCGTCTTGCTGGGCGAGTTCGGCGAGGAGCGGCGCAGCCTGGTCGCGATCCAGGAAGTCCCGGAACGCTTGAAACAGGCGATTCTTGCCGCGGAAGACACCAATTTCTACCACCACGGCGGAGTCGATGTGCTCGGAATCGTGCGCGCAACCCTGGCCAACCTGGTGTCCGGTCATCGCGCACAGGGCGCGAGCACGATCACGATGCAGGTGGCGCGCAACTTTTTCCTGAGCTCGGAGCGCAGCTACACGCGCAAGGTCTACGAAATCGCCCTCGCGGTCAAGATCGAGTCTTCCCTGTCCAAGGACCGGATACTGGAGGTCTATATCAACCAGATTTACCTGGGCCAGCGCGCCTACGGTTTTGCCTCCGCGGCCCAGGTGTACTTCGGCAAGTCCCTGTCCGATCTCACACTGGGCGAATGTGCCATGCTCGCCGAGCTGCCCAAGGCGCCGAGCACCGGCAATCCGCTGACCAATCCCAAGGGTGCGCGGGCGCGCCAGCACTACGTACTGGGGCGAATGCTGGCGATCAATTACATCGATCGCAAGGCGTACGACGACGCCATCGCGGAGGACGTACACGTGCGCACCGACACCAGCACCGTGGCAAACACCACGCATTCGCGCGTGCGCGCCGAATACGTTGCCGAGCTGGCGCGCGAGCTGGTTTCCGACGTGTTCCACGAGGAAGCCTATACGCGCGGCCTGAACGTGTACACCACGATTTCCAGCGGCGATCAACAGCTCGCCTACGAGGCCTTGCGTGCACAGGTGCTGGCCTATGACCAGCGCTACGGCTATCGCGGACCCGAGCGTCAAATCGACATCAGCGGCGAGCCGGCACAGCGCGATCGACGCATCAGCGACGCCCTTGCCGCGGCGCCCGACGTTACCGCCTTTCCCGCAGCCATCGTGCTCGAAGCCGGCGCGCGCCAGGTCAAGGCGCAGATGACCGGCGGAACCGTGGTGCACATCGAGGGCGAGGGACTGCGCTTTGCGGCCGCGGCCCTTAGTCCGAAAGCCGCGCCCGCCCACCGCATCGTTCCAGGGGCGCTCATCCGCTTGGCCCGCGGCGCCAAGGACAGTTGGGGCATCGTGCAGCTGCCGCAGGTCGAGGCTGCGTTTGTATCGGCCGACGCCCGCGACGGAGCCGTTCGGGCGCTGGTCGGTGGCTTTGACTTCAACCTGAACAAATTCGATCACGTGCTGCAGGCCTGGCGTCAGCCCGGGTCGAGCCTGAAGCCGTTCATTTACGCCGCCGCACTGGAAAAGGGCGTCATGACCAGTACGCTCGTGAACGACGCACCGATCAGCGTCGCACCGGAGCTCACCGGCGGTCAGCTATGGGAGCCAAAGAATTACGACGGTGGCTTCGAAGGACCGATGCGATTGCGCCAGGGGCTGGCCAAGTCCAAGAACATGGTGTCGATCCGAGTGCTGCAGGCGATCGGGCCCGCCTACGCGCAGCAGTACATAGCGCGTTTCGGATTCGACCCGGACAAGCACCCCCCGTTTCTGACCATGGCCCTGGGCGCCGGATCGGTAACGCCCTGGCAGGAGCTGACGGCCTATGCCGTCTTTGCCAATGGCGGCTTCGGAATTCACCCCTACATCATCAGCCGCGTCGTCGACGCCGGCGGCAAGGTCCTCATGGAGGCCAAACCGCAGATTGCAGGGGACTCCGCGCCGCGGGTGTTGGACGCACGTACCGCCTATATCATGGACAACATGCTCAAGGACGTGGCGCGGTATGGTACTGCCGCGCGCGCTGCAAGCCTCAATCGGACCGACGTGGCCGGCAAGACGGGGACAACGAACGATTCGCACGACGCATGGTTCGCCGGATACGCCGGCGGACTCGTGGCCGTCGGCTGGGTAGGCTTCGATCAGCCGCGCCAGCTGGGTGTGCGCGAGACCGGCGGTGGTCTCGCCCTGCCGATCTGGATCGATTACATGGCCGGTGCGCTCAAGGGCGTTCCGCAAGTCACGCGCGACACGCCGCCGGGCGTAGTGCAAGTCAATGGCGAGGTCTACCTGCAGGAGTTTGAGCCGGGACAAGGAATTGCCAGTCTAGGTCTGGACGAGGTCCCGCCCCAAGAGACAAAGGCGCCGGGCACCCCCACAGGCAGTGCGCCGAACGAGCAGGTCTTCTGAGGCCTTTTTTTCGCCGACAAAGCACCTAGGCCTTAGCGAGGCAGAAGGCTTACGTCCTGCCCCAGCTGTTCGGAGACGACTCGCGAGAGCGCCTCGAAGAACTCCACCCCGCTGCGAAGATCGTACCAATGCTTGCCGTCGAAGGCGAAATGCATGCCGCCGCTGCGCGCGGCCAGCCACAGCTGCTGCATCGGCGTCTGCGCATTGACGATGATCTTGGCGCCGTTGTCAAACTCGATGGTCAGCACCAGCGCGGAGAGGGAACACTGCGCCGGGATTTCGGCATCGTCGAGCGCCGACTCGACGTCCGCCAGGGTCGCCTCTACGTTGCGCAGGAATTGCGATTCGGTCATGTTAGATTGGCGCTATGAAAATGAACCATGCGGCGCGCACCATTGCAGCGGCATGCAAAGCCGCGGCGATCCTTGTCCCGGCGCTGACTTTTCTCGTCGCATGCGGCCAGAAGGGGCCCCTGTATCTGCCGGGGCACAGCAAGGATACGCCCTGGCCGGTCCGGCCCGACGGAGCCTCGGCCAATCCGAGCGCAGCGGGCAACCCGACTCCCGAGGGTGGCACTGGCGGCGGCAGCACCGCTGCAACCGGCGCGAGCGACTCCGGTACCGCCAACGGCTCGAAATCCGGTGACAATACGCCGGCCGACACGGGCGCCAGCAGCGCGGGCGGCAGTGGCAGTCCAGCAGATGCGAATTCCAGCAAGGCGGGCAGTGGTTCCCAGGACAAGCCATGAGCCCTGACGCCAGCGAGCCGTTTGCCTACGCGAACGGCGCTTTGCACTGCGAAGGCGTGGCCCTGGAAGAGATCGCACGGCGCTGGGGCACGCCAACGTACGTCTACTCGAAGCGGGCCATTATTTCTGCCTACCAGCGCTATGTGGACGCGCTTGCCGGCCGCTCGGCCCTGGTCTGTTACGCGATGAAGGCCAATTCGAATCTCGGCGTGCTCGACCTGCTGGTGCGCGCCGGCAGCGGCTTGGACATCGTGTCGGGCGGGGAACTGGCGCGCGCCCTGGCGGCGCGCGCGACACCATCGCGTATCGTCTTTTCCGGCGTCGGCAAAACCGAGACCGAGATCGGGGCCGCTCTCGCGGCCGGGATCGCCTGCTTCAACGTCGAATCTGCTGCCGAGCTGGAGACGATTGACCGCGTTGCGCGCGCGGCCGGCAAGCGAGCGCCGATTTCTCTGCGCATCAATCCCGACGTCGATTCGGGAACCCACCAGTACATCGCGACCGGGCTCAAATTCAACAAGTTCGGGATCGCGGTGCCGGAAGCCGAGGAACTTTACCGGCTCGCCGTACGCCTGCCGGGGATCGAGGTCGTCGGAATCGATTGCCACATCGGCTCGCAGATCACCAGCATCGAACCCTACATCGAAGCGGCCGAGCGCGTTTTCGATCTCATCGACCGACTTGCGGCGCAGGGGATCGGTCTGCGGCACGTCGATTTCGGCGGCGGCCTGGGCATTGCATATCGTGACGAGTTTGCCCCCAGCATCGAACAATTCATCGCGGCCCTGCTCGCCTGCGTCGATCGTCGTGGTCACGGCGACATGAAGCTGATCTTCGAGCCCGGGCGCTCGATCGTCGGCAATGCAGGCGCACTGCTTACCCGGGTCCAGGTAATCAAAGCTGGCGCGGCGAAAAATTTCGCGATTGTCGACGCGGCGATGAACGACTTGCTGCGGCCCGCCTTGTACGATGCCTGGATGGACGTGTGGCCAGTGGTTCCGCGCGCCGGAGAAAAGCGCATGTACGACGTTGTCGGACCGGTCTGCGAGAGTGCGGACTGGCTGGCACAGGAACGCCCGCTTGCCATTGTCGCCGGAGATCTGCTGGCCATCTTGTCCGCGGGCGCGTACGGCATGAGCATGGCGAGCAACTACAACAGCCGGGGAAGGCCAGCCGAAGTCATTGTCGATGGCGGCCGGAGCCACCTAGTGCGGCCGCGCGAGTCGGTTGTGGACCTGTATGCCGCCGAGTCCGTCCTCCCGTAGACCTCAGGACCGCGTGCCAGGACGCGATCGCCAAGGGCTGCCAAGGATTACTGCGCGCGCAGGCCGGCGACGAAATCGGCCAAGGCCTTGATCTCGGGGTCGGAGAGGCGAAATGCGATCTGCTCCATGGGCTCGTTGTTGTGGCGCGAGCCGTCCCGGAACGCACGCAGCTGCGCTTCGATGTAGTCGCTGTACTGTGCGCTGATCTTCGGGTACAGCACGGGCAGGCCATCGCCGGTCGGCCCATGGCAACCGGCGCAGGCCGGTACCGCCTTATCGGCCTGGCCGGCACGGTACAGCCGTTGGCCCAGCTGGGCGGCGTCGGCGCCGCCCGAGGTTCCGGGAGCCGGCGTCTGCGCGGAAAACCACGCGGCAAGATTCTGCCGGTCCGCCGGCGAAAGTGCCGCGGCAAAACCGTTCATGACGGCGCTTTCGCGCCGGCTCTTGTCTGTCGGCGGTTTGGCGAAGTCCGTCAGCTGCTTGATCAGATATTGCTCACCCTGCCCAGCGAGCTTCGGATTGGTGGAGATCAGGGAGTTGCCGTCGGCGTTGTGGCAGGGTGCGCAGACCTGGGCTGCGATCTGTTTGCCCTTGGCCGCATCGGCACGCTCGCCCGCAGAAGTGCCGGGGCTGGCCGCCCGGACACCCGCGCCGACCAGGGCCAACACCAGCGCCGCCGACCAAAGCCGCGCGACGCGAATCCGGTTAGGCCTCATGTTCTTCGGTTTCCTTTTCCTAGGACTGCGCAAGCAGGCAAGCCATTCGCAACGGTGCTTGCACGAGTGATTGCCTGACCGGCTATGCTGCGCATTTTAGCGAGAAGCGCCGCAGGCCGCACCCGGACCGCGCAATTGCGACAGTGTCTTATTCACCCCGCTTCGAATCGGCCGAGTTCGCGACGTCGGTCGCCGAGCTGCCGGCACTGACGCGCGCGGCGCTGGCGATGCTGCCGGAACTGGCATTTGTCGGGCGCTCGAATGCGGGCAAGTCGACCGCCATCAATTTGCTGACGCAGCGCCGTCGCCTGGCATACTCGTCCAAGACGCCCGGACGCACGCAGATGCTCAATTTCTTCTCGGTGTTCGATGATGCCCCGTCGGCGCAACGCAAGGCCTGCGCCTACCTCGTCGATCTGCCCGGCTACGGCTTTGCCAAGACCGATGTGATGACCCGCGAGCGCTGGGACGGGCTGGTAGGCGGGTATCTGCAATCGCGCCGTATGCTGCGGGGCGTGGTACTGGTGATGGACGCGCGTCGGCCTTGCCTGCCGGCGGATGAGGATCTGCTCGGGTGGATCTGCGGCCGCGATGATCTCGACCGCTTTCGATTGCACATGCTGCTCAGCAAGGCCGACCAGATCGGCACGATCGAACAGCGCGCCGCACTGGCCCGCGCGGAGCAGCGCGCGGAAGAATTGCCAATCGCGACCTCGGTTCAGCTCTACTCCGCACTTGATCGCAGCGGACTGGAGGAGTTGCGCGAGACGGCGGCACAAATGCTGGGAGCTTGAGCGTGCGGTGCCGCTAAAATCGCTCCCATCATCATTGCCGGCGGCTTGCCGCGCCGCGGAGATAGCGTATGTCTGCCCCGACCTTGCCGTTCGCCAGCTTTCCCACCTGCCGCCTGCGCCGTATGCGACGCGACGACTTCTCGCGCCGCTTGATGCGCGAGAGCCGCCTCACGGCCGACGACCTGATCTACCCGGTTTTCGTCATCGGCGGCGCGACGCGCCGCGAGGCGGTCGCGTCGATGCCGGGAGTCGAGCGCATGACGCTCGATCCACTCTTCGCGGTCGCCGAGGAATGCCTGGCGTTGGGAATTCCGGCACTGGCGTTGTTTCCGGTACTCGACGCGAGCCATAAAAGTAGCGATGGCCGTGAGGCACGAAACCCGGATGGCCTGGTGCCACAGACGGTTCGCGCGCTCAAGGCGCGCTTCCCGGAACTCGGCATTCTTACCGACGTGGCGCTCGATCCGTACACCACGCATGGACAGGACGGTCTTATTGACGACAGCGGCTACGTGCTCAATGACGAGACGATCGAGGTGCTCAAGGTCCAGGCGCTGGTGCAGGCCCAGGCCGGTGTGGATATCGTCGCCCCGAGCGACATGATGGACGG
>Ga0181518_10005871_pt1 | contig 10450 bp, 10 predicted proteins | sample PEATcosm2014_Bin_28_FD_119751 | JGI IMG/M metagenome (GOLD analysis project Ga0181518, IMG submission 119751) | Peatland microbial communities from MTU Mesocosm Facility, Houghton, MI, USA - PEATcosm2014_Bin01_60_metaG | ecosystem: Environmental > Terrestrial > Soil > Wetlands > Peat | place... | reverse complement strand
CTTTCCAGAATCCCTACCAACTCCCGGCTGGACGCGAGAGGGTTAAAGTTGCGGAATCCGAAAAGGCGGCGGGCCATCTCGCGGATGGCCGGGTCAACGCGGGCATTCCTAGTTCCGTTCATCATATTGCACAATGGACCAGGGAACTCGCCGATTGGCCTCCTCCGCTTCCGCCTAAGCAACACCGAGCCTTGCCTGGGGGGAAACTGACAGGGGACCTGTCATCAGCAAGCTCAATGGCTTAATTTGAGATTACTGTGCCACAGCGAAGAGGGAATGCAAGCACCTTTTTGGCAGTGGGTGACTGGGGCAGCCGCGGGATTAGGATGACTTAAGCCGCGATCAGGGCGGGGGGTTGCTTCGGGAGGCTAACGGTGAATTCAGAGCCGTGGTCGAGCTGGCTGGCGACGGTGACTTTGCCGCCGTGGGCTTCGACGACGGCTTTGACCAGGCTCAGGCCGAGGCCCAGGCCGCGCTGGGAACGGCTTTTGTCGCCGCGGTAAAGGCGGGACCAGATTTTGTCCTGCTCGTCGGCGGGTATGCCGATGCCGGTGTCGCGGAAGACGGTGACGGCGCGGCCAGCTTCGTCGCGCACGGAGAGGGTCACGCTGCCGCCGGCGGGGGTGTATTTGATGGCGTTGTCGAGGAGGTTGGCGAAGACTTGCCTCATGCGGGTGCGGTCAACGGAGGCGGTGACGGGTGATTGGTGATTGGTGACTGGTGACTGGTGACTGATGACTGGTGACTGGTGATTGGTGACTGGTGACTGGGGCAGGTCCAGTGCGAGGGTGACTTTCTTCTCTTCGGCCACGTATTCGTAAAGCTCGACGACTTCGCGGGCGAGCTGGCAGAGGTCGGCCGGCTCGCGCTGGAGCTTCATCATGCCGGCCTCGGCCTCGGTGATGTCCATCAGGGTGTTGAGCATGTTGAGGACGCGCTCGGATTCTTCGAGGCAATCGGCGAGGGCCTCGCGGGCGGCGGTTGGTTCGGCGCCGGGCTGCAAGGCGGCCTCGGCCATGCCGCGCAGGCGGGCGAGGGGTGTGCGCAGGTCGTGGGCGACGTTGTCGAGGGATTCGCGCATGGCGCGGATGAGGGCCTGGTTCTTGTCGAGCAGGGTGTTGAAGAGGCGGACCAGCTCATCGAACTCGTCGTTGGACTGGCGGACGGGCACGCGGGCATCGAGTTGGCCGGTGCGGATGATGGAGCGGGCGGTGGAGACGATCTGGCGGACGGGCCGCAGGGCGCGGTGGGCGAAGAGGGCGCCGGCCAGGAAGCCGAGGACGACGGTCAAGCTGCCGATGAGAAGGAAGCTTCGGCGGATGGGGTTCAGGATGGCTTCGCGGCTGTTGGTCGTCCGGCCAATCTGCAACACCCACCCGCCCGGGAGTTCGACGTGGTCCAGCGTGTAGTCTCTTTCCGCGTTCTGGGGGATGCGGATGTAGGGCACCCTGAGGTAGCCTTCCCAACCCGGCACGTCCTTGAGCGCGACCCAGTCTTCCGGCGCGCTGACGACCAGACCGGCGTTGTTATTGGTGTTGACGAGCCGCACAAACATGGTGTTCTGCACCTCGGGCGGCTGGCTGGCCACCCAACTGCGCAAGCCGATGACTCCGCCTGTCTCGTAAACGACCGCCGCTTCCTTGAGGCGGGCCTCGAGCACCTCCTGGTCTTTGCCGCCGACGGCGGCGGCGAGCAGATAATAGGCCAGCGCCAGCAGCGCGACGCTGCTCACGGTGAAGATGAGTGCGTAGAACAGGCTGAGCCGAAGCCCAATGTTCCGGCGCAGGAGGTCAAGCAGGCCGGAGGACATAACCAACTCCCCGGATGGTGTGGAGCATCGCGCGGTCCTTATCCACTTTGCTGCGCAGGCGGTGCACGAGGACGTCCACCACATTGGTCTGCGGATCGAAGCTGTAGTCAAAGATGTGTTCGAGGATCATGGTCTTGGTGACCGTGCGGTTGGCGTTGCGCATGAGGTATTCGAGCAGGGCGAACTCGCGGGGCTGCAACTCAATCTGCTCGCCGCCGCGCCGCACGTCGCGCGTGAGCAAATCCAGGGTCAGGTCGCCCACGACGAGCCGAGTGGGTTCGGCGGCTTGGGTGGCGCGGCGGATGAGGGCCTGAATGCGGGCGAGCAGTTCGGAGAAAGCGAAGGGCTTGGTCAGGTAGTCGTCGCCCCCGGCCTGGAGACCTTTGACGCGGTCATCCACCGTGGCCTTGGCGCTGAGGATGAGAACCGGGAGGCGGAGGCCTTTGGCCCGGAGTTGCTGAATGAGGCTCAAGCCGTCGAGTTTGGGCAGCATGATGTCCACGACCGCGGCGTCGTAGGAGATGGATTGGGCCGCGATCAGCCCATGTTCCCCGTCGGCGGAATGGTCCGCGGCGTAGCCGCTTTGCTTCAGGCCGTTGACGACAAAGGAGGCGATCTTCTTGTCGTCTTCCACCACCAGGATTCGCATGGGTTCAGTTCCCGGTTAAGCCGGACATTTCAGACCCGCAGGGCCGGAGCGCCGGTTTCCAAACCGGCTTAGCCTAAGCTCACGCCAGCAAAGGACACAGACGACCAGTGCGGGTGCCATAAGCCGGTTTGGAAACCGGCGCTCCGGCTTGTCGGCAATTCGTGTGGAGCGTGAAATATCCAAGTTAAGGCTGTTTCCGCAAGACGGTGTCGCGCTGGGCCCAGTCGGGATTCGGGTTGGGATAATCCAGATTGTAGTTGAGGCCGCGGCTTTCCGGACGCCGCAAGGCGCTGGCAACGATCAACTCGGCCACGGTGGCGATGTTGCGCAGCTCCAGCAAGTCGCTGGTCACGATGAAGTCCCAGTAATACTCCTGAATCTCGCCTTGCAGGTTGGCGATGCGCTTCTGCGCGCGCTGGAGCCGCTTGTTGGTGCGGACAATGCCGACGTAATCCCACATGACGCGGCGGATTTCATCCCAATTGTGCGACACGACGACCATCTCATCGGGGTTATTCGCGTTGCCGGCATGCCAGGGCGGAATCTTGAACTCGGCGGCCTTGGATTTGTTCGCCACGACCCGTTGAGCGGCGCGGTGGGCGCAAACGAGGGCTTCGAGCAGAGAATTGCTCGCCAGGCGGTTGGCCCCGTGCAGCCCGGTGCAGGCCACCTCGCCGGCCGCGTAAAGGCCGGCGATGTCGGTTTCGCCATCCACATTCGTCAGCACGCCGCCGCACTGGTAATGGGCGGCGGGCACGACGGGAATCGGCTCCTTGGTGATGTCGATGCCATAGCCGAGGCAGGTCTGATAGATGTTGGGAAAGCGGTCGATGATGAAGCGGGCGGGCTTGTGGGTGATGTCGAGCAGGACATAATCGGCCCCGCTCTTCTTCATCTCGCTGTCTATGGCGCGGGCGACGATGTCGCGCGGCGCCAGCGACTTGAGCGGATGGGCCTTGTCCATGAACTCGACGCCTTCGAGGCTCTTGAGGACGGCGCCCTCCCCCCGCACCGCTTCGCTGATCAGAAAGGACTTGGCCTTGGGATGGTAGAGGCAGGTGGGATGGAACTGCACGAATTCCATATTGGCGACCGCAGCGCCGGCGCGCCAGGCCATGGCCACGCCGTCGCCGGTGGCAATGTCCGGGTTGGTGGTATAGAGATAGACCTTCCCGCAGCCGCCAGTGGCGAGCAGCGTGACCGGGGCAGCGAAGGTCTCGACCTGCCCGGCCTGTTTGTCGAGCACATAGACCCCGAGGCACTGGTTGTCGCCGGCGCAACCGAGCTTCTGGCTCGTGATGAGGTTGATCGCCAGATGGTTCTCGAAGACCGTGATGTTCGGCTGGGCGGCCACCGCCGCCAGCAAGGCCCGCTCGACTTCGCGGCCGGTGATGTCCTTCGCGTGGAGAATGCGGCGTTTGGAATGGCCTCCCTCTCTGCCGAGGTCCAGCTCGCGCGCGCCGTGCGAACGGGGAATCTCGCGGTCGGTAAAGTGCATGCCCAACTCAATCAACTCGGCAATCCGCGCCGGGCCATCCTCGATGATCGCGCGGACGGCGGCTTCCCGGCACAAGCCGGCGCCGGCTTCGAGGGTGTCGCGCACGTGCAACTCGAAGGAATCCTCTTTGCTGGTGACGGAAGCGATGCCGCCCTGGGCGTAATTGGTGTTGGACTCGGCGCGGTCCTTCTTGGTGATGATCGCGACGCGCCCGTGCGGCGCGGCTTTCAACGCGAACGAAAGCCCCGCCAGGCCGCTGCCCAGGACGAGAAAATCAAACTGTTTCATAGCCGTGCGTTATCAATTAACCGTGTTTTGCCAATGAACACCGCCAGCGCCATCTGCGTGCCGCGCGTCACGCCCGGCACCGGGACCAGGGTATCCGGCTCGAAGAATTCCACATAGTCCAGACGGGCGGCCGGCGCTCGTTCAATAAACCGCTTCAGCCCCGCTTTGAGGCGCGCCGCCGGAACAGGCCGCCAGGATTTGCGCACCTCGGCCCGGGCCTTTTGCAGGGCATGCCGAAGCACCAGCGCCTGGCTGCGCAATTCGCCGTCCAGATACTTGTTCCGGGAACTCAGGGCCAAACCGTCCAGCTCGCGCAGGATCGGCGCCACCACAATCTTCAACGGGAAGTTCAGGTCGCGCACCATGCGTTTGACAATGGCGGCCTGCTGGTAATCCTTGGCGCCGAAGACCGCCAGTTCCGGCTGCACAATGTTAAACAACTTGGCGACCACGGTCGTGACGCCGCGGAAATGCGTGGGCCGCGACTTGCCTTCCATGCCGCGCGAGAGGGCCTCCTCGACCACGAACGTGCTGAAGCCGCGGGCGCCGTTACGCGGGTACATCTGCTCGTCGTCCGGCGCAAAGATGACGTCCACGTCGGCCTCCCGGCACAGCCAGGCGTCGCGTCCCAGGCTCCGCGGATACCGCGAGAAATCCTCTTGCGGCCCAAACTGAGTGGGATTGACGTAAATGCTGACGACCACCTTCCCGTTTCGGCCAACCAGCCGGCGGGCACGCTGAACGAGGCTCAAGTGGCCGGCATGCAGGCACCCCATCGTCGGCACAAAACCGACGCGCACCCCTGCCCGCCGCCAGCTTCGCGCGAGATGCTGCATGGCGGCGACCGACCTTACGATTCGCATCCCCCAAAAGTGCGGCAGCCCGGCGGAACTATCAATCCTATAAAGAACCCGACCACCACGGCTCAGGGCGGATTCGAGCAAGCCGTAGCCGCCGACGGCAGTCGGCGCTTATTTCCGTGACTGAGGAGGAGTGCGCCGACTGCCGTCGGCGGCTACAATTTCGTGGATTGAATCCGCCCTGGCCGCGGGAAGCGTCAAGGCGTCACATTTTCGCACGGCTGGTCGGTGGGAACGTCCACCGGGCGGTCCGTCGGCTGCACCAGGCCCTGGGCGACAAGGTAGGCTTCCACTTCCGAGCCGCTCACGTCCGCCAGCATGTGGCCGTTGACCTCGACGCACGGGCTGAGCGGCTGGCGGCTCTTCTCCATCATTTCCTGACGCTGGGCCGGCTCGTTAATGATGTCGCGGTCCTCGAACGGCAAATCGTACTTGCGCAGGATGGCGCGCACGCCCTGGCTCCAGCCGCAGGTCGGTTTCAGATAGGCAATCACTTTCGGTTTATTCATAATTCAGAACTGCTACTATATTGCCACACTCGGGCTAAAGATCAAATCTGACCCCGGCCCTCGGCCTTCGCGCTCGGACTTTGGACTTTAGACTTTAGACTCCGGACTTTGGACTTTAGACTTTGGACATGCCGCTGCGCGTCTTAATCATCCCTGACAAGTTCAAGGGCACCCTGACGGCCGCCGCCGCCGCCGAGGCCATCGCGCGCGGCTGGCGCAAAGCGCGGGCGCACGATTCCCTCGACCGGCTGCCCATGAGCGACGGCGGGGACGGCTTTGGCGAAGTCACCAGCGCGCTGCTTAAGGCCAGGCTCCAGCGCGTTCAGGCGGTTGATGCGGCCCATCGCCCGTGCGTGGCCAGATGGTGGTGGGAGCCTCGAACTAAAACCGCCGTCATCGAGTCTGCCGCCGTGATCGGGTTGGCAATGCTGCCGCCGAAGCGGTGCCATCCGTTCCAACTCGACACGCTGGGCCTCGGGGCGGTGGTGCGGGCGGCAGCGAAGAAAGGGGCGAGGCGCTGCCTGATGGGCATCGGCGGCAGCGCTACGAACGACGGAGGATTCGGCCTGGCGCGCGCCCTGGGCTGGGAGTTCCTCGACCGCCAGGGCGAGCTGATTGAGCGGTGGACGGGTTTAGACCTACTGGAGCGAATCCGCGCCCCGCAGCGCCGCCGCTGGTTTAGCAGCTTTGTGGTGGCGACGGACGTGCAGAATCGCCTGCTGGGCCGCCGGGGCGCGACTCGAGTTTATGGGCCGCAGAAGGGGTTGCGCCCGCAAGATTTCACGCTGGCCGAGCATTGCCTGGGCCGGTTGGGCCGCGTCGCTAAGAAGCAGTTCGGACGCGATTTCGCGCGCGAGCCGGGCGCCGGCGCCGCAGGCGGGCTGGGTTTTGGTTTGCTGGCATTTTTGGGCGCGGAGTTGCAGCCGGGGTTTGATTTGTTTGCCCGGCAGGCGGCGCTGGAACGGCATCTGCGCGCGGCGGATTTGGTGGTCACCGGGGAGGGAACGATTGATCGTTCGACGCTGATGGGCAAGGGGGTGGGCGAAATCGCGTTGCGCTGTCGCAAGTTGAAAATTCCCTGCATGGGCTTGGCCGGCATCGTCAGCGCCAGCCTGGAAACGGGGGCGTTCTTTACGCAGGCGCGCGCGCTGGCAGAACTGACCACCGTCGCGCAAGCCAAAGCGAAGCCCGCGTACTGGTTGGAACGGTTGGCGGAGCAGGTGGCAGGCGCAATGGGCGGGATGTAGGACTGCTCTATGGTCCTGCCGATGGCGGCGCGCGGGGGGCCTGCCGCCCTGAAATCCGAAGGCCGAAATCCGAAATCCGAAGGAAGGCCGAAACCCGGGACCCGAAAAGGGCCTAATCCGGTGGTGTGTTGTCCTTCCTGATCGGGAGTTGATTCGGGGTTCGGACTTCGGCCTTCGGATTTCCTTCGGGTTTCGGGTTTCGGCTTTCGGATTTGGGCTGGACCTGACCGGCTATAGAGCACGCCTTCCCACGACGCCATCGGGCTTGAACTCCCTTTGCCGCCGGTTAACTTCAGGGGCATGAACCTGGAAGATCATTTGGGCGACATCATTCGCAAGGCGCGTGCGATGTCGAAGGTCTCAGCCGGAGCCGCCGCCCGGGCGGCCGGGTTGACGGAAACGGAACTGGCCGTGCTGGAGGAATCCGGCCAGGCAACGAAGAAACCAAATCTGGCCGCGCTGGCCGAATTAGTCGGCTTGCACCCGGTCAAACTGGAGGCCATCGCCAGTGGTTGGCTGCCATCGGCGAAGGATTTAGGCGTCTGGCGCGAGTTGCGCCGCATCAGCACCACGGCGGGAGGGATGGCCGTCAACTGCTATCTGGTTTGGGACGAAGTCTCCCGCGAGGCGGCGCTATTCGACACCGGCTGGGAGGCGGGGCCGGTGGTCGAGTTGGTCGCGCAAAACCAGCTCCAGTTGCGCCACGTCTTCATCACCCATGCCCACGAGGACCATGTCGCGGCCCTGGGGGACATTCGCGAGAAGTTTCCCAAAGCGCGCCTGCATTCCGGCTCGAAAAGCGCCCCCGTGGACCAACGCAATCGCCCGAACGATTTCATTCACCTCGGCAGCCTGCGCGTTACCCACCGCGACACCCCGGGCCACGCGGAAGATGGCGCTACTTACATCGTCGGCACCTGGCCGGACGACGCGCCACACGTCGCCATTGTGGGTGACGCCCTGTTTGCCGGCTCCATTGGCCGGGGCAACCAATCGTGGGACTTGGCCCGGCAGAAAGTGCGCGAGCAGATTCTCACCCTCCCGCCCGAAACGCTGCTCTGCCCGGGCCACGGGCCGTTAACAACGGTCGCCGACGAAAAGGCGCACAATCCCTTTTTCTGATTTGCAGTTGACCCCGCCGGGTGCGGGCGGTTAGCTTTCGCACCCCGTTGAAGCGGGGCATTATGCGACACACAATCTCAGTTCTGGTGGAAAACAAATTCGGCGTGCTGACGCGCGTGGCCGGGCTGTTCAGCGGCCGGGGCTACAATATTGACTCGCTCAACGTCGCCCCGACGCAAGACCCGACCGCGTCCCGCATGACCATCGTCACGCGCGGGGACGATGCGACCGTCGATCAGATCGTCAAGCAGCTCAACAAGCTGGTGAACGTGATGCACGTCCACGACTTTCGCGAGGGCGAATATGTGGACCGTGAGCTGGCGCTGGCGAAGGTCGCCGTTGATTCCAAGACCCGCGCCGAGGTGATGCAGATCACCGATATTTTCCGCGCCAAGATCGTGGATGTGCAGCCCAAGAGCCTGACGATTGAGGTGACGGGCGACGAGGGCAAAGTCGAGAAGCTGCTCGGCCTGCTGAAGACTTTCGGGATCATTGACTTGACGCGCACCGGCAAGGTGGCCCTGCCGCGCAAGTGACGCGGTGATTGGTGCTTAGTAAGACGGAAGGGGGGCAGTTATCGCCCAGCAGCGTGACGCCCAGGCATTAGCCCTGTCGAACCACTACGATTTGCAAACATATCAACCAGCCGCTCCATTGCCGGTGGAACCTCAAGCAGCCATTCCCCATGAGTCTGGCCGGATTCCGCATGTGAGCGCCGAGCGCGCGTCCCCGCCCGCCATTTCGATTCGCGGCCTTACCAAACGATACGGGCCGCTGACCGCCCTGAACGATCTCAACCTCGACATTGACCGAGGCGAGATTTTTGGCTTCCTCGGGCTCAATGGCGCGGGCAAGACGACGACCATCCGTCTTTTACTCGATTTGCTCCGGCCCACCAGTGGCGAGGCATTCATCTTCGGGTACAACTGTTGGACCGAGGGCCTGGACGCCCGGGCGCGAATCGGCTACCTGCCCGGAGAATTGGGGCTTTACCTCGACCTGACGGGGCTGGAAACGCTCGATTTCCTCGCCGGCCTCAACCGGCAGCCCGTGGACAAGCAACACCGGCAGCAACTTTGTGACCGGCTGGAACTGCCCCAACACGACCTTCGCCGGCGGCTGCGTGAGTACAGCTCCGGCATGAAGCGCAAATTGGGCATCATCCAGGCTTTCCAGGCCAATCCCCCGCTGCTGATTCTGGACGAGCCAACCGAGGGCCTCGATCCGCTCATGCAGGAGTCGTTTTACGGCTTGCTCGTGGACGCCAAACGCGGGGGCGCGACCGTTTTCATGTCGTCCCATGTGCTGTCCGAAGTCGAGCGGGTTTGTGATCGCATCGCGCTCCTGCGCAAAGGCGAAATGGTCCTCCTCTCCAGCGTGCGGGAAAGCCGCCGCCTGGCTCCGCGGCGCGTGCGCGTTCTTTTCAGCGAGGAGGTGGACGCCGATCCGAAGCTCCCGCCGGGCCACGAACTGACGGAAAAGACTCCCCGGCTGTGGCGGCTGACAGTCGCCGGCCCGCTCGGCCCGCTGCTCGCCCTGCTCGCGGGGCTGCCCGTGGCGGATATGGAATTGGAAGAGGCGCGGCTCGAAGACGTGGTCCTGAAATACTACCGCGAGGAGGCCTCATGAGGGGCGGGTTCCTGTTGTTCCGGCTCACGCTCAAACGCGTCCGGCTGCTGCTGTGCGCCACGGGACTGTTGCTGGCGGTCGTCCAGGCCTTGCGGGTCCGCATCGCGGCCGAGGTGCATGACACCGGGCAATTCAATCAGCTCGCCGCGCTGCTGCCGTCGGCTGTGCGCGACATTCTCGGCCCTTCCCTGGCGAGCATCATGTCGTTCAACGGCCTTGTGTGCGCAGTGTACTTTGACACCGGTTTCATCATTGCGCTACTGGCGCTGGCCATCGCGCTGGCGACGCTGCCCGCTTCTGAAATTGAAACCGGCTTCGCCGACCTGATCCTGGCCCGCCCGTTGCCGCGCCATTGGCTCATCACCCGGACCATCGCGCTGGTGCTCTTCTCGATCCTGCTGATGCTGTTGATGATCATGGCGGGCACCTGGGCCGGTCTGGCGCTGTTCGCTCCCCCGGATGCGCCGTGGCCGTCGGCGCGCCAGACCGGCTCGCTGGCCCTGACTCTCGGCCTGCTGGTGGCAAGCTGGAGCGGCGTCGCCATGGCCCTCGGCGCCGGCTACCGCCGCGGCGCGGCCAGCGGGACCACCGCCCTGCTCGCCTTCGCCGCGTTGCTCCTGGACTGGGCCCATCGCCTGTGGTCGCCCCTCCATTACATCGCCTGGCTGTCGCCATTCTTCTACTTCAACCCGTATGAACTGGTCGCGGGCAGCCCATTGCCCATCGAAAATCTCTTGGTGCTCGGGGCGATGGCCATGACCGGATTCACCTTGGCGTATTTCATCATTTCGCAAAGAGACATTTCCCGCTAACGACCGGACGAGTCGTGAATGTTCCG
>Ga0181518_10005869_pt1 | contig 10453 bp, 12 predicted proteins | sample PEATcosm2014_Bin_28_FD_119751 | JGI IMG/M metagenome (GOLD analysis project Ga0181518, IMG submission 119751) | Peatland microbial communities from MTU Mesocosm Facility, Houghton, MI, USA - PEATcosm2014_Bin01_60_metaG | ecosystem: Environmental > Terrestrial > Soil > Wetlands > Peat | place... | reverse complement strand
TCCTCACGATCCCCGCTGCAAGCTTTGCCTGAACCCCTTTGGCGGCGTGGGCGGCAAAATGATCGGCCTCCTGGGGCACAAGCCTTCGCGTAAGAACCCGAACATCTGTCAGTTCTGTTTCGATCGTCTGCCGACCGGAGGCATCGAGATCGACATCGCAGTTGTGTTCGCCGACGTGCGTGCTTCGACAGCTCTGGGTGAGCAGTCCGACGCCACTAAATTCGCCGAGCGTCTGAACGAGTTCTATGCCACGGCAACGAAAGTGCTGATTCACAATGAAGGCATTGTGGACAAACTGATTGGCGACGAAGTGATGGGTCTGTTCATCCAGGGCATCGCTGGCCCCGAGTATCGACGCAAGGCAGCGATTGCCGCTCTCGAACTGGCTTCGGAGGTCGCCGAACTGCCCCTCGGTGTCGCTGCAAACGCTGGTGTCGCTTTCGTCGGCAATGTGGGGTCGGGAAGCGTGTTGGATTTCACCGCGCTGGGTGATGCCGTCAACGTTGGTGCTCGTCTTCAGGCCCATGCGTCACCGGGCCAGATTGTTCTTGCAGCTTCGCTTTACCCGCTGATTGAGGCGGAGTACCCAGGGGGCCGCCCCGATCGGGTAGCAATACGTGGCCGGGACCAGCAGGTTGACGTTGTCGTCTTGACCTCGCCCGGTTGATCCACGACCTTCGCTCATCCGTCCTCGTGCTGCCGGATACCGGATGGGCCGATCCCGCCCCGAGGTGCCTGAGCTGTCCCACCTCCCGGCGTAGGGACATACCTAGGCCGGGAGGGGCCGTGGTCTACTGGATCGTGGTGAGTTGGCCTTCGATGAGATCTCGGTCTTCGGCGTCCAACTCGGGAAGCAGCCTTCGGCATGCCTCGGCGTGTCGATCTCGAGCTTCTCGGTCCCCGAGAGTGGCATAGGCCCGGGCCAAGCCCTCCTCGGCGGAGGCGAGACGCCAGTCAGTCCAACCTCCGGCCAGCACCCGAGCATGGGCGGAGTCGGCGAAGAGGAGGGCGAGTTCGCCGGCGCCGAGATGGCTCAGGACGTGGGCCACCTGCCAGTCCCCGATGGCGAGCGACGATCCATCGTCTCCTCCGCCAGCCTGCGCCCACAGGTAGCGCGAGGCAGCTGCGCAGAGCAGCATCTCGATTTGCTGTTCCGGCGTCCGTCCTTCGAGATCGATCAGCTCCCAGGCCGCGTTGAACGCCGCCTTGGCCGCATCCGCCTCCCACGTCTTCTCACCCATAGCGGGAGAATATTCGACCGTCAGCAACACCAGCTCGGGGTCTGGCCAGACGACGCCACACTGCCCCCAAGGTGCCGAACTGCCCCACCGTCCAGGCGTACTGGGGCACCACGAGAAACCTGCGTATCGCAGGGCTATGTTGAGGGGCAGCGTCCGCAGAGGAGGTTCTCATGCCTGATTTCCCCGGCGTCACTCACGTGGCCCTGACTGTCACGGATCTCGGTCGGAGTCGACCTTGGTATCAGGAGCTATTCGGCGCTCCACCCGTCATCGATGAGGACACGGGCCCGTTCCACCACGTCGTGTGGCTTCTGGGCAGCCAGACCCTGGTCGGGATTCACGAGTTCCCGGATCCTCACGGATCAGAGCCCTTCGACGAACGGCGTCCGGGTCTGGACCACCTGGCGTTCGCCTGCGCGAACCGGGCGGAGCTCGAGCAGTGGGGGTCCAAGCTCAACGCGCTCGGCATCGAGAATGGCGGCATCGTCGACGCTCCCTATGGTTCAGGCTTGTCCTTCCGTGATCCGGACAACATTGCTTTGGAGTTCTTCGCTCCCCCTGGGTAAGAGAATGCGCTGAACCGTCGCTGGGCCAGTGGTTGGGTTCCGACCCTACGGGTACGCACCGTATCGGTGGTATGGGGCTCCACTTCTCGTCTTCGCTTGATGCTCTAATCCTTCAGTCATGGGTGAACCGGTGAGCGTCAAGTGGTGTTCACATGGGAAGACTGTGAGGAGGTGGTTCCATGGACTTCGACCTGTTGGACCCGTGTGAACGTGCGAGCGTGTGGACGGGGACGGTCCGCGGTGCGGTCGCTCAGCTCGATGCTCCAACGACATGCGAACCGTGGGACGTGACAAGGAGGGACCAGCCGTGACGGCGAGCATTCCACTGGCAGTCAAGAGGTTCGTAGGTTCAGTCCCATCGCCTCGACCAATTCTGAACGACCGGCATCGTGTCTTCGGAGCGGTGCGTCCCAGTACCGGTGCCTCTCACAGGCCTCGCGTCTCGGGCTCCCAGTAGTGCGACGGGAAACAGACGGTGACCACCCGGTCGACGTGGCCGATTCGCACGCCTGACTCGAGCATGCGCCGACAGAGATTCCAGTCCGAGGGCTCATCGAGGAGCTAAGACCTTGTACTGAACTCGTAGAAGCGGAGCGCCGCCATGAAGATCGCCCCCTGGAAGTTGAACCACCCATGCTCCGGCGGGTAGCGGGACAGGATTTCGTCCGCCTCGGGAGGACGATGGCGCACGAGGAGGTCGCCGTACACCATTTCCGAGCGGGTCGAGCGAGCGTGCTCCAGGAGGCACTCCAGGTGGTGTGGCTCGAATTCGTCGTCGTCGCCGAGCATGGCCAACCAGCTGCCCCGGGCCAGTTCCGTGCCGACATTTACACCGGGAGCCCCGGCGACGGACCAGCGGTGCTCCCGATCCTCTGGGTAGGGATACCGGTACGGGAGATTGACGAACCGTACCCGGGGATCTCCGAAGTCCTCGATCCGCTCGGCCACATCGTTGGCGCAGCCGTCGCCGACCACGATGACCTCGAAGTTCTGGTAGGTCTGGCGGGCAATGGAGGGAAGCGCCCGCTCCACCAGCAATTTGCCCCGCATGTACGTCGGAATGCGCACAGTGACGAGTGGCTCCGGATCGCTGAGCGCTTCCTCGTATGCCTCGGTCCTCCGTGCGGCGAGCAGTTGGTGGCGGAGGAGCGGAATGTCGTCGAGCGACGCTGAGGAGATTCGTCGCACCTCGGTGATCCGGGCATCGAGTCGGTCCAGCTCCCCACTCACCGCGTCGTGGGACTCCGCCGTCATCGATCGAAGCTCCGAGAGCGACTCCCCGAGCTGCGACACCGTCGCGGCAAGTCGCTCCACTTCTTCCCGTAGGGCTTCGGTTCGAGGGCCTACAGACCCATCAACCAACCGTTCAAGTTCTCCCCGCAGGGCCTCGGTGCGAGGGCCTACTGCCCTATCAACCAACCGTTCAAGCTTCCGGCTCATCGCCATGCGGACGCGCCGGGGACGACCGCCCTCAGTGGCCAACGACGCAACCCACGGCACTCACGATTCGGCCCACATCCGCCTGGGTGAGCCAATCGTCGAGCGGAAGGGAGATGATTCGCCCGCACAGGTCATCGGTCACCGCAAGGTCTCCGGCCCTCTGCAGTTCGGCAAACGCCGGATGACCGTGTATCGGAGGATTGAAGTACGCCCGCCACCCCACCTCGACCTCGTCGAGTTTCATGCGCAGCTCCTCCCGGTGGCGCTGGGACGGCAGGGCCACGGACACGAACGCAGGAACCCCCAGCGACCCATCCGACTGGAATGCGCATCCGAGCGGTTCCAACTCCGTGATGTACCAGCGAAGCACCTCCTGTCGCTTGGTCAGGCGGTCCTTGAACACCTCGAGCTGGCGGATCCCCATCGCCGATGCGAGCTCTGGCAATTTGCCGTTCTGACCGAGCCCCCAAGATCTTCGGTAGTCGTCGAATCCGAAGTTCTTCAATTGATTGATCCGCCGTATGAACCGGTGGTCGCGCGATACGACTGCTCCGCCTTCACCGATGGCCATCGTCTTGGTGGCATGGAACGAGAAAATCTCACAATCGCCCCGGGCGCCCAGCGGCTCGCCCCACGAATACTCAGACGCAAAGCCCGCGGCCGAGTCGATGACCAGGGGTACTCGATAGTGCGTGGCCAAGGTCTCCCAGGCGTCGATCGCCGCGTTCGCCGTGCCGAACGTGCTGGTCAGGAGGATCCCGGCCACGTTGTCATCTTCCCTCTGCAAGAACCGCTCGGCCATGCGCAGGTCGGGCTGCCAGGTCTTGGGCTCAATGTCGATGAGCACAGGCTCGAATCCACTCCAGATCAATGCGAGCGGAACTGCCGCAGCGGTGAACGATGCAACCGGCACCAATCGACGATCACGGTGGAACAGTGTCTTGCACGCGAGTTGGATGCCCACGGTGGCATTGGCCGTCACGGCGACCTCGACATCACGACCGATCCAACGCGCAAGCTCCGCAGCGAAACGACCTTCGAATGGTCCGCTGTTGGTGAAAACCCCCGTTTCGCAAATCTCGCGGTAGTCCCGGGCCACAACCGAGGGGTCGGGGAGCCTGGGGGTGAGGAAGGGAATCCGTCTCATCGGGACGGGCTGTAGGGATCGGGGGGACACCACAGGGCGACCTCGTCGTTGTCCAGGGCGGGCGAGAAGGAGGCGCAGCCGAACGTCGCACCCGTGACCTGAATTTGATGGCCATCAACCTCAATCCTGCCCTCCTGGAGCCAACGGGCCACCTGCAGGAGTGCCTTGCATTGCTGGACGAATACCTGATGACGAATGAGTTCGGTCGGTGCACCCGGGTCGACCGGACACGCCGTCTGCATGACAATTTTTCCCTCGTCCATCACGTCGGCGATGAACTCCACCGTGTTGCCGGCGAATCGAGCCGCGTATCGCACGGTGTCTCCGAAGCCGTCCATCCCCTTGAAAGCAGGAAGCAATGAGGGATGAAAATTGAGGATCCGGTCTCGATACGCCTCCCGAAAATCGGCCGAAAAGAAGCTGGTGTAGAAGGAGAACACGTAGTCGATGGCCATCTCGTCAAAGAGCCTCAAAAGCCGGGCGCAGAACCGTTCGACATCTTCGTTCGGGATGATCGTCGCGGGAATGCCGTGGCTCCGCGCCTTCTCCTGGGCCAAGCCGGGACGGTCCACCACGATCTGATGGACCCTGGACCGGAAGAAATCATTCCTGAGGACCTCGTTCATCACCGACCCGGACGTTGAGACGACCATGGCAAATCGGAGCTCGCGGTCGCTCACCCAAACTCTCCGCTGCGGTAGGCGGGGAAGTAGCCCTCTGTGCTCGTTGGTCGTTCTCCCGCCAGGGTCTCGTAGATCTCTGGTTGGAGTATGCGTTCACACAGATAGACGGCCTTCGTGGTCGTGCTCCAGCCACTTTTGAACTTGGCGAGCCCGTCCATCTCGTCGACGGAGATGCCCGAGCTGCCCGTCAGGTTCACCCACGACACCCGACCCATGAAGTAGTGCAGCATCGCCCACTTGGTGGCGTAGGACGCCCGCAACTCGTACCCCAGATCCGAGAAGGCAGCCAGGTGGCCATAGGCCACGTCTCCCTGCACGAACCAGAGGTCAAGGCCGACGATCTCGTCACCTGTGGTCGCCCCGAACATCACGAGGCCAGGCGTCTTCAGCTGCTTCTCAAAAGTCGGTCGCGAGAACGCGCGCAGACCCGAGATCGAGTGGCGGCACGTCAGGTTGGCGTACAGGCGAACCCAGTCGTCGATGTGCTCCCAGGGGCGCTCATACACAGCAACTTCCAATGACCGGAGAGCGCGCCGGGCGTGTGCCCGGTGCGATGGCCGCACGAACGCATCGGGCGGTTGACTGAGTTCGGCGACATAGTGATCTTTGAATCGAACGACGTGATCGAATGTCTTCTCGAAGTTGTCGCCGCTCTGGCGTGCGAAGGGATCGGCCACCAGAACCACGCTGACCAGATCCGTTGCGAGGCCCGACAGATCTTCGTCCAATCGACTCCAGTCGCGGCAGAAGAACATTGGGTACGGACCCATCGCATCGAAGAACTCAGTGCGCCCGATGCGACGTCGCAAGAGCCAGCCTCCGCTGAGTGGCAACAACAGGGGGGTACCGAACTCTGCCAGTGACGAGGCGTAGTCCTTGTGGCCGTACCCGGTGAGGTCGTCGTCAAGTGTTCTCCGACCGGCCATCACGATCCTTGCGGCGATCTCCGTACCGCCGCCCGGCAACGCATGGTCAAACTATAGGATCGCCATATGCCCCCCTAGGGTCATGATGGTCGGGCTTGTCAGGAGGGTCATGACGGTCGGCTCGCAGAACAGAAGCGGTCTAAGACGCCCCCGGCCGGACACGAAAGGCCGAGGGATTGATTGCCCCTTGAGACCGTCTGAGAGGCTCTCGGTGGTCGTCATCGAACCCAGGGGGAGCGCCCAACATCGGGAACCGGGACTTCTGACGGGCTGCTCCTCAAGAGTCAGCCCCCGCATGCCTTGTCAACGGATTTGCCAACGCAACTCCGCTACACGAGACCCAACCGAACGCCACTGGACCTCACATGGAGCTTCCAACCGACCAACTCGACCTGCCTGAACCCACCTCGACCCACTAGACCCCATCCTCTCCACGAGCCGGGCGGTCAAGAGGTTCGTGGGTTCAAGTCCCATCGCCTCCACCATTTTCTCCCTGATGACGGCCCGCGTTCTGCCTCACCGGGTGGCGCGTCAGCATCACAGGGCCAACTGAGAAACCAGCGCACTCTGAATCGACTCGCCGGAACCGTCGGGCGATTCATGCTGGATGCGGGTCGGCGAACTGGCCGGATGGAGTTCGGCCCCACGGGATTATGACCGAAGGCCCAGAGGGAACCGCGTCGACCGCAGTCACCCCTCTGGGTCGGGTCCTCCCCCAACGGCCCCGGTCGGCTGGGACACCCCGGCTCACCGGCCCCCGGGCGCATCCGAATTGGGACCTTCGCCCCTAGTGCTCCGTGGCCAGCCTCCACATCCTGGAGGAGTGAGACACTGAAACACTATATGTCTCATTGATGCGGCGCGACCTAAGGGGGTATCGCATGTCATTGGGACTGGACCTGAGCTATCTCGAGCGCTCGGCTCGTGGGGAGTTTGATCTGGGGTGGCTGAGGAACACCGACTCCGAGTGGGGGGTATCCGCTGTCCCCTCGAAGACCGGCCTCACCCTGAAGGACATATTCATCGGCTCTTACGGGGAGGTCCCGGAGCATGCACCGTTGCGCACCATGGCGCCCCGCGGCTCCGATATCGAGATCGACGTGCCGGATATGGGGTACACGGTCAACGACAAGGCCGAGGTCTGGTCGGACAACGTGCTCGACCTGTACGAAGAGGCGGTCAGCCGCCAGTGGAGCGCCACCCGGGACATCCCATGGAGTGAACTGGTGCCGCTCGACCCCGATGTCGAGCACGCGATGTGCCAATTGGCCACGGTGCTGTCCGAGGTGGAGATGGTCGCTGCCGACTTCCCGGCCAAGTGGCTGTGGCGGATCAACCACGACTTCGTCGAAGCCAAGATGTTCCTCTGCACCCAGGTGATGGACGAGGCTCGGCACACCGAAGTCTTCCGCAAGCGAGCGCTCGCCAACGGTGGTGGCCTGGGCCGAGCGACGGCCGTGGTCGAGCGCTTCCTGCAGCTGATCCTCGACGCCGAGACCTACGACGAGGGCTCGGCCCTTATGCACCTGCTGGGCGAGGGGATCGTCCTATCGTTGTTCCGCGCTGGTGCCGCCCTGTCGCCGTCGCCGGTCGAGCAGCAGATCTTCCGGCTCTGCATGCAGGACGAGGCCCGGCACGTGGCCTACGGCACCATGCACCTCCGCTACCGCCTGGAGAAGGACCCTTCGATGGCGGCGGACTTCCACAACTACCTCGATAAGGGCGAGGAAATGATCGCCATGATCTTCTCCACGCCGGAGATCGTCGAACCGACCGCCATCCTGGCCGCCGGCAGCGTGAAGGCGGCCTGTGAGCTCGGGACCGAGGCGGGCGACGTCCTCCGCCACCAGATCATCGGCGACTACCTGAAACGTTGCGACCACGCTGGCCTCGGCCGTTGGGGCCGGCTCCACCTCCCTGACGCCATCATCGACGGCGTGCCAGGGGCCAAGGCAGAAGTGGTTGTCTGATGGCGCCGATCACAGCACCGTTCCCCTCCGGCCCCTGGTTCGAGGAGCTCGTGGCCAGGGCGACGGCCGACACGGCGGCCATCGAGCGGCTCGGCATCGCCGAGTTTCGCCTTGGCGCGGAGGTCGTCTGGCCCGACGGCGCCCGCCGCCTGTTCGGCCTCGAGCTCGACGGCTACGACATCGTCGCCACCGGGCCCGTCGACGAGGCGGCGTTCGGCCCCGATGTGGTGCTCTCCGGTTCCCTCGAGGCGTGGACCGAGATGATCGGCTGGATCGAGACCAACGGGCCTTCCGACAGTGCCCACTCGCTGAACGGCTTGTCGATCGCCGGCATCCCCTTTGAAGTGCGGTCGTCCGACGCCATGGGCAGCGACAAGTTCTACCGGTACATGGGCACCCTGCAGGCCGTGTTCGACGCGGCTGCCGCCGACACCCCCGTCCCCGCCACTGCGGACTGACGTGGCGCTCGAGATTGACATTGAAGAGTGCCTCGGCTGCGGCGCTTGCGAGTCGGCGTGCCCACAGGGGGCCGTCACCCAGGGCGGCGACTTCCCGGTCATCTACGAGGTCGACCCGCTGCTGTGCAACGACTGTCAGAAGTGCCTCGTGGTCTGCCCGGTCGACGGTCTGGTCACTGATGCGGACTGGACCGTGTGCCACGGGCGCGGGTGCCCGCTGTCGTCGAGCCGATACGCCGACACCGAATGCAGCGAGGGCCGGCAGGTGTGCCCGACGTGCGGCTCGATGCTGTGGCGAGTCGAAGGTGGCGACTGGACGTGCCGGGTGTGCGTGGCGGCCGCCAACGGTTCCCGGGTGGCGTCTTGCCCAAAGGTGAAACGGGCGCATCGCCTGCTCGCCGGCGCGTCCTCCGGCCGTGTCCTTGACGGAGCGGGCTGAACTGCCCCGAACTCCGGGAGCGGGATGATTTGCGACGGGGGTTTGAACACAGTCCCAGAGGATCCGGCCGCCATGCGTGACAGGGTCACTCAACGATGACCCGTGGGTGAGCAACTGCCGGTGATGCACTCGCGCAGTGAGCCGACCCGGACTGACGACGAGATCTCGCCGACCTCCTCGGTGATTCCGATGAGGGCTCTTCGGGTCAACGCACCCATCAAGTGATCCGCCGCGCGACCCCCCTCGGGTTCGCAGAGGCTCCCTGCGCCGGCGACATAGTATCCGTCGACAATGGAGCGGCTGGAGGGGTGCACGGCGGTCGTGACCGGAGCCGCCAGCGGAATCGGCCTGGCCATTGTCGAAGCGTTCGTGGCCGAGCGCATGCGCGTCGTCATGGCCGATGTCGACGAAGAGCACCTTGTGGCGCAGGCCGCCCGGATCGCTGACCAGGGCGCCGCTGTTCATGCGGTCTCCGCCGATGTCACGGACCCGGAGGCCGTCGCTTCCGTCGGTCGGGCGGCCGTCGAACGGTTCGGGCGCCTCAACGTGGCAGTGAACAATGCCGGCGTGGTCTCGAGAGGGTACTCCTGGGAGCTGCCCCTCGATGAGTGGCACAGGGTCATCGACATCGACCTCTGGGGCGTCGTCAACGGCATCCGCTCATTCGTCCCCCTCATCCTGGCGTCCGGCGAGGAAGGCCACGTGGTCAACACCGCATCGATGGCGGCGGTCCTCCCGCTCGACCGGCTGGGGCCGTACACCGTCGCGAAGCATGGAGTGCTCGGACTCTCCGACGTACTGCGCGCGGAGTTCGAAGTGATCGGCGCGCCGATCGGCGTGAGCGTGGTCATGCCGGGAAGGATCAAGACGGCGATGAACCCCATCGGCTCGGTGTCGCCAGACGTCGTCGCCGCACACGTGATCGATGCCATACGCCGACCGCGCGACTATGTGTTCACTGACGATCATGGCGCCGGCGAGGTGCGGGATCGGCTCGAGCAGATCCTGGCCAGCAAGGCCGAGGAGTCTTAGGCTGCGACGAGGTCAGGCTCCGGAACGTCGCTCGACGTGCTGCAACTCGATCCACAGCGGGATCAAGAACCAGATGTAGACGTTGGTGAGCGTGTACTCGTTGTCGTGGTAGCGGGTCACCATGGACCCGATATCGGTGAGGCGGACACGGGCGTCCTTGCCCTGGTAGACCTTGACCCGTTCCAGTATGTCCATCAACTCATCTTTGGAGGACACCTCCAAACCGAAGTGGTCCATGTTCGGAGTGACCATGAACTCGTCCTTCGCCGGCAGCAGGTACAGGAACTGGCCCAATGTCCCGGTGTAGAGGATCAGGGGATTTCCCTTCTCCGTGCTGTTGTCCCCCTCGGTCCATCCGAAGATCTCGGAGTAGAAGTCGAGGAGCGCGGCCCGGCCCTCGTCGTTGAGGATGTCGGCGTCGACGCTGATCGCCACATGATTGATGCGCGGGGCAAACGGTGTCCCGCTCATGACGACAGGCCCGGTCGGACCATCACCTTGCCGGGGATCTCACCCCGGGAGAGCCGTTCCATGGAGACCATCACCTCGCT
>Ga0181518_10005868_pt1 | contig 10454 bp, 12 predicted proteins | sample PEATcosm2014_Bin_28_FD_119751 | JGI IMG/M metagenome (GOLD analysis project Ga0181518, IMG submission 119751) | Peatland microbial communities from MTU Mesocosm Facility, Houghton, MI, USA - PEATcosm2014_Bin01_60_metaG | ecosystem: Environmental > Terrestrial > Soil > Wetlands > Peat | place... | reverse complement strand
TGGGGTCGAAGTCGACATCGCCTGAACCGGTGACCGTCCCCGTCCGAAACCCGATGGAGGAGCTGTGGCCATCGCCGATGGCCCGGACGCTCATGACGAAGCGCACACTGCCCGGGCCAAGCTGGGACTGGTCGGGGTGCAGCACCATGCTCGGATTGCAGAGAGCGGCACCCTCGACAGCGTATTCGCTCGTGAAGGTGGCACCGAGCAGCAGACGGCGGATCGGGGACAGCTCGCATCCCGGGGACAGGCGGTCGGCGAGCTCGTCCGCGTGCCGGAGAAAGGTGTCGGTCAGAGCGCGATGGCGCCCGTTGAACCGGGCGATCACGTCCTCGTAGCTCCGTTCCACTTCGTCGTCCGGGAGAGCCAAGAGGCGTTGCAACACCGCAGAGGATCGCGACTCCTGGTGGTCGAAACCCTCTTGACCAGGGACGAACAGTCGAGCCACCACGCGCGACTTGTCCGCCGCGATGTGAACCGGGCTGCGACGGGCCAGCCTGGACGCCTCCAGGGTCATTGCAAGACCCTCGCCACGGACCGTGCGTGCTGCAGGGTCGACAGGAGGGCCAGCGTCGACTCTGTGCCCTGGTTGCGATTCGCACCGCCCCGCTCCAGGCCGTCAAAGGCCCCGCCGGTGTCGGGATCCCACATGACGACGCCCTCGTCGTTGGTCCCGCCAAACCAATCTGCGGCCGCGGTCACGCCGTCCGCCCACCGTCGGTTGCCGTCGACGGTCCCGGCCCGGGCGCAGGCGTCGGCAAGCGCCGCCACCTCAATGGGCTGTTGGTCGAATCCGGGACCATGGTCGCCGGGACCACTGCCGCCGACAGGGGTTACCGACAGACAGCCGCGAGGGGTCTCGCGGTCGAGCAGCCATTCCAAGAGGTCCAACCCTCGGCGCAGGAGGGCCGGACGCCCCAGAGCGGAACCGGCCGCAATCATTGCTTCCGGGAGGGTGGCGTTGGCGTAGGAGAGGCGCCGCTCGGGCCACGGCCACAGTGCGTCTGGGCCGGGACCGGTCATGGCGTCGGCGGCATCGGACAGCAGCGCACGCGCCAACGTGTTTCCGGGATCGACACTGAGAATCTCGGTGGCGCCCAGAGCCGCGAAGGCCATCGCCTTCGGCCACGTCGATCGCTGTCTCATCGATCGCCCCAGCGCGCTGGTGGCCAAGTGGCGTATCAGGTGATCGTCGCTGCGCGCGGCGGCGGTGCCCAACCCCCAGATGCTCCTGCCCCAGCAGTCATTGAGGGCTGGGCGATCTTCCCAGGTACCCCGTCTGTTCATTCGATTCCGGCACTTGCCCTGCCGATCCAACGCATCGTGAAGAAACCTCAGGCTCAGCAGCTCCAGTTCGTGTACCGCTGATGCGCCGTCAGGTTCGCGGGCAGCCACGACAAGCACGCGGGCCATGTCGTCGGTGCAGTAGCCGTGGTCCGGCCTGGGCTCGCGGTAGAGGGCGTGCTCGAAGGTCGCTCGCTCGTCGGTCATGTGGACGAGGTGGCGGAAGTCCGGCTGAGGAGTCTCCAGGAGCGGGCTCATACCAATGCGAGCCGTTGCTCGAGGAGGTGGTTGGCCAGGTGCAGGTACTCGCCCGCGACCACTGACCATCCGAGGCTCGGCGCCAGGCGGGAGGCCTCCGCGGCCATGTTGGCGGCCAGCTCGGGTCTGGTGAGGACCCTTCTCAGGGCACGCGCCATTGCATCGGGGTCATCGTGGTCGACCACCAGTCCGGCGCCGCTCGAGAGCAGTTCGACCGCGTGCGGGAATGCCGTCGCGACCACCGGTCTGCCGGCAGCGATGGCGTCGACGAGCACGCCCGACGTCACCTGCTCCTTGGAGTCATACGGCAGGACGACCACTTTGCTGGACTGGATCAGCGCCGTGAGCGACGCCACATCGCGATAATCGGCGTCGAAGGTGACGGAGGAAGAGATCCCGTGGCGCTCCGCCTGCTCTATGCGGTCTTGACGGTATGACTCTCCTTGGACGGCCAGGACTTTGGGGTGGGTCCGGCCGGACACCAGATAGCGCGGCCGCATCGGGAGATCGTGCAGAGTTCGCATCGACTCAATGACCCTCTCAATGCCTTTGCCCGGTCCGATGAGGCCCCAGGTCAAAATGACCGGGCGGCCCTTCGGGTCAGGCACGACACGTCCAGTAGGGATGGCTGCGCCGTGGGCAATCGTTTCCACTTTGGCGGCGTCCACCTCGAATCCATCGCACAGCCGGACCCGGGCCGCCTCCGTCATCACCACGACCCGGTCCGCCAGAGCGGCCACATCGTTCAGTACTGAGCGCTGATGTGGTGTCGGGTTCGTCAGGATCGTGTGGGCGATGACGATGCAGGGGACGTGGAGACCGCCCAGGACCTCGAGCACGTCGTCACCGTCGGTACCTCCGTACAGCCCGTATTCGTGCTGGACGACGGCCACATCGCATTGGTTCAGCGAGTCCACACTCGCGAGCATGGAGCGCGCCGATCCGCTGACCATCTCGCCGATGACCCGATCGCCGTGCATTGACTGTCCGCCCCTGTCGACGACGCGCACGATGTTGACCTCGGCGTCGTTGGCCGCCAACCCGGACGCCAGCGCAGAGGTGAACGTGGCCAGGCCGCACGCTGTCGGGGGGTACGAGCTGAGAATTCCGAAAGTGCGAGCGCGGCCATCAGGGCTTTCGATGGGCAAATTCGGGACGCGCACTTATGCTCCTCAAAGAGGCTCGGTCGAGGCGTCGAACCTGCACGGGGCGACGTCGGCCGAAGCGGCCATCCTGCCCAAGCGAAGCGACTCTCCCAAGGGGACGAGATAACCAGCATACAGCGGAGACCTATCGCCCGTACCGTCGACCCAGGACACCGGCGCCGCGGGTTACGCCCGGGGGGTCCCTCCGATGTGGAAGATCGGCCACCCGATCTCGGTTCTCCAGAGCGACTCGTCGGGTGTCTCGTTCGGCCCTACGACGGAGTGCTCCCGAATCGGCCCTTCGACAGCGAGCGCGTGTTCGGCTACGTACGTCGCAAGCGAGCCGAAGTCGCGGTCGATGTCGCTACGTTGCCCACGGCACCGTGATTGCGAGCTCGTCATGTCGAGCTGGGTCAGCGTGCGTACCGGCAAAATCGTGAGCCTCCCCGTGATCTTCAACCACCCGCCTCCCCATTGAGAAGCGATCTCCGCTGCCGGGGATCGCGACCCATAACCTTGTGGCGCCCTCAAGTACCCTTGGCCGACTTCGGCAAGTAGGGAGCCGCCGTGCAATCAATCAGATCGCTGGTGACGGCCGGCGCGCTGGTCTTCGCCGTGGCCATGGTCGCCACCGGCCCGGCGACAGCCGCGGTGTCCCACACGGGAACTTCGCCCCGGTCCATCGTCGATTCCGTCCAGGGTCGCACGCTCGGACCGGGATGGTCGGCGTTCGTGGTGGCTCCGCCCTTCAAGCCCGCGGAGGTCGTCGAGACAGCCTCCGACGGCCCGCTCGGCGTGGCCTACTTCGCGTTCCCGACGGCCAGGGACGCGCAGGCCTTCGAGGCTCGGCCTTCGAAACTCGCTGTCGTCCAGGCCCGCGGCGTGAACCCTGTCGCCTACGTGCTCGCAGGTCAGGACGGATTCAACGCACAGAGCCTCAACAAGAAGTCGACCGTCTACACCTTCAAGGGTGGCGTCGGCATTTTCCTGCAGCAGGGGACGACCATTGTGCTCGGGACCTACATCGGCCCCCCGCCGAAGCACCGCGCGGGCTACGACCTGCTGTCCGACGGGCTGAGCCAAACGACCCAGAAGGCCGCCACGTTCTTGAGTTCCAAACCCGCGAGCACTCCGGCCTCTCCGTGATCCACAGGATGGAGCCATGTCAGAGCATGGAGCCCATCCTGTGTTTCACGAAGATCCCGTGTTCAGGGACCGGTCACCGAGGTCCTGGCGAACCTAAGAGAGCCGGACCGATCATGTGTACGACGTCTCGCTCCATGACGTCCTCAGGCGTGGAGGGGCACACTTCACGAACGAACTGAGCATGGCGCTGAAAAAGGACCTTCGTCACTTCTTGGGCGGACCTTGGACTCTATGAAGGATCCATGCTGTCGCCGACACTGACAGGACGGATTCTCAATGTAAAGGGGTACTCATGCAGCGGAAGTTCTTTGATGTTTTCGCCAGCGCCATCGGTGCTGTCATGGTGGTGGCCCTACTGGTCGCCGGCTCCCTGTTGATGTGGGGCTACAGCTTCGCCAACTCGAACGTGCACAACCAGCTGGCCGCACAGGACATCACGTTCCCGACCAGGGCCGAGTTCGCACACGCCAAGCCGGGCACGGAGATCACTCCCCAGATGTTGCCCTACCTGCTCAAGTACGCTGGGCAACCCCTGACCACCGGCGCCCAGGCTGAGGCCTACGCTGACCACTTCATCGCCTATCACCTCGCCGAGATGCCCTATAACGGCGTCTACGCCGCGGTGAGCACGGCCGCCCGGGCCAACCCGACGAACGCCAAGTTGGCCGCCGAGGTCCAGACGGTCTTCACGGGCACCACCCTGCGGGGTCTTTTGCTCGAGGCCTATGCGTTCAGTGTCATTGCAACGATCGCCTTCTGGGCCGGGATCGCAGCGTTCGTCCTCGCCGGCATCATGGCCGTCCTGGTTGCCTTCGGGTTCTGGCACGCCCGCCGGACTCCCGAAGATGAGGAACTCACTGTGCACCACGAGGAACTGACGGGCCGCAGCGAAGGGAACGGCGCTGGCCACGTGGACAAGGTGGAGCCGGTCACGGTCTGAATCCATCACGGCAGCGTAGGATTTCGTTCTCCACCCGGTCCGATTTCGGGACCGGGTGGAGACGCGTCCGGCATCCGTGGAACAGCTCCACCTGATCGGCAAGACGTTGAGCACCCCGGCATGCGAGCATGCTCGACGCTGATCGGAGGCTCGGATGAAGATCGACACCATGCTGGGCGGGCTGGAGGATGCTCCCGCCCGTGCCCGCTGGCTGGAGCGCCTCGGGGTGGACGGCGCATTCACCTTCGAGGGTCCCCACGACGTGTTCACGCCGCTGATCCTGGCGGCCGGAACCACCACAACTCTGGAGCTCGCCACCAACGTGGCCATCGCGTTCCCGCGCAACCCGGTGCAACTGGCCCACCAGGCCTACGACCTCCAGCTCCTCACCCACGGACGGTTCAGCCTGGGCCTCGGTTCCCAGGTCAGGGCCCAGGTGGAGAAGCGGTACGGCGCCTCGTTCGACCGTCCTATTGCCCGCATGCGCGAACTGGTCGGGGCCCTCCGCGCCATCTTCGCCAGCTGGGAGACCGGTGAGCGGCTGGACTTCCGTGGTGAGTTCTGGTCGCACACCTTGATGCCCCCCATGTTCAACCCCGGGCCCAACCCGTACGGCCCGCCCTCAATTGCTCTCGGCGGGCTCGGACCCCAGATGATCCGGCTAGCGTCCGAAGTGGCCGACGGCGTGCTATTGATGCCGTTCAACACCGCCACCCACTTCGCTTCGCGCAGCGTTCCTGCCATCGATGAAGGACTCGCACGCGGGGGTCGCGACCGCTCGTCGCTCGTCGTGACCGGCGAGGTCATCGTCTGCTGTGGGCGCACCGAGGAGGAGATGGAGACCGCCCGGGTGGCGGGTCGGTGGCTGCTCTCTTTCTACGCCTCCACCCCGGCATACCGCCCCGTGCTCGAGTCTGAAGGTTGGGGGGAACTCCAACCCGAGCTCAACGAGCTCTCCAAGTCGGGACGATGGGAAGAGATGCCCCGTCTCATCGACGACCGCATGCTTGCTGTCCTCGCCGCGGTGGGCTCACCTAAAGAGGTGGCCCTCGACATCGCGGACCGATTCGGGGGACAGGTCGACCGGGTCGGTTTCTACACCCCGTACCCCATCAGCGAGGAGACCCTCGGGCAGATCGTGGCCGAGCTGACCTCGGCAGTCCCTCAGTCACTCTGAGACGAGCGGTAGCCCCAGCCGGACGTCATCGCCTCCGGCCGGGGCTTGTGTCTTCTGGTTGACCCGTTGTCACTCGCTTGTGACAGGGGTTGAGGATGATCTCTCCGACAGTCCTTTCGTATATCGGTTACTGGCCGGATTGGGACGTTCTCCTCTATGTCACGACCTCCCTTGGCGTCACGATCTGGAAAGCCGTGGCGGCCCTGGTTCGCCACGAGCTGGATCAGTAGGTAGGTGTGCAGTGGTCACCACGACTTCCATGGATGACTCTGGCGATCGCGGGTCGAGCCACGAACGGGATTGGAACGGCCATGGAGGGCACGCGGTCATCACTGCGGCGGTCGAGGTCGACGGTATGTCCAAGCGCTTCGGTTCGACGCTGGCGCTCGACAATGTCTCGCTCTCCGTCGAGGCAGGCAGGGTGCTGGCGCTGCTGGGACCGAATGGGGCCGGCAAGACGACCCTCATACGGATCCTCACCACTTTGCTGGCCCCTGACTCAGGCCGCGCCAGAATCGCCGGACTCGATGTGCAGAGGGACCCTAAGGCCATTCGGTCACTCATCGGGCTGGCCGGCCAGTATGCATCGGTCGACGAGATGTTGACGGGCCGGGAGAATCTTGAACTCGTCGGTCTCCTCTACCATCTGGAGAGGTCGGAGTACCGACGCCGGGCCCAGGACGCGCTCGAACGCATGACGCTTACCGGCGCAGGGGACAAGCCGGTCAAGACCTACTCGGGCGGGATGCGACGGCGGCTCGACCTCGCGGCAAGCCTCATCGGGCGGCCCCCGATCCTGTTCCTCGACGAGCCGACGACTGGGCTCGATCCACGGACGAGGAACGGTCTGTGGCAGTTCATCGAAGAACTCGTGGCAGAGGGAACGACCGTGCTCCTCACTACGCAATACATGGAGGAAGCAGAGCACCTGGCCGATGGCATCGTGGTCCTCGACACCGGGTGCGTCGTGGCCCAAGGAACCGCTGACGAGCTGAAGGACCAGCTGGGAGGCGACGTGCTCGAGATCAGGGTCACCGACGTGGCTGACCTTGAGCGGGCGGCCACGCTCGTGGCGGAGTTCGGAGACGTTGTACCGCGCCTCAATCCCGACCTCAAAGAGGTCAGTCTCCCGGTCAAGGGCAGCGCGAAAGTACTTATCGCCGCCGGACGTGCGCTCGACGACGGTGGTATCGCGCTCGATGACTTGGGGATCCGGCGACCTTCGCTCGATGATGTCTTCCTATCGTTCACCGGCCATCGGACGGCAACCGGCGAGGACGCCGAAGTCGGCGGCGGCAGCGTAGGTGGGTCGGATGAGTGATCTCGCCATACAGCGGCTGAGCGCCCAGTCCACTTCCATGACCCCGGAGCTCGCACTCCGCGACATCATCGGGATGACCAAGCGGAACCTCCTGCGGATCATCCGTACCCCGCAGCTACTGGCCATGTCGATCGCGCAGCCCGCGATCATCTTGCTTCTTTTCCGCTACGTGCTCGGTGGGGCAATTCACGTCCCTGGGATCAATTACGTTGACTACGTCGTCCCGGGCATCTTCCTGGAGGCGGTCCTGATCGGTGGGATGACCACGTCACTGGCGTTGGCTCAGGATCTCCAGGCGGGCATGATCGACCGCTTCCGCAGCCTGCCCATGGCGCGCTCGGCCTTCTTGGCTGGCAGGACGCTGGCCGACATCTGCCGCAGCATGCTGGCTCTGGCCTTCATCATCGGTCTCGGACTGGTTGTTGGCTTCCGGTTCAACAACAACTTCGGATCTTGCCTGGCTGGCATCGGGCTGATCATCCTTTTCGGCTACGCGTTCATCTGGGTGTACGCCGCGGTCGGCCTTGCCGTCAAGGATCCTCAGACGGCACAGGTCGCTGCGATTCTTCCAATGTTCGTTCTGTTCTTCGCGAGTTCGGCAGTCGTTCCCGTGGCCACCATGCCAGGTTGGCTCCAACCCTTCGCTCGCAACCAGCCGGCCAGCGTCGTGATCAACTCGGTGCGCGCCTTGTTCGAGGGCGGACCGCTGTCCCCGGATCTGTGGCAGGCCATCGCTTGGTGCCTGGGGATCCTCGCGGTCTTCTTCGTCGTCTCGCTGAATCTCTACCGCAAGGCGGCGGCCTAGCCTCGGGCGGTCCCGTGCTCGCTCTCCTCTTGTTCTAGGCAGTCACGACGACCACAGGGGTTCGGACGCCAGTTCGCCGGGCGCCAGGTCCGCAACTGGATCGCCCGCCCGGACGGGACAAGCCCGTTTGCCCGAGGACGCAGGCGCTCGGAGGCAGTTTCCGTGGAGAATCATGATGACCACAGCCTTTTTGGTGGAGGACTGTCACCTCGCGTTCAAGCTCTGACCAGACCCCGCTCGTTGATGCCGGAGACCAGCCATGCTCCGGTCCCGAGTCGAACCGTGCGTTGTTCACTTCCTATCGGCTGGTTGCCGGGAGCGGGCGGCGACCTGCGCGCCATTGGTCTTCGAGGTGGACCGTTCGGGGTGCTCCCCCAGGGCGCCTGCACGGCCGCGGCCTTTTCCCCACTAGTCTGGGTAGCTACAGAGCGACACGTACGCGGCCCTACACCCAGGGGACCGCACGGCCGTCGTGATGTCTCGAAGGAGACGGCGATGGCAATGAAGCGTGGTAGCAGTGACGATGCGGACCTCGTCAAGTTGTACCTGAGAGACATCGGGCGGTATCCGCTGCTCACGAAGGATGACGAGGCCCAATTGGCACAGGCCATGGAGGCCGGCCGAGAGGCGGAGATGGCTCTCGCCGATCCGGGGACCAGGCTGACACCGGCCAAGAAGCGCGAGCTGCGCCGGGTCCAGGCCGCCGCCGCCGCCGCCGAGCAGACCTTCGTGTCGTCCAACCTGCGGCTGGTGGTGTCCATCGCCAAGAGGTACCAGGCGTCGGGTCTTCCGCTTCTCGACCTGGTTCAGGAGGGGAATCTCGGTCTCATCCATGCGGTGGAGAAGTTCGACTGGCGCAAGGGGTTCAAGTTCTCCACCTACGCCACGTGGTGGATCCGCCAGGCCATCACCCGCGGCATCGCCAACACGGGCCGCACCATCCGCTTGCCGGTCCATGCCGGAGACATGTTGAGCGGGGTCCAAAAGGCCCAGGGCCACCTCGAGTCAAAGCTCGGCCGCCAGCCCACCATGGACGAGCTGGCGGCGGAGACCATGCTGTCGTATCAGGCCCTGACCGATGTTCTGCGGTGGCGCTCCGAGCCCCTGTCGCTGTCCGAGCCGCTGAGCGAGGACGGAGATGCCGACCTGGGCGACGTGGTGGCTGACGCCAATGCCACGTCGCCATTCGATCACGCAGCCGAGGCGCTGCTCGGTGAAGAAATCAGTCGGCTGCTGGCACCCCTCGACGAGCGCGAAGCGACGATCCTTCGTCTGCGTTTCGGTCTCGATCGTGGTGAACCGCGAACCCTCCAAGAGGTGGGCGAGCACTTCGATTTGACTCGCGAGCGGATTCGTCAGATCGAGGCTAGAGCCATGTCCAAACTGCGTCACCCGTCATCGGATACCGGCGCCCACGATCTACTGACCGGATAGTTTGTCTTCGGCGAGCCGGCAACCGTTCTCGCTGAGGAGGGCGTCGGAGTCCCCATTCGGCCGGGGGATGACAGCGAATCTGGTCGTGCCCGGACCGCAACCCGGATACAGACGCGCTCAATCAGGGGCTTCACGTCGCAGTCGGTCATCCACTGACCGACTGAGAGCACCAATGACCCTGGTTGTACAACGGTGGAACAATCCGTGACATGGACGAGCCGCCGGAGCTGCGATACAACGGACACTGGAGGATGGCTGTCTGGGCCCTCCGAGTGGGGTACGTCGGGCTGGCTGTCGCCGTTGCGGGCCTCATCGTGATGTCGTTGGGATCCACGCCGTGGGTCCTGGCCGTCGGGGTGATCATTTGGCTCGCCGCCGAAGCCGTCACGTTGGCGGGATTCTTCTGGTCCCGGCACGAGCTTTCCGAGCCACGACCCCGGTACTGGTCGATGAGGTTCATGCTCATCCACGACACGGTTCACACCCAGTCGTCTGCCCAGCGATCCTGACGGCTCCTCTCTTCGTGGCTGCGTCCGCCGTGCCGCAGTCTCCCGTCTTGTCGATCCGACCGGGATGTGCGCGTACCGAGCGGGTGCGAAGGGTGGCCCAGATCGCCGGAAGGCGGACGCTCAAGTGCCAGAGGAGCGGAGTGGGTAGTCCCGCCCCGATACTCGTAGACAGGCACCACCCGTGCATCCGCTAAGGCCTGGACTCTGCTACACGCAACGTAGAGGTGCCTGCCTCCGGCCCCCATCACGACGAGAAGCTCGGCGGTGTCGGCCTCGACGTGATGCTCCCTTCCGTCTAATGGACCACCGTCGAGTACTGCGTTCCCCGCCGCCTCATTCATATGATGCGTCCCCGCACAAGGTTGATGGTATCCAGCTACGGCCCCTGCCCCTATCGCCGCCGGATATGTACTGATGGTGATTTAGGGCAGAGGC